>Ga0163147_10000978_pt1 | contig 44296 bp, 35 predicted proteins | sample OliLakLV19MP6G1_FD_148597 | JGI IMG/M metagenome (GOLD analysis project Ga0163147, IMG submission 148597) | Freshwater microbial mat bacterial communities from Lake Vanda, McMurdo Dry Valleys, Antarctica- Oligotrophic Lake LV.19.MP6.G1 | ecosystem: Environmental > Aquatic > Freshwater > Lake >... | reverse complement strand
TTGATCGATCGCTTGGTGGATTTGCTAATCGACCAAGAAACGATCGACGGCGACCAATTCCGTAAAATTGTTGCTGAATATACTCCGCTGCCTCAGCAATAGGGAGTGGGGGAGTGGGAGAGTGGGAGAGTGGGGGAGAGAATCACCAGTGCCCAATTCCCAATTTCCAATTTCCTCTTCCCTCTTCCCTAGCCCCTAGTCCCTAGCCCCTAGCCCCTAGCTAGCCCCTAGTTCTGTTGCCGATACATTGCCTGGAGAACTAAGCCGGGATCGACATAGGTGTTATCGTACTTTAACGCCCAGTGCAGGTGAGGGCCTGTGGTTCTTCCGGTTGTTCCGACTCGACCAATGCGGATACCGGCTCTGATGTACTGTCCTTCCCATATTTGGAGGCCACTTTCGGGATCGTTGAGGTAACGTCCCTGCGGTGAGTTGGCAGCACGCCCTTTCATGTGGCAATAAATATGTTGCCACTCGCCCGATTTAATCACAAGTTTAGTTCCGCAAAGGCGATCGTTCGCAACTTCCACAACTTCACCGTTTGACCAACTGCGGATATAACTACCTGCTGGAGCTGCGATATCTATACCGCGATGAAATCCCCAACCGGCAGAACCATCTGGATTTAATCGATACCCATAGGCAGAAGAATAGCGTTGAAAGTTTTCGACTGGGAAAGACGTCCCTCGCCAGCTACTTCGCATTACATTATCTGTAATTTCCAAGGCTTTGGCTTTCTCTGCTTGGAATCCCAAAGTAAGAAATGTTACCAAACCCAAAGCTACAAAAAGTAGGGTTATGCTAAAACGAGCTAGCCGCTTGCGCTTTTTCTTCAGCCGCTTCGAGTTTTGCTGTGTGCGTTCACGCCTAAACAACCAAATGAAATTAAGCATATTTGTGCCACGCTAAGAAGCGTGTTGTGAGAGCGAAAGTTTTACCGCAGTATTTTAGCTTGGTTGCTCTACGCTAATCTCGTTTCGGTTGATTACGTTTCGTTAAAGCGGAATGGGAGAGGGTGAGGAAATTTAAGCTTAATTTTATGTTTATGTCTGTCTTTAGCAATACACTTTATCAAACAAAATATCTACCTTAAGATAGAAATAACTTTAGACTAGATCTTGCATCTGCGCCACAGCCCGCCTGCGATTTGAATCGCAGGCGGGCTGGATATGACTACTTCACTGCTGTTTCAGCCATTCCGGGGAAACAAACTTTTGTACCGCCCAAACCGCAATACCCACCCGGATTTTTCGCCAGATATTGCTGATGGTAACCTTCGGCGTAGTAGAACTCAGGCGCATCAATTATCTCAGTTGTAATCTCCCCATAATTTGATGCCTTGAGCGCTTGCTGATAGGCGTCTCGCGATGCTTCAGCCAGCTTTTTCTGGTTCTGGGAGTAAACATAAATACCCGAACGGTACTGAGTGCCAGCGTCATTACCCTGACGCATACCTTGGGTAGGATTGTGGCTTTCCCAGAAAGTCTTCAAAAGTTGTTCGTAACTGATAACTTTGGGGTCAAAAACAACGAGAAAGACTTCATTATGACCCGTCATTCCCGAACATACCTCTTGGTAAGTGGGGTTGGGTGTCACCCCCGCAGCATAACCGACTGCGGTAGTGTAAACTCCGTCCAACTGCCAGAATTTGCGTTCTGCGCCCCAGAAACACCCCATCCCAAACATTGCAGTTTCCATTCCAGCCGGAAAGGGAGGTTTGAGGGTATTGCCGTTAACATAGTGTTTGGAGGGGACTGGCATGGTTTCTGCACGTCCCGGCAAAGCTTGTTCTGGTGTAGGTAAGGTCGCCTTTTTGCCAATTCCGAATAGTCCCATTATTTTTGACTCTGATTTTTGATAGAAATACGTTACATTATTTAATATAACGCTGACAGACAGGCGATCGCACTTTGTTTAAGCCCAAGTTGCAGACAAGCTGAGATTGTAGTAGGTAAATATCTTCAGTGTCGCTTGTGCAAAATATATATATATCAGGACGGACGTTATTGACTAATGATATATGATATCAACACGGTATACACATAGTGGTTATAAATAGCCAATACAGCACTCGTACTCGCAAAGTACGTAAGTTCTGTAAGTAAACACAAATACTGACAACTCAAAGAAAAGAACCAGCAAGCATGGTTAACCGCACCCAAGAAAAACAAATCGAACAAGCGATCGCTCTCTTACAGCAAGCTCTAGAAGTCGATGAAGGCAGAAACGATGTTGAAGGTAAGGCAGAGAAATTGCACCATCTGGCACTTCTCAAAGCCAATCAGGGTAAAATCGAGGAAGCGATCGCTCTTTACGAGCAATGTCAGAAAATCTACGAGCGGATCGGCGACACGGAGGGTATAGCCACAATTTTATACCAGGTAGCGACCCTGAAAGCCAACCAGGGACATTTTAAGGAAGCCATCCGTTTGTTCGAGCGATCGCTGAAACTGGCGAAAAGTATTGGCGATGAGGAGACGCAGGCGCAAACACTGCATTCGCTGGCAATGATTAAAGCCAATCAGGGACAAGTTAAGGATGCGATCGCCCTTTGTCAGCAGTCGATTGAGCTAAAAGAAAGTATAAACGATATCCAGGGTAAGGCAGCGACATTGCACCAGCTGGCGATTCTCAAAGCAAATCAGGGAGAAGTTAAGGATGCGATCGCCCTATTTCAGGAGTCCCTATCCCTCAAAGAAAGCGTCAACGATATCCAGGGTAAAAGCGCCACATTGCACTGTCTAGCCGTTATATATGCTCATCACGGACAATTAGAGGAAGCAAGCGACTTATATCAGCAATCTTTGGCCATCAAAGAAGGCATTGGCGATATCCAAGGTAAAGTCGCCACATTGCATCAGTTGGGCGAACTATACAAACAGCTAGGTAGAATTGAGGAGGCGATCGCTTTTTATCAACAATCCCTAGAACTCAAAGAACAAAGCGACGATATCGAAGGGAAAGCCACAACAATGGGAATGTTAGGACAATTGTTAGCCACCCAGGGAGATTTTACGACAGCACTTGTATATTTACGCCAAACCTTAGAAATATTCGAGCAAATTCAATCTCCCAACGCAAAAACAGTTAAGGAGATTATAGCTGAGGTGCGGCAAATGCAATCTCATCAGTCATTGTAGAGTAAGTTGCAACGCACCAAAAGCTGTACCGGGGAAATCAGTAAATAATCCATCCACACCGAGATTGAAAAACTGCACATATTCCGCTTCTGGATTGTGATTGTAGTCTGGCGCTAAGTACTGCGCTTCATTGCGAAACGTATATGGATGCACCAACAAACCCACCGCATGAGCATTCTGAATTAAAGATGTTGGCTGCAACAATATCCCGTTTTCATCCACAGGAACTATCATCCGTTTATCCGGCCCTATTCCGTCAGCATATTCAGCGATTTTGGCTAATTCATCGGGGGAAGTCATATCTTTATAAGTGCGAAAATCGTTTGTAATTGCCAAATCATAAGGCTTCCCGGTATTACTGAGTAACTGGATTAGCGGCAAATTTGTCATTTTATCCAGTTGTTTGAGATTTGTCGTTTCAAATGACTGAATGAAAATGCGATCGTCAGCTTTGTTATATCCGTTGGCGTGGAGGATTTCAACTAAAGGTTCCTCCAGAGATAAACCAATAGCATCAAAAAAAGTCGGGTGTTTTGTTTCTGGGTAAATACCAATAGTGCGTCCTGTTTCGTCACTTTTGCACTTAGCTAAATCGATGATTTCTTGGAAAGTGGGAATGGGAAATTGGCCGTCAAAGGCCCGATCGCGAAATGGTAGCCGTTCTTTAGCGCGTAGCGTCTTAATTTCAGCTAAAGTAAAGTCTTCAGCGAACCAGCCACTTACTGTTTGTCCATCAATAATTTTAGTAGTTTTTCGGTTGACAAACTCTGGATGTTCAGCTATATTAGTAGTGCCAGATATTTCATTTTCGTGACGAGCAATTAGCACCCCATCTTTAGTCGAAACTAAATCTGGTTCGATAAAATCAGCGCCCAAATCAATGGCTAATTCATAAGCAGCTAAAGTATGTTCTGGACGCAAACCGCTTGCGCCTCGGTGGGCAATAATTATCGGACGCAGTAAAGTACTCATGCCTTTTGTTAAGACTGATTTTCTGCGGCTTTTCTTACAGTTTCCTCATCAAATTGTAAGCGGACTGAAACTTCCTGAACGCTTAATCCCAGTTCCAGTAGCAAAGGCACCATTTCTAATTTAGTTTGTAGCTTTCCTCGTTCAATCCCTTGTTCAATCCCTTGTTCAATCCCTTGTTCAATCCCTTGTTCAATCCCTTCTTCTTTGGCTTCTTGATAAACTCTGGTTTGTCTGAGTAAATCTAGTCCTAGCATGGCTTCTATTTCCTCGCGGCGTAGATTGGGAAGTTTATAGAGAACTATCGTTCCTATAGATTCTATCACTTTTTGCAGGATAATGTCATCTGTCAATTCTACTCTGGCTTTGTTTATTAACTGTTGAGCGCATTAACTCAAAGAATATGTTGGGAAATTCTTTGAAAAGTTGATAAAAAATGGTATCTGTTTTCACTTTTTCTTTCTATTTGTTATTCAGCGGAAACCCAATAGTCGCAGAAAAGGCACAAAGAGATAATAGCTGATACCTAACCAGAAGCCAAGGATGATGCCCAACAGACTGAAAAAGGCGATACAGAAACCAAAATTAGTCCAATTTAGGGTAGTGAAAAAGGCATCAGAAAAACCAAAAATAGCAGTTACCGGCAAAAACTTGATGGTGAGGGTGACCAAACCGACAAAGAAACTGGCTGTGCCTATGGCGGTAAATATAGCATGAACCAAATCGTGGCTGGGCAATCCCAATCCCAGAGTTAGCGTAAAAGCTGCAACTGCCGTCATTATTACTAGATCGTCAGGTGCTATTACTCCTGATGGTGCTACTCTTTGCAAAATTAACCACCCAACACTATAGCCCAAGACGCCCATGATTCCTGCGATTAAATATCGCCGCTGCTGCTGACCCAAACTTTTTACCTGGGTCAAACCCCAGGCTGTTCCCAAACCAGCTAATGCAAATACGATCATCTGCGGTTTACTGGCAGCGATCGCAATATTAGCAACCCAGTCGGGCAAAAGTTGCAAAATGGGACTGGGCAGCCGAAAATTAATTGAGGTGCGATCGGCCAACCAAAAGCCAATTCCCGCACCCACACCCCCACCAATACCGCCGCCTACCATCTCCAAAAGCGTACCGAAGCCAGCTTTTACCAACTGGATAGTGAGATGGTAAGCAGAAATAGTCAGCCATTTAAACCATTTCCAACTCAGTGAAATTGCAGCCAACAAAAAATTTAGGCAAACTTCCACCGATTTGGTCACAATCTTCCAGACAGACTCTGCCGCCGCAGTTGGCGTTATCTGCCTTGGCGAAATATGCCGCAGACGCTTGATAATTTCTCTGGCATTAGTTGGTCGTTGACCCATATCTGGCCGCACCATATCATCCAACAGAGCGGCAAAAGCTGGGCTAACTTTAACATAAGGACGCCAGCGTAATTGCCCTGTATTTGGGTCTTCCAGATCGGGAGGATATTTGCCCGTCAGCAAGTGAATGCAGGTCATGCCTAGCGCGTAGAAATCGGCAGATGGCCCCACCACACCTCCAGCAATCTGTTCTGCTGGACTGTAACCGGGCGAAAATAACCGCGTCGAGCTAGCTTGAGAATTGGAATGGGCTGGGCCTATTTGTTTTGCTCCACCAAAATCAATCAGTACCAATTGCCCACTGCCCTGGCGCAGCATTAGGTTAGACGGTTTGATGTCGCGATGGATAATCTTACGCAGGTGCAACTCCCGTAAAATCTGCACCGCCTGTTTCAGCCAGTTGAGTACCCACGCTTCGGGACAACCTTGGGGATGGTGTTTGAGGATATCCTCCAACGTCTGACCGGATATTTTTTCCATCACCAGACAGGGTAGTAACCGCTGGGGCCGATCGCCCACTATCACCTGAAAATAACTATCAGGCTCTACTCTTGGTACTCCCGGATGGCGCAGACTCCCCAATACTTGAGCCTCTTGCTCAAACATCGACAAGGCTTTAGGAGATGTCTCCACCAACACCTTCAGCACTCGTTCTGTTTCCGTCTTTTGATCCCAGACTGAGTAGATGGCAGCAAATCCACCAAATCCCAGCCTTTCTAGCGGAATGTAGCGATCTTTGAGCCGCAGCGGCGAGCCACAAATGTTACAAAAATTGTTCCCTATACTCTGAGGATAGGGACGCGGGCAAGCCGGATTGATGCAATGGACAGCAGTCGCAACAGATTGTTGATGCACAGCTCAATTAAAAGCCAAGTTGGGACAAACAGCGCTAGAGAAGATGCAGAATGTCTTGATTCTACACGACCCCAAAGGAATTTTTCCCGTTGTCCAGTTGTTGCTTGTTAGATTAAGCAGCCTTTAATAAGGATTAGTCAACGAAATTTAAGATAAAAATTAAGCAGTAGCCCAAAACAAAGACTTGTTTGAAAGTTAGCTTCTCCCAGAACTTTCAAACACTTGAAGATAGCGCGGCATCGCAACAACATACCAAATATTTAACTATGGCTAATCGACCGGATATGATATAAGCCACAGATTTTAATGCGTGAAAATATAGCAGTTAAGGGGCAAAAATGTCCCGTTTTAAGTTGGTGGCCTACCGGCAGAGGTTAAAATTTTTGCTGTTGGTTTCGTTTCTTCATCCAGCACGTTATTAACCCGGTTATAAATATCTTTAGCTTGCTGGTGAGAATTACCGATACTGGTTAATCCCAACTTGCCGAATTCGGAGAGGCAACCCATGAGATGGAACACCGTGCCTGTCTGCGTACTGGTATCGAAATGCAGCCGCTGATGAGCAATGATATCCATCAAATCGTTCGGTAGCAGACCCCGATAGCGATCTTTTTGTAGGTTGTCGGTGGCAATGTAATATTTCGGACATCCCTGCTGGCTGTAGAATAAGCCGGTAGCCATGTCATAGCGACCGTTAGTTAAAAATTTGAGGGTCATGAATGGATGGGTGGTGCCACCTTTACGCAGGTTGATTTCTATTGCTTGGAGATCCCACTGCGGCTTACCTGTCTTGTCAGGCTGGCGAACGGCGATAAAATCAACGGCAAAGCGTTCTAGCGCTCCTTTTTGGACAAGATTTCGACCAACGCGCAATCCAATTTCTTGCAACTGCAAGCGGTAAGATTCGTCTCCTGGGAAATAGCAACCCAAGTAAATTTGACCGCCGGAACCACCTAAAATTTGGTCGTGGGTGGAGAGAATTTCTACTTCTCCTGTCGGAGTAATCCGACCTTGAACGCTGGGACTTCGCTTTTCTTCTCCTTCAATGAAAGCTTCGACAATTGCCCCTAACTCTGGGATGCGGCTAGAAAAATTTGACCAAGTTTCATTTTTGGCTTGAAAGCGCAAAAAAGGGAAGCGATCGCAAATAGCAGCAACTCTTTCTTTGTGGGATGCACAACCGGGAGCCTTATGCTGGAGGGGTTTTAAGTCCAGCATTGCATTACCTTCACCCGAAAATCCCTCATTAAGTTTGACTACCATCCTCTCTAAGGAAGGTTGGCGTTCCCACAGTTCTGCTGCCGCTGACGCGAGGTCTTCTGCACTCACAACGAGTTCGCTACCATCTGGATGGGAAACGCCGCACTCAGCAAAGATTTGCCGACTGCCGCTTTTAGTTCCCCAGTAAAGCAAATCCGGATCTGCCGCCAGCAGGGGTACGCCTAATTGGACAGATAAATCTCGCTCTAGGGTCGTTGAGTTGTAGCAAATCATGAAGGATTTTTCGAGGCGCAATGACTGCCGAATGCGTTCCATTAAGCGAGGACGCTCTAATATTTTTTGGGTTAGCGGTGTGGTAGAAGAATCGTAGGTGGAGAATAATAAGAGGCGATCGCGTGCGTGGGAAAATGGGATGCCGGGGAGCAATTGTAGGTAGTAATCAATTACAATCGGCGGTAGCGGCTGCGAAGTCACGTAAATTACTCGTGTTTTAGGGCTTTGCAACCGAATTAACGAAAATAGCAACCTTTCTTCGTAGTGAAGGAAACCCTCAATCTTGAGCAGTTCTCGCCGATCCAGGCTGAGGGAAGGAACTACCAAGATATCGTACTCGCTATTGTCCAATCCTTCGATCGACTCCCAGCGATCGCGCAATTGACCTTGCAGAAACTGAAATTTGTCTGCCTCTTTTGAAGAAGAAATATCCAACCCTTCCATAACCCCAACCCACCGATTCCCAGTATCGTAACAAGATTATACCAAATCTGGGTGGGTTACCCCTTTAATTTTTGGCATAAAAATTTTAGAGACGTTTCATGAAACGTCTCTACAGCCGCTCGACATAAAGGGGGTAATCGTTGCTGATTTGGTATTAGCTTTCCTTTGTCTCATTCCCAGCCAGCGATTTTTGGGAATGGGCGATGACACTGATACTTCCATCAGACTCCATAAATGCCAACTTGACCTCATTAAGCTTCTGCACGCCCTGCTTGCGAAGAATGCTCATCAACTCATCCTGGGTAATCAATTGCTGTGCCATGTTGTCGCGCAGGATGCGACCGTTCATTACCAGGGGCATAGGCGGTGGGTTGAGGAAGCGCTGAAACCGGGGAATTTTATAGCCAAACCAGTTTAAAGCGTAGCTCCATAAGACGATCGTGCCCACCAGAATAACAGCATCTGCGATCGCAGTATAATTGCTTTTGACACTCCCACCCCTGAAGGGGATGGGATTCTTAAGATATTTCTATCTTAATACCCCTATTACTAGGGTTCTTGGGCGCAATCCTTTTGCCAAAAATGGCGGGTCTGCTATCCTTGCCTTTCAGCAAGCTCCTCAAGCGTAACTTCCCCTCAGTCCGAGGGCAGGTTTTAATGTCTTGTACTGACAACTGAATTGTAACGCAATAAGTAGTGGGAGACAATTAATTACACAAAATTTTGGCTACAAGCCTTACCCAGTAAAGAACCAATATTGTAATTAATTCTGTCCGATTACTTAGAGCCAAAATTGGGAATTCAAAGCGGCTCAAGCCGCAGCGCAAGACCAACCCCTCTTATGGGTGGGCTTGCGGCGCGGTCAAATTCTGTCATCGCATTTTGGGCAGCTTCGGCAAACAGCACTACCACCAGCAAATCAGAAATCCCCACCGTTCCTTGTTGGCGGTTAGGAAGAAAGCGCAGCACCGCAAAAAGCATCAAGTAAACCAGCGATCCGCGCACAACAAGTTCCGCTACTGAGGTACTCGGAACGAATACCCTATACCAATCGACTTTAAACAATAAATCTATCATTTCGGAACACCCGCAGTTAATACTTCATGTCCTGAATCAGTAACTAACACATCATCTTCAATGCGAATTCCAATCCCGCGCCACCTATTATCTACCTCTGGTTGTCCTTCGGCTGGTTTCACATTAGGCGCAATATAAATTCCCGGTTCTACTGTCAAAATTTGTCCCGGTTGCAAAGTCTGCCAAGTTTCTTCGCCGTGCTTATACATACCAGTATCGTGAACATCTAAACCCAACCAATGTCCGGTACGGTGCATATAATAAGGTTTGTATTTTTCCTCTTTAATCAATTCGTCGATATTGCCTTGGAGAATTCCCAAATCCAGCATACCTTCTACTAGCACGCGCACGGCAGTATCGTGAATTAAGTTCCAAGGATTACCAGGTTGGACTTGGGCTAGAGCTTGCAGTTGCGCCGACAATACTAAATCGTAAATCGTCTTTTGTTCTGGCGTAAACTTACCTCCTACTGGAAATGTGCGCGTAATATCGCCGTTGTAATAACCATAACAACAACCAGCATCAATCAGCAGTAATTCGTTATCCTGCATTTGGCGATCGTTCTCGATGTAATGCAGCACGCAGGCATTAGCACCAGATGCCACAATTGAGGGATAGGCTGGCCCCACGCCGCCCCGCAAGCGAAAGATATGCTCAATTTCTGCCTGTATTTCGTATTCGTAACGCCCCGGTTGGGTAAATTCCCGTGCGTGGTTATGCGCCTCTACGGAAATATTTATTGCTTTTCGCATTAACTCTAATTCTGCTTGACTTTTTACCAATCTCATGGTATGAAGCACAAAGTTTGTGTCTTCAATTGCGATCGGGCCCGTACCCCGCTTACCATAAGTTGCGATCAACCCTCGCCAATGTTTGAGAACGGTATCGTTGAATTTTTCATCTCGTCCCAGATGATAATAAATGCGATCGGCCTTTTCCAGATACTTGGGCAGCTTTTCATCCAATTCCGCAATAGAATAAGCTTCATCTGCCCCATATAATTCCTTCGCCGCTTCCACACCCACGCGGTATCCCCTCCACGTTTCCTTTTCTGGATCTTTCGGCTGGACAAACAGAACGAAGCGATGTTCTGAGTGATGCGGTGCCAAAACTACTACCGCTTCCGGTTCGTTAAACCCAGTCAAGTAGAAAAAATCGCTATCCTGTCGAAAATTGTATTCCACATCATTGTGCATCACAGCGGTTGTAGCACTGCGAAATATTGCTGTGCCCTTACCAATCTTAGCCATCAATTGTTCGCGACGCTGGCGGTATTCTGCTTGCATAATTGTTTAGCTTTGTTTTCTTTCCATTCTGCTAAAGTAGTTTACCAATGATGCCTATTACAATGCCGATGTAATTTTGGGTTAGGAAAAATTACTGCCAAAAATAAGGGCGACCTCGATATGTATCTAGCCACTGACACAAAAAAAGTTAGGCGATTTTTCCGGGTATTTAGCCTGCGAAGGCAGGCTTTGTTTGTGTAGCCGCGACTTTAGTCTCGATATGTATCTAGCCACTGACACAAAAAAAGTTAGGCGATTTTTCCGGGTATTTAGCCTGCGAAGGCAGGCTTTGTTTGTGTAGCCGCGACTTTAGTCGTTAGGCTTTAAAATTTGTAACTGAAAACTTTGATCGCAGTACCATTCGCTGGCAAATCAGCAGAACTGAGCGTAAAGGTATCGCTATTAGCCCTGAGTACCGTCATACCATCCATCAACTGTAGGAACTCGTCGAGAGACACAATATCACAACTATCCGTATCAGCAGCTTGCGTGCGGTAATGGGTAGGAATCACCAGCTTCGGGTTAAGGGTTTGGATCGCCTGCTTTGCTTCCTGGGGCGTATAAGCCTTAGCTCCACCACCTACAGGGATGAGCAGCACATCGGGACGGCCCATCAAAATTTTCTGCTCAAGCTCAATCGGCGCAGCGGCTCCACCTAAGTGCAGGATATTGATTCCCGCTTGAGTCCAGCGCCAAGCTGTATTTGTCCCAAATTGGCGTCCGCCCAATCGATCGTGGTTTGTGCGAATGCCTTGGTACTTTATACCGTTGTATTCATAAGCTCCAGGCTCGTAGATTATTTTGGGATTACCGGGCAGCCCTTCCACCGAGCCTTCATCGAATAACTGGCTGCTAATCAGCACTACATCAGATGGTAGTTTAGGCGATCGATATTTAGCCGTACAGCCCAGCGTCCGAAATGGATTTACCAAGATGCGCTGATTATTACCAGCAAACAAAAAGCAAGTATGACCCAGCCACTGCATCGACAGCGAGCCACCTGTCTGCGATCGATAACTTTGAAATCCTGAAGCCCAGGTAGTTCCTACAGCCGCAAGCAAACTTGCCCCAGCGTAGCGCATCAACTGTCGCCGTTTCATCATTTCTTATTGCGATCGATAATGGTAGATTGTACGCGATGTACAACAACTCACTTATTCTAAGTTCTACAGTCGCTTGAGGAAATTTCTCAGTAACTGCTTCCCAGAAGTCGTCAAAATACTTTCTGGGTGAAATTGCACACCCTCAATGTGCGGATAGTTACGATGCCGCACCCCCATAATCGTACCGTCATCAACCCAAGCTGTAATTTCCAGCACCTCTGGGCAAGTTTGGCGATCGATTACCAAACTATGATATCGCGTTGCCGTCAGCGGACTTTCCACCCCCTCGAAAACGCCAACCCCAGTGTGATGTACTGGAGAGGTTTTACCGTGCATTAGTTCTGGGGCAGAGACAATATTACCGCCAAACACCAGACCTATGCCTTGATGACCCAAGCAAACGCCTAAAATCGGTAGCCTGGGACCAAGCTGTGCGATCAATTCTGGGGAAATTCCGGCGTCTTCCGGTCGCCCTGGCCCAGGAGAAATCACTACGCCAGCTGGTTGTAGTTCTTTAATTTGCTCCAGGGAAATTTGGTCATTACGGTAAACCTGAATATCAGCTGCGACGGGAAACTCAGATCCGAGTTCGCCAAGATATTGAACCAGATTGTAGGTAAAACTGTCGTAATTATCGATGACAATAATCAAAGTTTCTGCTCCTGACAGATGTTCTAGCGCAGAGTCGATTGAAGAAGCGCGATCGCGGGAGGCAGCAGAAGCGCCCCAGCCACCAGCACCGCTGCTAGCGCTGAAATTAATACAGCCCCAGCTGCACAATCTTTAGCAATTTTGGCTAGCTCATGATAAGTCTGCTTAACAGTCAAGTCAACAACCGACTCAATTGCCGTATTCAATAATTCCAACGTCAGAACTAATCCAGTCGTTATCCCAATCAGGGATATTTCCACGCGGCTTAAATGTAAAAAAACGCTCAACGCGATCGCCACAGCGCCAATAACCACATGGATGCGAAAGTTGCGTTGGGTGCCAAAAGCGTAACTCAGTCCAGCCCAAGCATATTTAAAACTAATCAGTAAGCTGGCGGCGACCTGCCATGCTAACTCCCTGTTTTGCAGTGGAACGCGATCGGTTTGGTTAGGAGTCTCTGTCGATATTTCCTCAGACATAGACAGGGAACTGGTGCCTACAATTTTGCTGTTTTGGGCTTTTGTCTTTTTTGATGAAATTAGCTGTTCATTGAATTTCATTGATTCAGCACACAGCGACAAAACGAATAATTTAACTAGATTGACATATCCTAACGCCGATAGTCTCAAGTAAAGTGGCTTGCCGATCGAGCATCTCGTTCAAACTATCTTCATCCGGATGATCCCAGCCAAGAAGATGAAGCAAACCGTGGGCTGCTAACCAAGCTAACTCAGTTTGCAAAGGATGACCCTGCTCTTGAGCCTGCCTTTGGGCAGTATCGATGGAAATAACTATATCACCCAGATACAGAGGTTCGGACTCTAGCATTTCATCTGGTTGGGGAAAGTCTACTTCTAAAGCCGCAAACGCCAGCACATCTGTTGGCTTATCTTGGTGACGGTACTGAGAGTTGAGTGTCTGAATTTCAGCATCGTCCGTGAGGCGGAGGCCCAGTTCGTAGGTCTGAGATGGCGAGATATTCGGTTGCAAAGTTTCTAACCAAGCATCAAACCAGTTTTGCCAAGTTTCGGGGACAATCCCACTTGAGAAGGAAGAGTCCGAGATATTATCCTCCACGTTCACTTCTACTTCTACACCTAGTCTTCCCATTCCAGATTAATTTCCTTTACTTAACGAGTCAGGTAGGCAAGACCGATGAAGACGCCCAGCATCCCAATGGTGGTCAGCGCGAAATGTTTCAGGGAAATGCCCCGCTTTCGCACCATGTTACGCATTGCCAGCTTGACGTAAGTTGGTTTAGGTTCCCCAGCAGCAGGGGGTGTCGGTGGTGTTGTCGGATCGGCATCTGGATGCTCGGATGTTTCGGTAGGTGAAGATGGTTGGCTCATATCTATTTTGGATTTTAGATTTGGGATTTTGGATTATAAAAGATAAAGAGGCAAGAAATTCTTCTTTATCAATGTAACAGTTTGTTTAGCAGTTAGTAAGTTGTGGATAGAAATGAGTCAGTCTGAGATTGAGGCTGATCGATCGCTCACTATCTGCTAGAGCAGTATTTCCCTAAAGAATGTTGAACCCATGATAACTAAGCGACATCCTTCTGACTCGTCCTCTCCAGAAAGCACATCCGAATCGATCGCATCTGAAGCGATCGACCCAGATCAGTCAGCCAAAACCGATGCCCCCTTTCCCGTGGTGGGAATCGTCGCTTCAGCAGGCGGACTAGAGGCATTCACAGAACTGATCGGCCATTTACCTACTGATACGGGCATGGCATTTGTGCTGATCCAGCATTTATCTCCTGACCACAAAAGTCTGCTGTCCGAAATTCTGGGCAGAGCAACAGCAATGCCTGTGCGTCAGGTGGAAGACCGCATGATGGTCGAGCCAAACGAGGTCTACGTCATTCCGCCCAATACCCAAATGACCCTGATAGACGGAATGCTACATCTGGCTCCCCGCCAGAAATTCCAGGGAAAATATCAGCCGGGAGATAAATTTTTTGAGTCCTTGGCAGTGGAGCGGGGCAATAAAGCGCTCGCCGTCGTGCTGTCAGGAGCGGATGGAGACGGTTCCCTGGGGTTGAAAGCAATCAAAGTTGCCGGAGGCGTGACGTTTGCTCAATGTGAAGCTACGGCAAAATTTGACAGTATGCCGAATACTGCCGTTGCGACCGGAAATGTTGATTTTGTTTTGCCGCCTCAAGCCATTGCTGAAGAACTGACAAACCTCAGTCGGAGTCCCTTTCTCTTTAACTCACAGCCGCTCCAGGTCGCGAAAGAATTGCCCGACCTGGGCGATGCCATGACCACAATTTTTGCTCTGCTCCGGACAAGCACAGGCGTTGACTTCAGCGACTACAAACCAAACACCCTGAATCGACGACTACAGCGACGGATGCTGTTGTACAAGCTAGAAAGCTTGGAAGACTACGCTGAGTATCTGCAAGGGAATACGGCTGAAGTTCAAGCGCTGTATGAAGAAATTCTGATCCACGTCACCAGTTTCTTCCGTGACCCTGAAACCTTTGAACAATTGAAAGCCCTAGTTTTTCCCACGATTAGCCAAAACAAATCGAGCCATACTCCGATTCGGATTTGGGTGGTGGGATGTTCAACAGGTGAAGAAGTCTACTCAATTGCCATCTGCTTGCTAGAGTTTTTAAGCGATCGAGTCACTGTACCGCCGATTCAGATTTTTGCCACAGACATCAGCGAAGCGGCAATCAGTAGAGCCCGGTCAGGCTTCTACTTAGAAACCCAGATGGAAACAGTTTCACCTGAGCGACGAAACCGCTTCTTTGTCCCTCTGGCAAACGGTGGCTATCAAATTAGCAGTGCCGTCCGCGAAATGTGTGTCTTTGCTAGACACAACTTAGCTGGCGACCCGCCGTTCTCTAATCTCGACCTGATTAGCTGTCGCAACGTGCTGATTTATTTATCAGATTCGTTGCAGGAACAGATCATGCCCCTGTTTCATTACAGTCTCAACTTAACTGGCTTTCTGATGCTAGGCACTTCAGAAAGCGTTAAAAAATCCTCAGACTTGTTTCGTTCAGTCAATGAACCATCCAAAATCTATGCGAAAAGATTGACCTTGACTCGCCCCTTGTTTTCGTTATCGACAAATGCTTACACTACTGTCAGCGTCAATAGTCAGCAGCGAGTGACTGAAAACATCGCCAAGAATTTTGATTTAGCGCGATCGGTTGACCAAGTGATCTCAAATCGCTACGTGCCTGTGTCTGTGGTAATTAACGACCAGATGCAGATTCTACAACTGCGAGGAGAAACCGATCCTTACCTGAAGCTTTCCCCCGGAACAACTGACTTAAACTTGTTGCAGATGGCAAGGGAAGGATTAGCGATCGTGCTTCACACTGCGATTTATCAAGCCCAAACCGAAAAGGTTGCGGTTCGAGTCGAACAAATTAAGATGGAATCGGGTGAGCGATCGATATTCCTCAATCTTGAAGTGATTCCATTCGGGCCAACGATCGTCAAAGATCTCTATTTTTTGGTGATTTTTGAAGCGGTTTCACCTCCGGTCATTCCCCTGGGCCTTGCTACTGGCGAAAGCCTAAAGCCATCAGACTTAGAGCGTGAGACTGTGCAGCTACGTCAGGCGCTGGCAGCCGCTACCCAAAGAGAACTCTCGGCTCAAGCACATCTACAAGCGGTGATTCAGGAACAAAACTATCTCAACCAAAGCCTGCGAGTGGCGAACGAAGAAATCTTATCGAGCAACGAGGAGTTGCAAAGCACGAATGAAGAACTCGAAACTGCTAAGGAAGAGATCCAAGCCACCAACGAAGAACTCTCCACCACCAACGACGAACTTCGCAACCGAAATCTGCAACAAAACCGAGACAATAGCGATCTAAACAATTTTATTGCCAGCATCGGTATCCCCATCGTTATGCTGACCAATGATTTAAAAATTCGCCGCTTTACGCCAACGGCGCAGCAACTCTTCAATTTCATCCCCGCCGATGTAGGACGACCTTTCAGTGACCTCCGCGCCAATTTTGACGTTCCCAATCTAGAACCGATGATTTCGGAGGTGTTGGAAACGCTCAATACGAAAGAACAGGAAATTAAAACGCAAGCAGGTTACTGGTACAGCCTCCGCATTCGTCCCTACCGCACTACAGAAAACCAAATTGACGGGGTGACAATGGTTTTTTTTGATATTGACGAGCTCAAACGCAATGCCGCCACGTTAGATTTAGCTCGCAACTATGCGGAAACGATCGTACAGACGGTGCAAATCCCTCTAGTTGTGCTAGATGCCGATCTGCGGGTGAATACCGCCAATCGATCGTTCTACGAAATGTTTCAGGTTTCATCAGCCCTGGAAGCCGCGCCATCTTCCCTGTTTGGGACAGGCAATGGGCAGTGGAATATTCCCGAACTGCGATCCGTCCTGGAAGAGGTTCTGATCGATAATATTCAGGTTCAGAATTTTGAGGTGGATCGTTATTTCGAGCAGATTGGGCAAAAAACAATGCTGATCAATGCTTGCAAGCTGGAACGCGAAGACAACGCTGCGATGATTTTGCTGTTGATCGAAGACATTACCGATCGCAAGCAGTTTGAGACTGAACGATCGCAGCTATTGACACAAGAGCAATTAGCCCGTGAACAGGCAGAAATCGCCAACCGAGTCAAAGATGAATTTCTCTCAAACCTCTCACATGAACTCCGTAACCCGCTGAATATCATGCTGGGATGGTCGCAACTGCTCCGCACCCGCACCTTCAACGAAGCGACAGTCGGTCGGGCCTTAGAAGTCATAGAGCGGAGTGCCAAGGCACAATCTCAACTCATTGAGGATCTCCTTGATGTCTCTCGGATTATCAGCGGCAAGCTTCTTCTTAACATCCGTCCGCTCGACTTGCGCTTAATCGTGCAAGCTGCACTCGACATCCTTCAATTAGCAGTGGAAGCAAAAAATATTCAAATTGTTTCATCCTTGAGTTCTATAACAGTTCTCGGCGATATCGATCGCTTGCAGCAAGTTCTGTGGAATCTCCTATCAAATGCTATCAAGTTTACGCCTGCGGGTGGACGAGTCGAAATCACACTCTTGTCTGTTGGAGACCGGGCGAAAATTCAAATCAGCGACACGGGACAAGGGATTGGGGCAGATTTCTTGCCGCATATTTTTGATCGGTTCCGTCAAGGCGATTCCAGCACCACGAAGGCGTTTCCAGGGCTGGGATTGGGGCTATCGATCGTGCGGCATCTGGTCGAGCTGCATGGTGGGGAGGTGCAAGCCCAGAGTCCTGGTGAAGGGCAAGGAGCCACGCTGACGGTGTGGTTGCCTTTGCAATCACCGATTCAACAATCGACACCGCCAAGCGATTTAGAACCGTTCTTGAACGCCAAGCCGGATAACGTCCCCGCGCTGGCAGGCTTGAAGATCTTAGCTGTCGATGATGATATCGATACCCTTGAGCTATTGAAGTTTGTGCTAGAAAACTATGGAGCCCAGGTGCTGACCGTGACATCTGTTAAAGATGCGATCGCTGCTCTGAGCGAGACTTCCAACCGATATGATGTGCTGATTTCTGATATTGCGATGCCAGAGTCAGATGGGTACTCCCTGATTCGACAAGTGCGATCGCTGGGTGCTGAAGCCTCTGGACAAATTCCTGCGATCGCGCTAACTGCCTATGCCAGTGAGCGAGAACAACAAAAAGCGATCGAGGCTGGGTTTCAAATACATATCGCTAAACCCGTCGAACCCGTTCAAATGGCATGGGTCATTGCGAACCTGGTTCAAGGAGTCTAATGACTGGACACGACATTATTGCGATCGGCACTTCAGCAGGCGGACTCAAAGCACTGGGCGCGATCGTCGGTGCGCTCCCGGCTGACCTGGATGCGGTACTCTTCATTGTTCAACACCTTGCAGCCGATAAGCCCAGCATTCTCCCGAAAATTCTGGCAGATGTTGGCTCTCTCCCAGCTTCTCACGCTGTCGATGGAGAGACGATGCAAAAAGGGCGAATTTATGTTGCTCCGCCCGATCACCATTTGCTGGTGAATCAAGACTCAATACGGGTCGTGCGCGGACCGCAAGAAAACCGATTTAGACCCGCGATCGATGCGCTATTTCGTTCTGCTGCTCGCGCTTATGGTCCGAGGGTGATGGGAGTAGTGCTGACGGGCTATCTCGATGATGGCACGGTGGGGTTGCAGGCAGTCAAGAAACGGGGCGGAGTGGCGATCGTGCAAGACCCGAAAGAAGCCGAATATCCCAGTATGGCAAAGAGCGCCTTGCAGTTTGTTAAGGTCGATTACTGCCTGTCGCTTGCCGAAATTCCAGACCTTTTAGTGCGCCTATCGAAGGAACCCGCAGCATCGGAGTCAGCCTATCCAGTGACTGAAGAGATAGAAGTCGAATCTAAGATTGCTGAACAGGAGATGAACACCCAGGAATTTTTGAAGAACGTTGAAGCGATCGGGACTCGAACAACTTACACCTGTCCTGAATGTAACGGCAGCATTTGGCAGATAGGCAAAGAAGCGCCGCTGCGGTTTCGCTGTCATATCGGGCATTCCTTTACAGCGAACATCTTTCTATCAGAGCAAACTCAGAATATAGAAAACGCTCTTTGGTCAGCGGTTCGGGCAATGGAGGAAAAGGTGACGTTTTCGCGTCAAATGGCAGAGCGGATGGGAAGTTATAAACTACAAAAGGCAGCCGAAAAATACGAAGATCATGCAAAGCGCTTGGATGAGGAGGTGTCGCTGATTCGAGACATCATTCTCAAGGGCTTTGCGACAAAACGAACCATTGCCGAAGACGATTCAGGTCAACCAGAGTAATTGGGGTCGGGGAATGGCGGGGTAGTTTGGTTTGGGTGAGGATTTCTTTCATGGCAGTTTTATTGGAGTACTGCTCTCGACCAGTTGATTTTCCTGACGAAGATAAGCTTGGATATATGGGTCGAGTTCGCCGTTCATCACATCTGTAATGCCAGTAGTTTCCACCCCAGTACGCAGATCCTTCACCAGTTGGTACGGATGAAACACATAGTTGCGGATCTGGTTGCCCCAAGCCGCTTCTACCATGTCACCCCGAATTTCGGCGATTTCTTGAGCCTTTTGCTCTTGGGCGATAATCAGCAGTTTTGCTTTGAGTCTGGCGAGGGCTTTCTCCTTGTTTTGCAACTGAGAGCGTTCCTCGGTACAGCGCACCGCTAAGCCAGTGGGAATGTGCTTAATTTGCACCGCTGTTTCCACTTTGTTGACATTTTGCCCGCCCTTACCGCCGGAACGAGTCGTGGTAATTTCTAAATCCTTATCTGGAATGTCAAGTTCGACGGAGTGATCCAGAAGGGGCATAATTTCCACGCCTGCAAAGCTGGTTTGCCGTTTGCCGTTAGCGTTGAAGGGGGAAATCCGCACCAAGCGATGCGTTCCTTTCTCAGCTTTCAGGTAGCCATAGGCATAGCGACCTTCAATTTCCAGAGTCACAGACTTAACCCCAGCTTCTTCCCCTGGTGAAATTTCGGCCAAGTGTACTTTGTAACCGTGGCTTTCTCCCCAACGGGTATACATCCGCAGCAACATTTCTGTCCAATCTTGGGCATCTGTACCGCCAGCACCAGCGTTAATTGTCAGGACAGCGCCTTCGGCGTCGTATGGCCCAGATAACAGCTGTTGCAACTCCCAGCGATCGAGTTCCTGGCTAAGCTTAGTTAGGTTAGTCTGGGCTTCTTCGAGTAGGGCCGGGTCGGTTTCTAACTCCAGCAATTCCACAACTGCTTTGGCATCTTCCAGGCTGTCTTTCCAATCCTCAAATTGCTGCAAGTGGGATTTGAGGTCATTGAGTTCTTGAAGCGTTTGCTGGGCAAAGGTTTGGTCGTTCCAAAACTCCGGTTGAGCTGCCAATTGCTCCAAATCTTGAATTTTTGCTGTCAGTGCGGGTACGTCAAAGATACTCCTGAGTTTTACCCAGGCGCTGAGATAACGTTTCGACTTCGCGTTTGATATCTAGTACTTCAATCATGGTTAGCGTTTTCTTTCAGAGGTTACGATGCCTGCGATCGCACTATTCTCCATTTTAGACTATTTTATTGACTACTCCCTCGCTTAAAGCAGAACGGGAGTTTCTCATCCCTTACTATAATTCCAATTCAGTAATCCGAGCAAACTGGGAATATGCGGCTTATCAGCACAAAATATCGACCTTTCCAACCAAATAAACCCCGTTTATCATCGCAAAAAAGCCAATACTGAATCTGTATTCTAAGAACGTAGAAGCGTTACATCCTTACTACTATCTGATGGTAACGTCATAGACGATTGCTGTCTCTCGTTTCTAAACTCCGTCAATAAATCAAAGAAATTTTTTAAGCCATCGGCTTCATCACCAGAATATAATAGTATAATTCTTGCCCAAGAAGCCGAGGTACTAACGCCAAATCTTTTCTGCAACCAAGGCTGGAACTCGTGAAATTCGTTTTCCTGTTCGGTTATGGGGTTTCCCATATTTTGATGGGCGTATTGATAGCCACACAAGAACATAAATAAATCGCTGACAGAAGGGCATCCGATGTACATTCCTGGTTTCTGTTGAATTTTATTGAGTAAGTCGTAAAGTTCAGTCATTTTTTTCTCTCCTTGGCCTTTAACGACAATTAAAATTTTTCTACTTCTTCGATACTAAACTGACTGCTCGGACAGTCAAAGTCTTTTATCCACTCTTCTCTGGTCTGTCCTGTTGTTGATAGATTATCAAACACTTTGTTCCGAACTTCAATGCCGTAGTGCGTGCCATTCTGTGTAATGTTTGTTCTACCTTCGTCCAAGCGTTGACTGACAATAAAGCTCCCTCGTCCTATAAGTTTTATTTTCAGATGGATACCGTTAATTCCATTGGCTTTTAACCATTCTTTGATAGCTTCTGCACACTCATTACATTCTAAGAGTTTAAACTGTCCCACGATATTGGCTACTTGTTGATAGATTTCCTCGTCTGACAGTTGTGGGGAACTGGGCATTTGTATAATACCTTCGTTTTTGGCTCTGGTAATTGCAGGTTAAAGGGTGGGCATTGCCCACCCTACTGATAAAGTTAATCCAGCTTACCTCTAGTCGCGACTATTGATCGCAATCAGCAACCGCAAAATGAAGATGAACAAGTTGATGTAAGTTAAGTACATCGACAGCGCAGCTGGCAAGTACTGATCATCGCGGTAAGTGCGCGGCAGAATGAAGAAATCTACCACCGCAGCACCGGCAAATAGAAGGACGCCAATCCCTGAAATGCCAATTTCTAAAAAGGTTGGAGTGTAGACGCCAAACATGGCCAGCAGGAATTGACCAAAAACAACAACGCATAGGGCAAGAATTCCTATACTTATTGTTTTAGTCAGCGCCATGCCGTCTTCCTCAGATAGGTTGGAGCCTATTTGACGACCGGCAATAAAGGCAATGCCACAACCAAGGGCGGCAATACCAACTCCTTGAATGCCAACGCCCTGACTTCTCAGGGCAACAAACACCAGCCCGCTGAGGGTGTAGCCAGATAGCAGGCTGTAGGTAGCCAGCAGGGGTAAGGCAACTTTATTGTTCCCTTGTGCGACAACCCCTTGGGCGACAAAGAAAAGAATCAACTCGACGATGACCGCACCGATGAAGGTTGGGAAGAATATGCTTGGATAGTTACGGATAACTCCCAGACCGCCATAGGTGCCAAGTGCTGTTAAAACCAGCCCGCCGCCTACAAAGGGGAGGGCGTTGGCAATTACGTTGGGGCCAACAAGCGCATTGCCTTTGGCCTCTCGAAACGCTTCACGGAAGTTGCTGGTATGACTCATGATACTCCCTCACTTTTTTGGGGTGATTTTTGCTTAAAGAGCCAAAATTGCGCTTTAGTTTCATTTTCACTTAGATCCTAAGCCATAAGCCAGTCGCGGGTAGAGGCAATTATGTTCGGTTAACCCCCCGCTTTCACCGGATTACTTGACCTGGGATCTAGGGTGGTTTGCGTGTTTATGCTGATCCTCCGTGCAACCTTCGCTGTAATTTCCGTAAAACAACGATGGTATATCTCTCGTTATCTACAGACAATGAATTTAGATAGGGTCAACGCTCTAATATCAGTCGAAAGAGAGATGACCTAAACATACTTAGACGAGATGGGTTTTTCCGGCAGAGGATTTTTTATGACAGCAACTCAGTATGATATTAGCTCTTATGGGATGGAAATGATGGTTTCCTATTACCAAAATCCCTCAGTTGCGCGGCGGAATCAACTGGTGCGGTTGCACGCTGGATTGGTTCGCAAAGTAGCCCATCGAATCAGCCATCAGTGTGCTGAACCCTATGAAGATTTAGAACAAATTGGTTATTTCGGTTTGATTCGAGCGATCGAACGGTTCGACCCTACTCAAGGATGTGCCTTTAGTTCTTTTGCGATTCCTTACATTCGGGGCGAGATGCTGCATTTTCTGCGCGATAAAAGCAGTATAGTCAAGGTTCCCCGCAGATGGCAAGAACTTTACAATGAAGGGGAAAAGGTGCGAAAAGAACTGACAGCAACGTTGGGCCGATCGCCTAAAGATGCCGAAATTGCCCAAATACTTAAAGTATCTGTGCAAGAGTGGCGGGAGAGCCAATTGGCTGCCCAAAACCGCCAGCCTCTGAGTTTGGATGCTACTGTTTGCCACCAGGTAGATTCTCCGATGAGTTTGGCAGAGACATTACCTGATTCTCGCTACCAAGCCTTCCAGAATTTAGAGGAAGAGCGGCAACAATTGCAAGGTGCTATGAACCAGTTAGAAGAAAAAACTAGAGCAGCTATTGAGTGCGTATTTCTACGCGAACTACCCCGTAAGGAAGCGGCTAAGCGAATTGGTGTCAGTCCGATGACGGTAACGCGACACCTGCAAAAAGGGATTGAGCAATTGGTTTGTCTTCTGCAACCTCAGACTGCTGGTTTGGCAAGCTGAGTAGCCTTACTCAGGCACACCTGGTATAGTCTACAGACTCAGAGATCTGTAAAATCCGTCTTTGTACCCAAGTTGTTCAAAAGGCTAGATGCTAAACCCCGACTGCTGATTTCGATCGGCATATCTGCTTTAGTTTCAGGACTACTGCCGTCCTCGCTGCACTTACCGACGCGGATTCTCTGTGCTTGGAACTCAGGCGTTCTCTGTTTCTTAGCCTTAGCTTGGTGGATGATGCTTAGCGCCACGCCACAAAAGATGCGTCGTAATGCTCAACGTCAAGACGAAAGTCGCTTGGCTATTTTAATCTTGGTTATCGCAGCCGCCTGTACTAGCGTGCTAGCCATTGTGTTCGTGCTTAATGATAAAAAAGGGATCTCGACTCTTCTGCTGACGCTACACTTAACGCTTTCGGTAATGACGATCGTAGGTTCCTGGTTGTTGGTGCATACGATGTTCGCGCTACACTATGCACACTGCTACTACCGCGACGATCGGGACACCGCAAGTGAAGGCAATGCTGGAGGTCTAGATTTTCCCAGCGATAATGAGCCAGATTATTGGGATTTTTTATATTTTTCTTTTGTGATTGGCATGACTGGCCAGGTTTCAGATGTTGCTACGACATCGCGATCGATGAGGCGTTTGGCGCTGCTACATGGGGTGTTATCTTTCTTTTTCAATACGGTTATTTTGGCAATGAGCATCAATATTATTGCTGGGTTGATTGGATAGGGAAAATGTGGGATGAGGAAGGTGCGATCGGGCCTTCGATGTAATAATGTTAAGTAGGTGAGCCTAAATAAACTGAACAGCCAGAAACCGGGTTTCTAAGGACGCGGCAGTTTTACCTTTAATTATGCCCACCTACTTAGTAAATTCTGCAAAGTCCAATAAATAGCAATGATAACTTCTACAGTTGTACCCCAAATAACAGAGATATTTTCACTAGAAGACTGGATGCGAAATCCCCCTGAAGGTACAGAATGGGTGGATGGGAAATTGGTTGCAAAACATCCGATGGAATGGATGGATGAAAAAGTGGTGGAGAAAAGTGGTATGACGCTTAAGCATAGTCGGATTCAGTCTAGACTAGCTCGTTCCTGGGGAAATTACAAAGACTCCAGCGGACAAGGGGGAGAAGTTTATACAGAGGTTCCCTGTCGCACTAATCAGCAGGGTCGTTATCCTGATGTTGCTTATCTGACACCAGAATTACTCGCTCAATTTGGCGAATCTGCTGTGCTTCCCCAAAGTTTCCCACTAATTGCTGAGATAGTTTCACCTACAGATTTTGCCGAAGAGGTAATTGCTAAAGCTCAAGAATATTTACAATCTGGTTGTCAGGAAGTTTGGCTGGTATTTCCTGACAGTCGTTGGATTATTGCGATTACCCAAAATCAGCGACTTGTATTTATTTCTGGTGAGGTAGTTAGCACTCAGGTTGTTCTACAAGGTTTTAGTGTGGCGGTAGATGAGTTATTGGCTTGATGGAAAATGGTGGATAAAATTGGTTAAATATAGCAACCGCCAAGGCGACTCTTGACAGTAGGGGCGAAGCATTCGGGCATATAATTTATTGGTTAAAACCGAAGATTTACTACCCGAATGCTTCGCCCCTACCCCAGATTTATGGCTTAACCGCCTTGGCGGTTGCTATATTATCAAAATACGGAAATAAAAACCGCTGATGAACGCTGATACTTATATATGTGTTCATCAGCGGTAAAAAATTACTCCTCATCCGCATCGTGAGCAAATCGACGGAATAGGTAATCTAAGGCGTAGTTCCGCAAATTATAGTATTCTGGATCTTCCATAATTTGCGCTCGATCGCGCGGACGTGGAAAAGGAATTTGCATGACTTCCCCAATATTAGCAGCAGGGCCATTGGTCATCATCACCAACTTATCTGCCAAGAACAAAGCTTCATCAATATCGTGGGTAATCATTAACACCGTGCAGCGGTGATCCGTCCAAATTTTCAGCAATTCTTCCTGCAATTCTTCCTTAGTAATTGCATCCAAAGCACCGAAAGGTTCGTCCAATATTAACACTTTCGGACGAATTGCCAAAGCACGGGCGATCGAAACCCGCTGCTTCATCCCGCCGGAAAGTTGGGGAGGTCTTTTATCCGCTGCTTCTGTTAGTCCCACCATTGCCAAATGTTCTTTCGCGATCGCTCTTTTTTCCGGTTCCGATTTGTCAGGATAAACCGAATCAATCGCCAAATAAACATTTTCAAACGCCGTCAACCAAGGCAGCAAAGCGTAGTTCTGGAACACCACCATTCTATCCGGGCCAGGTTCGCCAATGGGTTGCCCTTCCAATAGCACCTGTCCATCGGTGGGTGTGGAAAAACCGGAAACCATGTTCAGCAGCGTAGATTTCCCGCATCCAGAGTGACCGATTACGCAAATAAATTCACCCTCATTCACCGTCAGGTTGACATCTTTTAATACGGTATATGGCCCTTTTGGTGTAGGATAAACTTTCGATACGCCCTCGATCGTCAAAAATGCTTCGCGAGATTTCGATCGCGCAGTTTTCTTTTTCGCTTTTTCAGTGTAAGTCATGGGAGTCCGTTGGAGAGATTGGTCATTGGTCATCAGTCATCGGTCATTAGTCATCGGTCATTGGTCATTGGTATTATGCGATCGCTCTTTCTCGCTGCTAATGACCCATGACTAATGACTAATGACTAATTAGGCAGCTTTTATCGTCCTGGAATCGAGGATAATTTCCGCCATCGTGAAATCGCGTTTGATCTTCAAATTGTTGAGATAGGAAATCGGATCTTCGGCATCGAAAGTGCTGCCATCAAACAGCTGAATAGAACCGCGATTGTATTTCACATCCAGGACGCCCAATTCTCGCGCCGCCGTACTGAAAACACTTACCCGACAACCTCTTTCCAAAATTTCCAACCAATTTCTGGGGAAAGGAACATCACCCCAACGCGCCATTTGTGCCATGTGCCAAAGATGTTCCGTGCGACTGGGGCGATTTGCGCCATCGCCAAAGAAAATATGATGGGCATATTCCCGCATCGGTCGATCTAAGTTACAGCTAGCAGATGCAGGATCTCCTAATTGAATATAAGAAATATCGGTACTTAGATATTCCCGACTCTCCAAAATTTGACGTATTTCTAAGGCGTTTTTTGGGTCGGCGCAATATTGTCCTGCTTCCAGTAACGCTTTCACCAAAGCAATGTGGGTGTTGGGATAAGCATTCGCCCAATCTTCTCTGACACCGAGAACTTTCCCCGGATGTCCCGGCCAAATTTCCAAGTCGGTGGCGACGGTAAAACCGACTCCTTCCATTGCGGCGCGGTAATTCCAAGGTTCGCCGACGCAGAAACCGTCGATGCTTCCCGCTTGCAAATCTACGATCATCTGTGCGGGGGGAAGGTTTTGCAAGTTAACATCGCGATCGGGATCTATTCCACCAGCAGCTAACCAGTACCGCAATAGCAGGTTGTGCATAGAAGATGGATGTACGATACCCATTCTGTGTTGGATGTTGGGAGATTTCAGCAGCATCTTTTTAAAGTCTGCCAAACTATATATCCCTTGGTCGTAAAAGCGTTTGCACAAAGAGATGGCGTTTCCGTTGCGGGTCATGGTGAGGGCTGATACCATTGACAGCGGTCGGTTATCCTTGTCGTGTCCGCCCAAAGTCATCCACAATGGCATCCCGGAGGGCATTTGAGCCGCATCTAAGTAGCCGCCTACCATCCCATCTACGATACCGCGCCAACTGGTTTCGCGGACGAGGCTAACTTCATCTAAACCATGTTTTTTGAAGAAGCCTTTTTCTTTGGCGACGGCGACGGGGGCGCAAGCTGTGAGGGGAACGAAACCTATTTCTAGATTCACTTTTTCGAGGCCGTGACGTGCGATCGCATCGGTTTTTCTGGCCCGAATTTTCTTGATCCGCTTCTGCTGGTTGAGGAAATAAATCATTTCCGATCGCAAACTATAGTAACTCGGATGGCTGACTACTTCCATTCGCTTGCGAGGACGGGGAATATCCACTTCCAAAATTTGCCCGATTTTCGATTCTGGGCCATTGGTGAGCATGACGATGCGATCGGATAATAACACCGCTTCATCAACATCGTGCGTCACCATCACGGCAGTAACTTCGTGTTCTTGGCAAATTTCCATTAATTTTTCTTGCAAATTGCCCCGCGTTAGCGCATCTAACGCACCGAACGGTTCGTCTAATAGCAGCAATTTGGGACGAATTGCCAAGGCGCGTGCGATCGCTACCCGCTGTTTTTGACCCCCAGACAACCGACCAGGTGGTTTATCAGCATGAGGACGCAACCCCACCATATCAATATGTTCTTCGATAATACTGCGGCGTTCCCCTTTTGGCAGATTTGCCAGCACTTCATCCACCGCCAAAGCAATATTTTCCCTTACATTTAACCAAGGCAACAGAGAATAGTTTTGAAATACTACCATTCTTTCTGGCCCTGGCCCCAACACTTCTTCCCCTTCTAAAGTCACTAAACCATCGCTAGGCAAATCCAAACCAGCAATCATATTTAATAAGGTGGATTTACCGCAACCGGAGTGACCAATTAAGGAGATAAATTCTCCTTTCTTAATCTGGAGGTCAATTCCTTTAAGGGCGACATATTTGCCACCCCCGGTGAGGGGAAAAACTTTCTCAATTTGATCAACAGCAACAAAAACAGACATGGCAATTGGTAATTAGTAATGGTTGATTGTTCATTGTTGATTGTTCATAACCATGAACAATCAACTATCAAAGATTCCTATTTATTATCTTCTGGAATAACCTTGGTGCCGATAAAAGCCACAGCCCGATCTAGCAGCAAACCAACAACACCAACATATACCAGCGCCACGATAATATCGCTAGTTTTACCGACGTTATAGGAATCAAACATGAAATAGCCAATTCCTACACCACCCGTAATCATTTCGGCTGCTACGATCGCTAGCCAAGCCAAACCAATTCCGATTCTCAGACCTGTAAAGATATAGGGAACCGCAGCCGGTAAAACCACTTTCAAAAAATATTTTTGTTGTGACAATCGCAAGACTCTGGCTACGTTTTTATAATCTTGCGGAATTTGTTGTACACCCACAATTGTGTTCATCAAAATAGGCCAGATTGACGTGATAAAAATCACGAAAATAGCAGATGGTTCTGATTTTTGAATTGCCGCCAAAGCAATCGGCAACCAAGCTAGAGGTGGAATTGTACGCAATAGTTGGAAGAGGGGATCTAAAGCCTTGAATAAAAAGGGATTAACGCCAATAAAAACTCCCGCTGTCACCCCAACAATTGCCGCTAAAGAGTAACCAATTGCCACCCGTTGTAGGCTAGCCCAAATTTGCCAGAATAAGCCTTTGGCGGTTCCTTCTCGGTCTGGGTAAGCAAAGGGCCACCAGATCTTTGTCCAACTTTCCTGGAAAACCTTAATTGGCCCAGGCATGGTTGATTCCGGGCTAAGAGTAAACAACTGCCAAATAGCCAGGAAAATAACTATTGCTACAATCGGCGGAAGTAAGTCGGGGAATCGCTTTTGCAAATTAGATATAAAAGCCCCCAGGAAATTGTCTGGCTGATTGTTTTTGCCGCGTCTTGAGTTTGTGGTCATATCAGTTTTGGATTTTGGATTTTGGATTTTGGATTTTGAATTTCAGAAGGATTGTAGGGGCGGGTTTTGTTGAGAGACTATTTATTTGAAACAGAGTTTATTTGCTAAACCCGCCCCTACACCTCTGATTGGGTGCGTAAGTCCTGATTGCTAAACTTTCTTAATTTTGAGGCTCTTGAGATAAGCTTCAGGGTTGTTTGAGTCAAATTCGATGTTATCAAAGAACTTCTCAATCCCACGAGAAGGACTGGTAGGAATTTCAGCAGCAGAAACGTTAATTCCTTTCGCAGCTTCTCGCCAAATATCTTCCCGGTTAACTGCTTTAACGATTGCTTTCATATCAGTCTCAGCCGGTAAAATACCCCAGCGAATATTTTCTGTTAAGAACCACAAATCGTGACTTTGGTAGGGGAAGGAAGCATGACCTTTTTCCCAATACCTCATAATGTAAGGACTGTTTTCCACTATGCGACCATCGCCATAGTCAATTTTCCCTTTCAGGCGATCGATAATGTCAGTTACGGGCACTTTGGCATACTCGTCTCTAGAGAGTATTTGCGCCATCTCATCCCGGTTTTCCATCTTGTCGCACCACTGTTGTGCTTCCATCACCGCCATCACAATTGCCTTGAGAGTCTTGGGATGCTTATCTGCCCAATCAGCGCGGATACCTAAAGCTTTTTCTGGGTGATCTTTCCACATTTCACCGGTAATTAGCGCTGTATAGCCTATTTTTTGGTTAATTGCTCGCAAATGCCAGGGTTCTCCCACGCAGAATCCCTGAATATCGCCTGTTTTCATGTTTGATACTAACTGCGCCCCAGGTACGATCTGAATTAACACATCTTTTTCCGGGTCGATACCCCCGGCGGCTAACCAATAGCGCAACATCATATCGCTAGTTCCGCCTTTGAAGGTGTGGGCAAAGCGTAATTGCTTACCAGCGGCTTTAGCTTCTTCCACTTTCTTTTTCATTACAGAAGTATCTAGCTTGACACCTGTATCTTTCAGGGTATCTGCCACTGTGATTCCCTGACCATCAACGTTTAACCGTAGGGGCAGGTACATGGGAATCTTTTTATTACCTTTAGTAACAGTACCTAACGAGATCAAGTAGGGCATGGGCGTGAGAACCATTGAACCATCAAGTCCGCCACCCGATCCTTCCAGTTCTAATTTATCTCGAATAACCGCCCAAGACGGTTGTTTTTGTAAACTGATATCTGGCACACCATGTTTGGCAAAAAAACCTTTTTCTTTAGCAATAATTAGAGGTGCGGCATCAGTTTGACCAATAATTCCGATGTTGGCTGTTTTAACTTCTGGTGCATCGCCTGCTGCGACAGGAACAGATGATACGGCTGGATTTGGACTGCTTGCACTAGATGAAGAAACTGGTTTATTTGGTTCAGGGGGATTTCCCAAACAACTATTGAGCAACACCGAACCTGCCGCCGATGCGCCAGCAGTTATCAAAAATTTGCGCCTAGAAACTCTGACTGAAAATTCAGACATAAAACCTCCTTAGAGCTACTTCTATTGGCTGTTTATTATGCAAGTTAACTAGAGAGCCGACATCCAAAATGGCGGTTCGCAGTGGTATTAATCTGTGAAAGCAGAATTGCCGTAAGCAGTTTAGCGTCAATACCAAGCGGATGACGTGAGTTCGCCTGCGACAGAAACTTCCATCCTTGCGAAAACTTCTAGGTTGGTTATGTGGGTTAGAGTGTCTCTAACTGGCATAACCTGTCTGGAAATTTGCTTAAAACTAAGCTTACCGTCTTTTACTGGTTTTTGGATGCTTTAGTTTAATCAAATTTAAAATAAATCCTAAATCTTGTCTATAAGTAAATATTCTCTTTTTATAATTTACAAGCAACTCGACTAAGCTATAGAGTCTGATCTATGAATACTATTTGGTTAACTCTATAGAATGTTTATAAGAGCATATAGCAAAGTGCTTCGCCTTTGGTACAAACACAGTCCCAGGCTTGCTTTGAGGGTTTCATACTGTCCTAACCGATGTGACTGTGGCTATATAAAGTTATCTCTATAATAGTTATTTTAATGAGTCTATGAATCGGGAAAAAAATAATTTTCTAATAAGCTTGACAAAATAACCGAGGCAGGAGACCGCACGTGGGCTGATATGATGTCCCGTAGCATCGTCATCGTATAGTTTGAGGTGTTGTAGAGACGTTTCATGAAACGTCTCTACAGCTGCTCATCAATATCCTAGATAAACCCGCCCCTACTATGCAATAAGGATGCCAATGGACATGATATAGCTAGGGGCTAGGGCTTTCTTGCTAGGCCCCTAGCCCCTAGCTTTAATTTTTGGCCTAAACATTGTAGAGACGTTTCATGAAACGTCTCTACGGGGATCGACATAAAGGGGGTAATGGTTGCGGATTTGGTATCTGTTAAAATTTGGGATAATTCATGATTGTTACAGAGATTATGGGAACTATTTTAGAAGCTAATTGAGTTAAGCCAAACTTCCATTTAAGTGATGATGGTAAGTTTTGCCAATCAACTGGTACAAAATCAAAGCGATGATAAAATTGTACTAATTTTTTACCAAGACATTCTAAATAAAGTGGTTGGGTTGCTTGTTGAATTAAATATTTAACTACATAGCTACCCAAACCTTTACCTCGCCAAGCAGGTGCAACTACTAAACTACCAAGTTCTTGCGCCCCAGGAAAAGAGCGCAATTGTCCGCAAGCTACTAAACTTTTATCACATTCAATTACCCAAAATTGTTGCCAGCGTAACTGGGTAGGATCGAGTTTGGCACTCAATACTAATTTCCGAATTGCCCAGATGTCGTTGGCGGTGGCTGGGCGGAGAATACATCCTGGTGGCAGAGAATTAGAAAGGTCGGTCATTGAATTGCATTAAGAGTCTATCTGAAAAATCAGTTTTTGATATTTTTAACCTGAGATGAATAGATATGTTTGATTACTCGTGAAAGGACTTGTCGGACAAGCTCTAAGGAGATTAGGTATTGAGAAAGTATGAAGAATGAAAAACCCTTTTGCCAATCCCCAGTCCCTAATCCCCAGTCCCGATTATCGGGATTTCATGTCTGCGATCGCACTTCTGGCTACCTCTGCAATAGCTCGATCCGTCGCCTTGGGCAAGTGATAATACTTCCCACCGGATGTTTTCGCCAATTCTTTAGCAAACCCAGTGGAAATAAACTTATTTTCCGTATCGATAACTAGCAGTTGAATTCCCAAACCTCGAATTCGAGCGGCAATTTCCAACAGTTCAGCTTTGATATCCGGTTTTTCGCCTTCCGGTAACGGTTCGCCTAAAGAACGCGCTAAGGGAATGTTACCACGACCGTCGGTAATGGCTACAATTACCACTTGACCGATATCCCCAGACATCTGTGCGTTTATCCCCACTCGTACCGCCTGAGTCAAACCATGTGCTAGCGGGGAACCACCCCCACAAGGTAACAATTCCAGACGCCGCCGTGCTAGTGCGATCGAACGAGTCGGCGGTAATAGCACGTCGGCGCGTTCCCCACGGAAGGGTATCAACGATACTTGGTCGCGGTTTTCATACGCCTCCGTCAGCAGGCTCATCACCGCACCTTTAGCTGATTGCATCCGATTTAGTGCCATCGAGCCAGAAGCATCCACCACAAAGACTACTAGGGAACCAGCTTTGCGTACCAACCTTTTTGACCGAATATCTCCTTGTTCGACAAATACCCGCTTTGTCTGCCCTGATAAGGGGGTTTGCGGCGATCTTTCTCGTCGCGCCTTCTGATATGGTGCAGCTGCTCGTAAAGTGGCATCAACGGCAATTCGTCGCACGCGGCCTTTTGGTATCATTGGCTTGACGTAGCGACCTCGATCGTCTGAGAAGATTTTGCTGCGAGCGCCCGATTTACCTCGCCGTTGAGCCATTTGAGCAAAGTAAAGTACGGTGGGGTCGAGGATGATTCCTTCTGGATCGAAAATAAACTCTTCTGGGATACTGGATTCTTCTTGCTGCGGTTCTTCGGGGTTTTCTTCTTCTTCTTCTTCTTCTTGTTCGTCCTGTTCTTGTTCGGACTGATCTTCCGGTGGTGGCGGTGGTGGTGGTGGCGGCGGTGGTCGATCTTCTGGTGGCGTCTGCACAATTGTCGCTCTTGGGACTATGACCAGTTCTACTCCACGGCGCAAATCTTCAGCTGTAACGTCTGTACGTCCATCTAAAGCTGCTGCTGCTTTGGCAACTCGGACGGCAAATAATTCGGCTCTATGTCCCTGTACGCCAGCGCGAATGGCTTCTTCTACCAGGTAAGTAATTTGATCGTGGCTGATGCGGACATCTTTGAGCCATTCCCTCGCCAGAATTATCTGAGTTTTGAGGTTATCGATGTCTTCGCTGTACTGTGCGAGAAATTCTTGGGGAGATCTGGAGTATTCTAGAGCTTGATCTACTGCTTGTACTCGATCGTCTAATCCGAGTATGGCGTCAGCTGAAAGGGTGATGGCAATGCGATCGAGTAAATGCTCCCGCAGCGCCCCTTCTTCCGGGTTGTAGGTCGCAATGAATAGCGCTTGGCAAGGATGCACAACGCTAATGCCTTCCCGCTCAATTAAGTTGCGTCCTTCCGATAATACTGTCAGCAGTTGGTTGGCAATTTGGTCATCCAGTAAATTAATCTCATCTACGTAGAGAACGCCTCGATGTGCTACTGCGAGCAATCCTGGTTGAAATACTGATTCGCCGCGTTTGACTGATTGTTCGACATCCACTGAACCAAGTAACCTGTCTTCTGTCACTCCCAAGGGAATTTGGATGAAGGGGGAGGGTATAATTTGTGTTTCTATCGCCCCATCTCGATCGTTGGGTTCTTCGTTCCAGAAAGAACCTTTGATGACTTCGATGGGTGGTAGGAGTTCGTGCAAAGCGCGTGCCATAACGGATTTGGCTGTGCCGCGACGACCTGCGATCGCAACTCCCCCCAATCCCGGATCTACCGCCGCCAGCAGCAGTGCTAGTTTGATTGCTTCTTGACCTACGACGGCAGCTAGAGGAAATGTTCTATTTGCCGATGTGCTAATAAGGGCTGGCATAGCTTTGTGCGTTTTTAGTCCAGCTTTTCAGCATAACGCAGACTTTGCCCAGCGCGATCGGTTTGCTCATTGTTCATTGTTAAAAGCCGGAAACGCCTACGCCTTGGGAGAGGTTGATTATTCCAAAATATCATGCTATGGTAGTGAAAATTTTGAGTAAGTCAGCCTAATCCAGCGTTTCAAAACCTGGAGCGGAGGAACCAACTTTTGGGGCGCATTTCTGCCTTTTTTTGTGAGGAAGTAGGCAGAAAAGGACATCTCTCAGTCCTAGCCCGTCAGCTAACTTCGTAGGCATTGAGAGGAGACTGAAGAGTCAGCATTATTCATAATGTTTTGAACTCGTCAGTGTCCCCGGCTGGTACTGCTCAGCGTTCTTGTACCTGCTTCTGACACTATGTATATTCAATTGAATCTGTCTGCGATCGCAATTGCTGGACAGACAGCTTGGAGACGCGCTAAACCTGTTGTTCTCCGGGATGTCGTCATACTGCCTGCGATCGGTTTCTTGGGGATTATTGTCCTGTGGTGGATTGTTGCCCTTGCCAATCACGAATTGATGCCCACCCCACCAGAAGCGCTAGTTGCTAATTTGGATTACATATTAAATCCATTTTACGAACGCGGCCCCGGTAATTTGGGGATTGGTTGGTTATTGCTGGCAAGTCTAAGGCGGGTATTGCTGGGATTTCTTTTGGGTGCTGTCGTAGCAATTCCTTTAGGGTTTTTGATTGGAATGTCCAGACCCGCTATGTTAGCGCTTAATCCCATCATTCAGATTTTTAAACCCGTATCGCCGCTAGCTTGGCTTCCCATCGCCTTAGCCATCTTCAACTTGGCAGAACCATCGGCTATTTTTGTGATCTTCATCACATCTTTGTGGCCGACGATTATTAACACCGCTTTGGGCGTTTCTAGCGTTTCCAAGGATTATATAGATGTGGCAAAAGTGCTAGAAATGCCCCGTTGGCGACAAATTACCAAGATTATTTGGCCTGCAAGTTTGCCCTACATCTTTACAGGTTTGCGAATCAGTTTAGGGATTGCTTGGCTGGTAATTGTTGCAGTAGAAATGCTAACAGGCGGTATTGGCATCGGCTTTTTTGTGTGGGATGAATGGAGCCGTTTAAACCTGAGTTCGGTGTTTCTAGCAGTGCTGGTGATTGGCTTAACTGGGCTACTGCTTGACTGGGCTGTAGGCAAAGTTGAGGAATTGGTAACTCACCGTCCTAAAACTTTAAATTAGTCAGTTGTCAGTTGTCAGTTGTCAGTGGTCAGTTGTCAGTTGTCAGTTGTCAGTTGTCAGTTGTCATTGAAAAAAGGCCAAATGATTAATGACAATAATAATTATCAATCGGTGGAGTTGATGTATGAGTAACACCGACAATAACTATTGGAATCGTCGAGATTTTCTTTTGGGAATGGGCGCGGCGGCGGCTGGAATGGCGCTGTCTTCCTGTGGAATTTCAGGCGATCGCTCTGCTAAAGGACTCACCCCAGAAGCCTTAGCAGTCAAACCTGTTGTAGATCCGGAGACATTGGAAAAACCAGATATCACCGTCGGGTACGTTCCCGTTAACGACTGTGCGCCATTTGCGATCGCCTGGAAAAAAGGTTTCTTCCGCAAATACGGTTTAAACGTCACACTCAACCGTGAAGCCAGTTGGGCCACCTCCCGCGACGGCATCATTTTTGGACGCCTCGACGCCTCACCCGTCGTATCCGGTGCCGTTACCAACGCCAGAATAGGAGCCGAAGGCGCACGCCACGCCCCCCTGTGCGCGGCGATGACAATTCACCGCCACGGTAACGCCATGACCATGAATCGGGCAATGTGGGATTTTGGGTTGCGTCCCTGGCGGGAATACAACGGCGATTTGGAAACGTTTGGAAGAGATTTCCGAAACTACTTTGACAAGCAACCAGCAGAGGGAAAAGTTTGGGCCGTAGTGCTGAGTTCCGCGATTTACGAATATTTTGTCCGCTACTTATCTGCTGCTGCTGGTGTCGATCCTTTCAAAGAATTTCGCATCATTATCGTTCCACCGCCGCAGATGGTAACTAACGTGCGAATTGGCGCAATGCAAGCTTACATGGTAGCAGAACCCTGGAACACGCGGGCAATTAAAGGTAATGAGGGAGTTGGTTTTACCTTCGCTCAAGGCAGAGAAATTTGGGAAGGACACCCCGATCGACTTTTGGGTGTAATGGAAACCTTCATCAATGATTATCCCAAGACTTATCGTTCTCTGGTGAAAGCGATGATTGAAGCTTGCCAGTATTGCAGCAAACCCGAAAATCGCCAAGAAGTAGCCGAATTAATTACAGAGCGATCTTTTACAGGGGCAAAACCAAAGCAAGGGCCGATCGATAAGTTTACGCGACCGGGAATTGTCGGCGAATACAACTATGGCGGCTTTGATGATAAAGAGCGCATTCTCAATTCAGGTGAAACAACACTTTTCTTTGATTTACCTCCCAATCTTGCCAGAGTGCCAGGAGACCACTCAACATTTATGTGGCAGTCGGAAAGTATCTGGTTAATGACTCAAGCAGCTCGGTGGGGACAAATTAAAGAAATTCCCAAAAATGCCGAAGAATTGGCTCGGAAAGCTTGGAAAACCGATCTCTATCGCGAGATAGTCACAGAAATGGGCATTCAATGTCCAAATGAAAATTACAAAGTTGAACCGGCTGAAGTATTCATAGACAAAAAATCCTTTGACCCCAGCGATCCTGTCGGCTATCTCAACAGTTTTCAAATCAGGGCAAATGCTCCCAATCGCTTTTTCATGTCGATGTAGTGGCAATTCATGAATTGCTACTACATCTGTAGTAGGTGGAAAATCGAATGCGTAACTCAAAACCATTCTAGGAGTATACAATGACTAAATCCACTTCTGTTTCAACCAATGCCGATGAGCGTTCCATCCGCCGCCCTGGATTTCTGGAAATTGAGAATTTAGTCAAGTCGTACCGCACTGCTGATGGTGGTGAATTTGTCGTTCTAAATGGTATCGATCTTACTGTCAGTGAAGATGAATATATTTCTGTAATCGGTCACTCAGGTTGCGGTAAATCAACCCTGCTCAAAATTGTGGCAGGGTTGGAAAAACCAACTTCTGGTGGAGTTTGGCTGGATGGAAGAGAAGTTCGCAAACCAGGAAGCGATCGCATGATGGTATTTCAACATTATGGGCTGCTACCGTGGTTAACCGTGCGCGAAAATATTCGGCTCGCTGTAGATGAAGTGCTGGAAAAAGCTACCCGGGCTGAAAAAATCGGCATAGTTAACGAACACCTGGCAATGGTAAATTTAAATGCGGCGGCTGATAAGTACCCCGATGAAATTTCTGGCGGTATGAAACAGCGAGTTGGCATTGCTAGAGCTTTGGCAATTCGACCGAAAATGTTGTTGATGGATGAACCGTTTGGGGCGCTTGATGCACTGACTCGCGGTAAATTGCAGCGACAGGTACTTGATATTTGGGAAAGTCACAAGCAAGCTGTGATGATGATTACCCACGATGTGGATGAAGCGATTTATATGTCAGATAGAATAGTGCTGATGACTAATGGTCCTGCGGCTACAATAGGAGAGATTTTGGAGGTGCCTTTTGAGCATCCGCGCGATCGGGCCGCTATGCGAAACTCCAAAGAGTATTATGACCTCCGCAACCACGCCCTGAATTTTCTCGATCGCTATTTTACCCAAGACGAGTAGATTACATCATAATTTCATTAAAAAGGGAGAAGCTTGTGAATATCAAGTCAATCTTAGTGCGTCTGCAAAGCTCAATCAATCGAGATGATTTAATTGAACAAATGTTATTGCTGCCCGGTCAAAAAACACAAGTTTCTGGCACAGATGAATCTTCAAAATTGGTCAATTTCTTGGTTGGCTATAACGGCTCTCCCGGCAGTCATGCTGCTTTGGATATCGCTCTGTTGATCGCCCATCAAACTCGTTTAGCTACAAGCAAGCAAGTCACAGTGAAAGTTGTCTACGTTATAGAAGAGAATCAAAGCAGCGATCGCGCAGATGCGTTCGGCAATGACACAATAGATTGGATGCCGTTGGAGGTATGCTTAGCATCCGAATTCAGAACCGCAACGCCTGTTTTAACTGAAACCAAGTTTGATGCACCCGTAATGCGATCGCAAATAGCGTTGGTAGAACCTTACCCCATCGAAACAACGTTCTCCCGCAATAATTCCTTCGAGCAAGCAGATAGTATTTTATGGCAAGCGCGTTGTCTATTTGAGCAATGGCGTGATTCCTTCGCGGCTCATCTCCGATTTGGTAGCATTGCTACCGAGCTTAAACAAATTGTCGAATCAGAAGCTGCGGATATACTGTTTCTTGGCTGTAACTCCTTCAATCACCCAATTGTTAAAAAATTAGGTGCTAATTTCCCATGTTCGGTATTGGGAATTCCCGATTGTGTTGATGACTAATCGCACAGATGTACAATCGAATCAATTCACTTAGCAAATATCATCCTTACCTGCAAATTCACCTTTAAGCTAGTGAATTTGCAGGTAGGATTACCAAGTATCTAAATCAGTGGAGAGGAATGTTGTGGAAAATTGGCAAGCTATCATCAGTATTACAATATTTGTCAGTGTGATTGTCTTAATAATGACTGAGTGGATACATCTAACTATCGCTGCCTTTTTGGGGGCTTTGCTACTGGTGTTTGCCCACGTCATGACTTTAACAGAAGCTATAGAATACATCGGTCAAAGTTATGCAACACTCAGTTTATTTTTCGGAGTCATGGTACTCGTGCGAGCCTTTGAACCTACCAAAATCTTTGATTACTTAGGAACTCAAATAGTTTTGTTGGCTAAGGGAAAAGGAAATCGGCTACTTCTGGCTATTGTGGCTATTACAACTCCCATCTGTGCCGTTTTACCAAATGCCACAACGGTGATGTTGCTAGCACCTTTAATTCCACCGATGGCAGCAGAAGTAGGTGTAGATTTTGTGCCGTTGTTAATTTTAATGGTATTTGTGGCTAATAGTGCAGGCTTGCTAACACTTGTTGGAGATCCGGCAACTTTTATTGTGGGCGATGCAGTCAATATCAGCTTTACAGATTACCTAGTTCGCTTGAGTTTGGGGGGTGCGATCGCCATTTTAACTCTGCTAGCAACGCTCCCATTTTTATTCCGCAAAATATGGCATAAAAAATTAGACGATCTAGAACACTTACCACATCCAAAAATTAATCACCCCCGCGTTTTAGCAGTCGGGGGCTTAATTGTCGCTTTCGTATTAATATTCTTCGTAGTCGGAGAAATGCTGCCGATCCCTATTTCTCCGGCTACAGTTGCTTTGTTGGGGGCGGCTCTAGCATTGCTACTTTCCCACCATAGCAAAATAGATTCTGTTAATAACATATTGAGGGATGTTGACTGGAGTACATTGATATTCTTCATGTCTATTTTTGTGCTAATTGGCGGGTTGGAAAAAACAGGTGTGGTTAATAGTTTGTCAGGATTATTGGCAGTAATCTTAGGCAAAAATATTGCCTTTGCTTCGATAATAGTCCTCTTTTTTGTCGGAATTCTATCCAGTGTCGTTCCCAATATTCCGCTTGTGGTGGCGATGGTGCCATTACTCAAACAGTACCTGGTTAACGTAGGATTGGTAGGCTCAGAAGTGCTATCTCCCAACTTTCAGGGGCAATTTCCACCTGAAGTTTTACCGCTGTTTTATGCCATGATGTTCGGTGCAACTTTGGGAGGAAATGGCACTCTGGTAGGAGCATCTTCTAACATCGTAGCGGCAGGAATTTCTGAACTGCACGGACGCAGAATTTCGTTTAAAACTTTTCTGCACTATGGTATACCAGTGATGACGCTGCAACTGATAACGGCAGCAATATATGTTGTATTTCGCTTTTTAATTTAAAAGCAAATTGCCCGCAGCCTTTAGGCTGGGGCAGAGGGGCAGAGGGGCAGAGCTTCTTTGGACAATTTCTACGATACTGTGACTACCTAAACTCCAGCTTAATTTGTAGGTTGGGTTGAGGCACTCAACCCAACAAAGCAAAGAAATGGCGAAGGTATTGTTGGAGAAACCGGGTTTCTGGAGCCCGCAGTTTTACGTTTAATTATGCCCACCTACTTATCACATATGGATTTCAGACTTAGGGGGGATGTAAAAGAGTTTCAGATCCGGCGATTCTAAGCCATAGGACGTTAGTTTTGCCGAAATATAGAGTTTATACTCACATAATCTTTATCTCGGCGGGCAAATTAAGATGGAATGAGGGAAATACTATGTTTCATATTGCGAGAGAAACGCTGGGATGGTACAGCCTGCCATTCTCTCTAGCCCAGGTTCTTCCAGACGATCGCACCGTTACTACGCCAGCACAGGCAGCAGGGCTCTTTTCTGGGCCGCAATTTTTTGTGGTCTTGATTGCTGGGGTAGTGCTGGCCTTTGCCTTCCAACTGCTGTTAACGAACCTCTCGCTAGCTGTTGGTATGAAATACATCGGACACAACTCGGACGATCATAACGATGATGAGAGCGGTAGCTTCGGTGGCACGATTCGTAAAATTGGCAATACAGTCGGGATTTGGACTCTAGTCACCGTCACTATAGCCTTATTCTTTGCCTGCTTTCTAGCAGTGAATCTCAGCCTCCTGAGCCCTGTTGATATGGGTTTGGGTGCTATTCTGGGGTTGGTGATCTGGGGGGCGTATTTCTCCCTATTGGTTTGGGTGAGTTCCACAACAGTGGGTTCTCTGATCGGTTCGGTTGTAAACACGGCAACTTCAGGTTTTCAAGCGATTTTGGGAACCGCAACCGCCGCTTTGGGCGCTAAAGCTGTTAACCAGCAGGTAGTTGCCACTGCCGAAGCTGCTGCCGCCGCAGTGGGTCGGCAACTCGGTTCGGCGATCGATCCCACGAGTATGCGGGAAACGCTGGAGGATTATTTGGAGACGCTGCGTCCGCCAGAATTAGATGTGCAAGGGGTACGCCGAGAATTTGAAAAGCTGCTGAATACCCCGGAACTGAAAGCGATCGCACCCGATAACCTCCGCAACATCAATCGTCAGACATTTTTGGACTTGGTGAGCAGCAACACCAATATCTCCAAACGCGATGTAAATCGGATCGCAGACCAGCTGGAAGATGCCTGGAAGCAAGTCACCAGTAAGGGGCCGCAGGGCGACGTGATGGGCGAATTGCTCAACTATCTCAAGTCTGCACAAGCTAAGGAATTGAAGTCGCCGGAACTAAACACTAAACTCGACCAGCTGATTGCAGAAATGCGATCCTCACGCCAGGTAACTCAAGACCAAACAGAGAAAACTCCCGGTTTGATGGATCAGGCACGGCAAATGGCTATGACCTCGATCGCCGGAGTACTTCTGGGCCGAAGCGATCTTTCCGATCTCGATATCCACACTATCCTGAATCGGCTGCAACAGTTCAGAGAGCAACTGGCATCTGGAACAGACAAACTCACTGCTCAGGTGAAACAGAATATCCCAGCGTTACCGGGTACTCCGAATACTATTAAGCTGGATGTGGAAAATTACCTGATGAATACTTATCCCTGGCACTTTAACCGGGAAACGATTAAGCAAGAATTCAAACAGGTAATCTACGACCCGGAAGCCGATCCGGTAACTGTGCTACGACAGTTGGAACAACTAAAACGATCGGATTTCGCAGATTTACTTCAGTCGCGGGGTCTGCTTACCCAAGATAAAATCAACGAAATTGCCGACCAACTAGAAGAAATTCGGCTGGATGTTATAAACGCGGTTCAATATAGGGAGAAGGAAGAAAAATCGCAGGATATTCGCACGCGAGTGGAAAATTATCTGCGTGACACGAGTAAAGAAGAACTGAATTCAGAAGCGATTAAGCGCGATTTCACAGCTCTGTTATCAGATTCCGATGCTGGGTATGAAGAATTTCGCGATCGCCTTTCCCAATTTGACCGCAACACCTTGGTGCAACTCCTCAGTCAGCGTCAAGACATCACTGCGGAAGAAGCAGATAGAATAGTTGGCAATCTGGAAGAAAACCGCGATCGCGCCCTGACCGAAGCTAAAGGACTGCAAGACCGAGCTAAAGCTGAAGTAGAAGCGCTGTGGTTGAATTTAGAGTCGTACTTGCGTAACACTGGCAAGCAAGAACTCAATCCCGAAGGCATCAAGCGGGATCTCAGCACCCTGCTGGATAATCCCACAGCGGGAATGTACTTGATCCGATCGCGACTGTCTCGTTTCGATCGCGATACGCTAGTTAAACTGCTCAGTCAGCGCCAAGACCTGAGCGAAGAACAAGTCAATCAAATCATCGATCGGGTGCAAGAAAGGTGGCATAATGTTGTCCAAGCACCGCAAGCCGTGGTTGATAAAACCAAGGAACAGTACGATCGAGCTACAACCGCTATTGCCGATTACCTGCGTAACACTGGCAAGGAAGAACTGAATCCAGAAGGCATCCAGCGGGATTTGGTGAGACTTTTCGATAACCCGAAAGAAGGAGCATTGGCAATCCGCGGTCGGCTGTCTCAGGTCGATCGCGACACTCTGGTGAAACTGCTCAGTCAACGCAAAGACTTGAGTGAGGAGCAAGTTAATCAAGTTATCGATCAGGTGCAAGATACGATTCGCAGCATTGTCAAAGCGCCTCGCCGTTTCGCTCAAAGGACTCAAGCTAGTGTACAGAATTTCCAAACTACTTTGGAAGATTATCTGCGTAACACTGGCAAAGACGCGCTCAATCCAGAAGGCATTAAACGCGATTTGTCTCTCGTGCTGAACGACCCCCGCACAGGGATGGAAAGTTTGGGCGATCGTCTTTCTCGCATAGACCGCGATACAGTAATCGCATTACTGTCGCAGCGTCCAGATATTTCTGAAGAAGAAGCCGCTCAAACTGTAGATCGAGTCCTCGCCGTCCGCGATCAGTTTGTCGAACAAGTGCGGAGCATCCAGCGCGGTATCCAAGAAGCGATCGACAACATTTTTGCCCAAATCCGCAACTATCTCAACTCCCTCGATCGGCCCGAACTTAACTATGATGGCATCAAGCGCGATGTCCGCCAGTTATTTGATGACCCGCAAGCTGGGTTTGATTCCCTCCGATCTCGCCTCGGTCAATTCAACCGCGACACCCTTGTGGCGATTATCAGTTCCCGCGAAGACATCTCAGAGGCTGACGCCAACCGACTGATCGACCAAATTGAAGTCGCACGCAATACTGTACTGCAACGTGCAGAACGCATCCAGCAGGAAGCACAACGACGCATGGAAGATGTGAAGCGACAAGCAGCCAAACAAGCCGAAGAAACTCGCAAAGCAGCAGAAACAGCAGCTTGGTGGCTCTTTGGTACAGCGCTTACTTCTGCCATAGCTTCAGCACTTGCTGGTGCGATCGCTGTAGCCACATAAAATGTAACAGATTTCTCCGCTAACCTCAGATGCAAGCCTCTCTAATCACAAAAATGAGAGGCTTTTTTATGTTCCAGGTACGTTGTTGCGCTTTAGCGCTCTTACCCAGGTACGTTGTTGCGCTTTAGCGCTCTTACCCAGGTACGTTGTTGCGCTTTAGCGCTCTTACAGCGGCAGCTGCGTGAGCTACAATAAAATGATTTTCTTCATAGCGTAGGGGCGGGTTTGGCAAATAATTTGTGGCTAACCCACAAGAATCATCACAAAACCCGCCCTTACAACAAATTTGGCAGATAATTTGTGGCTAACCCACAAGAATCCGGGCAAAACCCACCCCTACAATTTACCAGTACCTACCCACTCGCAAGCCGCTGTATTACAACTGGGATAAGAGCGCTAAAGCGCAACAACGTACCCAAGAAAGCGATCGCCCTTTCCCTTATCCACTAAAATAAAAATAAGATTAAAATTAGCTATATGATCCAACAACTACCAACTGAAACCAAACCAACAGTCATCTACCCCGACAGCGACGGTCAACCAATGTCAGACAACACCAAACAATTCCGCTGGATTGTTATTATCAAAGAAAACCTAGAAATCTTATTTGCCAATAACCCAGATGTATTTGTTGCAGGCGATCTGCTTTGGTATCCAGTTGAAGGCGACAACAAAACCCGCATAGCACCTGATGCAATGGTTGTTTTTGGCAGACCAAAAGGAGACAGAGGTTCCTACAAACAATGGGAGGAAAATAACATCTCTCCCCAGGTAGTGTTTGAAATTTTATCGCCAGGAAATCGACTCAAAGAGATGACCAAAAAACTCC
>Ga0163147_10000976_pt1 | contig 44373 bp, 33 predicted proteins | sample OliLakLV19MP6G1_FD_148597 | JGI IMG/M metagenome (GOLD analysis project Ga0163147, IMG submission 148597) | Freshwater microbial mat bacterial communities from Lake Vanda, McMurdo Dry Valleys, Antarctica- Oligotrophic Lake LV.19.MP6.G1 | ecosystem: Environmental > Aquatic > Freshwater > Lake >... | reverse complement strand
CCATGAATCAAGGGAGTTTCACGGAGTTTCATGTGGTGCAATCACAAACTCTGTGAAACTCCCTTTAACTCCGAGAGACTCGGTGTAATTTTAAACGTGCTGAGGCATTATCCAAAGCAAGTTAAGGTGCGCTGAATTAATAAGTGTCGCTTTCTCCGGGCAAGGCATTTTGATTCTAACCAAGGCGGGGGTTCCCGACCTTAGCCATAGCTAAGGGAGGTGGTTCCCCAACGCGGGGTAGGAGCAAAAGGTCTCCTGGAAAAGTGGACAGTTATTATTTCAGCGACCCTAAGGGAGGTGGTTCCCCAACGCGGGGTAGGAGCAAAAGGTCTCCTGGAAAAGTGGACAGTTATTATTTCAGCGACCCTAAATGCCAAATAGCTCCTGATTCGCATGTTTTCTGTTCTATAGACCTTCCATATTTTTTTCAGAGACCGTATGCAAGATGAACCAGATCAATAAACCAAAAATCGGGATTGCTTTTTCCGGTGGCGGCGCAAGGGGAATCGCCCACGTCGGCGTACTAAAAGCCTTATTGGAAAACGGCATCGAGCCACAGGTCATTTCCGGTTCCAGCGCAGGATCCATTGTGGGTGCTTTATACGCCGCCGGGAAATCCCCGGAAGAGATGCTCGCTTTCGTAAAAGACAGCAAGCTTTTTAAACTCATCAAAGTTGGGTTGCCCAACCGGGGATTTACAAAACTGACTTATTTGAGGGAGCGATTGGCTCAAACAATTACAGAAGACAGCTTCGAAGCCCTGAATAAAAAACTCATTGTGGCTATTTCCAACCTGCATACCGGCGTCTGCGAAATGGTGAGCAGCGGCCCTTTGTTCGACGTCATTGTTGCATCTTCTTCTATCCCGTTGGTATTCAAACCGGTGGAACTCAAAGGTCAACTCTACGTTGACGGCGGTTTGTTGAGTAACCTGCCTGCTATTCCCTTGCTCGAAGAAGTGGATTTCGTTATCGGCGTAAACGTGATGCCCCAGGTTGAGCTGCGCGATACTTCCCTCCAATCCCTGATCGGCGTAGCTGCCCGTTGCTTTGAACTATCTGTAGTCGGCAATACCAGAGCCGACCTGGAGCAGTGCCATTTCGTTATCGAACCCAAGGCAGTACATCGCTATCATATTTTTCAGTTCAACCAGTACGAAGCGCTCTACCAGATTGGTTACGAAGCAACTCAGGAAATAATTCCAGCGTTGATGAGCCAATTGAACGAAATGAAAAAATAGTGTTATCCGTTTAAAAAGACGATTAAAAAACGTACATCCTGCCTTAAGGTATCCTATATTTGCATACAGAAAGCGATAACTACACATAACTTTCCTTTCAGCTTTCCCTCTTGCACATTCAAATGCCGAAACCCGGCAAGGTCATCGTTTTCCCAAAAACTTTGGACATACTATCAATTTTTAGAAAACTATATTCCATCACATCAATGGTAATCCTATGAGAATTTTGACAACTACACTTTTCTTTTGTTTGCTGGTGTGCGCAAAGGGGGCTTTCGCGCAAATATGCACCGGAAATTTTACCGCAATTACCCAGGCACAAGTAGATGCTTTGGGTAGTTGTGTCTTAATTACAGGCGACCTCATAATTTTTGACAGCGCCACCGTTGACCCCATTAACAACTTAACGGCATTAGCCGGGCTGGTTTCTATTGGGCGGGATTTTTATTTAGAAAATACGTTTGTTACAGATTTATCGCCACTTTCTACTTTGTTAAACATTACGCGCCATATCCGAATTGTTAACAACGACAACCTGCTCAATCTGGATGGCTTGGAAAACCTGGGCATGACGAGCGCCCGGGATCTAATTATTCAGAACAATGCCCTGCTTTCAGATATTGATGCATTAGCGTTGACGGCCATTGATTCTTTCACCAGGAATGTGAGCATCCGGGACAACCCGGCCTTGACGAGCTTAGATGGCCTTGCGAATATCGAGACCATTGGCAATAATTTCACGGTTAACAACAACGATGCGTTGGCCGATCTTACCATGCCCTTGCTCGAATATACCGCCGGTTCTCTTAACCTCCAGGGCAATGCAATTCTAAACAGCCTCGATTTCTCCAGCCTTGCGGTGATAGGCAATAACCTGATCATTGCAAATAATGACGGGTTGGTCAACCTCGACGGTTTTCCGGTACTCATCATTATTGGCAACAATCTAACCATACAACAAAACGATGTGCTGGTGGACATCAGCTCCCTGGCGTTTTTAGCCGCAATTACCGGGAGTTTAACCATCATCAACAACAACGCTCTACCAAGTTTGGATGGCCTTCAAAATATTGGCATCATTAGTGGAAATTTAACCATCACCGATAACGACGTGCTCTCTGATTGTGAAGCGATTTGTACGACCATCAACAATATGAGTGTGGCAGGCACGACCACAATCTCGGGAAATGCGGGGCTTTGCGCAAACGTCATCGTGGTAGATTTTGTTTGTTTGGTGCTCCCCATCGAATTGACCCGATTTTCTGCTGTTGCTGCCTCCGACCATATCCTGTTGTCCTGGGAAACGGCGGCAGAACTGAACAATGCAGGGTTTGAAGTGCAGCGCAGCGTCAACGACGGGCGGGATTTCAGGGCGGATCGCCTGGGTCGAAGGCGCGGGAACCACTCAGGATCCCAAAACCTACGTTTATAAAGACTTTGATGTTAAACCCGGTGTTCGCTACACTTACCGGTTGATGCAGCTCGATTTTGACGGGGCTTCTGCGGCTTCGCCAGTGGTGGCGGCTTCTCTGGCGGGAGATAAATTCATCGCGGGCGCTCAATATCCGAATCCGGTCAGTGCAGGCGCTCTCCTCTCAGTACCTGTCTATCTTCCGGCAGAAACCACCCTTCAGGTGGAGGTCATTGATGCCCTTGGTAAAATCATTTCCAGGAAGCAACAACAGCTTACAGAAGGCAATCAGTTGCTGGAAATTAACACGGACGCCCTGTCTTCCGGTATTTTTCGAATCAGGATCAGCAGTGGCAGCGCGGTGTTGGCTCACCGGAATTTTGTAGTGGTGGAGTAGCATCGCCAGGTTTTGGGACTTCCCCAACTACCGCCTCGGCTCCCTCATCCCTGGAGAAATGCAATGGTCAAATGCGAGGCGGACTAAAGCCCCGGCACAGGAAGGCAGGGAAAAGCAAGTATAATGAGGTAAGCAAATTTTCAATTTCCTCTTATCTTTGGGGATGTTTGTTTCGAAAATGCAAGCGCCATGAAAAGTATCTGTTTTATTCTGCTAATTGGCTGGGGGTGTGTGCTGTCTGCACAAAACGGCTGGTTCGACAACAACCCACAGTGGGTCAATGCAGTCAATTCGTTTTGGCGGGGCACGGGGGTTGAATACCTAAGCGTTCAAGGGGATACAGTAATACAAGGCTATCCGGCTAAAGTATTTGCAATGCCCGCATCATCGAGAAAATCGGCATGGTGAATACCGGTTGTCTTTACAATGGCCCCAACCCCCGGTTGTGGCGCTGGGAACACTTTTTTATAGACGAGCCAAATGAATTTTTTATTGATGGACAAAACTGGTTTTTATGCCAATTCCACAATGACTTGATGGATTTTGGGCAAAATGACAATATTTGCGATGGCATCAGCAATGTCATTGGACAGGAAGCCTTGAAGACCACTTATTCCATTGTGCCCAATCCATTTACGAAAAGCTTTTTTGTACGTTCTGAGCCTTCGGAAGCTATTCATTATCTGCGCATTTTTAATATGGCAGGGCAGGTAGTGCTGGAAAAAGAACAGCCTTCCCGCATTGTTGATGCGGGAAGGCTGCTTCCTGGTCTATATTATATTGAAATCATCTCTAAATCCGGCGAACAGCATTTTGTTCGTGCAGTCAGGCAGTAAGCAACCAGCTCATTCAAACTTCAGCAATTCCCGCACCTCCGCTTCATTGGTGATTTTTTTATCCAGCACCGTGAAAGCAAAAGTGTATTCGTCTTTGTTGCCGATTTGCCGGAACTGTCCGGGGTTCACAAGAGCCAATTTATCGTCTTTCGTAACCATCCAGAGGAGGTTATCGGAATCAGCATCAAAATTAATTTTTGCACCGTCCGTCACTAAGAACCGGCGTAGGGTATTGCGCTTTTTATCGGCGACATAAGCAACCATACCCTCAACCGCTTTGCCTTGCTGATCTGTGAATTGCGCACTGACGGCTTTGGGAGCGGGCGGAACCGGACGATCGCAACTCCATAACCCCAGGCTCGCAACCTGAAAACGATTAATGACTTTGCTTCTGATCAGGCCTTCGCCGGTTGCAGTAAAAATATCCGCATGTTGCGCTTCAAATGTTTGCTGCGCAGTTGCTTTTTCAGCGGCTATCTTTTGTTGAATGGCGACCCGTTTTTCCTGGAGTAACTGTACCCATTCTGCCATTTTTTGCTCATATTCCTTTACGACGGCATCGTAGCTTCGGAGCGCCTGTTCGTAGTCGTTGCCCATAAGTACCGGCGAAACGATCAGTTTCAACTCTTTCGCCCCACTGATAAAGGTGAGTTCATATTCCTGATTGTTCAACTGCTTGAGCCGGGTAGTTTCCCATTCAACGCGGAAAGCACGTTCATCGAATGCGCCATTCCGTGGGGATATTTGCCAGATCGTTCCTTTGTACAATTTTTCCAAACGATCTGTTTCCCCATTTTCCAAACCATTCTCATCTTCAAAAATGACATTGTCATCGGTAAATTGCAGTTCAATGGTCGGGTGTTTACCCTGATGCTTTTGCGGACTGGAGGGCGCTTCAGGAGCGGGTGTCATCGTCTGAAAGGCCTGCATTTCCAAGATACCTTTGCTTTCAATAGCTTTCAGGGCATCTAAGTGGGCTTTTTTGACGTCGTAGTTCGGATCTTTGGGGTCAAGGTAGTCTTCTACCAATTGCAAGTGATTGACGTCCTGATAAACCCACTGTCGAGCCTCCGTATCCAATTTATAGACATTAAAACGAGGAATCTGGCTATTGGGCGTCCTCAAAATAAAAGAAACCAATTCGACCGCGATGGTTTTCCCGGGTGCCAAATTGACGCGTTTGCCATTTTGTTCCGCATAAATTTCAACCATACCGGCGGACTCCAAATCGTAGTGTTTACCAGCTGAGTCGTAATTCATTGGCACACCGGCCAAGAAAAAGTCAACATAATCCAACATTTCGCGATAACGGATATCCACTTCGCCTTCCACCAATTTACCGCGATCCGTCATAAAAGCTTCCGAAGGGATGACCAGACGCGATCCGCTCGAATATTCCAATACCCCGCCTTTACTGGCATTGACCTTTAGTGCAACTGCTGGTTTTGTCAATTCAGGCTGTTCAAAAGGAACGATGATATGGGGCTGTTTTTCGAAGTAAGCTGCCTGCACATCCGATACGGCAGGCTGCGTTAAAATAAAAGCGCCGTAAACAGCAATTGCTAACACCGCGAGTGCTGCTGCATACCGCATCAACAAAGAAAACCGAATGATGCTGGCACCGGGCTGAGGTGTCGCTTTTTTCTGTTGGTATTGTTCCAGCAGGGCGTCAAAGTTTTTATGACGCGCTATTTCTTCGCTCGAAGGTTGTTGGGGATTGATCCGTATGTCGTATTGCTTACTCATAGACGCTGCAATTTTGGAAAAGGAAGTAAAAAAATCGGCTCATTAAAAGTCATGTTCAAGTGCTTAGGAAATGAGCTTTTTTTTCAATCGTTCCAGTATCCGATAGACTTTAACTTTGGCATTGTTTTCGGTCATTCCGGTTATATCGGCAATTTCTTTAAATGGCATTTGTTCAAAAAAACGCATTTCAATCAGTTGCAAGTCAAGTTCATTTAAATCGTTCAACACCAGCAGTAGCTTATTGCGCAAAGCTTCATTGTGTTCTTCATCTATTTCTTCCATCACCTCTCCGATGTGGACATCTTCGATGCTGACGACCCTGCCTGCTTTGTTTTGCCTGAAATGCTGAGCAACTTCATTGCTCGCTATCCGAAACAGCCAGGCAGAAAATGGTACACCTCTAAAAGCGTAATCATTCAGGCGCTGCATCGCTTTCAAAAAAACTTGAGAGCACAAATCTGCAGAAAGGTCTTCGTCTGCGGTTCTTCGGTGAATGAACCGGAAAACCTGCTCAAAATAGCGGTTGTAAATAGGTCGGAACATGGTAGGGTCACCCTGAGCCGCCTGTATCTCCAGCCACTCTTGCTCAATTTCCCACGATGAAACAGTCTTTCGCCCGAGGCTCATCCCTCCGTTTTTTGCAAGGCTACGACTTATTTGTAGATTGAAGGACATCGGCATGCCAATTTTTATTCCGGTTCTTTCCATCATATAATGGATGAGATTAAAAAAGTTACAAGATGAATCCCTAAAATTGTGTTAAATCTTCTTGTACATCATACTAAAGCAACTAATCTATATGAAGGTGAGCATCATCATACCCACCCTGAACGAAGCTGAAAATATAAGCAGGGTTATAGAACGCCTGACGAAAAGAAACAATGGCCTCCTTTCCGATTTAATCGTGGTGGATGGCGGCAGCGAAGACCAAACAGCAGCCATCGCAGCTGAAGCTGGAGCCCGGGTCATTCAAACGCCTCCGGGACGCGCCTTGCAAATGAATCGCGGCGTGGAACAAAGCAGCGGCGAATTGCTCTATTTTGTACACGGAGATACCCTGCCTCCGGAAGATTGTATTGACAAAATCCTGCACGCCGTAGCTGAAGGCTATCCGGTGGGGTGTTTCCGGTTTCGGTTCGACTCTAACAGTTGGATGCTGAAAATGAATGCCTATTTTACCCGGTTTAACCAAACCTGGTGCAGGGGGGGCGACCAATCGCTCTTCATCACCCGCGAGGCATTTAATGCCCTCAGCGGTTATCGCGACGATTACCGGATTATGGAAGATTACGACCTGATCATTCGGGCCCGAAAACAATATCCGTTTAAAGTTATCCCTGACGATGTCATTGTTTCCGCGCGCAAATACGAGACCAATAGTTACCTGAGGGTTCAGGCAGCCAATTTCATTGTGTTCAATATGTTCAGGTTAGGATATTCTCAGGACACGATGGCGAGGACGTACAAACGCCTACTGAATTACAGGTATTGACAAAAAAAGAGCCACACAAGCATTGAGGGCGTTCAGACCTCATAGGACAGGATTCAGGCAGTTGATTTAGTTCGGTAATCCCCTTGTCCCGGATGGGAATCTTTAGCAAAGCTAAAGATTGAGGCCCGCCCTACCCAAATCAAATCTAACCAAAATGTAAATAATGTTAGGTCAGAAACTATGGATGCTTGCGTGGCATTGTGCATTTCTACAAATGCAGTCCACAAGTTTAAGCATTTTTTTTGAATCGGTCAAGGCCCCGGAGCAGACTTTAACATCCTTTATTCCCGTTTTTTGGGTTTGACATTTAGTAACAGTGAAATTACGTGGGAATACAAATTCTGACTGTCTCCCGGATCGGTAAAAGCATAGTCAATATGCAATCCCGAGATGACTAAGCCAACGCCGAACGCCGGGCGCAGAGTCAGGCTTTTTTCTCCGTCGAAATCAGTGATGCGCTGAAACTGGTTCACGCCCGCACGCAGGAAAAGGAACTGATTGTAATCTGCTTCCACGCCAAACGCCGGGTCAATGCTGAAGGGGCTTGAAGAAATGAGCGTATTTCGTTTCCCGTCTGTGGTGACCACAACGTCTAATTCGGGCGTCAAGCCTACTTTATTCCATTGAAAACGCCGGGCTGCTCCCAGGGTAAGTTGCGGTTTGGTGACCTCGACGCTGCTGATTGGAATTTCGTTGTTGGTCAGTTCCAAAACTTCCTTTTCCCTTTCGGTGAAATTGAAAGCCCAGGCGTTGAAAGTACTGGTGATGTCTTTAACCACTGCGGCCAATTGCCAGTTGCCATTTTGGTATTGAATCCCGGCATCCAGCCCGAACCCCCAGGCTGTTGCAAAAGGGCCAATGCGGCGGTGAATGACTTTGACGTTGCCCCCAATCAGTAATTTACCGCTTTTGGTCTTCAGCGGTTGAGCATAGCTGAGCAGCAAGGCGTAGTCTGCAGCCGAAAACTCGCGCAGGTTATCAAAATTAACGGTACCGTCATCTTCGTACAAACTGAGGGTATTCGGAATTTCGTCAATCCCGAACCGGATAAGCGACACCCCGATGCGCCGTTCGCTGTTGGCAAGGGGCAGGGAGAATCCAAGGTAATCAAACTTGCCCACTCCGGCAAACCATTCTGAGTGCATCGCGCCGATCTGCAACCCTTTGTCTGGCGAAATTCCGGCCAATCCCGCCGGATTCCACGCAGCAGCAGTAATGTCGCCAATGTTGGCAATAACCGAGTTCCCCAGCCCTTGCGCCCTTGCGCCAACGCCGATATTCAAAAACTCGTTGCTGTATTTCTGAGAAAAAGCGGGGCTGAGCAACGTGCCCGAAAAAAAGAACAACAGAAGGATAGGGAGGCGTAGCGCTCGGTTCATGCGGTAATTTTTTAGTTCTAACGAACTTAATATAGCTGAATTGTATGGTTGGATTTCTTTAGAGGTATTGTGTCATCCTTATTCCGGATTATGCTCGGAACGGATATCGCGGTTAATGGCGATGGCCGCATTGAGTTCAAACCCTAACAACAAGACCAGCGCATTGATCTGTATCCATAGCATGGTGACGATGATGGTACCAAAGCTACCGTATAATTTATTGTACTGGCTGAACTGGTCTACATAAAAGGAAAAAATCGCTGATGACAATACAGACAAAAACGTTGCCAGGGTGGCTCCGGGCGAAAACATACGAAACTTGCGCAAAGTGGGTACCCCGTAGCGGTAAATTAAGGAAATAATCGTATAAACCAGCATCAGAATGACCACCCAGCGCATGGCGTACAAAGTCCATTTGAAAAAAGCATCCAAATGAATGTAGTGCGCCACCCAGCTAATAATGAGGTCGCCAATGATGATCAGGATGACCGAAGCAATGAGCAGCAACCCCAATTGGAAAGTAAGCAAGATGGCAATCATGCGGTTCTCAAAAGGTTTTCGCTTTTTGAAAGACCGCTCTTCCGACTTTTCAAAGGTTTTCATCATGGCCAGCATTCCGTTCGAAGCGAAATAAATAGCCAGAATAAAACCAAAGGACAACAACCCCACCCGCGGATTCGTGATCAGGTCTTCAATGAACAGGATGATCTGATCGCCGGCATCACCGGGCATCAACCCGTGGATTTCAGATTTCAGGGTTTCATCAAAATTTGCGCCTTTGTCCGGTAAAAAACTAAAAACGTATTGCCGCAAAAAGGGCAACAGGGTAAACAATGACATCAGGGATGGGAACAGGGATAAAAAGAAGCTGAACGCTACCGCATTTGCCCGGGAGAACAAATCCTGGCGCTTGGCTTCCCGGTAAACGAACATGGAAACATCATAAACCGGAACTTTAAAAAAGCCGGGCAGCGAGTGATACTTAGACCACTCGATCAGGCTGGTCAACCATTTCCAGCGCAGCACCGATTCCTGTACTTTCTTCGGATCGGGTAGTTTAATTTTTCTCAAAATACGGCTTTAGTTTTTGCAGCAAAAAATCAGGTGCGTAAACCGATTTGCCGCTCAGCGAATGAACAAAACACAGGCGAACGGTGCCGCCATTTACCAATTTATGGCTTTCATTGAATATTTCCATTTGAAAAGTTACAAAACGATCGGGCAAGACTTTTAGTGTGGTTCGGATATTGAGCAACTCATCGTATAATGCCGGCCTTACAAATCGCATTTGAAGGGACACCACGGGCATGATGATGCCATGCACCTCTTCCATTTCCTTGTAATTGATGTCGCAGTTGCGGAGCCACTCTACCCGGCCGATTTCGTAGTATTGGGCATAATTGCCATAATACAAATAGCCCATCCGGTCCGTCTCGCCGTAGCGCACGCGCTTTGGGTAGTCGTAAGTCAGCATAGTCGTTTACAGTTCTGCCCGTTCGATCGGGCAAGTCATACAATGCGAACCGCCGCGCGCGCGCGACAACTCATTGGAAGGCATCGTAATAATGGTGTTTTTTACTTCTTCCGGCAAAATAATACCGTCGTCGAAAGCTTTGAGCAGGTCGCGCGCCCAGACTACCCGATATCCCGCGTCTTCAAAAGCTTCTTCCGTTTTGGGATTGCGATCGTACGTCAACGCAACGCCCGGTTTCAACGCTACTAAATTACAGCCGTCGGTCCACTGCTCGCGCTCCTGGTAGGGAGATTCTCCTTTTCCGCTAAGGATGAATTCCATGTTCGGGTTGATTTCATCCAGAAAGAAGTCTTTCACGGAAGGGTAAAGCCCGGTTTTGCCATCCTGCCTCAGGACTTCCACCGTTGAACTCAGCCCGTCCACGATGATGGGCTTGTAAGCGACGATGTGGTTGTGGTTGATTTGTGTAAAAACCGTATCAATGTGCATGTAGGAGCGGTCATTGGGGATGTTGATCTGGACTACATTTTTTACTACTCCACGCTCAAATAATACATTGGCTAAGGAACGGATACCGTGGGGAGTGGTGCGTTCGCTTGCGCCGATGAGCAGGTAGTCTTTATTGATAATCATGACATCGCCGCCTTCCACCGAAATCACTTCTCCCCGCTTGGATGGCGGGAAAATATCAGGTTTGTTCAGGTTGATGATCCGCCCTTCTTCCCGCATTCCTCTGAAAATCGGGTGTGCCCAGATGATAAACCGCGTCAGGAAGTTTTCGCGGAAACGTGCTTCTTTAGCGGCTTTTGTAACAATGATGTGGTCGTTCACCGTCACAGCAATGTCCCGGGTAAAAATAAAATTGGGAATCGGATCGAAAAGAATGTAATCGTCTTTAGCATAGTAACCGGTGATGAGCACATCGGCCAATTCATCTTCCGGGAGGCTGTTTAGTAAAGACTTGCAGCTTGTAGGGTGCTCTTCATAATCCACGATCATGTCAATCATCTCCTGCTTGCTGGCTTCGTCTTCGCTTAACGCTTCAAACAGCAATTGCCGGGTTTCCAACACGTTTTCAGTACCCATAAAAGAGCGGAGTACCGCCGAAAACACATCGTGCTCTTCCTGCATATTGGGCAGGTAGACAATGTCGTCAAAAAGGAGTTCCTCTGATTGTCGTGGAGAAATACGGGCAATGCCTTCATCAGGACGATGGATGATCACGCGTTTAAGTGCTCCGATTTCGGAAGACACGTGTACTTTGTTGTTGGTCATATTCGTAAGAGCTTTGGATACGAGGCTAAAACTGTATTTGAACGGCAAAGCGCCATCAAAAAGAAATGGCCTTTTCTATCTCGTAGATAGAGTTAATTTTGCCGGCAAAGATGCAATAAAATCGTGGATTATCTTTCAGCAGACTTATCTCTGTGGGGCGGCCATCGTCTATATGGTTGGCTTTCAACTTAGATTTGATGGTAAAAAAAGAAGTGAAATATCGAAACGTTACTTCTTCACTGAAGTATTGCCCCATTTGGGCGATCATCTTCGCGTAGTTGGATCGGGGTTTGGCCGGACAGGCGTTGCAGTCGGACAAAAAATCGGGGCGGCAGGTGTTTTGTTGTCCCTGGCAATCGAATGCAGGCAGGTTGGCATAAGAAACTTTGTGGTGGGTATAGATCACCGACGACAGGGACAGCAACCCCGATAAGCCATAGGGCATCAGCGACCCAAATGGGCCATCCATAACCGTCAGGCCAATATTGCTCAATTGGGGCGCCGTCAGAAAAGCCATCTCTGAAATTTCGTGCATCAGCGGAATATCGTCCACTCCAAAAAGCGCATTCACGGCGTTGCTGCCTGCATAGGTGGCATTAATGGCCTGGTCGGCAGTGATGTGGATTATTTCCGCCCCGCCTGTGCGCTGCAGGCTCAGTTCCCAGCAATTGTTGCCAGCCACTGCTTTGATCACAGCCGTTTGCAACATCGTCGTTACCTTCTTTTCCGCTTCCAAACGCCGCCGATAAAAATTAGCAATAAGAATCGGGTCAAAACTGTATTCTGCCGTTTTATACAGGGCCTCGATGCGTTCAAAATTGAACAACGGATGCGTTTTAATGCGTTCGCATGGAATGTTGATGAAGTTGCAAAACCGTTCAAATTGCTGGCTGTCTGTGAACGAACCAAACCGGTCAATGGCGTAATATGCTTCAAACCCCGCATTGATAAAATCGCGGTGTTCTACTGTGAACCTGGCTTTGTTGTCGTCCGACATCCGTGCAGTGGCTACACTTCGGGGATAGTGATAACCGCTGTGCAGCCGGGCTTGGTTAACAATGGAAGCTTTCCGGAATAAAGCAGTCTCTTTTTCGATAAGACAAACGGATTGCCCGTGGCGCGCCAGATAAAGTGCTGCGTATACCCCGAAGATGCCGCCGCCGATGATCGCAAAGTCAAAGTGTTGGCGCATGGTGTTGTTGCAAGGTGAGCAATCGGCTGTACAATTCCCGGCAGTCGGTCTGCCGGAGCGCCTCATAAAAATTCAGGCTGTCGGATAGCTGGTCTATATTGGAAACCCCAAGCAACAATCCAGCCATATCCGGGTGTTCATAAGCATACAACATGCCTGCATGGCTGAGGTTTTGCAGCGGCGATGCGTCTTTGAGAAATTCCGCAACCGCTGCAATCAGCGGGGCGGTGTTGGAAGTATCTCCTCCCCGCACTTTCAGCGAACTTTTTTCATGGTACGCTTCCGCGTTTAATTTCAGACCACCGGCGTTCATCCCGTAGGCAAAAAAACGCCGGCGACCATGAAACGGCGCATAGCGCGGATAATCGGATTGCAACAGGTTGTGTTTGATCTGAATACTAAAATCGAGGCCAAACCGCTCGTTCAACACAGCATATACCTCTGGAAAACGAATGCCCGAAAGCCCGGGCTGGTAGCCTGCTTTAACGATTGCTGCTAACCCTTCCAGCGTTTCCACGATTTCGTCCGGATCTTTGCGGTTGTCCCAATGCACCATCAGCGTGTTCAAGTTTTCTGCAAACAGGTTGCTGTAAGTTTCTAAGCTGAACAATAAAAAACTTTCGCTGAGATTGCATTCCGGGCTGCGGAGGTTGTCAAGACTGCCTACTTTCATGGTGATCCGCAAGTCTTTGATGCCATGTACACGAATCCATTGCAAGAGAATCTGCTCCGATTTCCGAAAATCACCAGCAACTTTATTGATGGGGTAATTGGTCGCCCCGTCTACCCCGCGAAAACCGGCTGCATAAAATGCATCCAACAAAAGGAAGCAGTCGCGTTCTGCTATCGTCCATCCCCACATGGCTGTGCCAAGTAGTAGATCAGGAGGCTGTGAGCTGGCGTTCGTCAAATGCATAGGATCATCCACGTTGGTGCTTCCCGCAAAGATAGCAGTGCTTGGTTGGAATACCACCTTAGAAAGGCAATACAAGGAATAGTTTTCAAAAAGCTGCTCATATTTCACCAATTGTGTATGTTTGAGCATTATTCTTTTGCTCTTTTAAAATTTCAATAACCATTATTATGCAAAACAAGCCTGACCTGAAATTCTGGCAAATTTGGAACATGAGTTTCGGCTTTTTGGGGATACAATACGGCTTTGGTTTACAGCAGGCCAATATGAGTCCAATTTACCGGTACTTAGGCGCAGAAGAAAGCAACATTCCGGGGTTATGGCTTGCCGGCCCCCTCACAGGATTGTTGTTGCAACCCATAATTGGCGCCTTGTCTGACCGGAGCTGGTCGAAACGTTGGGGCCGGAGGAAGCCTTATGTTTTTATAGGTGCCATCGTAGGCAGCATTGCCATGGTACTCATGCCAAATTCAAAATCGGTGTTCATGGCCGCTTGTATGATGTGGTTGCTGGATGCGGGTTTGAACTCTTCCATGGAGCCTTTCCGCGCCTTTGTGGGAGATATATTGAATAAAAAACAACGGCCAACCGGCTTTGCCATACAATCCTTTATGGTGGGTTTTGGTCAAACCTTAGCCAATCTGATGCCGCTGCTTTTGCCGATCATCGGCATTTCTATGGCGGTAGGGGGCGACTTCGCCAACGGCATCCCCGATTCGGTGCGTTTTCCATTCTATATCGGTGCGGCAGCCATTTTGCTCACGGTGTTTTTCACGATGGCGACCACTAAAGAATACCCGCCGGAAAATGAAGATTACAAAATCAAGCCAATATTCAGCACCGAGCAAAAGAAAAACATTGCGTTTTGGCACTTGGCCATTACCCTCAGTGCAGCATTGATGGCCGGCCTGTTTTCATGGCGTTTGGTTGGCCTGAACCAGGCGTTCATCTGGACTACGGGCATTGGCTTGGGGGTGTATCTGTTCCTCCTGTTGCCCGTTTTTAAAGAGATTCTGGCTTCTTTATCAGAAATGCCGTTGGTGATGCGCCAGTTGTGGTGGGTAAAATTTTTCACCTGGTACGGACTGCCGCTAATGTGGCAATACCTTTCTTTATCGGTGGCGAAATACGCCTTCAACGCGCCCAGCCCGGATGCCAACCCAGCCGGTTTTGAAGCCGGAAAAAACTGGGGCAGTTTATGTTTCGCCATGTTCAGCATTTCCTGTTTCATGATTTCGATCTTTTTGCCCGCTATTGCCAGGCGGATGGGGAGCCGTCGGGCCACCCACGCTTTGTTCCTGAGCATTGGCGCAGTGGGGTTCTTCAGTGTGCTGCTGAGCAACGACAAGTGGATTTATTTTTCGGGCATGACCCTGATTGGTCTGGCGTGGGGCTCCATCATGTCTATGCCGTATCTGATGCTGGCCAACGCGGTTTCTCCCAAGCGGATGGGCGTGTACATGGGTATTTTTAATGGTTTCATTTGTGTGCCGCAGTTCATCGGCATGCTGACGGTACCGTTGTATTATAAATCCGTACTGGGCGACGATCCGCGCAATGCCTTAGTTTTGGCAGGCATTTGTATGCTCCTGGCCGCAGCCTCCTGCTTCTTAGTCCGGGAATCGTCGAATACGGAAATGGGAGAAGAACCTGCGCTGGCAGTCGGGGGGCATTGAGGGAATAAGCATTAATCCTTATAAATCTTAACTACCCGTTCGCCGGCTTTGGCGTAGCCGCGGTACATCCCTTCGGAATTGAACGGCATGACGATATTGCCTTTTTTGTCTAAAGCGATGAGGCCGCCTTCGCCGCCGGCATTTTTGAGTTTTTGGTTGACAATAAATTCCCCGGCTTCCTGCACCGAGCTGCCTTTGTATTCCATCATGGCGCTGACGTCGTGAGCAACGGCATACCGGATGAAAAATTCGCCATGCCCTGTGCAGGATACGCCACAGGTTGCATTGTTAGCATAAGTTCCTGCGCCGATGATCGGTGCATCGCCCAAGCGGTTCCAGCGTTTGTTCGTCATGCCCCCGGTTGACGTGCCCGCTACAATATTGCCGCTACGGTCTAAAGCTACACAACCGACGGTACCGAATTTATAATCCGGGTTGGTCATCAGTGTGCCCTCCTGTTGGTTTTCTGCTGCTTTTGCGCGTTCCAGTGCATCCCAGCGCGCTTGGGTAAAAAAGTATTCCGGGCTGACCGTGTCTATTTTTTGCTCCAGCGCGAATTGCTCAGCGCCTTTTCCGACCAGGAGCACGTGTTGCGATTTTTCCATCACTGCGCGCGCTGCCTGTATGGGGTTTTTGACAATCGTCACCCCACCTACAGCCCCAGCTTTCATCGAAGCCCCGTCCATCACCGAAGCATCCAGCTCGTTTTTCCCTTCGTGCGTAAACACTGCGCCTTTTCCAGCGTTAAACAAGGGAGAGTCTTCTAAATACATGATGGTCTTTTCCACAGCGTCTAAGCTGGTGCCGCCACCTTTCAGGATGGTTTCACCAATATCCAGCGCTTCATTGAGCACTTTCAAGTACTCTTGTTCCATTTCGGGCGTCATGTCTGCTCTGGTAATGGCACCAGCGCCACCATGAATGACGAGTGCGTAAGCCGTGGAAGCGCCATCCGTCGCAGCAGTTTCACTCGCATCTGAAGTACACCCTTGCAGCAACGCTGCTGCGGCAAACAGGATAATCAAGCTGTTTTTCATGGCAGATTTTGTGTTTATTGTATTCAAAATCAATTTCTTAGCACATCAGGTGGAGAAAAAATCCCCCTCCCCCATTCCGGAAATTGTTGGGGTAAGATGCAACTTATCCCCTAATTTCACGTTTTTCAGCTTTAAAAAAAAATTAAAATAATGAAATTCAAAGCATTCTGTCTGTTTCTTTCGCTGTTTTCGGCATCCTTGCTGTTTGCTCAGGATAGCGCACCCAAAAATTGGTTTAATCTCGATCTTACCCAAGATGGTTACCCGGGGCTAAGTACCGAAAAAACGTACAAGGAGTTGCTGAAAGGCAAAACGGGTAAAACGGTCGTCGTAGCAGTCATTGACTCCGGCGTAGACTATATGCACGAAGATTTGAAAGACATCATGTGGGTGAACCCCGGGGAGATCCCGGGTAATGGCATTGACGACGATAATAATGGTTATATAGACGACATCCACGGCTGGAATTTCCTCGGCAACAAGAATGGCAACAATATTGAAAATGAAAACCTGGAGGTCACCCGCTTGTATGTTCGCTACAAAAAAAAGTACGAGGGCAAAGACCCGGCCAAGCTCTCTAAAAAGGAACGTACGGAATACGATACGTACGTTGAGTACGAAAAAGTAATCCAAAAGAAACGCGAAGAGCTGACACCAAATGCAGAGTTGTACACGTCCATTCATACAGCCTTTACTAAATTTGAGAAAGAACTGGGCATTCCGCGCAAAGCGGTCACCCTCAAGGATGTAGAAAAATTCAATTCGTCGGACGCCATGATGATGCGCGTTGCCGGTGCCGTAAAAGAAAGCATTCAGGGCGGCGAAAGTTTTGCCGAGGTGATGGATCAGGTTCAGGAAGGCTACGATTACTTCAATGGCCAGTTGAAATACAACTATAATCCGGAATTCGACGCCCGGCATATCATTGGCGACGATCCGCTGAACGTCAACGACCGCAACTACGGCAATGCCGACGTGCGCGGTCCGGATGCCAGCCACGGCACGCATGTATCCGGAATTATTGGCGCCATTCGCGGCAATCGCATCGGTATGGATGGCGTTGCTGACAATGTGCGCATCATGGCGGTACGCGCAGTTCCTAATGGTGATGAGCGCGACAAAGACGTGGCCAACGCCATTCGTTACGCAGTAGACAACGGCGCTACGGTCATCAATATGAGTTTCGGGAAAGGCGCATCTCCCGAAAAATCGGCAGTGGATGCTGCAGTACGCTATGCCATGGAGCGTGATGTCGTACTCGTACACGGCGCAGGCAATGACGGCGCAAAAATCAGCCTCACCGATAATTTTCCCAATGACCGTTTTGCAAAATCGGGTCTTTTTGGAAAAAAATACGCAGAGAACTGGATCGAAGTAGGCGCGCATGCTCCCACAAAAGACGAACACTTAGCGGCTGATTTTTCCAATTACAGCCCCGAACTGGTAGACATTTTTGCACCCGGCGTTGAAATTTATTCTACGGTACCCGATAACGGCTATAAGAACCAGCAAGGCACCAGTATGGCAGCTCCTATGGTAGCCGGCGCAGCAGCGCTCCTCCGGTCTTACTACCCTGATCTGACTGCCAAGCAGGTAAAAGACATCATGATGGAATCTGCAACACCCTGGACTCAAAAAGTCATCAAACCGGGAACAGAAGATGAAACCGTGTCCATGAGCCAGTTATCCGTTACCGGCGGCTTGCTGAATGCTTACGAAGCGGTGAAATTGGCAGAGCAGACCAAGGGCAAGAAAAAAGCTTCCAAATCCGGAAGCGCTGGTACCGGCGGCAAAAGCGGCAAAAAAGTGGCCGGGTCAAAAGCGTAAGGGAAAACCGAGTAGAAAGTAGAAAGTAGAAAGTAGAAAGGCTAAAGTAGGGTTTTCGTTTTCCCGATGAATACGAAACACACCTTTAACCTTTCTACTTTAGCCTTTATCCTTAGCACGTTTCTTTATCCTTTACCTTAATTTGCATAACTTGCGCCGCCTTATTCCACTGCATTTGGAAAAGTGGCACCCCGGTTTTTTCTTTTCATACTGCAACCTGAGTCAGGATTGCACGTTCTTAGTTTAGACATTTTAGCACACTACATGGAAAGTATTAGCCTTCAATACCCGGCGTGGTACCTAGTTTTCTGCCTTTTATTAGGACTTGCTTACGCGCTGTTGCTTTATTACCGCGATAAAACCTTTAAAGAACAGTCGGAAAACTTCAGCCGGCTGCTTGGGGTCTTGCGTTTTATTACGGTCTCTATCCTTGCAATATTGCTGCTTTCCCCGTTGCTGAAATCCATCATTACCGAAAGCAAAAAGCCGATTATCGTGCTGGCCCAGGATCAATCAGAATCTGTTCCAGCCGGCATGAAAGCGGAAACGCTCAAAAAATACGAGGAAGACTTCACCGCTTTAGCCGCCGATCTGGGCAAAGATTACGAAGTGAAGCAATATGCTTTTGGCAATGAATTCCGCGAAGGCATTGACTATAAATACACCGAAAAAATCACCAACATTGCCGAATTGTTGTCGGGGGTCAATGACCTCTTCAGCAATCAAAATCTCGGCGCTATTGTACTGGCCACCGATGGCATTTACAACGAAGGCAGCAACCCCGTTTACCTAAATACAAAACTCACTGCTCCGGTTTATTCAGTAGCGCTTGGAGATACGACAGCCCGCCGGGATGTTGTTCTGAAGCGCGTATTCCACAACCGCATTGCCTATCTCGGAGATCAGTTCAGCGTCCAGGCAGACGTTTCCGCACAAAACTGCACGGGATCGAGTACGACGCTGTCTGTTTATAAGGTGGAAGGCGCCAACTCCCGTTTATTGCAGCAAATGCAGATCAATATTGACCGCAACGACTTCTTTACCACGAGAAATATTGTTTTAAATGCGGATCAGGGAGGGGTGCAACGATTCCGTATTTCGCTCAGTACCATCGCAGGCGAGGCTTCCAAAGCCAACAACAGCAAGGAAATTTTTGTGGATGTGTTGGATGCGCGCCAGAAAGTGCTGCTCCTCGCCCACTCCCCGCACCCGGATATTGCGGCGCTCCGGCAAATGCTGAGCATCAATAAAAATTACGAAATCAAAATTGCCTACATTAACGACCTTAAGGTGAATGTTGCAGACTTTGATTTTGTGGTGATGCACCAGCTTCCGGCGCTCGATAACGACGCAACAGCCGTGCTGAATGTCATTCGTTCGCGCAAAATGCCCGTACTCTTCATTGCTGGCACGCAAAGCAATTATGTGCGGCTGAATCAGGCGCAGTCATTGGTGTCCATCCGCGCTGCGGGCCGGAATACCAACGAAGTGCAGGGCATTCCGGGCAAAGACTTCAACCTCTTTACGGTGGATGAAAATTTGAAAACCAATATCTCCAATTTCGCACCTTTAACGGCGCCTTTCGGCGAATACGATGTCTCGGCAAAAGCCCAGGTATTGCTCTACCAGCGCATCGGCAGGGTAGACACGCGCTATCCGCTTTTGGTGATGGGCGACGAAAACGGGGCTCGTGTGGGCGTTTTGTGCGCTGAAGGCATTTGGAAATGGCGGCTTTTTGATTTTTTGCAGCACCAGAATCACAATTTCTTCAATGAATTGATTGGGAAAACGGTGCAATACGTAAGCCTGAAAGACGACAAGAGGAAGTTCCGGGTCAATTTGACCAAGAACATTTTCAATGAAAATGAGCCGGCACTCTTTGATGCGGAATTGTACAACGACAATTACGAACTCATCAACGACCCGGACGCCAGTATGGTCGTCACCAACGCCGAAGGAAGGGAGTTTCCCTTCACCTTCAATAAGAGTGGCAAGTTGTATGCCCTCAACGCAGGCAGCTTCCCCGTAGGCAACTACCGATTCCGGGCTGCGGTGAACAGCAGCGGCCAAAATCTGACTTACAATGGCCAATTTAGTGTACAACCTATTGAACTGGAATTATACGAAACCACAGCCGATCACAACCTGCTGCGCTTGCTGAGCGATAAATATGGCGGGTCGGTTGTTTATCCTGCCCAAGTGCTTTCCGTCGCCGACCTTATCCGCGAAAAAACGACCATCAAACCGGTCATTTATCAAACTGCCAAAACGCGGCCGGTCATCAATCTCAAATGGGTATTTTTCCTCCTGTTGGCTTTTTTGTCAACGGAGTGGTTCCTGCGCCGTTACTTCGGCGGGTACTAAGTGGTGTCTGTCTTTATAGTCCGATAGCTGCGTTACACTCGGCTCTAAAAACAGTCAATTACGCGAGTAAACTCCCGTTTTTCGGGTCTTCGTGTGCCTTGCTCTCGAACTCTAAAGAACAGACACCAGACTAAGTAACATGTCGGCTATTTGTCATAAATGCAGCGCATCGGACATAGGGGGGAGAGGGTCTAAACCGTGTCTAAATGTTTGAACAGCAATTGATTGGATCAAAAATTACTTCCTTTGAAACCTGACTTTTGACATATTTCAGCGGGCTTTACGTTACAGGATGTTTTAAATTGCTCAATAAAAAAGATAAACTCCTGTAACCAATGTTTAAAACAAAGCACAAAACGCTGAAAATCAATAAACAACAATGGCTTATCACACTAAAACAACCGATAAATTCACTTCAACAGGTGTAACCAAATGTAAAGATTGCGTTAAAGTGAATAATTATACCAGCGGTTTTCGTTATAGCATCGTCTATAGTGTAATAAGAAACATGCAACCCCATAAAACCTCCCAAAAAACTAATATTTCTATTTGGCTGCATAACGCATCTGCGTAACTATTTTTTTTCAAAGGGCGAATCAAAACAAAAATTACACAAATTTTTCTGCACGGGTTTTAACCCGGAAAGCAGATTTGGCGGCTTTTTGCGTCGCTTCACCTCCTGGATATAATGACAATATCCAGAGTAGTAATTGTATTGTTTTTTCGATAAAAAATACGATTTTTTTTCAATAATTTAACATTTAAATCAAAACCCAATGCAGCGCTTTTAAACAATTACCCCTTTACAAATAAAATAAATCCCCGAAAAACCAGATCGAAGACAAAACCACTTTACTTTCTTATTTCATAACTAAATTGAAAAACACCTATGAAACCCATCCACGCTCTCCTGACAGCAATCATTTGCACGCTAATGATTCAGGTAACCAACGCACAATGCTTCTCCAAAAAAGGTCGTTGCAAAAAAACCGATTTCTGGGAAGTCCAGGCCGGGGCAGGACTGCTATCCACTTTTTTGAAAGACCGCACCCAAAGCCTGATGCCTCCCGTTCTCCTCGGCGTAAACTACCGTGTTAAACCGAACATCAGCCTTGGGCTCCATGTTGGGACTTCCGTTTCGGAGGCATCGAGAACAATCCCCGGAGATACTAAATCGTCTATACACCGCAACCATTATACAGCCATTGGTTTGCGGGCAGCAGCACACACGACGACGCTTGACCGCTGGGAAGTATACGGTGGTATGATGGCAGGATATGGCATTTCCCGGGTAGAAGTACGCGAAACTGGCAGTGAAAAATCCCCCGAACTCGCAGATGAATACCGCAAAAATAAAGTTTACCTCTCCGCCTTTGTGGGCGGACGGTATGCCATCACCCGAAACATTGGTATTTTCAGTGAACTGGGCATGGGGGTTTCTTTACTCACCAGCGGCATCAGTTGGAGATTCCAATAATTTATGTCTGTTTTTATAGTCCGATAGCTGCGTTGTGCCCGACCCCAAAATCGGTCATTTACGCGAGTAGACTCTCGTTTTGGGGTCTTCGCACGCCTTGCGCTCGAACTATAGAGAACAGACACTAATTTGTATTTACACCCTTCATATTTTTTTTACTCTGAATTTAAACGCGCTTGATGCCCCTGCTTCCGGTTGGAAGTGGGGGTAATTTTTTTTCAGTTCCGCCATTTTTCTCATTCAGCAGCCTCTTTTTCTCACTCACCACAATAAAGTGGTTGCGGGCGTCCCCACCGTTCCTTATTTGTGGCGTACTGAATTCAAATTTGTTTTTCATCTAAGGTAAATAAGCTATGAAACCCTTTTACTTTCTTCTGACAGCCTTGATTTGCTTTGCAACGATTCAAAACACCAACGCACAATGCAACGCAAAAAAAAGCCGGTGCAAAAAATCCGGCTATTGGGAAGTCCAGGCCGGAGCCGGGCTGCTACCCACTTTTGTAAAAGATCGCGCCCATTCCCTGATGCCCCCCGTCTTACTTGGCTTAGACTATCGAATTAAACCCAACATCAGCCTTGGCTTGCAGGCAGGAACTTCCATTTCGGAAGCGGCAAGACAAATTCCCAAAAAAACCACACCCTCTCTGCACCGCAATCATTACACCGTGCTTGGTTTACGGGCGACCGCACATACCACTACGCTCGACTGTTGGGAAGTATACGGCGGCATGATGGTTGGCTATGGCACCTCGCAGGTGGAAGTGTACGACATGAGCAACGAAAAGCTCCCGGAACTAATGGAGAAATACCAAAAATCCTGAGTTTATCTTTCTGCCTTTGTGGGCGGACGATACACCATCAACAGACATATTGGCGTGTTCAGCGAACTGGGGTTGGGGATTTCTGTGCTTAGCGGGGGCATTAGCTGGCAATTTCGATAGCCGGCATTCCGTCATATTCAAGCCATTTTTTGAGGCATGCCCGATAACAGCAGCCGATTCAACCTAATTTTGGCGCTTAAATTATCGCCAACATGTTCAAGACGCCTTTGGGTCGTTTCCGGATCGTCGCTTTTTTGGAAGGCATTTCTTTCCTGCTGCTGGGTTTCACCATGATTCTGAAGTATCAATACGCCATGCCCCGACCCAATTTTGTGGTTGGACTGGCGCATGGCGTCTTGTTCATCGCCTACGTTTTTCTGCTGATCCGGATTACCTTCATATACGAATGGTCTTTTCAGAAGTTTGTGCTTGCTTTTTTGGCTTCACTCTTGCCATTTGGGACTTTCGTTGCAGATAAGCACTTGTTTACTAAATAGCGTCTGTCCATTAGTATGGTCACGGAGTCTTGCGGAGTAAAGGGAGTCTCACAGATGGCTTAACTCCGCAAGTAATGTCATCAACTTTGCGAAAATTGAGGCGACATCTCGCCGCCCTAAAGCGGCAGGTGTCGTCTCGATTTTTGCGATTCGCGACCCGGTTTTTTGAGATGTCACCTGCTTCGTGCCTCAGCAGATTACACCTAAAAAACCTTAAGTTGACCACATTACTCCGCGCCAAGCGGTTATGTGGGACAACTTAGCCCCTTATTCGGGCCTTCGTATAACGCAGCTATCGAGATCTAAAGAAAGACACTAAAATCCGGTGCCGATCCGGATTCCGCCCCAGCGGTGAGTCAACCCAGTATCGAATTCTTTGGTGATCGCCGATTGGCAATATTCCAGGTAGAGTTTTCCGATGCCTAATACAAAACCAAAATCACCCTGAATGGTGAGCCGGGTCAGGTCACTGGAAGCAATGACGTAAGGGCTGCTCCGATTGAACAGGCCACCTTGTAAAGTAGCATCGTAAACCGTGAAGCCTGGTTGCACCCGCACATACAGGTAAGCCCTCCAGCGTTTCGTTTTTTCGCCGGCTCGGAAAGGATCGTTCATCCGCCCGACTATTGCGGTGAGCCCGGCCCGGATGCGGTTGGTATGAGTGCCGAACCTGGCGTTTGCTCCGCCATTGAGCAGCAGCCAATTGCCGTTTTTCCACAGACCTTGTTCCCAATCAATCTGATAATTCAGAATCACGTCATTTTTGATCTGATGTTGCCAGCCCAGCGGTGGGATGTTATCCAACCAACGGTGAATGGCCTTTTGCATGCCTTCGCTGCCGGCTGCCGACCCCATGATTCCCAGTACCAGCGTAGTGGAAATCCTGCTACGCCGAAGGGTATCGGTTGCAATCGAAAACGTCGAGATCGAAAGATTGCTGCAAAAAGGGCGGTCGCCATAAAGGATAACATCGCTGCGGATCGTGCTTGGCGTATATCCATAGTGATCTGCGCGAATGCCGTAGTGTACGGTACTATGCCGGGGTTGAATCAGCAGCTTACTCAGCGGGTTTTTCTTCAGCGCCGGATGCACAAATTCAAGGGTGATGCCCTGTGTATAGTAATCGTCGGTTGCTGTAAAAAAGTCGTTGTCGTAATGGAATCGAAACCAGGCGTTGTCGCTGATTTGGGTGAAAGCTGCGGTATTGTCCACGACTTGAGCAGGTGCAGCGCAATGCAGGAGTAATGCGGTTGTGATAAAAATCCATTTTAAAAGCACCGGAATCGTTTTGATATACTTACGTGAGAACGGGGGGTTAGGATTTTTCATAAATGCTCAAAAGCATATTTTCCTTGGTTAGATACAGGAATGTTTTTGTTTTTCATTTTTAAAATAGAAAGAAAACTTTGGCTGAGTAAAATATTACAATGCTATTATTTCAACTTGCACCTGCAATAACCTCCAATTTCTTATCCTGCCTCTTTCCCTTTATCTTGCCGCCGATTTCATTTCAAAACAAAAGCCAGCACGGTATGAAACGCCTTAACCGACGATCTTTTTTGCAATCTGCTGCCCTTGCAGGAGCTTCCCTTGCTGTTCCTGTTTCCGGAAATACCAGCACTGCCTCCGCCCCCGCTATTCTTGGGCAAAAACCAAAATCTAAAATCAACCTGGGCTTCATCGGCGTAGGCTTGCGCGGACAAAGCCACGTTGAACTCGCCCTGATGCGCGACGACTGCAACGTGCTCGCCATTGCTGACCCGCAGGCGGTCATGGTCAATAGCTGTTTGAAATTATTCGACGACAAAGGTGTCAAACGCCCCAAGGTTTTCTCCAACGGCGATTACGATTATCTGGAATTACTGAAAGAAAAAGACATAGACGCGGTGGTGATTGCTTCTCCGTGGGAATGGCATACGCAGCAGGCCGTTGCCGCCATGCAGGCCGGAAAATATGTCGGAACGGAAGTCTGCGGCGCATTTTCTTTGGACGAATGCTGGCAATTGGTCAATACTCACGAAGCAACCGGCGTACACCTGATGTTTTTGGAGAATGTCTGTTACCGCCGCGACGTCATGGCGGTGCTCCAAATGGTGCGCGAAGGCTTGTTCGGCGAGCTCCTCCACTTTGAATGCGGCTACCAGCACGACCTGCGGGAAGTGAAATTCAACGACGGGATCAATCCCTACGGCGGCGGCGTGGAATTTGGCGAAAAAGGCTTCCACGAAGCTAAATGGCGCACCAAACATTCGGTTGCGCGCAACGGCGATTTGTACCCCACCCACGGCATCGGACCGGTTGCCATGTACGCCAACATCAACCGCGGCAATCGCTTAGTCTATCTGACTTCTACCTCGTCTAAATCAATTGGATTGCACGATTACATCGTCAACCATCCCAAAGGAGGCGAGTCGCACCCCAATGCCAAAGTCAAATTCAAACTCGGCGACGTGGTCACCACGGTGATCAAAACGGCGAATGAAGAATCCATCATCATTTCGCACGATACGAACCTGCCCCGCCCCTACTCGTTAGGATTCCGCGTGCAAGGCACGAAAGGCATCTGGATGGACGTCAACAAAAGTCTGATGATTGAGGGGCAAACCAAAGCCCACCAATGGGAAGAAGCCAAAACCTGGTTGGACAAATACGACCACCCGCTCTGGAAACGCTACGGCGCTGACGCCAAAACTGCCGGACACGGTGGCATGGATTTTTTCGTATTCCACCACTTCGTAGAGTGCGTCAAGCGCAATATCGCGCCACAAATGGACGTGTACGACGCGGCTACCTGGCTGGCCATAACGCCGCTATCGGAGGCGTCCATTGCGATGAGCAGCGCTCCGCAAGCCTTCCCCGATTTTACTCGGGGAAGGTGGATAGACCGGAAACCGAATTTTGCGTTTGGGGAGGAGTTTTGAGGAGAGCCTGCACCTGCTTTTGCTACGTGGTAAAAAGAGCCAGCAACATGGTTGAACGATCCGTTGAATGATTTGGAAATTTGAAATTTCAGCGTACATTTGCATAACTAAACAACCACCCATATGAACCTTATGCCTCTCTCCTTCCCATTTATTGGTACAGCAGTTGCGTAAAGCCAACCGTTTTGGCTGGCTTTACGCAACTGGGTGTTTCTCTATCACTGGAGACAAAGCGGGTTTTGACGCAATAGGGCTATATAGGGGGAGTTGCGTTTAACCATAGTTCTGCGCAATAAAAAAATAAAAATGAAACGAATAAAAATATACAAGAAAACACCAAAGAATCAATTCAAACCGATTTCTTCACATTTTCAAACCATCTTACGATGAAAAATTTTCTCAAAACCTTCAGAACAGTTGCCAACCATGTTGGCTCGTTCAACCTTCTTGCAATTGTGTTCCTGATTATAGGAACCTTCATTGCACAAACAGGATTCGGTCAAGGGGAACCCGCTGACCCATGCAAAGAAACCGAGTTCCCCTTCACAGGTGTACCTCAAACAACCCCGTGCGACGAACTCGGCGGCATCACCTACGACCTGTTCATAGGCATCGGGACGCCATCACCCATTCGTCACAAATCAGCCCGTTGCCCTCGAAGCAGATACGGATTGTTGGGGATTTCACCATCGACAACAATTTCCTGCTCGACTTTGCAGTGGTCAACATCGACCCCGGGGTGTCCATCCTAATGGATGCCAACGCCACGCTGACGGTTGACAACTCCCGCCTCTTTGCCTGCGACGGTCTGTGGAACGGCATCGTCATGGGCGATTTTACCACGGTTCGTACCCAGAACAATACACAGATAGAGGATGCGGAGGCAGCCATACAATCGGTTGATAAGGCCTACACCTTTCTTGAAATCGAGAATACGACCTTCAACCGGGACAGGATTGGGATAAGACTTGAAAATTCAGGGGTATCCCCACACAGCCCGGTCGTTTTCACCTTCAGGGAAAACACATTTGAATGCGACGCCCCTCTCAATGGCACGGCAGATGAAATAACCAATGTCGGGGTACAAATAAAGAATGTTTACAGCGCATTCCTTGACAACCCCAACAGCACGGACAACATTTTCCGCAACATCCAGAACGGCATAACTGCCGAAGGGAAATCTACCGACCTGAACATTTACGGTTATGAGTTTCTGGACATAAGGCGCAACGGGATTGACTTCAAAGGCAGGCGGTTAATGGTTGACGGTTCGATTTTCGATTCGGTGCTCAGGAATGGGATATTTTTCCATGAAGCTTCCGAGGCGAGGTTGACAAACAACGAATTCTATGTCCGGGGGATTGACCCCGGTGTTCTGCCGGGGCAGGTGCATATGGTCGATATCGTCAGCCCCATCCCGGGCAACTCCATTTCCATTGGGGCAGGCAATTATTTTTACACCGAGGGCCTGCTCGACCAGGTAGTGCTCGGCATATCCATCTTTTCTGACGGAATCTCCGAGGTCAACGCCAGTATTTCAAATTGCACTTTTGAGTTTTTCAATTTCAGCCCTCCCCAAGACCCTGCGACAGCCGAGTCGAATGCCATCTTCATTTTCGGGAATTTCCCGGAAAACAGCGACATTGACATCGAGCATAATTTCATCAACACCAATTCACTGGCCTTGGTGACCAACAGGGGCATCTTTGTTGACATTGGAGAAAAGAACAACATCCACATCATAGGCAACGATTTTACCGGCTCCGGGACCCACATGCGGTTCAGGGGCGTTGGCGGCATTGGAAACGAGGTGACCAGCAACGAACACTTCCAGTCATCTGATTTTGGCACGGGGCTGTTTGTAAGGGATTTCCAGAATCTCTCGGTCTGTTCCAACACCAACCACGCCGCTTCCAACGTATCCTACCTTTTCAACGGGGCGAACAACGGCATGACCTTTTCGGGGAACGTCACCTTCGGTGGTGCCCAGCATTCGCTGTGGGTGGCAGGTGATGACCCTGTAATTGACCAGCAAATACATGCAGGCAATGAATGGTTCCCCGGCCTCCGTCCTGCCGGGGGCGGGCTGTTTTTTGTTGACCATCCTTTCCTCAACCATGTTGGCACAGATGAGGCACAGATGAACTTGTCCAAGTTCTTTGTCCATACCCAGCAGTCCATTCTCAACCAGAACGGGCAGTACGATTTCTTCTCCGAGTTCCACCCGGCGGACATCGTCCCTGACGACTTCCCGCTCGAGGATGCTTTTGTAGAGTTTGAAACCGGGACGCCGAATGTTGCCTGTGTGGTACAATTGACTGGGCCTGTAAACGAAAGCGACAAAGCGATAGCTGATGGAATTTACGGTAACCTAATAAGTAGCCCTGCTATAGCATGGGACGGTGAAAGACACCTTTACCAAAAGTTGATGTCCAATCCCGGTTATGAGAGTGCATATAGCGGGTTTTCGACATTCCTTCAGGCCAACGCAAATTCCAACATTGGGAAGTTCCATCAGGTCCGGCAGAAGATATACGAAGCGGCCGCCCTTCCTTCCGACCTGGAGGCGCAGCTTGATGGCGCCAAAGGCGAGATTGAAGATTTGGACGGTCAAATCAATTCTGCCCTTTCGGACGGCAGTCTTACAGAGGCGATGCTCATCCAATATTTTGAGAACCGTCACAGCCAGTCACAAGAAATTGATAATGCCTTTGGACAGTATGCCACTTTCAGGTCTGCAAAACTGGCAGAGGCGGAAACCCTCATCCAGGGTATAAACCCGGCAAACGCCCATGAGGGATACCGCAAAACAGTATATGGCGTTTTCATCCAAGCGCAGCTTTACCAAGATGGTGCCTACACGACCGACCAGACCGACAGGCTGAAGGAGATTGCAATGCGCTGTTCCGGGGAAGCCGGGATGGTGACCTATGTGGCCCAAGGACTTTTGTCGGACTGCGAACGTGCAGAGATACAAGACTTTATCGATGCCTGTGACCCGGAACTGGAGGTTGAACCGAGAAGCAGCAAATCTTATGGTTCTGAAAATTTGGGAGGGACACCAGAAGAAGGCTTCTTTTTCTACCCCAACCCTGGAAGGGGGCAGCTCGTGCTTTCCAATCAGAAAGGAATGGTAGGGAAGGCCGAGGTGTTTACAAGCACAGGGCAGTTGCTCTTGACCCGGCCTGTCAGCAAAGGGGAAGGCTTTATGGAGCTTGGCCTATCTTCGGGGGTTTACCTGCTCAAGGTGACTTTCGAGGACGGGGAGGCCGTTTCCGATAAGCTGATTATCAACAGATAATCCTTTTTTCACGATGGGCATGCCGTGGCACCCGGCACGGCATGCCTGCTTTTTATTTGATTGCCATGAAGAAAAATGTCTTTTTGCTTGCCGCTTTCTTTTTTGCTGCCCAACTCTACGGCCAATTGAAACACGATTACCAATGGGTGCTCGACCACTACAACCTGATGGATTTCAGGCTGGATACGTTTGTGCTGTCCATCGCAGAACATCAAGTCAACCATGGTTCCGGCGACTACAGTACTTCCATTTGCAATGCAGATGGGGAACTCCAATTTTATTCTGGCGGATGCCATATCCTGAACAGGGAAGGCGAGATAATGGAGAACGGGGACGACATAAATTCTGATTATGCTTACGATGGGTTTTGTGGGTTCGGTGACTATCCTTTTCCACAAAGTAATACCATAATTCCATTCCCACTCAACAGTCAAAAATATATCTATTTCAACCTTGATATCAATATTATCGACAGCATTCTACCTACCCCCTTGAAACTCTACTTCCACATCATTGATATGGATATGAATGGAGGCTTAGGTGCCGTGGAGGAGATAAAGCAATTGGCAGTTGGCGACACATTAGCCAGAGGATATGTCCAAGCAGCACAAAACACCAATATGATGGATTGGTGGGTAACCATTCCTGAATTGAACTCTAATTGCTATTATGTAATCCCAGTAACAAATGATGGAGTAGGCATTCCAAACAAGCAATGTCTTGGCGGAGTTTGGAACAATCAAGACGGTGGAGGTCAGGCGGTTTTTTCACCTAATGGAACAAAATATGCGAGAGTCGAAGCAATAAATGGATGGTATTTGTTTGATTTCGACGCCTCTGTAGGGCAGTTATCCAATCCGCTCCAACTTATGGGCACAGAGAATGCAAATTATTTTAGGGGAGTAGCCTTTTCTCCCAATTCAAGGTATTTATATGTATCCGCAAGAATGGACTTGTTCCAGTTCGATTTGGAGGCGGATGATGTACAAGGGAGCATCCAATTGGTGGGGCAACTGAACCCGGACGATGCATTCCCCGGTGTGGGCACATTGGCACTCCAAAAACTTGCGCCGGACGGGAAGATTTATATTGCAAGCCCCGGTTCCCATAAGTACCTGAGTGTCATAAATCGTCCGAACTGCCCGGGCACGTTATGCGATTTCCAACCGTGGGCAATTGAACTGCCGGAAAGCAACTATGCAGGGCTGCCGAACCTCCCCCATTTCAGCATACCCGATTCGGATAATGAATGTGATTCACTTACATCCACTGTTTCTTTAAAGGAACAGGAATCCTTCCTCGTATTTCCGAACCCTGCCACTGACAAGTTATTTTTTCAAACCAATGTCAATGCCCAGCAATACATCATTTTTGACTTGTCAGGGTCGAAATGCAAACAGGGTACATTAGGCAAAAAAGTCTCAGAGATTGATGTATCAGACCTTCTTTGCGGTGCTTACTTTTTAAGCGTCATAGATGTATACGGCAATACGGTTGGAATTAAGAAATTAATCATCAAGACAAAATGAAAATATATAAATAAAATACGGCAGAACAACGCACTCACGCCAACCACCGCCAAAGCCCAACCCGCAAACCCAACGCAGGCGGCGGTATGCGTGAGTGCAACCGTTCGACGAAACTAAAAAATAACATGAAAATAAAAAATAATATATTTATCAGTTACAGTCGCCATGATAAACATTGGCTTGAACGATTTCGTACATTCATTAAACCATTAACCCGTTCCAGTCTATTTGATGTTTGGGACGACTCTAAAATTAACCCGGGTGAAAATTGGCGGGATGCAATTGAGAAAGCACTTGAAGAAGCCCAAATCGCTATATTGCTTGTAACGCCGAACTTTTTGGCATCAGACTTTATAGCCAATGAAGAACTCCCGAAAATTTTAAAAAAAGCATCAAATGATGGCTTAATTATTTATTGGCTCTATATTAGCCATTGCCTCTACGAAGAAACAGAACTTGTTAGTTTTCAGGCTGCACATGATTTGAATGAGTCAATTGATAGTCTCAAAGAGCCTGAACAAGACAAGATTTTTGTTTCAATAGGAAAAAAAATAAAAAATATATTACACCCTATTGCAGACGATATATTAAAGGAAAGACAAGCCCCTTCAAATACAATAAGTCATACCAATTTACAAAAAAAAACAAACGAAGAATTAGCCAAAGAATACTATAAGATTGGAGTTAAGCATATTGAAAACAAAAAGTGGGAGGAGGCTTTAAGTTCTTTTAATGATGCCATCATTGAAAACGAAATGTTTGCAAACGCTTATTGCAATAGAGGTTTTGTAAGAATACAACTTGATGAACTTCGAGATGCTATAACTGATTTTGAAAAAGCAATAAGGTTTGACCCGACACTTTGGGAAGCGCATCATAGTCTTGGAATACTACACATCGCAAATAAACAAAAGGATAAAGGATGTGATTGTCTTAGACTTGCTAAGACTTTTGGCATGTCTGAATCCGAAAACGCTTACAAAAGACATTGTATATAACCAATTTTTTTTATGAAAAAAAATAATTTACAGAGAGTTAGAAAGTGCTTTTTTTTACTCTTTTTCTTTTCGACATTTGCATATTTTGGGTGTAAACCCGATTTGAAGTTAGTAGTTAAGTACACTACAACAGCTTGGAATTTTGTAGGAAAAAATAATCAGAAGTCGTCAAAAAGTGTAAAGACAGAAATTGGTTTTTTTAAAGAAGAATTAGATGAGTTGGAAAAACTGTATGCGGCATCAGGGTTAGGTTCAACTGAAATATTAATGAAAAATTTGGAAGAAAAACTTAGCAAAAAAGCATGTCATCAGTTTTCGGGATATTATAAAACCTTTTTGCCTTTTTTAGTTATTGGCAAAGACCCTAAAAAAAGTATGCAAGACTTTGTAAATGAAAAACCTGAGTTGAAGTTGGATTTTGACCCTATAACTTCGATTTTAACCTTTCCCATTGTTGATACCATAAATGGCATGTCAAAAACTATCATTGCAAACATAAAAATTGGCGATATCCTAGAAAAACAAAAATCAATTCAAGACATTGAGCAAATACAAAGCATAGAACCTTACTCAGAAATAAACCCAAATCCACCTCCCAAAGAAGATACACTTAAACAACCGCTAACAACCGTTAAAAGTGAACCGAAAATCAGTATGGATTCTCTTCTGGAAGTTGTGATAAGAAAACATTCTCGTTACAAAATTGATAAATATAATTGGGGGTATCAGATTAAAATTAACAACTTGCCCATACCATTTGTAGAAATTAAAGATAATAAAATAGTTAGGATAAATATGGACCCTGAAAAAGGTACTAGTGACTACCATTATGACTATTTTGATAGAAATAGGGACGGGTATTTAGATTCAATAAAAATAAATAATTTAAAAATACCAAAAAAATGAAGCCATACAAATACATAACAGCCTGTGTTTTGATATGCCTTTTTTTAAAAGAAAAAGGTTTAGCACAAAGTATTTTTCAATGTAAATGTACAAGTAGTGATACAAAGTCCTGTTTAAAAGAAGATAATAGCAATGAACGTGCTACCATTAAAGCAACTAATCTATATGTTAGTTTACTAAAGCAGGCTAAAATAAGTGATACACTTGTAAATATTAGTGCGTTAAAGCCATGTAGTAGTGTGAGTACATTTGTAGCATACTACAATGAATCCAATGGAAAGCGTTTTATTTTGTACCCCGTAAGCAAATCTATTATTAATTTGGACTATCCAGATTGGGTAACGAAAGGCGCATTGCTTCATGCTATCGTTCATTTGCAACAGGTTCATAGTGGAAAGAACAATGCTTACAGGCAAGAGTTAGAGGCGGATAGTATAACAATAAGCATACTAAGGAAATGTGGCGCGACTTCCGATGAATCAATTCAATATCTAAAAATAACAGATAGCCCTAATATGCCTGAGTATCAAAGCAGAGTAAAATCAGCATATCAAGCACCACCCATTGCGAGTTTTACGGTCAATTGCTCTAATGGGTGTGTTGAACCTTGCAAGGTAAGTTTTAGCAGCACTTCTGTAAACGTACATCCCGATACTAAATATTATTGGAATAACGAAAAATTTAACGAAAATATGCAGTGGACAAAAGAACTTTGGGCAGGTGAATATATTATGAAGCTCAGAGTGGTAAATCCGGACGGTCAAGAAAGTGAGTTCCAACAAACTATTATTGTTAAAAAAGGTAATAACCCAAATCCTCCAACTGCAAGGTTTACGGTAAATTGCTCGAATAACTGTGTCGAGCCATGTAAGATTAGTTTTTCAAGCACATCAACTAATGTTCTGCCTAATTCACGATACTTTTGGAACGGGAAAGAACTTGGTAGTAAAGTTGATTGGGCATACGGATCAATAAAGGCAGGTGAATATGTTATGAAGCTCAGAGTGGTAAATCCAGACGGTCAAAAAAGCGAGTTCCAACAAACTATTACTGTCAAGAAAGATAAACCATATATTAATCCAGTACGCTTTGGAATTCAGGTCGGTGCAAACTATTCGCCTAATTATGAATTCTTTTCACCAAGAATAGGATTGACACTGAGTTATCATCCTGATTTTTGGGGAATTCAAGCAGAACTGAATTATGTAAAAAGAGTAAGTGAAACGTACAATTTTTACTCGGAGTATAACCAATTTTGGAATGATTACGATTACTATTCCAGTTTTTCAAACTATAAGATTCACAACTTAGAATTGCCACTTATGCTTGTAATTGGTAGAAATAGAGAGCCCAAAATTGGAGTCAATGCCTTAATTGGAGCAAGTATAAGTTATGGAGTATCAGGCAATGTAAGATACGAGGAGTACACTTCCTTTGCAAATGGTGATGAGGATTATTACTCTGAAAATCACCCGATTGAATTTGAATATGATGATTACCAAAGGACACAAATCAGAGGAATTTTGGGAATTACAATAGGCAATGAACGTTTTTGTTGGGGCGGAAGAGTTGACGCTGGCATACCAGGCTCTCAATATTTCTCCCCGGAAATAAGTTCATATCTCATGTTTAAATTTTGACTATAATAAAAACGTCGAACTACGGATGTACGAAAATGCTTCCTAAACGTTGCAATTCGCACATCCAAACGTTCGACGAGATTATAATAAAAAAACATGACAACCGAAACAACCATCAAAAAAATCAGAACCCTGATTGCCCAAGATGAGTTAATTGAAGCGCTCACACAACTCCGTACCTTTTTGGAAAACAGCCCAAAAGTGGACGAAGCCATCCACCATACCGGGCGATTCCAGTACATCCGAAAACAAATCCGGCTCGGCGTGGTCAGCCATGCCGAAGCGACGCTAACGCAAAACCAAATCCGCTTCGGCCTGCTCGATTTGCTCCGCGAAATCGAAGCAGAAGGCGCAACGCCTCGACTACCTGGCGATTTGACGGAAAGCCTCATAGAAATGGGCGACACCACCTGGGTGCTATCGCTCCGACAAGACCTGCTAGATCAGGGCGTGTCCGTGCGCAATGAACGGACATCCATCATGGGGCATTACGGCTGGCTGATCGAAGCGTTTTTGCAAAAAATGCTCACCAAACAAGCCGACGGCAGCGAACACGCGCCGCTCATTCGCTTCTCCTACATGGTGGAAGCCTTCCAAAGCACCCTCCGCTACCTGTGCTACATTCAGGTGGCGCAACTCCTGCAATCCAGCGAAACGGCGCAGCACCCAACAGTGCGCGATTTTGTGCAGCTCCCCGAACAAGAACACGCCCAATTCGACTACCTCAACCTCCTGCTCATCACCACCGAGTGCCTGCCCAAAGCGGCGGCGTTTATGCCTGAAATCACCGCTTTTGTCCGCGAACTCTCCGACACGCGGAGCGATGTCTATCAAACTGCGCTCTTTTTGGACGAACATCGGCGGCGGCTTTTGCAATATATTTTGGTGGAGGAAGCACAATTGCCCGCTTTGTTGGAGGAATACCTCACGGGCTTTGTCTATTGGTTGCGCCAATTGGCTTTTTTGGCAAAATACCGCCTTGTCAGCATCAAGGACATCAACCTGAACTACCGCCTTGGCACCGCCAAAAAATTCGTGCACCTTTACGGCGAACTGCACGGCATCTACAACGCCGCCACCGCAACTGCCGAAGACTACGGCACGAAGGAAATCGAAGACCTGTTCACCTACAACCAAAGCGTCCTGCTCTTCAAAGGCAGCAACATGGACACCTGCCTGGCGAACATCAGCGACCCGACGACCTTCATTTCGCTGTCGCCACTCGTGATTGACCAAAGTGTTTTTGCGGAAAAAGCCACCCAAACGCCCGAAATTTACTACTACATCGGCGGTGACGCAGGTGCGCGTCGTTATGATTTTGCTTATTTCAAAAACGAACTCCCCTTTGGCGACCGCCAACATATCCCGTCCAACCGGATTTTGCCCGTTAAAAAGCAGAATAACACGCAAGCCAAGTTGAACGACTTGTTCAAGCAGTTGGAGTTGGTGTTCAAGCCGTTTAAAACCACCGGCGCATGAGCCAGGTAACGTCGCCATTCAAGTTCCTCGACTCCTACCAACAACAGGACGCGGACATCTTTTTCGGGCGCGAACGCGAGACCGACGCGCTTTACCACGCCCTCAGCGGCGTGAAGCACCTGCTCGTGCACGGGCCTTCGGGCGCAGGCAAGACCAGCCTCATCGAGTGCGGCTTGCGCAACCAGTTTTCGGATGCCGACTGGTTTGCGCTGAGCATCCGGCGCGGGCAAAACATGACGGCTTCCGTGTTTGAAAAAATTAACGCCGCCCTACGCGACAAAATCGCCCTCGACCCCGCTACCAAACTGCCGACCGACTCAGACCTGGATTTTGGACAGGCCATAGACCGGCTTTTTGCGGAGCGGTTCCAGCCGGTCTATCTCTTGTTCGACCAGTTTGAGGAATTGCTGCTGCTCGGCAGCGAGGACGAAAAACGCGATTTTTTCACGCGCCTTAACCAACTCATCCGCTACAAAGTGCCCTGCCGCGTGCTGCTTGTGATGCGGGAGGAGTTCATCGGGCATTTGTCGGAGTGGGAGCATTTGTGCCCCAGCATTTTCCAGCATCGCTTTCGTTTGGAAAAAATGGGCCGCTCCAACGTGCGGCAGGTGTTGCAAAACATCCTCGAAGCGCCGAAATACCAAGCCTATTTCCGGGTGGAGCAACCCGACCAACTCGCCGACAGCATCCTCGCCAAATTGCCTGACACACAACGGGAAATAGACCTCACACACGTGCAGGTGTTTTTGGGGGAACTTTGGGACAGGGCGGTGGCAGCCGACCCTGCAGCGACACGGCCCTTTTTGCACCGTGATTTGGTGAAATCGGATGACAATTTGGAGCGTGTTTTAGACAGTTTTCTCAAAAAACAACTCGAAGAACTCGCCCTCAAACACGGCGAAAATGCCCCGCTGGAATTGCTCGCGGCGATGATTTCGGAGCGGTACACCAAATTGCAATTGAGCGCAGCAGACCTGCAACATTACTTGGCGCACAACCACATCGCCTTGCAGCAACCGCTGCCCGATTTGCTCCGGGACTTGGAAAAACACCGGATTTTGCGCGCGCTGAAATCGGGGGAGGTGACGCAGTATGAGATTACGCATGATGTACTGGCGAAGGTGGTGGGGGATAAGGTGAATTCGATTCCGAACATCAAATTGCGTAAGGAAGCAGATAAGGCTTATCAGGTTTATCTCGGACAGGCGGGCTTGTTCAGCGAAGATGTGGTCAATCGTTTGCGTTCTTTACGAGATTACTTGGATTATCCAGAAGGTTTGGAGGAAAAAATTGTGATGAGTGAGCTGTATTTATTGGAGCAGAAGGAGTTGGCGACCAAAAGAGAGCGGGAGGAGTTAGAAAATGCACAAAAACAAACGTTGGTGGAAGGGAAGTTAAGAGCGAATGCAGAAAAGGGACGGATACGTGCACTGAATTTCGCTTGGCTTGCTGGAACCTTGGCCATGCTGGCAATTTTTATAACAGATTGGGCAATTAAACAAGCCAAAGAAGCAAATCTCGCAAAAATTAAAACCCAAGAAATGTCCATGATCGCGAGAGTTATTGATTCAAAAAAGTATGTTTCGACTGATAAATTATTCAATTTTGAAACAAAACTTGACGACAAACAGCCAGTTTCGTCCGGGCATAGAATTTTGGCACAGATGAAAGAAAGTTGGGAAAACGAACTTAAAAATAAACCAATATCAAGTTTCAAACAAGCGGTTATAATAGCAAAAGAAATTAAACAATTGGATTTAAGTAAACTTGCATTAACATATGTTGACACCAATATTTGTAGCCTAAAAAATTTAAATATATTAGACTTGAGTCACAATGACATCAAAATAATTCCAGAACAAATTAGTAAACTAAAAAATTTAAATAGTTTAGACTTGAGTCACAATGACATCAAAATAATTCCAAAGCAAATTAGTGAACTAAAAAATTTAAAAAGTTTAGACTTGAGTCACAATGACATCAAAATAATTCCAAAGCAAATTAGTGAACTAAAAAATTTAAAAAGCCTTTCTATTACGTCCAATAATCTAAGCGTATTCCCTATATCATTGTTAAATCTAGATAGTCTTCAGTTTCTTAATATTGGGGTCAATAAATTATCTGAATTACCTCTTGAGATTCAAAAACTTCAAAACTTAGAAACTTTATATTTATATTATAATCCAATGCATAATATAGATTTTACAAAACTTGAAAAGCTCCCTAACTTGAAAAGATTATCATTAGATGGGTGTGGTTTGAATGAAATCCCTTCCAGTATTGGGAATTTACAACATTTGCGGATTTTGGAATTGAGGGATAATAGTTTGACCAGATTACCTCCTGAAATTGGAAATCTTAAAAAATTGGAAATACTCGATTTGGGTGGAAATAAATTAACTAAACTACCTGTCGAAATTAGAAATCTCCATAATTTACATGAGTTGGTTTTAAACGGCAACTTTTTAATCGATCTACCCACCGAATTCGAAAATTTTGCGAGCTTAAAAAATCTAAAAAAATTATCTTTAGGCTATATGAATTTGGTAAGTATTCCTACCTGTATTTATAAAATTAAAAATTTAGATTCCTTAGAATTGATTTTATATGGCAATAAAATAAGTACCATTCCTCCTGAAATTGGGAGCCTCAATAAATTATTAACCTTGGATTTGAGTGACAATTTATTGAGCGACTTGCCTGTTGAATTTGCAAACATGGAAAAATTGCAATTATTAAATTTAAGTGGCAATCAATTTAAAAAAATACCAATAGAAATTTTAATGAAAATGCCGAATTTAAAAAAAATAATTTTGGACCCTGTTGGTAAACATAACCCACTTAAGATGGAAGATGTTGAAGCCCTTCATCGCGCCATGCCTTGGTGTAAAATCGAGGGGTATGTATTTGAATTGTATGAAATGTTTAATATTAAAATCGAGTGATTTCTGAGCATCGAACTAGTTTTGCCACTTCTTGCCTATCAATGTTAGTAGCCGCCCGACACGCCCATTTTTACAGCAAAAGCATTCTCACTCGCCGCTAACGTTTGTCTCTCCATCGACGCTCTGGTCTTTGTACTATTGGCTTCTAAAGCCCATACCACATAAAGCAAGTTATCTACGCCCGCGCCCTGCGCCTCTACACTTTCTGTATGGAAAGCGGCGTGGACAATGCCTATTTTGAAAAGAGGGTGGCGGATTTGAGGGAAGTGTGGCAGAAGCGGGAGGAGTAGTTGTCAACTTTGATAAAAACAGACTCTAATTGCAGCACTTCGGGGTGTGTCGGGTAGTAGCGTTTAGCGAAGGTAATCCAAGATTAACGCCGTCGAACAATTGCTTCCCGAAAATTGCTCCTAAACGTCGCACATTCGGCAAGCCAAACGTTCCCGGCAACAATAAGGGTAGCCCAACGCGATGACGACAAATAAATATTGATTTTGAACAGCTCGTCAGATTTTGTGTAGGCATGACGAACGGGCGCTCGCCCAGAAAACTACAGCCACGTTTGAGAAATAAACGCGGCGGCTACCTCGACGTAAGCCTACGACAAACCCCCTACCAACCTACCCGATTCCCTCCTCTTTCGGTTTCCAGAACTTCGGCAGCAGTAGCCCGAGTTCAGTTATTTTGCAATCTTGGATCCAATTGAGTACATCGTTCAGCCGGATTTCTGGGTCAATTTGATATTGTCTACAAGCCGAGAAGAAGGTGTAAATCATGGCTGTTCGTTGCGCAGACTCGTGTGAGCCAGCAAAAAGATAATTTTTGCGACCAATGGCGGCGGGTCGGATGGCGTTTTCCACCAAATTATTATCAATTTCAACGCGGCCATCGGTCAAAAACACTTTCATGTTTTCCCAGCGATGTAGCGCGTAAGCGATGGCTTTGCCGATTGGGCTGGCTGGGGTGACCAAGTTATAATTGGTTTGAAGCCACTCGCCCAAGGCATCGAAGATCGGTTTGGATTCTTTGAGCCGCAGTTCGAGGCGTTGATCGGCACTGAGTTGCAGATTTTTGGCGTTTTCTTCTATCTGGTACAATAGTTTTATGAAGGTAGTTTCATCCATTTGCAGATAACTGGCTCCAAAAATCAGTTTTTCATATAATTGATAAAGTAACAATAACAAATCTATCCCGCTTTTTATCCATTGACCCATGGTAGCGGGCGGTATTTGCAGGCCGCTGCGGGCAAATCGCTGGATGAGGCGATGCAGCGGGGTGTGTTCCACCTATTTAGAGAGGATAATATTGGCCACCAAACTAACCCCGGCTTTGGAGCGACCCAAGGGCATTGCTTTGGCGGGGGCTTGTACAATGGGGCTTTGGCTGGGATAACTTCTATAATGAGCATTAATTCCTCCCACGCTAGTGAAATACCACTATTAGTTTTGGTTTTCTCTTTCGGCAGTTCGTAGGTGCCACGTTCCAATTGCTTGGCATAAATGACATATCCGCTGCGATCCCACAACAATAGTTTAATGAGACCACGCCTTTTGTTCAAAAATATGTACACATTGCCATCCTAAGGATTTTTGTCCATTTGGTTGCGTACCAAACCGCTCAAACCATCAAGACTCTTTGGTACGGCTATACCAACCTGCCGGCTAAATACCTGTGCGCTGCAACCCGAACTTGCAAATAACGATACAATCGCTTTTTTATCCGTTTCTGTATGCCTTTTCTTAATTTTGTGTATTTTTGCACAAAGATCCGGCAGAGATGGCGCGCGGGCAAGATGGGGTTGGTGGTAGGCTTACCCAGCGTGCGTTAAGTTTGGGATTAGGGTGCTGCTCGGTTGGATTAACCTCGTGCTAGCAGGGGGCTTTTACCAAGCCTAAAAAGTTGGTTTGGTACCCTTATCAAAAAATTTATACTTTTAGCCTTTTCTTTATTTGTTTTCACCGACGGCACACCGTCGCGAGCCACTATTTAAACACCTATTGCCAAATGAATACCAACACCGAAGCAGACAGCTGGCCGAAAATCGTCTGGCACGTGTTTTACCTGCACACACCACTCGGCAAGTTCGTTTTCGCCATTTTGGCCATTGTTTTTGCCGCTTTTTACTTCGGCCTCTGCAAATGGCCACCCATCTATTCAGATGCCTGTGAGGGCCGGGTGACGCTGGTCGGCATCTTGCGGGATGCGAAAACCAACCGGGGCCTGGAAAATGTGACCGTCCATTTGGGCACTTTCGCCGAGGATGACCTGCTGGTCAATGGCGTATTCACCGTAGAGGGGGTGACGGTGCCGAAGAGTAAAATCGTGCCGCTGACGGTTGAATTTTCTGATGGCAGACGGCTGCTGGTCAAAGACTTCGATCTGACCAACTCCACCAAATATCCGGTTATTGATTGTAGAATTGATCTGCTGGAAACACTGGTCAATAAGGATAAAGGCGAAGTCGCGCAGATAAACCCTTCCACTATTTCTTCCCCCGATCCGCGCAAACCTTTACCAAGCCATCAGGGAACTGCTACTGATCTTCCTCCGCAAGCAGCTGCAACAACTACTTTTTTCAATGACGAAAATCTATCCCAAATAGCGATTCTAGCCACTGGTCAGAGCGGCATATCTACGGCGAACCTGAAAAATCAGCTGGTTCAGCAATTGCAGACCGCTGGTTTTTCCACCAGTACTTCCTTGTTCCGACCCAGTTTTCTAACTTCTTTTTCCAGAAACCTGGATGACGAAGACTTCGCTGCGCTCAAAAATGCCGGGGTGGACCAACGTACTGCCTGCCTATGTTTTGTACGAGCGGGAAAAGTAGATTTTGGAAAAGATAAAATAGAAGCGGGCGGGGAGACGAATGGATTTGAAAACGCCCACGGCAGTTTTGAAGTGAAATTTTTTGCTTTCCGCAGTAATGTGGTCCGCTCGTTCACCATCGAAGAAACGGGCGCAGGCGGCAACCAAAGCCGGGCGCGGGAATGCCTCGAAGAGAAATTCATGTTACAATTTTCAAATAAAAAACTTCCGTTTCAATTATGCAAAAACTAGTCTTCTTCTTCCTGATTTTCTGTTTCAACGGACTGATCTTGTCCGCCCAATCCGATGCACTGGACGATAAGATCGGTCGCATCGTCAATGACCTGGTGATTAAAATGAACACCAAAACGACCATTAAAAACGTCGCCATTGCCGATTTTGCCAACCTCAACGGTTCGCCCACCGAATTGGGCAAGTACCTCGCCGAGCAATTCTCGGATGTCATGGTTAATGCCAACATCTCTTTTTCGGTCATCAACCGGGGCCGCCTGAATTTCCTGCTCAAAGAAGCCGGATTAGATGCTAAAGGCTTGCTCGACCCCAATTCAGTCGCCAAACTGGGTAAATTGAAGGGCATAGATGCCATCGTGGTCGGCACGATGACTTCGGTGGGGGAAAATATCAATGTGAATGTGCAAGCCTTGAATTTGGAATCAGCGGTTATTCTCGCCTCCGCCAAAGGTTCGCTGCCCCGCACACCGGCTATTATTGAGTTGGAAAAGAAGGAGTTGGGGATTGAACCGGGCGGAGTAGTCACACCTGTTAAACCCGTCACAACAAAACCAAAAGTGCCTGCTCAAAGCACTTTTAAAAAAGACCCGCTTTTATTTGAATGTTTGGAATGTACGCAATCAGGTGAAAATGTTAATTGTAAATTCCGGATTACCAGTGTTGGGGAAGATATAGAATTGAGGATATATGCTAATGGAGATAGTCGAGTTATTGATGAAGAAGGAAATGATTTTTTTATGTCAAATAGCCGTTTGGCTAACGTTTCAGGGGGAGGCATCCAGAAAAAAACGTTGGTGGCAGATGTCCCTATCTCTGCCGAATTCACTTTTTCGAAGGCCAATCGAGTGGTGGGCTTAATTACAAAAGCGGAGATTAAATCTTCTGTGCAAGGTTTAGGCTTATTTATTGTAAACTTAAAAAACATCCCCATTACTAAAAACTAAAAAAGCACTCCCGTAGATTCCCGAAGAGAATCTATGTTTATAGAAAAAATCGGCCATTTTTTAGAAATCCCAAGGGGATTGTATGTGCTGCGTTGCGTTTTTACATACAATCCCTTCGGGATTTTTTAAACGTGGTTTGTCGAATGGCTGTAAACATGAATTCCCTTCGGGAATCGAATCACGGAGACACTAAACAATTGCCAATAAAAACAACTTTCCAACTATGAAAAAGCCAATCTTCCTATTACTCCTTCTCTGCTTAAATGCCCTCGCCCTGTCCGCCCAATCCGATGCGCTCGACCGGGAAATTGCCACCATCGTCAGCGATCTGGCGATTAAAATGGCCACTAAAACGGCCATTAAAAACGTCGCTATTGCCGATTTCACTAAACTGGATGGCAGTCCGACCGAATTAGGCAAATACCTCGCCGAGCAGTTTTCGGATGTGATGGTCAATGCCAATACTACTTTTTCTATCGTGGACCGGGGCCGTTTAAATTATTTGCTCAAAGAGGCTGGATTGGATGACAAGGGCTTGCTGGACCCTAATTCAGTAGCCAAACTGGGCAAATTAAAAGGCATAGACGCTATCGTGATCGGTACGATGACTTCGGTGGGCGAAAACCTGAATGTGAATGTGAAAGCCCTCAATTTGGAGACAGCGGTTATTCTGGCTTCCGCGAAAGGCTCGCTTCGTAGGACACCTTCTATTATTGCTTTGGAAGAAAAAGGGTTGAGCAGCGAAGGGGGTGGCCAAACTGCTGCTACAACTACTCCTGTAAAGTTCAAAACACCTGTTATGCCTGCCCAACGCACTTTTCAGAAAGCCCCCGTCTTATTTGAATGTTTAGAATGTACGCAATCAGGGCAAAATATTAATTGCAAATTTCGGATTACTAGTGTCGGGAGCGATGCATTTTTGACAACGGGTATAAGTGGTAGCGGAATTGTTGATGAGGAAGGAAATGACTTTTTCATGTCGAATAGCCGCTTGGCCAACACATCAGGAGAAGGCAAGCAAAGGAAAGTATTGGTGGCAGATGTCCCTATCTCAGCCGAATTTACTTTTTCGAACATAACCCGAACGGTTGGCCTGATGTCGAAAATGGACATTTATTGTCACGAAACAAGCTTGAGATATTTTACCGTATCTTTAAGAAACATCCCCGTTATTCAAAAGTAAAAGCACTTCCGTAGATTCCCTTCGGGAATTTATGTTTATAGAAAAATCGGCCATTTTTTAGAAATCCTAGGGGGATTGTATGTGCTGCGTTGCGTTTTTACATGCAATCCCTTCGGGATTTTTTAAACGTGGTTTGTCAATGGCTGTAAACATGAATTCCCTTCGGGAATCAAATCACGGAGACACTAAATGATTGCTAATAACCGACATTTTCCGCTGCTTTTTTCAAAATGGGTATTTATCTGAATTTACGTGAAAACTATCCTATTTTCATTGACTTTCGGGTCTAATGTTAACATTGAATATTGTTTAAAAGGCGCAAAAAGGTAGCAAAAACAGCCTTTTTTATGCTTTTTATGATAAATACGATTTTTGAAAAAAGCAGTGGGAAATGTCGGTAATAAAACAATTTTCCA
>Ga0163147_10000970_pt1 | contig 44545 bp, 53 predicted proteins | sample OliLakLV19MP6G1_FD_148597 | JGI IMG/M metagenome (GOLD analysis project Ga0163147, IMG submission 148597) | Freshwater microbial mat bacterial communities from Lake Vanda, McMurdo Dry Valleys, Antarctica- Oligotrophic Lake LV.19.MP6.G1 | ecosystem: Environmental > Aquatic > Freshwater > Lake >... | reverse complement strand
GTTTCCGCTGCCTACTCAATTAACTTGCCAAGGGCAGTAGTTCGTGGCTATCACGGAATGTGCCCACTGCTGTTGCGCTTGATGCGTAAGTACTCAACCTTCCGCAGCTTCATGCGAACTATGGCTGTTGCTCGCAGCTTGGAGCTAGTAAAAGGAAACAAGCTTGGCTTAGTGGTGAGGATGATATTCGAACCAGCTTGCTGGATTCTGGGCCACACTGTTTATAGAAAAGCCCAACTCAAACTGAATTTTGCTGAACTTTTAGGAGTTAGTTAATGGCTGCTAACTTGCAAGAACTGCTAGACCTTGCTGCAACTGAAACTCCCAACCTGCCTACTGAGCTTATTAAAGCTATTGCAATGCAAGAGAGTAGTGGCGGAGCTAACATTAATCATGCTGGCGGAAAAGCTAAGGGTATCTTGGGAGTAACTCCTATTGCTTACGAAGATGTTAATGGTACTCGTGAAGGTTTTGGAGACCCAAATAACACAGCTATTGCGGGATTGAAGTATCTGCAGAAACAGCTGGATGCTACTAATGGAGATTTTGGAGCCGCAGCTGCCCGCTACTTTGGCGGCCCGCGTGCTATGGCTAATTTGGATGCAGTAGACCCTACCAGCGGTAAGAGCCGCCGTAGTTACATGGAGGATATTAACAACAGAGTTGCTGGTAATCAAGTGAGGGCGCAGCAGGGAGATGTGCGTAAGATAGACAACGCTTTGGAGCCGGCTTCCACTACTGCCTCCACTGCTTCCAATACTGCTTCCAATACTGCCATGATGATGCAGTCTCTTGGAACCGCTCTAACAGCTATCACTAATTCAGGTGATGCGGCTTCTCAAGCTGCTACTCAATTGCAGGAAAATAGCAAAGCTTTAATGCAAGGAATCTACGAGCTTGGGCAGGTTACTGCTAACTCTATCTTAGGTACTAGCGCGCTTAAGATGAAGCAGGAAGCTACTGCCAAGCAGATTGCAGGTAATTTTGGTATAGATGTAGAGGCTAGCAATGAACTGGTTTCTTCCTTGGCCGCCCGCACAGTGCAAGCAGACCAAGAACACAAGGTTAAACTAGACCGCTATAACGCTCTTAACGAAGTTTCTTTTTGGGACAACCCAATCAACTGGCTTGCAGCTCAGGTGCAACTTCCGCAAGCTGGCGCAGAAGTCAATAGCCAAGTGCGAAACTTTAATGAAGCCCAAGCAACTCTTACTAGCTTGAATGCTAGTGTTCGGGACACTATTGCCAACAACAATTCAGCTAGTGCTACAGTCACTGCGCAAACAGCTCAATATGCTGCTCAAGCTGAAACTCTTAAAGCCGCCAATCTTATGCTGCAAACTGGCAACATCAGTGCCGCACAGCACCAAGAGATGATTGCTAAGGTTGCAGCTGCTAGGGTACAGGACTTTAGTTTGAATCTTCAGATTGATAACGCACTGGATAGGGATATTAATAGAGCCTTCCAGCGTGCTCAAACTGAGATGCTTAACGAGGCTCGGAAACAAGGACTGGATGCTAAGCAAGCTAAAGAATTTGCTGCTAAGCGCACTGCTGAGAATATCTCCAAGGTATTAGGCGCTACTTTCACTCCTGACCAGATACAGAATGCAGGTAAGTATAAAGCTGCTCTAGAGATTTTAGGTTCTACTGGGCGCTTGGGAGGAGATATCGGAGAATCTTTGGAGCTGCAAGAACTGATTGCAAACAACCCGAAGAATGGTGCTACAATTCGGCTGCTGCGTAAAGCTGCTACCGAACAACCTTCTTCTGCGGTTATGGCTCAAGGCGGTATTAATGGTCAGAAAGCTCAAAGAGAGTTTGCTGTTAGAAGCATTGAAAATAAGTTTGCTAACTACCGTGAGAACACATCTTTGGGTGAGGATAATCCTTACGCTGGAGCTAATCCTAAATCCATGCTTACTAATAACCCGGGACTAGTTAGTCAGATACCTTTACTTATGCCTGTGCTTAAAACCTTCAGTAATTCTGAGGCTCCTGTACCGGCTGGAATAATAGTAGACACGCTAATGAAAACTCTTACTACTAATCTTGATGGCTCTTTGCGCCCCAATGTTACTACTAACGAGGTTCAATCATTAGGAAAACAGATTTCGATTTACTATACGGCAGTGATACAAAACAATAACAGCACTTACCAATTTGGGTTGGTGAATCTTCCTGTGCAAACTAACTACAAAACCAGTGTTCCGAGACTGCTCGGAGGTCGTACTGGCATGGCGGATTTAACTGATAGTACTCAGGTTACTAATCTTCTCTGGCAGAAGTATGTATATGAAGTAACTTCTAAAGAGCCAGCAAGAATGTTCAACAGTCCGCCTAACCCGCAGATTCGCAGAAGTGAGAGCATGTCTGAAAGACTTATTAAAGACGAGTACGGCTCTGTTAAAGGACAGCAATAATGGGTATCTTTGACTCTCAAGAAGTACAAGACCGACAGCCTGTAGCTGCTGCGAAGGTACATCCTGCGCTCTATGCCGCTGACAACCACAACATTGTGGGCGAAGGTACTAGCATCTCTATGGGAGATGTGGCAGACTTCTTTACTAAAGGCACTCAAGTATCTGCGCTCTCTGGCTTACAATCTATCTGGAACACTGGAGTCGATGTAGCTAACTTTTTCGGCGCAGGAGTGGAACGAGTTTCTACTCAAGCCAGCTTGGAAAGCTATGATAGCGACCTTGCACAATATTATCAAAAGCACGAGCAGGGAGCCGACCTTGCTGGCTTTCTTGGCACTAGCTTGATTCCGGGCATTGCTGGACTTAAAGCTTATAACGCACTTAAAGTTGTTAAGAACACTGGTACCATTGGCCGTAACTTTGGAGAGATACTTGGCGCTCCTGCTAGCTGGCAATCTCGCTACAAGCTTTTAGCTGCTGAAGAACTAGCAGCAGGAGAAGCTGGCGGTACTCTCTTTGGAGTTATCAATCGTAATAAACTGGTTTCTATAACTGCTGGCTTTGCTGACCAAGCATTGCAAGCCGCTGCTTTTGAAACTGCTGTAGCTGCAACTATGCAAGCCAGTCCTCTGCTAGACCAGATGAGCTTTACAGATAATGTTTGGAACATTACTAAGGGAGCTTTACTTGGTGGAGTTATCGGAGGAGGCATTGAAGCTCTTGTATTGAACCGTAACTTACGTGGATTGATTGCAGATGTTGGCAAGAGGCGCAATGAACTCTCCGGAGTTACTGACTATGGCCGCCTCAACGCAGCTACTGGCGACCTTGTTACTGAGGAGCTTCGCAGCTTAGACTTGTTAGCTACGCCGTTTCCTGCTAGTCTTCCCAATGCAACCGAGGATATGCTCAGGGTTGCGGCAAAAGAGTTGGAAGTGCGCAACAAAGCAATTGAAGGTAAGTGGCTGCGAGTTACCAATCTTATGACTGATTCAGCTAAAGGAGATGCTGAAGTTGGCAATGCCCTTTCTGCTGCTTTGCGTAGGATGTGGGAAGGTAGGACTGCTGACATAGCTGCTGGAGGAGTTAATAAAGCTTTTGCTAACTCTTGGGATGATGTGTTGCTGCTTGCTAAATCCTTTGACCGAATAGGTTTGGATGCTGCAATCAATCCATCTGATATCTATTATGTGCAAGGCTCTTTGAAAGATGTGCAGCGAGGCGTCAGTCCTTTCAGCATCAATCGCCCCTTAGATGCAGCAGGTAAGTTTCGTACTGACCTGCCCGGCTACATTTTAAATAAAGGTAGTAATGAGCTAAAGCTCGGTGCTTACGGAGCTAAAGAGGGCAAAGGTGCAGAAGAAGCTTCTATGCTTTACTACGCTAATAGTAAAGAAGCTTTTGCTGACGGAGTAGATGTATTCTTCAACCAGCAACTTGGCCCTATGGTGAGTCCTTTCAGTAAGAAAGTTACCCAAGTTAATAAGCCAACTTTCCTGCAAGACCTTATCTGGGATACTCGTGAAGGAGTATTCAGGCAAGAGGCTATTGCAACTGTAGGAGATATCGCTCGCGGTAAAGAGAATGTTACTCTTATTCGCAGCAAAGAAGGTTATTACTCTGGCCTCTCAGTTGATGGTAAGTTCTACAGCATGGAAGGAGTACTTAGAGAGACTGGAGTTGCTGGCAAAATGGCGAGAGTTGCTATTGACTTTTCCACCATAACACCAATAGAAGCTAATGCGCGATATGTGTACGCAAGCTTGCTGGCAAACAAAGATATTAAACTGCTGGTGCGGCGCCCAATCGCTTCCAATGATATACCTTTCTTAGAGGCAGCTTCTAATGCTTTCAAAACTGGTAACGCGGAAGTACGCCAACAATTAGCAAAGCTTGAGATTCGTTCTTCCAACGGGTCTTTGGAAAAACTTAACCCAAGTGACTTAGAAGGGTTTGTACTGGCGCGTAAGCGTGAAGAAGCTATGCGTCTTATGAACTCTGGCAAGAGCACTCAGGAGATTGCTGCTATTGTCAACACTCGCACTAGCTGGGTAGAGGGAGGTATGGCAGGAGAGAAGGGAGCTGCGATAGCTTTAGAGGAGAACTTGCTTCCTCGTAACATCAAGATATCTTACGATATTAATGACCCTGTAGTTATGACTAAGGACGGCTTCCCCGCACTCTTTCCCGGAGCATCTTGGGTAGCTAAAGGTATGGATGATGTTGCTACTCGCATTAAGATTGCCCAAGATACTGCTGTCAATGTTAGTGATAGCATTGTTTTAGGCGAGATAGACCAATTCCCCGCTGACTTCTCCAGCGCTCTAGTTAAGGAACAAGCTAATGCGTTGGGTGCTGGAGCTACTTTCGTTGGTGCTGCTAATGCTAACTATGGTTCTATTGGCCAAGTGGCTCAGACTATTGGTAAGGGAACTAAGCTCTTGGTAGACCGCTTGACTAAAGCTACCTTGGATGCACTTACTCCCACTGACGCTGCTATCCGAGCCAACGCGCGCAGTGCAGCTGAGCTTGGTGTAGTTACTAGCCTACTTCGCCGCAGTGAGCAGAAGTATTACTTTCACCCTGACGGTAGCAATGTTCTTATAACTAAAGACCTCCGGGATTGGCTTGTATCTGGCAATAAAGAAGCTGCTTTTAAACCTTCAGAAAACTGGCTAATGGAGTTTGTGCCGGGAAGTTCCGCAGCTACGGGCAAAGTGCAGCAGTATGTTAAGCATGCTCTCAGCGACGATGTTGCTAACTTCTTTCGTACTAGCACAGAGCGTAATAGTATTCGGGTAAAGCACACTAATAGTGCGCGCGAAGCTTGGGGAATGCACAGTCGTTGGGATGCCGAAGCTATCTATGTACCGCCAATCAAAGTTAATGATTATCCTTTCCTTGCTTTTGTTAAAGAGCGTGAGGGGATGGGCGGAACTATGGGAGATGCAGGAGTTATTACTGCTGGCAGTGAAGCTCAACTAGCTAAGCTTATTGACCAAGTTCCTAAAGACCGCTTCACTGTGCACACTAACAAAGATACTAAAGAGTGGAAGCAAGCTAAGGGAGATTACGAGTACGCACTTTCTGTGCATGAGAATGAAGTTAATTCTATGCTGCAAAAGAAAGGTATTATGGGTGAATTCTTCCCCAAAACTAATGCTGAAGCTGTGCTCGGAGAGTATATCCAGTGGCACACTCAGATGGAAACTAAGCTGGCGCGCACAGCGGTGGAGTTACGCTACGGTCAGCAGATAGCTGAGATACGAGCTCTTGGTAATCAAGCTACTAACATTGCAGCTTCCAAAGTGCAAGGCACTAGTGCGGCTGCTCTTGCTAAAGTTCCGAATCCTTACGAAGATTACATCAAGAGTATGATGAACATCTCGCGCAAGAGTGAAACTCCTTACGCTCTTTGGAGCAGCATTAACGAGTTTGCTGAAGCCGGTTTCTCCAAAGCTTTCAATACTGCTACTGACGCTTTCAATCGCGCAGCTAAAGGGAAGATTACTTTTGAAGAAGCTAACGAGGAAACTGCCAAGTTTGGTTTGGGAGCACCCTTTCAGAATGCAGCAACACAGCTGCTAGCTAATATTCAAGCGCCCAAACCTGTGCTTACTGCCTTAGTAGGCAAGATGAATTCTGCGCTTTCAGCAGTAACTTTACGCTTGGATACTATCAACGCACTTATTAATACTATCTCAACTCCTATCTTACTCTCCACTGAGATAGCCAGTATTAAAAATAATCTTAAGAATCCTGAGTTGGTTGGCAAGCTTGGCGAGCTGCTCTCAACTAAGATTCCGGGCCGCGAAGAATCACTTCTTTCTCCTACCAAGCTTATGGCTACAGCTATTTTCAACTACTTTGGAAAAGATTTCAAAGCACTCTTGAAACGTTATACTGATGCTGGCTACATTCGCGGAGTAGCTCAACAGCACCATGACATTCTAGATGCTGCCAGCTCTATTGGCCTCTATATGAAAGATGGTAAGCTAGATAAGCTGGATAAAGCTGCTGGCCAACTTGTAGAGAAAGCTTCTTCATTTACTGGGAACAACTTTGCTGAGGAATTTACTCGGTTTATTTCTGCAGATGTTATGAGACAGATAACTGAAGCTGCTGGTCTGGGTGTTAAGGAAGCTAACGGTTACATTAATACCTTTGTGAACCGTGTGCAGGGAAACTATATAGCAGCGCAGCGCCCTATACTTTTCCAAGGCCCGATGGGGCAAGCTCTAGGTCTTTTTCAAACTTACCAGTTTAACTTACTCCAGCAAGTATTCCGCCATGTAGAGAATGGAGATAAGAAAACTCTTGCAATCTTTGCTGGCCTGCAATCTGGGCTTTATGGGATGCAAGGCTTACCTGCATTCAACTTCATTAACACCCATATAATTGGTAATGCTGAAGGTAACCCGCTACACAAAGATATCCACAGTGGAGTAAGAAGCATAGTAGGTAAAGATATAGGAGACTTTATCTTACACGGCCTAGCTTCCAACGCTCTTACTTTGCCTGTTGGAATTTACAACCAGCTTACTGATAGTAAAGTGAATGCCCCTAACCTAGCTCTTTATTCTCGTGGAGATATCAACCCGCGCAGTATAACCATTATCCCTAACCCGCTTAATCCTTCAGAGATTCCAGCTGTATCTGCTACTATTAAAGTGCTTGGTAATATTTTGGATATGGGTAAGAGGGTTGGAGATGGAGGCAAGCTCAGTGCAGTTATAACTCAGGGCTTAGAGCATAACGGTGTAAGCCGTCCTCTTACTGGACTGGCTCAAGTAATGCAAGGATATAGCACTACTAGCAAAGGTGGACTTATATCTGCTCCCGGCGCAGGCGCAGATAACCTAGGATTTTCTAATGACCTGTGGGCAATCTCGCAAGCTGGAAGAATACTTGGAGCAAAGCCGTTGCAGGAATCAATTAGTCTTGACCACGTCTACCGCACTAATGCTTACAGAGCTAAAGATGCAGCTAGTATTAACCAATTGGGAGAAGCAGTTAAAACTACCTTTGTTGCTGGAGGTACTCCAAGTGCTGAAGCTGTGCAAGGGTTTGCAGAGTCTTATGCAGCTAGCGGAGGAAATCAGCAAAGCTTCAACCGCTTCTTGCTTAATGCTTCTAAGCAAGCCAATACAAGTGTAGTAAACCAAGTGTACCAGCATATGCAGAATCCCAGAGCGCAGAGTATGATGGATGTGATGGGAGGATTAAGATTGCCTGACTTTTCTAACAGTAATTCTGTACTACCTTCAGAGGGAGAACCGCAATGAAAGCAGTAATAAGTTTTAAGCAGTGGATTTTAGTGGCATTTCTGGCAGCCAGCTTTGTGCCTAGCTTGGGTTTAGCGCAAAGTAGCTTTGACCCTTGCTTTAGTAACGGAGTAGTAAAGAGCAGTGTAGTAATAGAGATTACTACTGCTGCCACAACTAGCTTAGTTGCCCCCGTAACCAACGCTTCTATTTATATCTGCGGCTTCTCTCTTACTATTTCCCAAGTAGTTACTACTGCCAATACCTTTAGACTGGTATATGGAACTGGCGCTACTTGTGGGACTGAGACTGTGAACTTGACTGGTACTTACGGCTCTGGTGGAATTACTGCGGGAATTCCATTGAGTATAAATTTTACTACTGGCAGTGCTGCTATGACTACCCCAGTGAGTCAAAGACTGTGCGCTACTACCACAGTCGGAGCGTCTGCCAACTTTCAAGGGGTGCTTACTTACGTCCAGAGGTAAACTTATTGCTTTGCACTTGCTGGCGGAAGAATTAGTATACAATCTTTCCGTTGCAATTCTTCTACCAGCACGCTGCAAACTTTCTCCATTGGGTACACTCCATCGGCTACTATGCCGAACTCTGCGAGTAGAGTACCCAAAGCTGAGGACAGTTCTTGTCCTTCCAGCATCTCCAAATACCTAATGTTTTGTGGCTTAGCCAACTCTCTTTTCAAATCTTGCAGTTCTACTGGAAAGTAATGTTTAACACTCATATCACTATTCCTTGGCCGCGAATTTGAATCATAGCTGCTGTGTTTACTTCAAAGCCAGCAGCATTCCTGTGACCACCACCTCCGTAATGTTTAGCTATCTTACTTACATCCGGGCCAAAATCACAGCTGCGTAGTGAGAACACATAAGAGTCAGAGCCTTTCTGCCAGAAGCAAGCTCCTATTGGTTGCAGATACTTTTCTTGCAGTATATGCCCTGCTTCACTACTGTATATGTAAGGCAAGTTTGCGCCAACCACACGTGAATTCAAGCCTTCAAGCCACAGGTCTATCTTTGCTCCAGCTTCCAGCAGTTCTTCAATATCTTTTGTATGCTTGCGGTCTAGCGCATAACCAATATTAGTTAGCTCCGGAATAGCTGAATCTGGTTTTAGCATCCATTCGCGCCAGATTAGGAAGTCATACGGGTAGCTGAATATTGCTGCTTGAATTTGCTTAGTTCCTTCCAGCTTAAACTTCCACAAATCTCTGTCTTGAATGTGCAGCAGTATCTGGGGTACTGGCCCTCTATTGAAATGCTCCCAAGCAATCACTGCTCCGCTACGCTCCATATCAAACTCAAAGCAGTCTGAGCTGCGTGGCACTAAACTAGCTAACTTTTCCACCGCAGTTTTGTGATGGTCAAGAACAACTAAGCGACTGCTGAGCATTTTAATATACTCCATCACAGGCAAGTCGAAGCTAAAGTCTACTATATAAACTCGCTTCTCTGCCCACAGATAGCTGTGCTCTGACTTCTCAGAGAGTTCAGTAATATCTCCGTGGCTTACTGCAACATAGTTGGCCCAGCCGCCGAACTCACACCAACAAGCATATGCTGCACCAAAGCCATCAGCACAGTTCTTATGGTAGATTACTGTTATTGCGCGTGAAGAATCAAAATCTTTAGGAAGCTTAATCATTGGAAACTCCAGTGAATTTAGATGGGATTACAGTGAACCCTTCTACACAGTTCCATTCTATGCCTTCAATATCAAATGCGTAAAGCCATTGGCCACTGAAGCAAGTTTCTTTATTGTTACCTAGCAAGCTGTTTCTTACTTCCTTGTGTAGCAGCTTTAAGGTAGCTAATGTAGGAACTTCCCCATTTGGCGGCCAGCTTTCCCAAGCTGCTTTTGCGTGCCTCTTAAACTTTACTGTTACTTTTTCTGGTTTCATATCTTATCTTTCGCTTCGACAAGGAGAGAGAAATCATAGTACTTGCTCTTGTCACGCAGAGCACCACGATTGGCTAGAATCTTGCTGTCATGGAAAGTTATCTTATCTGCTTCCCGCAACTTAGCAATCATATAACCTAAATCAGAATATTTATCAAAGTCATTACTAGTAACTTTCCAGAGGTCTGTCATGGAAACGCCAGCAGGTGCAGCATAGAGCAGTTCCATAATCTTTCCAGCTGTCTCACTGTGCTTGCTACGGCCAAACTCTCCCAGTGCTTTTGGCATCAGAGTCTCAGCAAAGCTAAGAATGCTATTAGCAAGAAAGCAATCTTCATACAATAGCTCAGTTGAAATTCTAGAAGCAGCACAGACCATGCACAGCTTAAGCAAGTGAGTGAACCTGCGCGTGCCATAAGTTTTAAATCTCATGTCATCTAAGTCCTGCCAATTCTGGTACACTGCATCTAAGTAATGCTCCGCTTCTGCAGTTACTTGGAACTGGCCCATCACTTCTTTGCGAATTCTAGCAAAGATTTCAGTAAGCTCTTGCACCAACAGCTCATCTGGAGGCTTTGGTATTGTAATCCTCAATCCGCTAGGCTCGCCATAGATAAGTAACAAGCGTGAAAGAAAGCCTTGGCCTATCAACTCCGGCGGGAATGCAGCAGCAAAGCCTGTGCTAGTGTTAGCTGTTAGCAAGCTAATTGTAGGATTATTGATGGATACACTCTTACCTGTTTTTATTCTGTTTGTATATACTCCACTGTAATCCCACATGTTGCCAAGAAAAGATGCAAAGTCCATGTTACCTTGGCCTAGAAAATCATTGAATTCTTCAGCAGCTATGAAGCTTTCCACTGCGCTTCCTAAGTCTGCGCCAAAAAGCAAGGAATCTATTACACTCCCTGCTGCTCCATCTTGCGCTGACTGCTCTGCTAAATCTACTATGTACTTCTCTTTACTAGTCCTATCAGCTGCAAAGAAGTTGTATCCAGCAGCTTTCAACGGAAGTTTCACTTGCCTTATTGCCGTACCTTTGCGCGCACCCGGAGAGCCTATTAACATCACATACATATTTGGCCAGATAGTGCTAGAGCCAAAGGGTAGCCCACAGTTGCGGCCAATCATAGCACCTAGACCTGCTAATAAACACCACCGCTTATATATGGCCGGTGGCTCAGACTGAGCAGTATAAGCAAAGTACTTAGCAAAGAGATGGTAAGAGTCATAGCTCATTGGGAGTCGATACTGCAGCTTCCAACTTTTGCAGTTGAGCTGCCAGAGCATCTCTGTACTGTCTAGTAGTTTGCAGCTGGCCGTCTATGTAACCCTCTTTGTAGTAACGCAGCAAAAGTTTTTGCATATCTGCCATAGTCTTGCAAACTGATACCTCTGCAACCATCTCTTTCATTACCACCTCCCAAGCTTCCTTCCTCTGAGCTTCTGGACTATCTTGGTTATCTTGGTTATCTTGGTTATCTTGGCTCATGCTATATCGCTCCATCTAGTTGCCCCAAGCTTCATTGCACTGGGGATAAAAACTTCCCTGCTCACTCTCTTACAATCTACTACTGAAAACTTAAACTCCATTATTTCCCTAACTTGGTGAGCGAGATGCTCGAATCCTTGTCTGTACTGGAACGGTATAGAGTCATGAATCTGTGCTTTGAGTCTGAAGTTTTTCCAATTAGGAAGTTGCACTTCCAAGAACACCCTAACGAAAGCTTTGTTGAGCGTACCCCCGTTAAGGTTTTGGGGAGGATGTGCGACATAAGCATTGAGAGCAGGTTTACTAGTAGTAGGACTAGCGAAGCAATACCTAGTCCAACCAAAAGGAGAAACCAGTTTCTTATTACCAACCACCTGTAGTTTAACATGTTCATACCAGTCAGTTTTAAGTGTGCTGTACTTTCTAGCAAATACATCCAGCAAGTGCTGAGCAATGTCCTTAGGCTCATTCCAAGGCAGGCGTAGAATTCGTCTAGCTTCGTACAGTGCAGGTAATCCCATCGTATCCACAAGTACCAGCGCACCCATGTTGTAGTTAGCTCCATGATTCACCCTCTTGGCTAAGTCTCGTAAGACCTTATCAATTACATTATGTATCCAAGTGTCAGATGTTTGGTCATACGTTGATTGCACTATTGATTCATAGCTGCGTCCAAAGAAGGCAGAAGCATTGAGCGCGTGGAAGTCTTTACTCCTATCTGAAACTGCTGCTATCAGGGCCAAGTCTCCAGAAAGATAGGCAGTATCTCTAGTCTCTGCTTGCTCGTAATCCGCCTCTCCCAGCAAGAAACCTTCGTCAGCTATGTAGCATTGCTTGACTAGCTTACCTCGCGGTACATTCTGAATTTGCATCCCACACCAGAAGTGATGCTCTTTACTTGAAAGCCTGCCAGTATCAGTAGTATGAGTAGCCAAGGAGTATAAGACTCTGCCATGGAAAAGCTTATCTGGAACTAAGTAAGTACTTACCAGCTTCCTTAATTTCCTATAAGTTAATATCGCCTCAAAGATACGAGCAGTTATTGGGTGTCTGTACATAGCCTTCTTAACTGCTTTCTCATCTGCATTTACTAAGTCTTTATGCCCAAGGCAATGAAGCAAACGCAAGCACTGTGTTGGACTGGAAGGATTAAAAGCTGGCAAGCCAACCAAGCGGCGAATGTTTGTCAATTCTTCTTCCTGCTTTGTTTCTTGCTCTGCTCTTACCTGAGCCAGCTTTTCTATGTCTGCTTTCCAGCCCTCTAAGTTACAAGCATGACATGGGAATACTACTGGAAACTCCAGCAAGTAGTTTTGTTTAGCGTACTCAGGCAAGTCTTGCATGATAGCGAGAAAAGCATTGGCAGTCTTGTGAGTATCCTTGGCATTGTACTCATACTTTTGGTACATATCCCCAGAGTTCTCATCCTTCCAGTACTCTCCATCACGCAGTACAAAACCAGCAGTGAATCCTAAATCTTTAGGTAGTTCACTATACCAGCAGTGCATTAAGTTAATGGTATCCCAAGCATAGTTGTGGATTGGAGCATCATAACGAGTGAAGTAAGCATTATCATACAACCCGTTCTGGAAGATTTTGGGCGCAGCCAGCAAGTTAAATCTGCGCATCCAAGTTACCATGTACATATCATCCATTGGAAGCACTATGGTCTTAGTGCTCCAGCCTCCAGCATCGCAGTAGATAGCAGTGTATCCGCACATGGACATACGCAAACCTGCCTTCTCTGTTTCTATGTCAACAGCGATAGCAAAAGCGTCTTTGAATTCTTGGTAATACAGTTCTATATTTGCAGGGGTAGCAAGCTCCCAGTGGAAAGCTGTTTGCTTCCACCACTTGGCCGGCTGAGTAAGCTTGCTAAGATAGCGAGAGAATAGAAACTTTCCGCTAGGTACTTTAATTAGGTGCTCAAGGGGATTAAGAATTAGAAACTCTAGCGGCTGGTTAGTTAACCCATTTATTGCGCCGCGCTTTATGATACTGCCGGCATAATCATTTGGGCTAACTGCGCGCCCGGCTCCTACTAGCAGCTTAAAGAATTGTGGATTAGTTACTAAGACTGCTTCTACTTTATGCTTTGAGCAAGAGAGTTGAACTTCACTAATCGTAGTTGGTGCTTCAAATACTGGTACTATCTGGTGCATGATAGTAAGCTGCTTCATAGCAGGCAGGTAATTTTTATCTTCTTCTGTACCTATCCATAACAGCTTCACTGAGCTTCTCCCAAGAATCTTGTAAGTAATGAGTAATGAGCAGTTTAACCTCATGCTCAGGAGGTACAGGTCAGTCTCTATCTTCTACTTCTTCCCAGCAGAGAGAGCCATCTACCAGAATTGCTTCTTGCCAATCGCAGCAATCAAATACTCTGTATTGCCCAGACTCCAGCTTCTCAGAGGCTTCATTAATTATCCTACTCTGACCTTCGTCACTACACTCAGCTGAAATCTTGAATGGTTTGTTCAAGCTGAACAAGGGCACTACAAGAAATACGAAGTATTTATCCTCTGCCTCATCTCCACCATCTGGTGCTACTTCCAAATCCAGTTGGGATTGACTAGCTAAGGCAGTTCTGGATGCAGGCGTATCCTCCTCCTCACTTGTACTCATGATAGCTACTAGCTTAGAGTACTTGAAGATTGGAGACACTGGCGTAGATACGCGGAGGTTCTCCAGCTTCCTTGCTTTCTACTTTGCGCTGCTTTACAACTCCGAAAACTTTGAGACCCTTAGCTTTCTCAAAAAACTCTGCAAAGTTGCTTGCTCCAATAGCAGGCATCAGTACAGCTGCGTTGAGCTTGAAGAAGCCTGCGCCAACATCGTTGGAAATCTGGAACTGCTCTTGAAACAGTTGGCCAATCTCAGCAGGCTGTTCAGCAGCGTTGGCTTGTTCAACACAGGCATCGACAATGTACTTGAAAACCACCACATCTTTTCCATCATCTTTCTTCTTTGCTTCTACCGTAAGGTCGAGGCGATAGCTGCCGTTCGGAGGTGCTTCGAAAGTAGGCAGGTCAGCAAGGTCATCCAGCGAAGCAGACATAAGTTGGTCGAGATTCATGATTCGTAATTCCTTTTAAATGGTTTAGTTTAGTTCAGTTTAGTTCAGTTCAGTTTAGTTTGCCAGACTGGCAGTTGGCAGGATTCCTTTCTTTAAGCTCTTGCTCTGCTTCCCTAACAGCAGCTTGAGCAGCTCTAGTCGCAATAGTGTAAGCAGCGTCAGCTTTAGCATAAGCAGCTTCATAAGCAGCAGCATAAGCATCTTCAGCTTCAGCTTCAGCTTTATCATAAACAGCTTTAGCAGCTTCAGCCTTAGCTTTAGCTTTATCATGAGCAGCTCTAGTAGCATAAACTTTAGCTTCAGCTTTAATATAAGCATCAGCATCAGCAGTATAAGGATTATAAGGAGTATAAGCAGCATAAGCAGCATAAGCAGCTTCAGCAGCATCAGCAGCTCTAGCAGCTTTAGCAGCATAAGCAGCTCTAGCAGCTTTAGCATAAGCAGCTTTAGCAGCTTTAGCAGCATCAGCAGCTTCAGCTCTAGCAGTTTCAGCAGCATAAGTAGCTTTAGCAGCAGCATCAGCAACTTCAACAGCTGCATAAGCTCCAGCAACAGCGTCAGCAGCTTCAGCTCTAGCTCTAGCTTTTTCAGCTTCAGCAATTTCAACAGTTAGCTTACTCATAAGCGGCGTAAGCAACTTTATCATAAGCAGCATAAGCAGCTTTAGCTTTAGCTTCAGCTTTAATATAAGCATCTCTAGCAGCATAAACTTCAGCTTCAGCTTTAATATAAGCAGCAGCTTCGGAAGTTTCAGTAGCATAAGCTACTTCATAAGCAGCATAAGCTTCAGCTTTAGCATAGGCAGCATAGGCAGCTTCAGCAGCAGCAGCAGTATAAGCAGCATAAGTAGCTTTAACATAGGCAGCAGCCGCCGCAGCTTTAGCAACAGCATCAGCAACTTCATAAGCAGCTAAAGCATCAGCAACAGCATCAGTTAGCTTATTCATAAGCAGCTCTAGTAGCTTTAGTATAAGCGGCATAAGCAGCTTCATAAGCAGCAGTAGCAACATCAGCTTCAGCATCAGCTTTAACATAAGCAGCTGAAGCTTCAGAAGTTTCAGCAGCATAAATAACATAAGCAGCTTCAGCATAAGCATCTTCAGCTTTAGCTTTAGCTTTAGCATAAGCAGCTTTAGCAACTTTAGCAGCATAAACAGCTTTACCAGCAGCATAAGCAGTTTCATAAGCAGCTTTAGCTTTAGCAATTTCAGCAGTTAGCTTAATATCATAAATAGCTCTAGCTTTTTCATCTTCAGTTAGCTTAATCATGGTAACTACCCTCCAAGTTAATACACTCTTGCAGCTTATTCTTAAGTAACCGAGTTGCTGCTTTAACTTTATTATAAGCAGCAACTCGTTGAGGAACAGAGGCATCAGAGAGAATAAGCAAAGCGGATGTCTTATTTCTATAAGCAACACTAAGCTCCGCATAAGCAGTTTCAGTAGCTCTATATTCATCATTAGCTAGAGTTGCGGCAGCTCCAGCTTTAGCGTCAGCTTTAGCATAATTTTGAGCATCATACGCAGAATTAGCATAGGCAACATAAGCACCATCAGCATCTCTAGCAGCTTTAGTAACTACAGCAGCTCTAGCATAAGCAGCATCAGCACCATAAGCGGCTTTAGCATAATAAGCAGCATAATCAGCAGCATCAGCAGCACCAGCCTCATTAGCAATTCTAGCAGCTTTAGCAGCTTTATCATAAAGAGCCTCAGCTTTAATATAAGCATCATAAGCAGCTTTAACATCAGCAGTAGAAGCTTTAGCATAATAAGCAGCTTCGGCATAATCAGCAGCATTAGCATTAGAAGCTGCAGCTTTAGCTTTAGCCGAAGCTTCAGCATCAGTATAAGCTACATCAGCTGCCGTATGTGCAGCAGCGTCAATAACAACTTTAATCATGGTAAAAACCCTCCAAAGGAATGTATGCAGCATCGGTAGTCAACACGCTTTCAGAACTCTGCTCGCGCTCTTTAACCATAGCTTTTTGCAGCAGACAGTAAACTATTAAATCATCCAATCTACCTGAGATGCTTTCCGCGCGAGGTCTTTCTTTTCCAGCAGTTACATCTTGTACATACTGCTGTATCGCATCCCAATGCTTACCTGCATATACAGCCCACACTAATTCTGGTGTAGTGCCTAGTGCTCTAGCATTGCGCTTGAAGTTCTCCAGCCGGTCATTATCTCCAGCATACTCACCACCTTTAACGGTGCTAAGATGGTATATCTGGCCTACAGATTCTTCCAGTAGTTTAGCCCATTCTATTTGAGTAGTCATCCTGCAATCTCCTGAGAAGGTTTGCTTGCCTTAGTCCCTGCAATCTCCCCTGCGAAGATAGCTTGCAAGTGCGCGACCGGGCCAGCAGCTAAGTCTACTCCATCACGCGAACCAGAAAGCACGTTAGGCTTATCTGTTGTCTTACTCCAAGCTTTGTGCTTGCTGTTCTCTATACCGCAATACACTACATGGTCGAAGTACTTTGCTGTTGTAGTGCTGTGATTGCGAGTGCCGAACATAGGACATATCTTCTCTTTCCCATCCTCCAATGGTATGGACATATCATGAGTGATGAAGATTATATTGTACTGCCCTGCTTGGATAGCTTGCAGAAAAAGGGTTAGCAGCTTACCTTGGCGCCGCCAATCTTCCCAATCCTCATGGTACTCATCGCTCTTACCTTTAGTAACTTGATTGAGCGCACTGGCAGCCAGTTGTGTACCAGAGTCTACGACTACTATGTGATTGCGTGGCAAAGTGTTAAGCTCAATTGTCTCCAGAATCTTGCCCTCTTTTGCTTGCATAGTTTTAAGGTCAACACATTGGGTACAAAGTACTTTACCATGATGAGCGCAGATAGAAACTTTCTTACCACTCATTACTTTAAGCATGGTATCTATAGCTACCGGCTCAGCACGATTGTCTGGGATGTTGTAAACATTAACATTACGCATCCACTCTTTCTTGCATCCATTCTGCTCTCCGCTGAAGTTAGAGTATAGAGTGCGTACACCACGCTCTAAGTCAAACCAATCCAGCACAAAGAACTCAGCAAGCATTCCAGCAATGAGAGTTTTACCTACTTTTGGCTGCCCGTACAAGCATACTGACTGGCGCAGCACTTTATCTAAATCATTAAGGTTAGGCATTTAGTATCTTTCAAGTAAGAGAGAGTTGAGAATTTATTAAATCAGCGAGGCTCAGGTTAATAGTGTATGCAGGCTCAGGATTGCTTGCTTCATATTCCTCCTGACTAGGTGCAGCTTTAATACCTAAGCCAGTATTGCTCATTTCACATATACCGAGATACTTGCAAGGCGAGTAAAAAATATAGCAAGATTCTCCGTACATGGGATAATGCCTAGCTTGCTCGTACATTTCTATTATCTTTGTATCCATCATCAGTGACTGAATCCAAGTAGCTCTTTGCATCTTGCTTTTCATAAATGGCAGCAGCGTATACTCAGAGCTTTTAGAATTGTAGGCAAGATACAGGATAGTAAAGCTATTACTAAGAGTAGCATCGCCAAGACTGGTTGCCACAGCATCTAGTATTATACTGTATCCTATTGCTTGCCCACTATTCTTATACATAGCTTCATGTACAACGCTTCCAGTAGTCTTAAGCTCTAGCACCATCAGCAAGCCTGTAACTAAGTTACGCAATACCACATCCACATGGCCACGGTACTTGAATTCTCCCAGCAAAGAAAGCTTGAAGCTAAGCTCTGTGGCGGATTTACCATTCAAGGTAGCTACTTTCCACTCTTGCAGTATCTGCTCGCATATTGGCTGGAACAGTTGCAAAGCAAGTACAACGTGAGAGAAGCTTTTCTTTGCTTTAAGATGTATCTCTAACAGCTCTACATCCCAAGCTTTTGCCGCAGCCCAGATAGCTTGCTCTATTGTACCTCCAGCTAGTAATACTTGCTGCCCATCACCTAGCGCAGAGCCGAAAGCAAAGTGAATGTTGCTAGTCCTTTGGCTTTTAGGCATCTTCTTTTCTAGCTCAAAATATCTAGGGCAAGAATGCAGGCTTAAGGTTCCTGAATATGAAATGTTCTTGAGTGCAGGGTGCATAATAGCCTACCTGTTGATGCGTTTAGATTCACGGAGTTGTTCAAAGACTGCCTTAGCTTCTTGCTGTATTCTTCTTTCTTCTTCTGGGTTATAATCTCCGCCTAAATCTGCTAAGCTTATTGCTGCCTTTGCTTTTACTTGAGCAGGAGCAGGAACTTGAACAGGATGCTTATATTCTTCGTACCAGTTACCAGCTTTGCTGCATCCAAAGTCTCCTGCCCTGTGCTCGTAACAAGTGGGCAGCTTATAGATACGAATCTCTAATCCAGTAACTAAATCTGTGCTACTTGCCAGCAAGTTCTGCGGAGCACCACACTTCCAGCTGTCAGCTTTCTCTAATGAAGCTCTTACTCCTATTAAGTGAGAGCAATAAGAACAGAGCGCACTCATTGAAATTCTCCAGCAGCTTTAACTTGCTTGTACTCTTTCTCCAAAGCTACTGCTGCGTGCTGTAACTCGCACGCTATAACAGCTTCAATGGCGCCTTTAAGGGTTGTTTCGCTATCCATTGCTACCTTGCCATCTGAGTGAATACCGCAACAAAGCATACTGAAATGGAAATGATTCTCAACATCAAAGTCGCAGTCAGGGTACAAGTAAAATACAGCACTGAAACCTTCATTGGCTTGTTCATGCAGTATCTTACAGCCCTTTGGCGGAAAGAGAACTCGTTGCAGCTTCACATTAAATCTTCCACAGTAATGGAGCGACTCTTAGATTTAACTTTCTTGGCTACCTTCTCTGCTACTATGGTAGCTCCAGTAAGCTTAATGTAACCCGCAACACACACCGCAATCTCATCCTCACTAAGCACCATTGCCAGCTCGGGAATCTCTCGCGTGTTCTTGTGTATGATTTGCAGCAGAGTCTTGTACTCTGGTAAAGATTCTTGCAAGGCAGCATTAAGCTTTAAGATACTAGAGCGCAGAGATTCTAAGGCTGCTAGCTCTGCTTCCTTTACAGGCTTTCCTTGCTTTTCTGGCGCAGTTATGGCTGTCATTTGGCTGTAGTCTCAAAAGTTACTTGCTGAATTAATCCAAAGCACTAAGGTTATAACTAACACTTGTACTCCCTGCTTAGTCTTTGCCTGTTTGAACTTTAGCTGGACTCTGTTCTTGCTTGTCCAAGCTTTATCCTTCCACTTTTCTTTAGTAATTGCCTTTCTTACTCTGGGGAAAAGCTTTGGGTCAACACACACTATACACTTTCGCTCAGTTTTAATCTTTTCCCAGATAGGCTGATAGTGCCTAGGCTCTCGCACTATCTTCTGAATCTTCTGATTAGCAGCGAATTGTTCAAGTGCGTCTAACTCTCTAGATTCATCAGTCACTGGAGTAGTCCTGTAAAACTTCCTCTGCTTCCAGCACTATGACAGCAAAGGTGCGGTCTTTTTTAGGCGCCCCTAATCTCATTGTCAACTTCCAACCTTGCTCTTTATTTCCTACCAAGGTAGTAAGTAATGATTGCCTATCTCCTAGCAACTCTACTGCTTTAAGAATCTTATCTTCTTCGCCCTTAAGAGTAGCTACCCTAGAGCGCAAAGTTTTCAGCGATGTAATAGAATCACCTGCCACACAAACAGCTTTACCAGCACGAAGCTGGTAAATTATTGACTTTGCTGTAAGCTCTTGAGTAACTTCCATCAAGCAATCCTTAGCGAGGGAATTTACCGCAGATAAGAACTACTTCCATTGCTGGCCTGTCTACCTGCTGCTTGTAGCATTGCAAGACTTTGTCTTGGTTAGCAAGTACCATTGTCAGCATAAGGGAGAGTACTGCCATTATGCCGGCTACTATTGCTATAATAATTCCTACTGAGGACTCAAGGAAGTTGTACATAGCTTATTTCCTTTCTTCCACACGCTTTGTTGGAGCATTCATTTGCCAAACAACTGAGCGCAGCACTCCATCCTCAATAAACATTCTCATGTTACTGAAGATTTTATCCTTCTTGAACTTTGCTACTGCTCTCTCGGCCCGTGCAAATAAGGTTTCACTGTTGTTATTAGACATCATAGTTTCGCAGCTGCCTCGCGTGCGCTTCCTTGTACCAATGTTGGCAGTATCTTGCAGACGCAAAGTAAACCTGTCCAACTTAACTCCGGGCTGTGTAACCGGAGCTGTTGCTATCCACTTGGATTTGCTGTGCATGATTGGTGCTTTCTAATATGCAGCTTGCAGGATGCTTGCTGCTGGAGAACTAGCAATTGCTAGTCCTATCAAGGCTAAGGTTAGAGTTTAACTTTAACCTATCAAGGACTAATAATTACTGGAAGCTGGAAGCTTACTTCTTACAGCGCGCCAAGGTCAGCAAGCAGTTTACTGTCATCAGACGTAAGGAAGGTTTCAGCTTTACCATCCAAGAATTCATACACTTCCATGAATTCCTCTTTCTGGGCAGTGCTAGTGAACCAGATTTGCAGCTCATTTTTCAGCACTTTCAGTACCGGCTTGATGGTCTTGACTTTCTGCAAGCGATTGGCAAACAGGTCAGCAGCAAGGATGATGCTTTCCATCGGCTTGCCAGTCTTTGCAGACATAACAGCGATGTAATCTGCCTTAAACTCATCCCAAGTATCCTTGCCAATACCAGCACCTTTCTTTTCAGAAGGCGGCAGGGTAGCAAGAAACCTGATTGAAAGCTTAGTTTCATCCATCCCGTCTTGCGTGATATTATCATTGGCATTAATCTGCTCGCGTGCAGCAGCATAGATAATATCACGAATTGCATCTTCAATGAACTCTACTACCTTGGGTTCATCTTTGATTGCTTCCAGAACATCAGCAAAGGAAGGAACTGGGATATTCAATTCTACCGCATCCCTGCGATATCCAGTTTTCTTGCCTTCCACTTTTGTTTCTTTGAAGTTGAACTTGATACGCTTGTATCCGGCGGGTACTACTTCAGGTGTTTCTTTAGTATTTTCCATGATTTTTAAAACTCCTAATTGGTTGTTTGCGAAACCCTGTTTTTGCAGGGAAATTTCATTATACAGCAAACCCGATTAATGTCAATCGGGGTTTTGCGCTGCTAGTTAAGTCTGCTAATCATAGTCTGTTTCGTTATCTTCTTCCTTAATCTTCCCTACTAACTTTATTTTACCTAATTCCTCACTCATTTTGCGCTGTTCTTCCCTGTTAGCTTGTTTACCTTTAAAGTACTCAGCTTTTTCTACTAATGTATTACCTTTAATGCGCTGTTTAGCTGTGCCGTTAGTAAAGGTATCAGGTTCGCAGATAATAGTTATTTCCTCTCTTGCGCGAGTAACAGCTGTGTAAAGCATCTCACGGAAAACCATCTGATTGTGCGAGTGATGGATTATCAAGTAGACTTTACGCCATTCACAACCTTGCGCTTTATGTATAGTCATTGCATAAGCAAGCGCAAGACTGTTAATCTCTCCTGCGGATTTAAGCTTTATTCCTTCATCATTTGGCAGAGAGTCAAATAACTTGATAGTGATACTGTGGCTAGCTTCCAGCACTCTATCCTCGGAAGATGCAGCAGCTGCCGCTATCATAGCATCTATCTGCTCAGTACTCATATCTTCCAGTGCTCCGCTGCCAGTGCGTGCTGCTCCTAACTTATGCTCAGCACCCCAACGGTCTAAGCTTAAACTTGCTTCTTGAGGCTGTCTGCTTCCCATGTAGGAAACATTCTTTTGAATATCTGTGATAATTGCATCTTCCTTATCATACATTACTTTGTCTCCGATAGCAAAGCAATGAGATTCATAACCTGCAATTATCTCATGAGTTAGCTGACCTCTCTTTTGTGTAAGATGCTGAGCTATGTGCTTGTTCAGTTCTTCACTTCCAAATTGATTGTCTTTATGTTTGTGCCCATTAATTGGAACTAATATAATGTCCTGCTCTGGGTCTAGCTTACCTGAATCTATGCTAGTTTTAAGTAACTTAGCTATTGCCAGCGAGGCAGGTTCCCAATGCACTCTTTTTGGAAAGGTTCTAATATTAATCTGTGAAGCTGCCAATTCAGCTCCTTCCTTAGTAAACTCTCCGGGATGCTTGGTAAGCCAGTATTCAGCAGTGCTCATTGCTTTAGCTTCGTCTGCTTCTAATGGAGTCCCAGAAAGAATCCTGTGAGCAAGTCTAATGATAGGGCTTTTCAAAGCTTGCCTGTAAACTTGCTTCAATTCAATTACAGGTAAGCTTAACAGCTTAAACCCAAGAACAGCACTACCATATACTGGCGGTAACTGATTAATATCTCCCAGAAAGATAAACTGTACTTTATGTCTAAGAGCTTCTAACAAGATATCTTCAAACTGAGTGCTAAACATTGAAGATTCTTCAACTGCAATAACATTTAAGGAAGTAGGCAGCAGGTTGCCTCTGTTGCGCATAGGTTCAAAGCGCATGGTACTGCGCATCTTACCAGCTTCAGAGTCAAAAACATCATAATATTCTGGCTCATATTCTACCAGCTTATGGAAAGTAAGACAGTTATTGTACATATCAGCAGACATTGCGCGCCGTATGTTATTAGTAGCTCTGCGAGTGTAAGCTATGTTTACCATTCCCGGACTGCCAGCTCGTAGAAACTTAGTACTTTCTCTTAATGGAGGTACTCGGCCAGAGCTTATGGCTATTGCAGCAATAGCTTTCATTACGGTTGTTTTACCTGTACCTGCTGAACCTATTAGGCAGAAAGATACTCCACTTTGAGCCAAGTCTATTGCTGCCTGCTGTTCTTTATTCCATACAAAATCTGATAAGGCAGCATTAGAATCCTTCCTAGCAGCACTATCTGTGGAATGTTTTTCAGCCAGTGCTGCTATCAAATCTTCGCCAGCAGTCTTGGTGTTAAGGGTAAGAGGCGCATTGCGAGCTGCTGTTACTGCTTCATCTGCTGCTCTTTGCTGTCTTGCTCTGGCAATTAGTTCTTGTAACTTTATTGGATTCATTGTATTGGGCCTTTACCGATGTTTCTTTTAGGTAACTCTGAGCTAGCAATCTTAATTAAAACAGTGCCTTTCTCTTTATAAGGAAGTTTGCGGAAAGAGAGGCAACACTTATCTGCTTTAAAAGCTTGCTGCAAAGAGCATCCTATGAATACTGTCTGGTAAGTAATTGAGTAGTTAGTCATTTCAACTCTATCCATATATGCAGCAAACTTAGTTGGATTGCAAGTTGAAACAAGCATATAGTAAATCTCCAATTCTTTCTGCGCGGTTCTAGTTAAAAACCAATCATTCTCAATTGCATTTTCAAGCAAGTTAACTCTCATTTTGCTGCTCCCCAATGTGGTTACTATCATTACTTTCTTCTTGCTTGGAAGCTAAGCGCAGAATTGCTGCTTGTTGCTGCTGATAACTTGCTTTAGCTACTAAGTAAGCTACCCTAGTTTTAAAGTTTGCTACATTGGGCAATGAAAGCAATTCTTGGGAAGATACTTCCAAGTCTGATTCTTCCAGAAAGCTGTAATCTTCTAACAGCATTCCAATTGCTTTCCTTTGCGAAGCAAGAATATCTCTGAGTCTGCGCAAGGCAATCTCGGCTGGCCTACTGCCAATCAATTCCTGTGGCATACTATCTAGAATGTATTCTTCCAGATAGCTGATATCTTCTACTGGAAGTCTCAGCAAATCTTCCTCTTTGCAGGCATACACTTGTTGGATGAAACTGTGCATACTTATTGGACTAGCTGCTAGCCCACAATTAACCATTTCATCAGCTGGAATCTTGCAAACAGTTATAAGCCATTCAGAAAGCATCTTGCTATGGCTTCCTACTACTCCACCAGTACGCTGGATAATACGCTCTAACGCTTGCTCCCTGCGCATCTGTTTCAATGCCGCTTCCTTTGCTGCCCCAAATAGTTTAGGCTTGCTACCTTCACGCATAACATCTGCGTGTGTTTCTTCCATACTAGCCAGCCAGCCAGCTGAAAGACTTATAAGATTCTCATGCCCTTTGCTTATTACTAGTAAAGGATACCGGTCTTGAGGATTCTGTTCAGTCTCTAACCAAGCTGCTATCTTTACTAGTCTATCAAAACAGCTTAGCACTACTGCTTGCTCCGGCCTTGCTGCGCAGCGAAACTGAACTAAGCGCGTGGAAGCAAGCAAAGCAACAAATACTAGCTTTTGTTCTTCCTTTTCCATGCTTAAGTGAAAATCACTTATCCGTGACCATAGCTGTTTAGCGGGTAAGCTAAAGATTGGATGCGCGACCTCTGTCACAGACTTAAGCTGCAATCCTGTGAAGTATTGCGCGGTGAATGGAATGCCGCTGTACTTACAAGTTAGATTCATAATTAAGATTCTCCTGTGCTATGCACTTAAGGTTATTAGAACTGGGTTCTAAGGAATGTTTTGTTACTTGATTGCTCTTTCCTCAGAATTAAAGCATATCAGGTATCGAATTAAAAGTCAAGCGGAATTTTATCTCTCTGGTTAGCTTTAGCAAAAAGGTTTAAACAAAAAGGTTTAAAGCAAAGGTTTAAAGCAAGAGCAATGCTTTATAATCCCCAATGCCTGCCTTATCTTTCCTATCTTTCCTACCTGCCTTTTCTGCCTTTTCTGCCTGCCTCCTCCCCCCTATACTTTATTCCCCTATAAGGTCAGTAAATAGGTATATAAAAATGAATTAACTTTAATACTACTACCCACTGTCCAGCATACAGGATAGTATCAGTACTATCGGGTGCATGGTTATGTATTTATAGGGGGGGGGAGGCAACCATAATTGGTAGAAAAGGTAGAAAAGGTAGAAAGCCTAGGCATTGGGGATTCTTAATCAATCTCTTACTTCCAATCTTGCAAACTTGTCTACAAGTGGACACCGTAGCAAGCCTCGGGTTAAGTTAGTAAGGGCTAACTAGCAGGTGAGCGCTAACTAACTTTAGCTTGCTAAATGCACTTTTTTGGTGCAATTCTCGGTACTCTCAGAACTGCGCCAGTGCCTCGACCAGACATGCCAGAAGCCACTAGCCTCAATGCGCTTGAAAACCCGCTACAGAGCTTTCTAGAGCTTCCTAGACTGGTAGGCTCAAAAACGTCACATTGTGCCGCACTTTTACGTCACATTTTACTGCCTCTCCCCGAACTTGCTTCCCCAGCTCTGGTTTTCCCCAGACTTCCCCAAAAAGCCTAGCAAAACCAATCACTTACGCGTGAAAATAAAGTTTAGATTTCCGGCTCAAAACCGACTAGCTGGCATTGGGCTTGCATGTATATAGGTGTACCACCCACCCATAACTGAAAAGGAACCAAGAAAATGAAAAGCTACTGGAACTTGAACGCCGAACAGCAAGCGCAGGTGGACACCGACCCCAAGGTAGTCGCAGCCTACGCCGCTTTCGCCGCCACCGACGCCGCCCGGGCATCAGCCTACGTCGCAACTAACGCTCTCTACGCAGCCCGCGCCTCACTTGCAGCAGCCGCTCTTGATTGCTGCAGCGCCAGCGCCACCGCCGACGCCGCCCTCCACGCTTCGTACGACGCATACGACGCCCTCCTGTGTGAGTACGACGCCGCCCTCAACGCTGCGGTAGCCGCAGCCCTCGCCGCTCGCAACGAAGTAATGGCCTGTATGTTCGGCGGGTAACCTCACCGAGAACCGCACCAATACAGTGCGGTTCTCGGCTCTCTAGCACCATCACTGAAAAGGAATCAAAAAATGAAAAGCTACTGGACTTTGAACTCGGCGCAGATGGCAGCGGTAAACAGCGACCCGGCTGTTATGGCCGCCATCGCGCGGATACACGCGATTCAAGACGCTTACAGCGTTAAAGGAAATTTCGAATCCGAGGAAGACGGTCAACTGCTGAAGGCAGACGTCGAACTCGCTGTTCACGATTACGAAAAGCTGCTGCGTGAAACAGTTGAAAGGATGTTCGGAGATTTCGACGCCGAACCGATCTGGCCGGAGGATGCACCGGCACTTACCAGCACCGAGGCACTGGCGCAATTGCTGGCGCAACTGACCGGCTTGGTATCCGACAGCACGCTGGCGGTTAAACTTGCCGGCGACGAGCGCGAGGCCATAAACGTGCAACTCATCGCTGCTGATGAGCGTGTAAATCAAGCAGTGAACGCGCGTTACGACCTGTTTAAGCTGCTGGCGAGCCTGAACATCAAAGAGGCATCAAAATGAAAAAACTTAGCAAGATGGTAGAGGAGCTGGCGTACAGGGTCGGGTACGACCCAACGTCAGCATGGCCCGATGCAGCAAACACTTGGCTGCTGAATCTGTCTCGCTGGTTGGGCCGTATAGGTCTGTGAAGACTCGTTTAAATTCACCTAACCATAACTAAGAGGAATCAAGAGATGAAAAGCTACTCCGACCTTACGACCGCGCAAAGGAACGCGGTGAACACTGACCCAGCTGTGATGGCAGCATTCAATGCTGCGATTGCTGCTATGTGCGCGGCTGATAGGTTCGACGCTGCGGACATCGGTACGCGCAACCAAGCTGTAAAGATTCATGCAGCCGCCGACCGCGCAGCAAGCATTTATGACGCGCTTCATGCAGCCGCGATAGAAAGAATCGCATGACGAGAAATGCACCAAGAAAGTGCAATTCTCGCCACGTTAGTATTAACCGCAGCTAGCGCGGCTCGCTAGCAAGTTTCACTTTTAAAAGGATTCAAGAATGAAAACCATCAACATCAACTCGTACGCCGCAGAGGGCGAGTACACCGTAGCTGGCGCAGAGGCTACCCGGCTGTTTGGGCTTGGGTACAAGGCTATGAAGGACTCGGCAGGCCGGCCTAAGAGCAAGCCCGATAATGTGAGCGTAGCAGTACGCTTGTTGGCAATCCCTAGCTGCGGTAGCGTCGACATTGACGCCATCAGCCGTAATGCTTTGGAAGGATTTCAGGACGACTTAGTCCGCAGCCTGCGTGCGGGTGCGGGTAACCCAGCTACTGGGTCGCTGGAGGAAAGCGCGGTAAATCTGCAAGCTGTGCTGGCTTATGCAGCAGAGCGCGGATTGACCCTCAAGCTGACTGAGTCTGCTATTGCAGCTTGGTTTGAAGCTGAAGGCAAAGCCGCTGTTCTCGCTCATTGGTGCGCTGCTAAGAATGTCGATTACGACGAGAGCGATCCGATGCAGATGAAACTCGCGGCAAGCTGCGCCGTGATTTTCTGCAAGCTGGCCGCGCCAGTGCCTGACGTTAGTGCGGCAATCGCCGCGATTATGCTTACTAAGCTGTCAGTCCTGGAAGGTGCTGAATCCAGCGCTGTAACGCAAGCAATTCGGCGCAAGCTTCAAAGCCGTATCAAAGCGGCTGAAGATGCGGAATCAACGCTTGCGATGCTGGAGGCATGAGCCATGACCACACGCAAAACAAAGCTGCAGCGAATCATTGAGCAATGCGGACATTGGGCCGCCGCTCGTTACTTGCTTAAGCGTGGATACAGCATGCACGAGACGTACTGGCTGATATTCGGCAAGCCTCCACGGGTTTAACCCACGGTGCTAATGGAGAGCCTAGCAGACTTCGGTTTGCTAGGCTTTTTTTCATGCCTTCACTAGGAGTGAGTACTAACTAACCTAAAAAAAAACAAAACCGTGCCTCCGCTTGATAGTTTTATAATGCTTAGTAAAGTCAAAACCAAGCAAGGTCAAAATCGTTGAGTGTGCTTCGCACCTGTAAGAAAGGTCAAAAGCAAGGTCAAAAGCAAGGTCAAAAACGCTACCACTAAGAGGGTCGTCACCTTTTTCAAACCTCACAGCAGTTCTTCCTAAGAAGATAAAAAAATTTTCCTAAACTTTTTACCAATAAATTAAGCTTAAGCTCCACTAGTACCTTGCAATCCCCAGCCTAGCTGCGATGCAATCTTCTGTTTTCCTTGCTATAATCTAATTTAAACGCACTGGGCGCAAAACTTGCTGGGAGCTTCTTATTATGAATGACCAGATTCTAGAGTTACTAGGTAGTGGCTTATCTCCCGCCATGACTAGTAACGTGTTGGGTATCACAGAGAGTCGTATAAGCCAATTGCTCAGTAATGAAGATTTCGCAGCTAAAGTAGTTGCGAAGCGTATGGCTTCAGCGCAAGGACTGATTGCGCGAGATGGTAAGTATGATAAGATTGAAGATAAGCTGCTAGAGAGTCTTGAGAATAGTGTGAGATTTCTAGTTGACCCTATGAAGGTATTGAGAGCTTTGCAAGTAATTAACGCAGCTAAGCGTCGTGGAGCACCTGCGTTGGAACAGCAACCAATTACAGCGCAGACAATAGTCCAGTTGCAAGTACCTGTAATAGTTGCAGCTAAGTTTGTACTTAATGGGCAGAAAGAAGTAGTAGAAATAGATGGCCGCAGCATGGCTCCACTAAGCCACAACGGTGTGCTTAGTAAACTGAAAGAGATGCAAAGTGATGATGCTAGCAGAAGTTTACCTGCTCCAAGAACTTAAGCAGCGGAAAATGAGTCCAGAGCAAAAACAAACTCAGCAAGAGCAGCTGGCTGCTAATGAGGCTCGCGCTCGTAATCTACTTCTATCTTTGCAATTGCAAGTAAGTGAGATTAGGAATGAGAAATGATAGGAGAGAGTGCATCTGAGTTACTAGAGCGTCTTGGCGCACCACCTCAAGCTGTTACAGAGGATATTATAGGCCAGATAGCAGTAGAAAGAGATGCAGCTTTTAACTTAGCTAGGGAAAATGTAGATTATCTAGCCCTTCTCGCTGCTCCTACTACTTATCGCTATACATTTCCACCAGTATTGCTAGCTGTGTGGTCACTGCTAATAGAGAAAGTAGTATTACAGCGAGACTTTTCTCAGATAGCTCTTGGTTTACCTAGAGGTATTGGTAAAACAATGCTAATGAAGTTATTTATTCTTCATTGCGTACTTTTTACTGATAAACGCTTCATCATTATCATTGCTGCTACTGCTACTCTTGCTGAAAACATCCTCTCTGATGTAGATGCAATGCTTTCTGAGCCTAACATTAAGAAGATATTCGGTGATTGGGAACTAGGTAAGGAGCAAGACACTCAATCAGTTAAGCGTTTTGGCTTTCGTGGGCGAAACATTACTATTGCAGCAATTGGAGCTGGTGGTTCTATGCGCGGTATTACTATTGGTAACAACCGCCCAGATGTGATGGTATTTGATGACGTACAAAAGCGGGAGGAAGTAGATTCACGCCAAGTGTCAGAGAATCTGGAGCGTTGGATGGTAGGTACTGCCATGAAATCTAAGTCTCCTCATGGCTGTATGTTTATCTACATAGGTAACATGTACCCTTCTGTACACACCATACTAAAGAAACTTCGGCGCAACCCGCAGTGGACTAGCTTCATTACTGGTGCAATTCTTGAGGACGGTACAGCCCTCTGGCCCGAATTGCAGCCATTACCACAGCTTTTAGCAGAGCTGGAGAATGATATGGCTATGGGTCACCCGGAGATTTGGTTTGCTGAGGTGATGAATGATGATGAAGCTGGAGCTAATACTAAGTTTGATAGTTCTAAAGTACCCCTCAATCCTTATGAGGAAGATACTACGCCGCAAGGGAAGATGATAATCATTGACCCTGCAACAGATAAGAAGAATGCAGACCTTATAACTATAGGGCATTTCAGTATCTTTGACGCTACTCCAGTATGTGATGAACTGTTAGAAGATAGCTGGTCACCGGGTGAAATGATTCGCCAAGCTTTAGTTTTAGGTTTGCGTACTGGTTGCAGAGTAATTGCAGTAGAATCCACTGCTTACCAGTACTCTTTGCTTTACTGGTTTAACTTTATTTGCACCCAATACCAGATAGAAGGTTTCCACTTTGTTGAGATTTACCGTACTGGAATGAGTAAGAACAGTTCTATCAACTCCATGTTTAAGCAGCTGGTAGCACAACCACAGCCAGAGCTGTACCTGCACTCTAAAGTTCGCAACCGAGTGATAGTACAAGCAATTCAATTTAAGCCTTTAAAGACTGATAATGTGGACGGTATTTTAGACGTGCTTGCTTTTGCTACAAAGGCTTTTGAAACTTACGCTCCTCTTATGCCGATAGATGGAGTTTACTACGGGCATGATGCAGCTTTGCCAGTTGGCGTAATTGAACATAATTCACTCTTTTAAAAAAGGATTACTCATGGCTGGTTCTACACCTCTGGTACTTTCTGCTTCTTCTCAGCAAGGTATCATAAAATTCTTTACTTCCTGCGCTGCAATGATGACACAAACTTGGGATATGCGTTCTGCTTTTCAAGCAATAGATACTGAGTATATGCGAGAAGGGAACAGAACAGAGGCGCATATTCGTGCTGTGCTATCAAATGCTATAGGAGATAAGACCCGCTTGCAGGATTTAACTGTACCAGTAGTTATGCCTCAGGTAGAGACAGCTCTTTCTTATCTTGCTGGTGTATTCCTTTCAGGTCATCCTATCTTTGGCATGGTAGCAAATGCTGAAAACATGGATGCAGCAATTCAGATGGAAACTATCATAGAAGAAAACGCTCGTCGCAATGCTTGGATTCGCGAGTTTATTCTATGGTTGCGTGATGGATTGAAGTACAATCTTCATTGTTTGGAAGTAAGCTGGCAGCGGAAAACCATTTATCAGCCTATCACTGCTATCGGTAAGGTTGGGGCTACTAAAGAAACTTTGTGGCAAGGTAATACAATTAAGCGGATAGATATGTACAACGCTTTCTTTGACACTCGTGTAGCACCTGCGGAGATTCATAGTGAGGGAGAGTTTGCTGGATACTCAGAACTTTACTCTCGTATGAGATTGAAGCGCTTCTTCCAAGATTTGCCAGATAACTCTGGTATGAATGCTACTTCTGCATTCGAGTCTATGTACAATGATAATCCAGCTTGGCCATTCTTCTTTACTCCGCTTATCAATCCTAATGCTTTGCTGCGTTTTGATCCGCGTGCTAGCACTGACTGGCTTGCTTGGGCTAGTGCGGAAGCTTCAACAGGTAAGATTCGCTACAACAATCTTTATATCAAAACTACTCTGTACGCGCGAATCATTCCTAGCGATTACAACATGAAAGTGCCTGCGCAGAACACACCTCAGATTTGGAAGTTTATTATCATCAACGGTAATGTGCTTGCTTACGCGGAGCGTCAAACAGATGCACATAACAACTTGCCAATGGTATTTGGGCAGCCGCTGGAAGATGGCTTGAATTACCAAACTAAGTCTTTCGCTTCCAATGGAATTGCTTTCCAAGATATGGCTTCTGCTCTCTGGGCTAGTAAGCTGGCTTCTGAACGTCGCAGTGTTGGTGATAGGGTACTGTACAATCCATTGCTTATAAATGAGAAAGATATTAACAGTGCTAACCCTAGTGCCAAGATTCCTGTGCGCCCTGCGGCTTATGGTAGAAACTTGCAGGAATCTGTGTACGCTTTCCCGTTTAATAACCAGAATCAAAGTATGCTGCTGTCAGAGGCGCAGCAGATTGTACAGATGGCAAACAATGTAGCTGGGCAGAACTTGCCAAGCCAAGGCCAGTTTCAAAAAGGTAACAAGACTCTGCATGAGTTTCAAACTACTATGCAAAATGGTAACAATAGGGAGCAGATGATGGCACTCTTTATTGAAGCTCAATCCATGACTCCTATTAAAGAGATGCTTAAACTTAATATTCTGCAATATCAACCTCCGGGCACAGTGTATTCTGCAGCTTACAAAAGACCTGTGCAAGTAATCCCAGAGGATTTGCGTAAGCAGGAATTGCTGTTTAAGGTAACTGATGGAATGCTCCCACTAGACCGCCTGATTGAAACTGATTTTATGGGTACTTTCATGCAAGTAATTGCCGCAGACCCTCAGCTTAACTTTGAATTTGATAAGGTGAAGCTTTTCACTTACTTTGCTAAACTGCGTGGAATGCATGAAGTAGCAGACTTTGCTCGCACTCCAGAAGAAAAGCAGCAGATGATGAAGCAGCAAGAAGAAGCTCTGAAACTAGAGCAAGCTAAAACTCAAAACCGGAATCAGGAGACTGCCAGTGGCACAGCTTAAAAATAACAGCTTCACAGGATACTCCCTGACTGAGCAAGAACTCGGCGCAGCTGTGCAGCTTTCACCACTTCAGGTGATGTACTTTCAAACCTTGCAATCAGATACAGCAGAAATGCTACTGGGTTTGCGATTCACACCTAACGATGTTTTCAAGTATGCTCAAGAAGAAGCTTACCTGAGAGCGCAGCTGGAACTTTTAAACTACCTTTTAGCCCAAGACAGCTCTGCCAAATTAGCAGTTAGCCAAGAGGAAGTGCTGTCAAGAGCTAATTCAAACAACGTAGCACAAACTGAAAAAGGAATACAGCATGAGCAAACTTAGCGAACTCGGGCAGTCTGTGATGGGACTCTTTTCTCCAGCAGGTGGCGCAATTATGACTCCAGCAACACCGGTAGGCCAACCTCCAAGCAGCACTTCTGGCATTGTACCTACTGGCCAAGATACTCCTCCTCCACTGCCTACTGACCCTCAACAGCTTCAGCAGGCTGGCAAAGGTGACCAATCCCCTATGGCTGAGTTTGCTAAACTTTGGGATACTCCAGTTGTAGACCCGAAAGCACCTCCAATTGTAACTGCCAGCGACTTAGTTCGTGTAGACCCTGCAAAGCTTGCAGCAATAGCGAAGCAGCTGGACTTTACAAAAGGGCTAGACCCAGCACTGCTGGCAAAGGCTCAAGAAGGAGATGCAGCTGCGTTTATGGCAGTGATGAACCACACAACGCAAGCAAGCTTCATGCAAGCGGTTCATGCAATGGGTACTGTTGCTAGTAACGCACTTACTAAGCAACGAGAAGAATTACTGGCAGATATGCCATCGCAAATCCGGGCCGCAACCCTCAGTAATAGTCTTGCCGCAGAAAGCCCGCTGTTCACAAACCCCGCAGCAAAGCCTGTAGTAGAATCGATTCAAGCAGCTATCTTAGCCAAGTTTCCTGAGGCGAGTGCGCAAGAGCTTCAACAGCACACTCTGAAGTACTTCCAAGAAATGGCCAAGCTAGTACAACCTAAGCCTGTAGCTACTAAATCCAGCGCTGCTGGAAAAGAGTTGCAAGATTGGGGTGGCTTCTTCGATCAAAACTAACCTTTATTTTTATTAACCCTTTTAAGGAGATTCACATGCTTGTCGCACTTGGTCGTAGCGATGGCGGTCTTACTCGTGAACTTGCCCAAGGTGATGTTGCAGCCGTTGGAGATTTCTCCACCGGTATCAGCACAGCTGGTGCAGGTACTCTCATTGCTGCTGCCATTGCTGGCGGCATCATTGCACGAACTGGCCCCGGTGCTGGTTTCATTGATACTTTCGATTCTGCTGATAACATCCTCAAAGCACTTGGAGGTAACTATCAGACTCCTACAATTGCAGGTCTGCAACCTTCTTACGGTGGCGGTGTAAAACCCGGAATTGCTTTCCGGTTTATTTACCAAAACCAAGTTGCTTATGCAATGACAGCTGCCTCTGCTGCAAGTAGCGGTGTGATACTTGGAACTAACGTCAACGTAGCAGCTTCGTTGGTTCGCGTGTATCAGTGCACAGTGAACAATGCCACGCCTACGCAAGTTATTAGCGGAATTACGGTCAACAGCAGCGCAGTTATTACTGGTATGACTGCTGCTCAGACTGCAGTGCTTTCTCCGGGGATGAGTGCTTATGGAAGCGGAGTTGCAGCTTCTGCGCTGATTCTGTCTGTTCAATCAGGTGTTGGTATCACGCTCACTAGCAATGCAACTGCCAGTGCTACCGTGTCACTTACCTTTACTCCGACCATTACCATAGTCGGTCTCTTTTCTACCACTGCTTAAAAGGAGCTAAATCATGTCAATCGGTATCTTTAATAGCTCTGCCTTTACGCAGGACTTGGCAAAGAAGAGCTTTGCGGGAATGATTACCCGCTACATGCCAAACGGTCAAGCACCGTTGTTTGGCATGACTTCCATGCTTAAGAGTGAAACTGCTCTGCAATACGAGCATGGATTCTTCACCAAAACTATGCTGTTTCCCCAGATGCAATTTTCATCTGCTGGTCAAACTAGCACTGAAACGGTGTTTACTGTACTTTCCACTGCAAACCTGCTGCCGGGGATGATTCTTTCTGTGTTCACCACACTGGAAAACATCATCATCAATGCAGTCCTTTCGCCGACACAGGTTTCTGTGACTCGCGGAGTTGGCACAGTTGCTCCTACGGTTATTGCTGCCAGTGTGTTTGCTTACCAAGTTGGTAATGCGTTCGAGGAGTCTAGTCTGCGCCCCAATGCGCTTTCTATTAATCCTATGCGCATCACTAACCTGACGCAGATTTTCCGCAATACTTGGGCTGTCAGCGGTTCTGTCGCTGCTACTCAGATGATTGCTGGTGAATCTAACGTGGCAGAGAATCGTCTCGACTGCGCTGGTTTCCACAGTGCTGACATTGAGAAGGCTATCTTCTTCGGTCAGAAGTCACAGAGTACTCGTAACGGGCAGCCCTTCCGCACGCTGGATGGTATTATCAACATTGTTAGCAATCTGGCTAACTATCCTAGCAGCTATTCTGCGACCAACGTAACTACTGCGGGTGCAACTACTTCTTTCACGCAGCTGGAAACGATGCTTGACCCAGTGTTCAACCAGACTACTGACCCTAAAGTAGCAAATGAGCGCGTACTGTTTGTTGGCGGCACTGCTCGTAAAGTGCTTAACAACATCGGTCGTTTGAATGGTACTTACTTCATTGCTGATGGGCAAACTTCTTGGGGCCTCCAGTTTGGAACCTTTAAGATTGCTCGTGGTGGTTTCCGTGTTATCGAGCACCCGCTCCTTAATACTAACCCTAGCTGGAGTAAGATGGCTGTAGCGGTAGATTTGAGCTCTTTCAGCTTAGCTTATCTTGGTAATCGCAAAACGATGAACAAGGAGTTTGGCCTCGATGGAGCTACTGTTGATAACGGCATTGACGCAACAGGTGGAACTCTCACAACTGAGCTTACCTGCGAAGTCAAGAATCCTCCTGCAAACGCAATCATTTATAACCTGACGGCGGCAGCTGCTGGCTAACCTCCTAGGCCAGCAGTCTTTTATCCCACTGGTGAGCTAACCCTCACTAGTGGGTTTTTTGCTGCCACAGCATACAACCAAATAGGAATTAAATCATGAGTTCAAAAACTTTTTACAGTAGCATTATAAACTCCAAATTTGTTTTCTCTAGTGGTAAAGAGGCTCAGTTTGGTCATGAAGGTTTTACTACCGCAAATGTCAAAGAGCAAGAAGAACTGGATGCAATGGTAGCTATGCACGATACGAGCATTTCCAGTACTCCTAGGGAAGTAATTGTAGTAGTTACTCCGCAGAAACTGGCTGAAGCTAAAGCTGCAATTGCAGCCGCAGCAAAGGCTGCGCTGGTAATTGAGGAGCAGGTTAAGCAGGATGAGCTAGAAGCTTCTAAAACTCCTGCTCAACTGGCTTCGGATGCGCGAATGCAAGACCTGCTGGAGAAAGCGAAGATGCAAGCCACGCAGCTTAAGCCGGTCAGCACCGCTGATATTAGCGGAGCAGCTGCAGGTTAGTAGTTTCTGGGAAGGTTAAGAGCCTTCCTAGAACCCACTGAGGAATTAAATCAAATGGATTTTCCTGCTATTTACGACTCTGTTGTAGTGCTCACAGCTAGGCCAGACCTAGTTAAGGAAACTATTCTAGCTGTCCAGAAAGCTACGCAACACTTGCATAATCTGGACTTCTGGCACAAAGATTTAAATCAGCGAGTCATTGCAATCCCAGCGAATGATAACCTTGCTGGAGTATATACATATCAAATAAATCGCACAGCTAGTTTGCCTAGATATCGCAAGCTTGCTTATGCGCGTAAGTTTGATTTGCAATCAAGTACATCTACTAATAAAGCCGGAGAGTTCTTCGTACCGGTGCAGCCAGAAGCTATCTTAGATTCTTACCACATAAACAAGCCTAATCGCTTTTTTATTGGTGGAGATTCCATCAACTTCATTTCCAATACTATTGATAATGCTTTGCTAATTGGTTATTACCAGCATCCTGCAATCAATCCAATTACCAATTACACTAGTTGGATTGCAGATGAGTATCCTATGGCAATAATAACTGAGGCCGCTTCCAGAGTTAATACCATGATTGGTAAGCTGGATGAAGCTCAGATACAGCAGAAAGAGATGAATTCGCCAGACTCCTTCAATCCCGGCTGGATTCAAAAAATATTCGCTGGTAATCTTGAGGATGAAGTAAGATGATTATACCAGCTTTTAGCAACGGCTCTGAGATTCTTGCTAGTTGCTTAGTAACGGCGACTGGAGGCACTTTCAATAGTTCCGATGGCTACATCTACGCAAGTGCTGCTGCCACTCCTGTGGTATTGCAGCTTTCTCAGTTTCCGTTTAACTACCAGTACTTAGATATGGTGCTGGAAAGTGCTTACACTGCTGCTACCCCAATCAGTGTAACTATGACTGACAACTTGGGCGGCCAAGCAAGTGCTAATACATTCAGCTGGGTTGGTACGCTGCAAGCTCCCGGAACTAAGACATTAATTAGACTCCCTTATGTAAGCAATTTTAAGCTACTAACTATTGTCTGCGCGCTCGGAACTTACAGAATTTCCAGTCTTAAAGTAGTAAGTGCTCCACTTGCTTGGGAGTTTGCGCAGGTAGCTTTCGGAGGTACCGGACAAATAAGCGGAGCAATTACTGGCACTGGAGTTACTGATAACGGCTTTAATACGGTGAAGCAAGGAAGCTTTGCAGTACTTACTGCTAATACTGGAGGAGTTAATTACACTTTCGCTACTGCCCTCGTTGCAAAGGATACTGTACCTCCTCAGCTATCTCCGGGTCTAGCAGGACAATACCAAGCCTATGCTACGGCTCCAGCAGTAACTCCTACGCGACCCAGTTATTACACTGTGCTGCTTTTTTCTCCAGTTACTTGCTCTGTTACCTTTGGTTCTCTCACTCATACCTTTAGAGGGTTACTGCTCTTAACTTTGGATAGTGTTGAGTTTGCTTCTCTTGTGCTGGGGCTGTCAGTAGTTAATACTAGCGGTAGCACAGTAACAGTAACTATGGATGCTTTCGCTTCTCGCTTCAATCTTCCTTCTAATTCTTGGATTAATCAAGTAAATATCGGAGCTTAAAAATGCCTTATACTCCTAACCCTGCTGACGGTACTAACCCGTTAGATGCAGTTGACGCTAGTACTGCTGCCGCAGAATTCAGAGCTTTAAAAACTTATCTTGCTGCTCAACTTGCTGGCCTTACAGTGCTTGCAGGTAAGAGCACTCCAGCAAGACAAACAGTGCTTACTGGCCCAGTTACTAGCGCAGGTTCTCCAGACATTCTCATCGCTGGCACAGGCTTAGCAGTAAATAGAGTAACTAGTAGCACTCCCTATGTGCTTACTTATGCAGCTGGTTTTAGCGCAATAACAGGTTCAGCAGATTTCTTCTCTAGCATCACCTGTGATGGCACGCAGATAGCTGGTAGCTTGGCGGCCAGTAATACCAATTACATTACCAGTGACTTTCTTACTATTGGTACTGAGACAGGTGGAAGCACTCTCATCGCACCTCAGTACGGTGCAGCTTTTGATAAGACTCAAAACCTGCTATGCAACTTTCAGGGTACGAACGGTGCGACAACAACAACGGACGACTTCGGTAATACGTTCCTGTTGACCAACGCGACAATCTCAACAGCGCAGTTTAAATTCGGCAGTTCGTCGCTGTTGTTTAACGGGACTTCAGCTTACGCTCAGACGGCGAATATAACAACGCTGGGCGCCGGCTCATGGGAAGTACCTGTATGGTTTAGAACGACTAGCTTAGCCGCATATCAAAGTGTTTTAACGTTTGCAAATGCTGGGGGTTACGGTTTAAATGTGGGGCTGCGTACTACTGGACTCCTTGAGATAAGCGCATCGAGCAATGGTACCTCGCACAACATAGCGTCTGCAGCAGCAGGGGCGACGACTCTCGCTATCAATACGTGGTATCGCTTGCGTGTTGTATTCGATGCGTTGGCGGGAACGTATCGTATGTACCTCTCGAACAATGGTGCGCTTGAGGTGCAAGACTACACGGTGTCCTCATCTTTAAAAATCTGCTCATTTACATCAGCACGAATCGGTACCAACTCCGCAGCAAGCGCAAATTGGTTTGTCGGCAACATGCAAACAGTCGGTATTTCCCGCTGCGCCACAGCTACCGGAGTGGTGACACCTTCAGTATCCGCGCCTACTGTCACCGACCAGAAAGTCAACTGGTTTGATTTAAATGCGTGGCAGATGAAGGAAGTCACTGCCGCCAGTGCTACCGCTGGAACTAACCCGACTTTCACTGCTCGCAATAGAGTGTTCGTGGGCGAGGCTGATACCAGCGGCGCGGCTGTCACTGCTGTGAGAACCTATGTGTATCAGAGCCTCGGCGGGCAGGCACGAAGCTTAGGTTATGGGCAGACTTGGCAGAACTTAGCTGCAAGTAGGGCGTATTCAACTACATATTACAACTTGACGGGCCAGCCAATTATTGTAAACACACAGTGGATAGCGGGTGTGGGTGCAAGTTTTACGCTCGCTGTTGTCACGATTGGCGGCGTGGCGCTAACAGCCCAGCGCGATGTTGGAGATTCTATCGCTGGTGGCCGGGCTATTTTTGTTGTTCCACCGGGTATGGATTACAGAGTAGTTCCCAATCCAGATGCAGGTACATCAACCATTCGCTATTGGGCAGAACTTCGTTAAAGGAAAAATCATGCACTACAAAGCCCCCGACAATTCCCTGCACTTTCTTGCTGATGACAGCTACGCGCATGTATTGCCTGTTGGCTCTATCGCCATCACTGATGACGAAGCTGAAGCACTCAGGCCAGTACCTCCAGATCTGACATACCGTGAGCTTCGGGCTGCTGAGTACAACCTCAAGTCTGCAGGCGAGCAATTCGCTATGCAGTACGATGATGCGGTCAATAAGACAACTACATGGGTGGATTGGCAGACTGAAATAAAAACCAGAATCTCGAAGCAATGACCAGCATCATGCAGCAAGACTGGCTCTATCTCATTGCCTACGGCGCAGTGTTCATGCTGTGCTTCTGGTATCTTTTCATTGCAGTGATGGGTTTGAAAACACACTGGAAAAGTCTACACATCGTAGCGAAAGTGCTTGCGGTTCCCGGCGTGCTGGTGGCGTGGCTGATAGATTTAGTTCTAAACATCCCGCTCGGTTTAATCGCGCTGGAGTTTGATCAGTTGCAACGATGGCGTGAACGCGAGTACACCATGAGCCAGCGGTTCGGTCGCTGGAAATACGAAGGCGGTGCGAAGCGTTGGGTAGCGTGGACAGTTTGCGAGATATTCCTAGACTGCTTCGACGCTGGTAAACATTGCAAGTAAAGATAGAGCACTTCTCTTTAAAGGCTGCTTCCTGTGGCTCAAATTAAGTTTCGTGCTAACTTATCTGCTGCGAATATTCCTTATGTAAGCGACTTCTTTTCTCGCTCCATAATTATCCCGCAGATAGATATGAATAGTCCAAAGGTTCGTGGATTCGATGGTACTGACGGTGACCTAGACATTGGTATTCCGCAGGCATTCTATTGCCACAATGTTATGCCTACCGGTCAAGGCTTAATGGCTATTGGCTTTCAACAGAAGATACCACCTCTGAGCGGCGCAGATGACTTTGACCAGTACATGCTTCTACGGGATGCAGATGAGAACAAGTTTCTGTACTCTCCCGCCAACGGTAAGAACTACATCTATCGTGGAGATACTCAAGTTTGGGCGAGTACTAACCCGCTTATTCCCGGAAGCTTTGCAGGTACAATTACCAAGGCGTATCTGCACGCACGCACCTTTGTATTTTATGCAAATTTAAACTGTTACGAATACAACACTGCTACCGGAGTTTTTGGCGTAGCTTCACTTACTAGTTTGGTATCAGCGAATATTCTTGGCTTATGTGCTGCCATTAATTATCTCATTGCTTACGATGAAGAAACTATCTATTGGGGCAGCCCGCTAGTAGGTTCTGAAACTGACTTTACTCCTAGTACTCTTGTCGGTAGTGGCTCTACTCAGATTCAAGAAGTGCGAGGTAAGATTGTAGCCGTGTTGCCAATCTCAGGTGGCTTCATGGTTTACACTACTAACAACGTAGTGAAGGCTCAGTATTCTGGGAACCTGCAAGCTCCTTGGGTGTTCTCTGAAGTAGCTGGCTCTGCTGGTATTGCTAGTATTGAGCATGTAGCCTATGAGTCTAACTTCTCAGTCCACTATGCTTGGACTACTGCGGGATTGATGCGGATAGAGAAGGCTGGAGCAGAGCTAGTATTCCCTGAAGCTACTGACTTTCTTGCTGGTTACATTTTTGAGGACTGTGACCCTAGCACGCTTTTGCTGGCAGTTCGATATCTGGGGTCAAAGCTTAATATTAAAGTTTCAGTGGCAGGAAACAGGTATGTTATAGTCTCCTATGGAATCACTGTAGGAGCTTATACTCATGCTCTTATCTTTGATATTGCACTCAAACGCTTTGGTAAGGTAAGACTAACTCATGTGGATGCTTTTGAGTTTGTGCAACCTAACTTCTTTGGTGTGCGCAGTTACGCACAACTTACTCCTAACACTTATGCGGAGCTTAGTCCTACTACTTACACAGGCTTAAGTTTGCAGCAGGAAACTTTTGTGCAGCCGGGCAAGAGTATTGGATTCTTGCAGCAAAACGGCGCAGTGCAAATAATTAATTTTCAACCGGGAGCAGTAGCAGCTGAAGGAGTGCTATTTATAGGGAAGTTTCAGCTTCAGCGCAGCCGCTTCTTACAGCTTACTGAGTTAGAAGTAGAGAGTTTATTCAACAATCCTACCAACTTTACTGTAGCTATTTGCACTAGTTATGACGGAAAGAACTTTGGTCTTATAATTCCAGCTACCCAGATTTACTCTAGCGGCACTTTGCGCAAGTACGGTTCGCGTCAGAAGGGTGAAAACATAACCTTACGCTTCACTGGCTCTTTCTATCTGGTATATCTGGGCTTGGCAGTTACCATAGAAGGTAATCGCTAATGCCAATCTCAGGCTATAATAGCCCAATTAACACTAACCTTCCCCTTAGTGTTGACGAAGCTCCTAAAGAAATACGCGGGTATTTGCAAGGTATCTATAATGCTTTACAGCAGTTACAGATAGCCTTCAACACTTATACTGGGGCAGGTCAACCAGTAGCAGATTTATGGAGTGTGATTACTCCAGAAGATACTGTCATAGTTGGCAATATGAATAGATTGTTTGGGCTGGCTAGCGAAACAATCTCTTTTGGAGCAGCTGTTAATATCTATAATAATGTAGGTGTTTTAACTCTGCGAAATGCCAATGCTACCAATAACACTAAACCTTGCCACGCTTGGTGCTCTACTACTGGAGGCATTGCTAACGGTTCTTATGGAGAAGTGCAGATTGGTTCCAGCCTTTGCACTGGTATAGGTGGACTTACTATAGGTACTAGGTATTTCCTATCTACTACTAACGGTTTAATTACTGCGACCAGCCCGGTTGCAGTCGGTAATATTGGGCAGGTAGTTGGTTACGCAGTGGGAGGCACTAGATTAGTTTTTAATCCTAATCAGCAGTGGACTCAATACTAAGAATTTTAAGTAGCACTACACTTCTGGAGAGCTAAAAATGGTAACAGCCCAAGACCGCAATCGCGCTGATATGGATATGAGATATATAACAAGAGAGGAGTTTAGTGTGCACGCAGCTGAGCAAGTAGAGTTGAAAGAGGAGATGAGAACTCAGACAATAATGCTTTGTCGCTTAGAGCGCGCCGTGTTCTCTAAGGAAGTTGACAGTGAGTTTGATTCACCCGGACTTATGGTAATTGCAAATAAGATAAGCAACCACATTGATATGGTTTGCTCAATAGGCAGAGCAGTAAGTCGAGGCTTGATTGTGTTTCTTGGAGCTGCTGCTTCTCTCGCAGCCATCGGTCACAATGTAGGTTGGTGGTAAAAATGAAGAAGCTTACTGATAACTTTGCTTGGAGTACAGCTGCTGCCAGTGATTATGCAGACCGCTTTGATATTGATAACTCCATTCCAGAGGATATTAAAGAAACAATCGAAGCAGTCACTGCGCCCAAAATGGAGATGGTAAGAGCTGTGCTTGGCCACCCTGTGCTAGTGTCCTCTTGGTACCGCTCCCAAGCTTTGAACAGAGCGGTAGGTGGCAGCCAGCTCAGTCAGCATCGCCTAGGTTTAGCTGTAGATTTCCGTTGCCCCGGCTTTGGTACACCTCTTGCAGTAGCTCAAGAGCTGGAATTACAGAAGTTTCCTCTTGGAATTGACCAACTTATCTGGGAGTATTCTTGGGTGCATATCTCTTTTACAATCCCCACTGTTACTCCCAGATATCAAATGCTAACATATCAGAAATCTCCTGCTGGAAAAGCAGTCTATTTGAAAGGAATAATATCAAATGAATCCGCTGCTGCTTAGCACTCTGTTCGAAGTAGGCAAAGACCTTATTGACCGCTTGTTTCCTGATAGGGTAGCACAAGCTAAGGAACGTGCTGAAGCAGAACAGAAACTTATGGAGCTGGCTCAGTCTGAGCGTATGTCTGCTCGCGCCCAAGAGGTGCAACTAGCTATCGCACAAATAGAAGTTAATAAGCTTGAAGCTGAAAACCCTAATCTCTTTGTCTCCGGCTGGCGTCCTGCTACTGGCTGGGCTTGCGTAGGTGGCTTGATTTATCAGCTCATGCTGCGGCCTATGCTTGGTTGGGCCATGGAAAACCTATTCCAGTGGAGCTATCCTCCAGAGTTGGAAGTAGAAACTCTGTTGACCCTGCTCTTTGGTTTACTTGGTCTTGGTGCTTACAGAACCATTGAAAAAGTTAAAGGTAAAGATTAATGGCTACCAAAGCTGCTGTCTCGGAATCTTCAATTCTAGACTCTCTGCTGCCTATGTTGCGCGATTTGGGGACTAAGAAAACCACTTCAAACACTGGCTCTGCTAACACTGGCCCCTTAGAGCAAATGTTCGCTCTAATGAATCCAGATAGAGTAGCAGGTCAAGCGCGCGAAGGGGTTAATTACCAGACTGATAGACTACTGCAAGGTGCTCTCGGGAAGTATATTAATACTGTTAATCAGGGAGGCGGCTACGGTGGCACTAATGCTTATCTTAGCCAACTTATTGCTGATACAGCTGGCCAAGGTGCTGCGCTGGAAACTGATACGCGCCTTAAAGCAGGTGTCACCGCTACTAATGCGGCCACAGGAATTGCCAATGCTACGCGCAGAACTACTCAAGTAGATGGAACACGAGTGTCTGGCAATCCTATGAATAGTTTGCTCTTGGCAGCTGCTGGTTATGGGCTGAAGAAACTTGACCCTATTGATGCAATAAAGAAGAAGCTTAAAGGTGTTGGAACAAAAGGTGCAACCTCAGAGTTTGATTACAGTAGAGATGGAGTAGGAGCAGAGATTATTGGAAATCCAAGTGCTGGGAGTCTTGGCGGCGGACTGGATTACAGTGACACTGGAGTAGGGGCGGAAAGTATGTTCCAAAGTTCTGGGAACTCATCTCTTAGCGCAGATTATAGTAGTATAAGTTCAGAGGCATTCCGTAGTTATTCCCCAGATGTTTTTGACGGAGCTTCTGGGTTTGATAATAATACTTTCTCTCCCTATGCTTTCGATTCCTTAGGCATGACTTCTGAGAGTGCTGACCTTGCTGCTGCTTACGGCGCTGATATTTTCTCTCCTTATGCTTTCGATGGTGCAGGGCTGGCTGCGGAAGGTGCTGATTTAGCTGCTGCTTACGGAGACTTTGGAAGTGCTGGAAACTACGGAGACTTTGGAGGCTTTGGAGACTTTGGAGACTTTGGAGACTACGGAAGTGCTGGAGACTTTGGAAGTGCTGGAGTGCCGTACTCACAGATTTTAAATGTTCTTGCTGGCGGCGACGTGACGGATGCAGCAGAATCTGCCATTGGTTCCTATGCCGGGTTCGCCGTTGGAGGGCCTGTCGGCGCCTACGTCGGCTCCCAGATTGCTGACCCTGTATTTGAAGCTGGCAGTGACTTTGTACAAGACGTCGGAGATATGAGCAGCATAGTTTGCTACGAGTTAGTTAGAACTGGGGAAATGTCTAAGCACTTGGCAGATGTTTCCGCTGCCTACTCAATTAACTTACCAAGGGCAGTAGTTCGTGGCTATCACGGAATGTGCCCACTGCTGTTGCGCTTGATGCGTAAGTACTCAACCTTCCGCAGCTTCATGCGAACTATGGCTATTGCTCGCAGCTTGGAGCTAGTAAAAGG
>Ga0163147_10000964_pt1 | contig 44695 bp, 37 predicted proteins | sample OliLakLV19MP6G1_FD_148597 | JGI IMG/M metagenome (GOLD analysis project Ga0163147, IMG submission 148597) | Freshwater microbial mat bacterial communities from Lake Vanda, McMurdo Dry Valleys, Antarctica- Oligotrophic Lake LV.19.MP6.G1 | ecosystem: Environmental > Aquatic > Freshwater > Lake >... | reverse complement strand
ACCCGCACCCGCACCCGCACCCGCACTCCGCACGCGGCACTCGCACTCGCACTCGGCACTCGGCACTCGGCACTCAACCTCGGCCGTCGGACCGTCGGACCGATGGAATCATGTCGACACCAGCTCGTCTCGAGCAAGCGACCGAAGACGCCGCAACCGAGCTCGAGAGGTCCGGTGCGCGCCGAGCAGTTCAGGCGCGCCGATGATTCCGCGCACATCCGCTCCACGTGTCGCCTCGCGGCCCAACGCGGGCCGGGCGGGTGTGCGGAACATCCGGATTCTCTCTCACGGACACTTCGAGCTGCTCACCCAGACTTGGGAGTTGCCTCGAGCGCTTCTGGCGGTAGGCGCCCCCTGCCGGTCCCTGCTCCGTCCATCCCGGGCCTCGACTTCAGCGTCGGTTCGCAGTGCAGCCCACGAGGCCGGACTGACTCCGGAGATCGCAGGCGCCGCAGGCGACGTGAGCTCGAGCCAGCGTGGACGCCTACCCGCGGGGGTCGAACTTCGGTGGCAAGTACCCGCGCCGCTGCTGACGACCCACACGACTTCCCGCAGCCCCCGATGTCTTCACACGCTCTCAGCGTCGCTCACCAAGTTCCTCGGGCAGCTTGAACTCGACGTTCTCGGGCACGCCCTGCATCTCGCGCACGTCCTTCGCTCCGAGTTCACCGAGCCGCGCGAGCACGCGCTGCACGAGGCTCTCGGGCGCCGAGGCACCGGCGGTCACACCGACGCGCGTCTTCCCAGTGAGCCACGTCGGATCGATCTCGCGCGCGTCGTCGATCAAGTACGACGGAACGCCGCGGCGACCGCCGAGCTCCGCGAGCCGATTGCTGTTGCTCGAGTTCTTCGAACCGATCACGAGCAGCACGTCGATGCCCTCGTCGGCCAAGCGCTTGACCGCGTTCTGCCGGTTCTGCGTCGCGTAGCAGATGTCCTTCAGCTCGGGCCCCTGGATCTGCGGAAAACGCCTCACCAGGGCGTCGATCACTTCACGCGTGTCGTCGATCGACAGCGTCGTCTGCGTGACGTACGCCAATCGCTCGGCGTCGCGCACGACGAGGTTCTGCACCTCCTCGACCGTCGAGAGCACATAGACCGGGCCCGGGATCCGCCCGCGCGTACCCTCGACTTCGGGGTGTCCGGGGTGGCCGATCAGGACGACCTCGTGACCCTTCCCGGCGTAGTTCTGCGCTTGGACGTGCACCTTCGTTACGAGGGGGCACGTGGCGTCGATGACGCGCAACCCGCGCTCCTCGGCCGTGCGCACGACGACGTCGGAAACGCCGTGCGCGCTGAAGATCGTGACCGATCCCGGGGGAACATCGGTGAGGTCGTCGACGAACTTCACGCCGCGCGCGCTGAGGTCCTCGACGACGTGACGGTTGTGCACGATCTCGTGCAGCACGAAGACGGGCGCGCCGTGCAGCTCGAGCGCGCGCTCGACGATCTCGATCGCGCGATCGACGCCGGCGCAGAAGCCGCGGGGGTTGGCGAGGCGAACATCCATGAGGCCGACCATTGTGGCGCAGATCGGCGCGGGCTTCGACGGTCGGGTCGTGAAAGCACGGGGTGCGTGCCCACGGGCGGTCTAGCGCGCGGCGCGGCCCTCGCTGTACGTTGGTCGGAGATGTCTGGCCGCCATGATGAAGTTCGTCGCCTCGTTCGTCGTTGCGCTCGCTACCGCCGCGTTCTCGGCTTCGTGCTCGCGGCAAAGCGCGTCCGACTTGCTCTCGAGCGTAGGTGTGCCCGCACCCGGCGTGCAGTTGGAGTTCGGTGAGTCGATGGCATTCACCTGCCCTCCGAATGCGACCGCGGCCGAGATTCGCGCGTTCCAACAAGCGCTCCTTCGCGGCGAGCCGTTGCCCGCGGGCTGGCGCCCGTCGATCGACGGACGCGTCTCGATCACCGATACGCGAGTGCGCATGCCCGGCCCGGGGCTGCGCGTGTGCTCGGTCGTGATCGTCGAGGACCGCGCGGTCTTGGCCTCGGCCGCCGTCGAAGTCGAGGGCGTCGCGTTGGCGACGGCGGATCGCGAGCACGGCTCGATCGTCGATCGCACGCCGTGGTCGATCGCGTCCCTTACGGTGTTCGTTCCCGACGGTCAGCGTCCGTGGAAGGCGAAGGCCCTGTGGACGGGCGAAGAAGGGAGGAAGCACGAGTTCGAGTTGAAGGAGCCGAGCGAGCGGTGAATGGACGGTACACCGGGTTCTTGCGCTCGAAGCGCGCTGCGGCAACGCGACGGGATGCGCGCGGCGAATTTGATTGAGCACACATGTCCTGATCTGCGCCCGACTCGATGCGCGAGCCTTACCCGAGATGCGCCGCGGAGCCGCCGAACTGAAGCTACTCGGCGGAGCCGCCTGAACCGAAGCTACTCGCTACGCCGATCGATTGCGGAATCCCGAAACCATGCGTCGATGCGGAGGTAGCCCTCAGCAGAGGTTCCACACTCATGCTCAGGTCCCTGACCTGCGCGACGGTACTCACGTCCCTTTCGTCCTGTGTCTTCCACGTCCACGTGCACGAGGCTCCGCGCGAGAAGGCAATCGACACCACCCAGGCGCGGATGGCCGATACGCAGCCCGCCGAGTCCGCCGAGCGCACTGTGTCCGCTTCCGTCCACCGCGTGCACGGCTCGGTCGTCGATGCGGACGGCAAGCCGGTCGCGGCGCGCATCGCATTGATCGGCGCCGCCGGCGGTTCGTACTCCATGACGTTAAGCGAACCTCGGGACTTCGATCTCGAGTCGCCGCTCGGTGCAGCGGTCGTGATCGCGAGCACGCTCGACGGTCGGGTCGCCGTTCAGCGCCTGCGCGGCGGCGGGCAGGACGTGCGCCTCGTCCTCGCGCTCGGCGGGAGCATCACGATCGATTTCACGAGTGAGAGTGACATGCGCTGCGCCGTGTTCCACGGCGACCTGCGCATCGAGGACTTCACGCTGCGTGCGAAGTCGGATCGGACCCAGGTCATCGTGCCGGTCGGTGACATCCGCGTGCAGGTCTACGGCGGAGGCACGAGCCCGTCCGGCGGGCCTGGTGTCACCTACGACGAGCGCGTCACGATCACGCAGGGCGAGACGAGCCACGTGAAGTTCTCCGTCCATCCGAACCGATTCTGATTTCGTCGACCGATCGAGGCCTGCTTGGGGCGCTCACAACCCTTGAAGAAGTCGAGACTGCGGGCGCGCACAGTTTGTGAAGAAACCGTCGTCGACCGCGCGTACGGTGCCTGGACGACCCCGATGGTTTCGGGGGCCGTGGTCGGACCCTGGTCAGCGCAGGCCTTTCACAGAACCCAGGATTCGCGCCGAGGATCACACGTGCTCGGCGGTGCGAGTGCGATGCTCATCGCCCGCCTCTCGATCCTCCTCCTGTTCTTCGGCTGCGGCCCTGCCGCGTCGCGCGGGAGCGAGGCGTCCACGACGCATGCGACGCCGTCGCTCGCTCCTCGAACGGGCGATCGTGGAGCGATCGTCCGCCCGGGAACCCTGCCCTGGTTCGGCGAGTCGGCGATGTCGATCGACGGCAACCGCCTCGCGTTCATGCTTGCGCGCAGGACGCAGCAGCTCGTCGTGCTCGACATCGCGCGTCAGGAGATCGTCCTCTGGGTTGAGGTCGGCGCGCGTCGAGTGATCAGCATCGCGTGGAGTTCCGACGGCGAGTTGCTTTCGACGCTGGGCGACGACGGCGACCTGCGCGTCGTGCACTCGCGATCCGGCGCGCTCCTCGCGAGGATCGGCAGCGGGCCGGCGGCTGGATCAACGCGGCGGTCGCGACGTGAGCACGCGTTCTCGACGGGCGATTCCTGCATCGTCGTCGTGGCGGGCGGTGCTCCTGGAGAGATCTGGGACTGGTTCGGCTCGAAGCTCGTGGCATCGCTCGGCGACGTGACGGATGCGAGGGCGTGTGCCTTCACGCTGAGCCGTTCCGGACGCTACGTCGCGATCGGGCATGACGACGGAATCGTGGCCGTGTGGAACGTCTCGACCGGAAAGCGGATCGGAGGTCCGCTCCACGTGCCGGAAGGAGAACGGAAGCTCGGTCACCTCGCGCTCGACTTCGCGCCCGACGAGTCCCTACTTGCGGTCGGCTGTGACGACGGGGTGGTGCGGCTGTTCGAACTCGAGGGTAGTGGAGAGGATCGGAGGCTCGTCGATCGCCCGCCGCGTGAATTGGCTCGGACCGGTCCAACTCCTGGCGCGGACGCCGTGGGATCCGTGCACTTCGATCCGAGTGGCGAGCGCGTTTTCGTGACGCTGTTCCCGTGGTGGAGCATTCAGACGTGGGATGTCGCATCGGGCGAGTTGATCGCCGTCGACGAGGGCAGCGGCGGGAACCCGAGTCCGATCGATACTCGATTCTCGCGCGACGGACAGCGCGTGATCTCGCAAACGCGGGGCGTCTTCACCTATCCCGAGCTTCGCCCGTCTTGGGGTGAATACGCGGTTCCCCGTTGTCTCCAAGGCCAGTCCGATGGCGAGCGTGCTTGGTGCATCTCGAACAACGAGACGCTTCGCGTCCTAACGCGTGGCTGACGGCGCGACCATCTTCGAATGGACGATCGAATGGTGACGGTACGACACGCGCTCCGGCACGCGCGAATCGTGCCGGACGGAGCGACGGAGCGACGGCGCCGTCAGCACCTCGAAGTGCGTCACGCAGCTCCCCACGGACCGATTTGATTCCGCACCGTTTCTTGCGCTCAGCCCAGGTGGATGAAGGTGTCGGACACGGATCTCTGAAGAACAGCGCGCGTATCGGTCAGGACGTCGTGGACTTCGCGCTCGGCCCAATCCCCACGAAAACCTGGGACAACACGAACCTCCCGTCCAATCGACATCGACGCTGGCTGATTCGCTCCGAACGCACCTACTGGGGACGGAGCGAACATCCTTCGGCTGCGAACTCGGGGAGCGACACTCGAATGCGCCGAGTTCGAGCTCAGCGCGCCAGCTCCCGGCGCAGACTCTCCCGCGCCGCGCTCAGCCGCGAAGACACGGTCCCCACCGGGATGCCGAGGATCGCCGCGATCTCCGCCTGGGGCATCTCCTCGAGCGCGGCGAGGCCCAGCACGGTGCGCTGCGGCGCGGGCAGGCGCTCGATGGCGGCGAGCACGCGCGCGGCGTCCTCGCGTTCGAGCGCGATCGTGCCCGGATCCTGCGCGTCGCCGGCGAGGCTCGAGAGCTCCGCGTCCAGGAGATCGGTCGCGTCGAGCCGCGCGGTCTCGCGCCGTTCCGTCCGCTCTCGGCGGCTGCGGACGCGCAGCGCGGCGCGGATCGCGATGCGGAACATCCAGCGCCGCCAGCGCGAGGGCGACCGCCACGGCGAGCTCGAAGAGCGGCCGGATTTGGAGCCAGCGCAGCCGCCGCAGCGTCCGATGGCGATCGAAGTTCACGCGCGGCCGGAGAGACGCCGCGCGCCCGGGGCCGCCTTGGAGCCCGTCGAATCCGTCCCGTCTCGTCATGGTGCGCTCTTGGAGGAGGGCAGGCGGTCGGACCTTCGGCCGCATTCGTGACTTCTTCCGGGCGTGCACCGCGCGGGCGCGACGGCCTCCTCACCGAACGGTGTCAGTTGAATCCATCAACCTCGCTCGCCCGTCGCCGAGAGCCGAGTGGACGCACCGAACGGTGTCCGTTGGATTCATCGACCTCTCGCGCTCGCGAGCCGGGTTGATGGATTCAACTGACACCGTTGTCAGTGGTGGTCTTCCGCGACGAGGTTCCGATTCCAGCTCGGGATCTCGATCACGACGTCCTTCGACCCGTTCGGCACCGCTTGGCACGCGAGCCGCGACGTCGGCTTCAAGCCGGGCGCGTTATCGAGTTGGTCCTCCTCGTCCTCGGTCGCGGCGGGCATGGAGTCGAATCCTTGCTTCACGATGACGTGGCACGTCGAGCACGCGACCACGCCGCCGCACGCGTGATCGATGTCGACGCCGTGCGCGAGCGCGATCTCGAGGATCGAGCCCGGCAATCCGTCGCGCGAGTAGGGGACCTTCGTCGGATCGACATCCACGGTCACGGCGTTCGGCAGGAACGTGATCGTGTAGGGCTTCGTCGGCTTGGGAGCGCCCGTACTCTTCAAGAAGGGATTCTGTCCGCCCATCGCAGTGCCTCAGCGTTCGCGTCGCCGCGGTTCGCGCGGCGGTGCCTCGTCGCGGCGAGGGGAGGGACGCGGTGCTTCCGTGCGTGCCGCGGGACGACGCTCGGGATCGGGACCGCGCGGACGGAAGTCGCGCTCGGGCGAGGGCTCGGCATCGAACGCGGGAGCCCGATTCGGCGCCGGATTCCGCGGTTTCGGCGCAGCGGATGCGGGCGCGGCGGTCGAGCGTCGCGCGGGACGATCTTCGCGCGATTCGGGAGCCGCGCGCACTTCGCGCGAGCGCGTTTCGTCGCCGCTCGGAGGGAGCGAACTCGCAGGGCGAGTCGGGCCGGCGTCACGTCCGCGCGGCGCATCGAGTGGAGTTCCGCGACGGGCTTCGCGCGGAGCTTCGTCGTCCGCAGGCCAGCGCGGCGTTTCGGCGCGTTGACGCAACGGGCGATCGCGGCGATCGAGCGGGTCGTCGGGACGCGGTTCGAGCTGACGATCGCCTTCGCGCGGGAGCGGCGCGCTCGCACGCACCGGTGAGTGCTCGTCACGCGGCCACGAACGCTCGGGTCGCGCGGAGGCGTGCGGCTCCATCGGGCGCTCAGCCCTGTCGCGCCCGCGCGGCGGCTGCGACTCAGCGCGCGGGGCGGACTCCGGACGACGTTCGGCGTCGCGCCGCGGAGCGTCTTCGCGCGCGCGATCGAGCCCACGCGGCTCGGCACGCGGTGCGTGATCGCGCGGCGACTCGTCGCGCTGCGCTTCGTTGCGAGCGGGCGCTCGGCGCGGTGCGCCGGTACGCGGGGATTCAGCGCGTGCGGATTCAGCGCGTGGAGCCGCACGGCCTGAGGCTTCCTTGCGCGGAGCCGCACTGCGAGGAAACTCAGTCGGCGCCGATTCACGGCGAGGAGATGCACTGCGCGCCGAATCACTGCGCGCCGAATCACTGCGCGCCGAATCACTGCGCGCCGAATCACTGCGCGCCGAATCACTGCGCGGCGAATCACTGCTCGCCGAATCACTGCTCGCCGAATCACTGCGCGGCGAATCACTGCGCGGCGACGCCGCGCGCGGAGAATCGCTCCGCGCTGACTCCGAACGCGGTGACGTCGTGCGCGCCGATTCTTCACGCGGCGATCGCGCCCGCGTCGGTTCTCGCTGCGAGCCCTCACCGCGCGGCGCCTCACCGCGCGGCGCCTCACCGCGCGGCGCTTCACCGCGCGGCGCCTCACCGCGCGGCCCTTCGCCGCGAGCCTCTGCCGTTCGTGCGCGCGGCGCACGCGGAGCCGGCGAACGCGGGCGTTCGCCCTCGGCCTCGATGCGCGGCTCGTTCTCGTCGCGCGTGCTCGCGCGGGCCGGACGCTCCGCACGCGGCGCTCGCACGGTGCGCTCTTCACGCGGACCGCGACTCGTCGGACGTTCGTCACGCGGAGTCGGCAGGGCGACATCGCGAACCTCGTCGCGCGGACTTTCGTCGCGCCGCGGCCGCGGCCGCTCGCCGCGCAGCGGCGGATCGACCTCGGGAATCTTCCACGTGGCTTCGCGCTCGATCTGCGTCCACTTGCGGCGGTCGATGCCGCCGACGAGCGTGATCGCGCGGCCCTTGCGACCCGCGCGGCCCGTGCGGCCGATGCGGTGCGTGTAGTCCGTGATGTCGTGCGGCGAACCGTAGTTCACGACCGTCGACACGTGCTTCACGTCGAGCCCGCGCGACGCGACGTCCGTCGCGATCAGCGCCTTCACTTCGCCCGTGCGGAACGCGGCCATCACGCGGAAGCGCGCGGCCTGGTCGTAGCCGCCGTGCAGGGCCTTGATGCCGAAGGGCATGCGCTCGAGCCGACGGATCAGCTTGTCCACGTCCGTGCGACGCGGACAGAACACGAGGAACACGTCCTCGGGGTCGCTGTTCTCGATCAAGCGCATCAGCGCGAGCGTGCGATCCTCGTCGTCGAGGAAGATCACGCTCTGCTCGATGTTGTCGACCGTCTTCAATCCGGCGGCCGTCGCGACCTCGGCCGGATCCTTCGTGTTACCCCGGGCGAGCTTGAGGAGCTCCGCCGGGAAAGTCGCCGAGAAGAGCAGCGTCTGACGCTCGTCCGGCGTGTACGACAAGATCTCCTTCACGTCGTCGATGAAGCCGAACTCGAACATGACGTCGGCTTCGTCGAGGATCGCGAACTCCGTCCACGGGAAGGACAGGAACTTCTGCTTGTAGAGGTCGAGGATGCGACCCGGCGTCCCGACGACGACTTGCGCGCCGCGCTTGAGCGCCTTGACCTGCGGCTCCATCGGCTCGCCGCCGACGATGAGCGCGACCTCGATGCCGCGCGGCTTGCCGAGTTCGGTGAGGACCTTCTGGACTTGCTCGGCCAGCTCGCGCGTCGGGCACATGACGAGCCCGAGGACGGACGCGCGCGCCGGGTCGATCTTGGCCATCATCGGCGCGCCGAACGCGAGCGTCTTGCCCGTGCCGGTCTCGGCCTTGGCGATGACGTCCTTACCCGCGAGGACCGGTCCGATCGCGAGGCGTTGGATCGGCGAAGGCGTCGTGATGCCCATGCCTTCGATGGCAACTTGGATCTCCTCGCCCAGTTCCCAGTGACGGAACGTGGTGATGTCGGGGGGAATCAGAGTCGGGTCGAGCGGGCGAATGGCTTCGGAGCTCTTGGAGCTCGCGGCGGCGGGTGCCGGCTTGTGTCGAGGGCCGCGCGAAGCACCGCTGCGGCCACCTTGGAATTGGGGTGTCAACTTGGAATCGATCTCATGCTGGATGGAATGGAACCCCAGTAGAGTAAAGCCTCACGCGCGGTCCACAAGGCGACCGACGCGGAAACCCTGAGCGAGACGCCGAACTTCGGTTGTGCGCGGGGGCCGGGCTCCTCGGAAACCTCTTGGTCGCTGGATCACCGGGTGTGGCGAGTAGCATGCGCGCGATCTCGCCTCGAACCAAAACGAGCCCACGCGCATGCGCATCGTCACCTGGAACGTGAATTCGGTCCGCGCGCGTCTGCCGCGCCTGCTCGAGTTCCTCGAACGCGTCCGTCCCGACGTCGTCTGTCTGCAGGAGACGAAGTGCCTCGAGGAGGCTTTCCCACTCGAGCCGATCGAGGACGCCGGCTACTCGTGCGCCGTCTACGGTCAGAAGACCTACAACGGCGTCGCGATCCTCGCGAAAGGGCGCATCGAGGACGTCGTTCTCGGGATGGACGACGGCGTCGAGGACGCGGAAGCGCGCGTGATCTCGGCCCAAGTCGGCGACGCGATGATCGTGAACGCGTACGTCGTGAACGGGCAAGAGGTCGGGGCCGATCGATACCACTACAAGCTGCAGTGGATGTTGCGCTTGCGCGACTTCGTGGCGCGACGCTGTCCGCTCGACGAAAAGGGCGTGGTCTGCGGTGATTTCAACATCACCTTCGACGATCGCGACGTGCACGACCCGGTCCTGTGGCACGAGAAGATCCTGTGCAGCACGCCGGAGCGTCGCGCGCTCGCGGGCCTTTCGGGACTGGGGTTGAAGGACGCGTTCCGCAAATTCCACGAGGAAGGCGGGCATTACACGTGGTGGGACTTCCGCACCAAGGGCTACCAGCGCAAGGCCGGTCTGCGCATCGACCACTTGCTGCTGACGCCGCCGGCGTACGAGTCGCTCGAGTCGTGCACGATCGACCTCGCCGCGCGCGAGGGCGCGGGGCCGAGCGATCACGCGCCGGTCGTCGCGGAGTGCTGAAAGCGCGCGTGCTCCCTCTACGGGCTCCTCCTCGGTGCAGCATTCGGCGCGTGCACGGACACCGAGAAGCGGCCCGACGTCCTGCTCGTCACGTTCGACACGACGCGCGCGGATCACCTCGGCGCTCACGGCTACGGACCGCCACGCAAGCGCGCGGGCTGCGGGCCGCGCGAAGCGCGCGTCGCACCCGACGATCCGCGCTTGCTCGAACGACTCCAAGCTCTCGGCGAAGCGAGTTCGGGTCGCGCGCTCGCGGAGGCGCGGCCCTCGTGCTCGTGGCGCTGATTTCCGACGTCCTCTTCCTGCAGCCCTCGAGCGAAGCCGTGATCCGAGCGCTCGCGGCCGTCTTCGCCTGATCCGGAAGGCAAGGGGCCGCTAGATTGTGCGGCCCATGATCGCGAACGCCCTCCTCGTCTTCCCGCTCCTCAGCCACGCCGTCGAAGATCCGAAGCCGCCCGCCCACGACGTCCAGAGTCCCGTCGGCCCCTCTCGCGACGTCGCCATCGATGCGCGCGAGGGGACGTGGATGAGCCTCGACGTGTCGCCCGACGGCAGCGAGATCTGCTTCGACTTACTGGGCGATCTCTACGTGATGCCGATCGCGGGCGGCGAAGCGCGCGCGATCCAGAGCGGCGTCGCGTGGCAGATGCAGCCGCGCTACTCGCCCGACGGGAAGCGGATCGCGTTCACGAGCGATGCGGGCGGTGGCGACAACGTGTGGATCGCGAAGACGGACGGCACGGACGCGCGGCAGGTCACGAAGGAGACGTTCCGCCTGTTGAACAGTCCGGCGTGGTCGCCGGATGGCCAGTGGATCGCGGCGCACAAGCACTTCACGTCGCGGCGGTCGCTCGGCGCGGGCGAGATCTGGCTCTACCACGTGTCGGGCGGCGAGGGTTTGCAGCTCACGACGCGCGCGAACGAGCAGAAGGACCTGGGTGAGCCGGCGTTCTCGCCCGACGGGCGCTACGTGTACTTCAGCTTCGACGCGACGAGCGGCGACACATTCGAGTACAGCAAGGATGTCACCGGCGGCATCTACGCGATCGATCGACTCGATCGCGCGACGGGCGAGCGCATGCGGTTCGTCGACGGCCCGGGTGGAGCGTGTCGGCCCGTCCCGAGCCGCGACGGCAAGAAGCTCGCGTTCGTGCGGCGGGTGGACTTCGTGACGACGCTCTTCGTGATGGACGTCGCGTCGGGCGAAGCGCAGCCCCTGTACGCGCCGCTCGAGCGCGACATGCAGGAAACGTGGGCGATTCACGGCGTTTATCCCTCGTTCGCTTGGTCGCGCGGAGACCGCGAGATCGTGCTGTACGCGCAGGGTCGCATCCGGAGCATCGATGTCGAGACTAGAGTCGCGCGCGAGATCCCGTTCCACGTGCGGGACGTGCGCAAAGTTGCCGACGCCGTGCGCTTCCCCGTCGAAGTCGCGCCGAGTGAGTTCCCGGTGAGGGCGCTGCGCTCCGTCGCCGTGTCGCCCGCCGCGGATCGCGTCGTGTACCAAGCGCTCGGACACGTGTGGCTCCGTGCGCTGCCCGATGGCGCGCCGCAGCGAGTGGCGCAGGACGATGCGCGCTTCGAGTTCGAGCCTTCGTGGTCGCGAGACGGCCGTCGGATCGTGTTCACGACGTGGACGGACGAAGGTCTCGGCGCCGTCGTCGTGCGCGAACTCGGCAGCGGCGCCGAGAGCGTGCTCACGACGCAGAAGGGTCACTACGTCGAACCCGCCTTCTCGACCGACGGCCAGCAGGTCGTCTATCGCAAGACGGGCGGCGGGGGGGTGGTGTCGCCGCTCTGGTCGCGCGACACCGGCATCTACCGCGTGCCGGTGAGCGGCGGCGAGCCCGTGCTCGTGACGAAGAAGGGCGCGCGTCCGCAGTTCGGCGCGGACAGCGAGCGCGTCTTCCTCGTCAGCGAGGAGTCACAGAAGGACGCCGACCGACGCACGCTGTGGAGCGTCGAGCTCGACGGTTCCGACGAGCGCGTCCACTACGCGAGTGAATGGGCGACGCAGTTCGCGCTCTCGCCCGACGGCAATTGGATCGCGTTCGCCGAACGCTGGAACGCGTACCTCGCCCCGTTCGAGATGACCGGTCGCGAAGTCGCGATCGGCCCCGCGACGAAGGCCTACCCGGTTGCGCGCCTCTCGCAGGACGCGGGCGAAAACCTGCATTTCTCCGGCGATTCCAAGCGCGTTCATTGGTCGCTCGGGCCCGAGCTCTTCGAGCGCGAGCTGAAAGACGCGTTCGCGTTCCTGGACGACGCGCCCGAGAAGCTCCCCGAAGCTCCGACATCCGGGCGCAACATCGCGTTCACCGCGCAGCGCAAGACGGTCGACGGCTCGATCGCCCTCGTCGGCGCGCGCGTGATCACGATGAAGGGTGACGAAGTCCTCGAAGACGGCGTCGTCGTCGTGGACAAGAACCGCATCGCCGCGGTAGGCCGGCGCGCCGACGTCGCGATCCCCGCCGGCGCGCGCGTGATCGACGCCGCCGGCCTGACCGTCATGCCCGGCATGATCGACGTGCACGCTCACGGTCCTCAAGCCGTGAACGGCATCACTCCCCAGCGCAACTGGGCCAGTCATGCCAACCTCGCGTTCGGTGTCACGACGATCCACGATCCGTCGCACGACACGAACTCGATCTTCGCGGCGTCCGAGATGCAGAAGGCCGGGCTCGTACTTGCACCGCGCACGTACTCGACGGGAACGATCGTGTACGGCGCGCAAGGCGACTTCAAAGCGCCGATCGAGTCGCTCGACGACGCGCGCGGACACTTGCGTCGTTTGAAGGCCATCGGTGCGTTCAGCGTGAAGAGCTACAACCAACCGCGCCGCGATCAGCGCCAGTGGGTGATCCAAGCCGCGCGCGAGCTCTCGATGATGGTCGTGCCCGAGGGCGGATCGCTGCTCCAGCACAACTTGTCGATGGTCGTCGACGGTCACACCGGCGTGGAGCACTCGCTGCCCGTCGAGAAGATCTACGACGACGTCGAGCAACTGTGGGGTGCCTCGAAGACGGGTTACACGCCGACGCTCGTCGTCGGATACGGCGGTATTTGGGGGGAAAACTACTGGTACCAGCACACGGACGTGTGGCGGAACGAGCGTCTCGCCGCATTCGTGCCGAAGTTCGTGGTCGAGCCGCGCGCGCGCCGCCGCACGATGGCGCCGGACGAGGACCAGAACATCCTGCGCTCGGCCGGCATCGTGAAGAGCATCATCGACGCGGGCGGGCAGGCGCAGCTCGGCGCGCACGGACAGCTCGCGGGTCTCGGCGCACACTGGGAGCTGTGGCTGCTGAAGCAAAGCGGGATCACGAACCTCCAGGCCTTGCGCTGCGCGACTCTGTCGGGCGCGCAGTACGTCGGCCTCGACAAGGATCTCGGGTCGATCGAAGTGGGCAAGCTCGCCGACCTACTCGTGCTCGAGCGTGATCCCCTGACCGACATCAGGAACAGCGAGTCCCTGCGCTGGACGATGCTCGACGGTCGCCTGTACGACGCGCGGACGCTCGCGCCCGCGGACGGACGCGCGGGCCAAGCGCCCGACTACTTCTGGCGCGGGATGCAGTCCGGGATGCCGGCGCAGACGGCGACGGAGACGTGCGCGGGGTGCGGGATCTGAGGCGAAAAGCCAGCTTGGTGCTCCTCGCGTCGGGCGAGGAGCGGAACCCTCTGGTGGCGGAGCCGCTCTTCCTAGCGCGCTACATCGAGAAGGCGGGGACGGGCACGCTCGACATCATCGAGCGTCTGCGGCTCGCAGGATTGCCCGAGCCGAAGTTCCTGCAGGAAGGCGGGACCTTCATCAACAGGCTCTGGCGGCGCGATCGCGCCGCCGAGCCTATCGGTGACATCGGGGGGCGTTCCAGCCAGGCCCGAGTCGAGGCCCGAGTCGGGGTCAGAGTGGTGGCGGGCCCAAGCTTCCTGGCGCACGGAATGGGACCCGAAGTCCGTCCACGACCGGATCATGTTCGCCCTCCGAGGGCAGCCCACCCGTTCGTGAACGAGAAGTTTTGCGGCGCCTGCTCCTACCGGCGGATCGCCGGCTACTTCCGCAGCTCGATCAACGAGACCCGCAGCGCGTTCGCGCTCGACTAGGAGATCCTGTGGGAGGATCGCCTGCGCGCTCGTGTCGGCATTGCTCGACGACGGGCCGGTCCGGATCCTCTGTCCGTCGACCCTCACGCTCCAGTAGCAGGTCGAACTGATGGACAGGCTCGGGATCCGGAGCGCGGTCTGGTCTTCGATGAGAAGGGATTGGCTTCCTGTGAGGTCGGGTCGGACTGGCCTACCCCAGGCGTAGATCCGCGCGCTGCAGCACCAGAAGTGCCGTCGCGTCGATCCCACGATCGCGCAAGGTCGAGATCGGACCTTCGATCGGGCTCGCGCGTCCAGCTGACTCGTCTTGGTCGTCGGCCCGCCGGAGCGGGTGCGCCCACATCACGAAACTCTCGGCGTCTTGGGGCATCTCGACGTCGTGCGTGCCGTCGTACGTGACGTCGCGCTTGGCTCCGCCGGCGAACTCGAAGCGTATGGAAACGGCGAGCGCGCGCTCCGACAGGAGTTGGCGAGCTTGCTCGCGGTTGGTCATCGTGGAGTAGTTCATGGTGTTCTGCCTTTCGTCGTGACGCCTTCGTCGATGCGGGTCCTGCCGGATCCGAACCGAGTTTCATTCGTGATCAACTGCTCGAGCACTTGGCGCGTGATGGTCGTACCTTGCAGTCGCAGCGCGGCTGAACTCGCGCGCGGGCCGAAGTTCCACGTGCGTCCGTGCCCAGCGCCTCGGGGCTGCTGGTCGTTCTCGCAGCGACTATCGCGCCCGTTCCCGACGACGGCCTGATCGAGCAGCGCAGCGCGTGGAAAGTCCCGCTGCGGCCGATGGTTCACCGGCAACTCGGGAGACGGCTCGGAGCGCAGCGAACCGGCGCGCGCGTCTTCGTTTGTAGAATCGACGCGGGCCCCACCGCGCTGCGACGGCTTCGGAAGGTCGGCTCTCTCGTCGGGCTGGATCACGATGCAGGTCGCGCGCCGCTCGGGAGCGCCCTCCGCTCATGGAAGTGATCGAGACGCGTGGGATGGAGGACGGACTTCGACGTGAAGCCGATGGTCTGCGCCGCCGTCGTACTCGTCGCTCGGCAATTGGGCGCCGGGCTTCCGAGCGCCCATGAGACCGAGGGAGACTCGCGCATGCCGTGTCCCATGCACCCGTCGTGCCCGAACCTCGACGTGGAGAAGCGTCGCCCGATCCGCGTCCCTTATTTGCGCAGCGCGTCGCGCGCCGCCTTGTAGGCGAAGAAGACGAGGATCACGAAGAGCGCGATCGCCCCGACCGTGACCCACGGGTTTTCGAGCATCGCCTGCGCCTGACTGCCGACCGCGATCGCGAGCCCGGCGAACGTCGCGGACACGAGCGCGCCGCCGAGGACGACCGCCCACAGCCCGCGAGTTCGACTCAGTCCGAGCAACTGCCCGACGAATGTCCCGCCCATCGATCCCGAGGCTGGAAGCGGCAGGTAGACGAAGAGCACGACCCCGAGGAACGCCATGCGGCGGAGGCGCGGATACTCGGCGAGAACCCGCTCCGCACGATCGTGCCCTTTCTTGAGCGTCGGTCCGATCCAGGGCAATCGACCGAGGGGACCGAGTCCCACGGCCAGCGTCGCGCCGACCGCGAGATCCGCGCCGACGGCGAGGATGGCGAGCGCCCACGGGTGCAGTGGCGATTCCGCGGAGAGTCCGCTGAAGATCACGTATTTCCCGGGCAGCGTGGCCAGGCCGAGGACCTGGGCCCACACGCGACCGCTGTGCTCGTGCTGCGCGATCGCGATCCAAATGGCGATGCCGCCGAAGAGGAGCACGAGCGACGCGATCCACAGCGCGAGGAGAACCCGCGTTTCGCTCGCGCTGGGCTCGGCCGCGACACACGGCATCGACGGAGGTACGGCGCTCATCGGGGCGGAGAGTCTGCCGTGCCACGGCCGCGATACCCAGAGCCTCCTTCGAGCTGCTTTGGCGCGCACGGACCGCGACGCCGTCAGTTCCGTGCGTCGCGCGCCGCGTTCACGACCGCATCGAAGAGCGATTGCTGCTCGCGCTCGCTCGCGGCCGTGTGCTCGGGATGCCACTGCACCGCCCAGAGATGCTCGTGATCCGCGTGCTCGGTCGCTTCGATCGCGCCGTCCTCGGCCCACGCAACCGCGCGAAAACCGCGACCAGGATCGCGCACGGTTTGGTGGTGCCACGAGGAGGGTGCGCACGCCGTCGAGGCGAGCGTTCTCGCGAGTCGCGACTGCGCATCGATCCTGACTGCGTGCGCTTGGAAGCGACCGTCGCCACGGTGGGGGACGCGCTCGCCGTACTCGTCGGGCACGTGCTCGACGAGCGATCCGCCGTGCGCGACGGCGAGGACTTGGAGGCCGCGACAGATGAACAGTGCAGGAACGCGATGCGCGACGATGGCTCGCGCGAGCGCGATCTCGGAGTCGTCCCGAACTCGGTCGACTCCGTAGATCTGTGGATGTTCGCGCCCGCCGTACAGCTCCGTCGCGATGTCGCCGCCGCCGGTCAGCACGAATCCGTCGCAGAAATCGAGCAGTTCGAGGGCCGCGCCATCGCCCGGCGGGAGAAGGATCGCCAACCCGCCGGCGCGTCGCACTCCGTCCACGTAATCAGCGGTAAGCCGTAACTTGCCGTCGGTCGTGTCCCGTCCGGGAGTCGTGATGCCGATGCGCGGGCGGGTCATGGGCACGTCACTATAGCCTCGCGCTCAGTCGGCGATCGTGAGCGTCCACACCTCGCGCGAGCCGAGGTCGCATACGCGGATCACGTGGTTGCCCGTGTCCGCGACGAACAGATGTCGGCCGCGCACGGCGAGGCCTTCGGGGCCGAAGAATCGTGCTCGCGTGAAGCCGCCGTCCTGATGACCGGCTTCGCCGGTTCCCGTCAACGCGGCGACTTGGCACGACAGGACGTCCATGTGTTTGATGCGATGGTTGTAGGTGTCCGCGATGAAGAGCAGCCCGTCGAGCGCGAGGCCCATGGGGTGCTGCAGGCGCACGCGCGGGCCGAACCCGTCCACGTCGCCCCACTCGAAAAGCCCTTGACCGACGAGCGTTTCGACGTGGGGCTTGCCGATCAACGCGGCGCGACGAATCGCGCTGGCCTCGGCATCCGCGACGTAGAGCGCGCCGGCACCGCCGACCAAGTCGCTGGGCTGATTGAACGAGGCCGTGTGCGCAGGACCGTCGTTGAGCCGTTCCGATCCGTCGCCTGCGAAGAGTCGCACGTCGATCTCGTCGTCGATCGCGGCGATCTGGTGACTGCCCGCGAGTGCCACGAAAAGTCGCGGGGCATCGAGCCACAGACTCCACGGCGAACGTAGTGCGATGGAGCGGGGATCGCCGCCGTCGCGGAGAGGTCCGCGTCCGATCTCGCCCGTGCCCGCGATCGTGCGCACGATTCCACGCTCGAGATCGATGGCGCGGACGGCGTGATTGCCCGTGTCGGCGACGTACAGCGTCGAGCCGCGGCTGGCCATGCCGTGCGGATCGCGGAAGCGTGCGTCCTGGATGGGTCCGTCGACGTATCCAGCTTCAGGGCCGCCGATTTCGCGCTCGATTCGCGCGCTCCTGTGCGCGTCGTCGATCTCGAGCTGGAGGATGCGATGGTGACCCGAATCGGCGACGAATAGCGTCGATCCGGACATGACCATGAGCTTCGACGGATGCGCGAGAGTGCGCGACCGCGATGGGCCGACGTGTGATTTCGGCGCGACGCGCACGAGCGTTCCTCGTGTTGCGTAGAGCGGGATTGTGCGCTCGATGGCCTGGATGAGTTTCGCTGCGTCGATCTCGCCCGAAGCCATGCCGATGACGCGACCTTCGGGATCGACGAGCGCGATCGTCGGCCATGCACGAACCGCCCATGCTTGCCAGATCGCGTGATCCGAGTCCTGGACGCACGGATGATCGATCCCGAGCTGTTTCACAGCCGAGCGCAGGTGTCCGAGTTCACGCTCGGCCGGGAATTTCGGCGAGTGCACGCCGAGGAGGAGGACCTCCTCGGGGAATCGCGCTTGGACTCGGCGCAACTGCGCCGCGTTGTGGTGGCAATTGATTCAACACGAGGTCCAGAACTCGACGACGACGAAACGGCCGCGGAAATCGGCCAAAGCGACCGGCGAGTCCGTGTTGACCCACTCGAGTCCGAGCGGGAACTCCGGAGCGCGCACCGCCGGCGTCTCGTGCATGCCGGCTCCTTCGTTCACGGTGCGTTGACGCGCAAGAGGTTCGACCATGCGGCTTGCCCGCCGCCTTCGTCGAGGAGGACTTGCAGGAAGGCCGCGGAGCCCGACGCCACGGTCCACGACACGATCGCGCGTCCGTCGGCTCCCGTGATTCCCGTCGCGAGGTCGGTCACGGTTCCGGCGAGGTACAGCAGACCTTGTGTGCCAGCCGTCGCTTGTCCGACTTGCTCGGCGCTCGCGATGCGGACGCGGAACGGAACGTTCGCCGGTCCATCGACGAAGATCCGCGCGCTCGCGCCCGTCGTCGTCGCGCCCCATGCTCCGAGCGTCGGCAAGTTCGACCAAGTCCGCAGCGTGAGGTCGTCGAACGCGGCTTCGGTCAGGCTGTTGTTCGGCGAGTCCGTGCAATTCAGGCGCAGTCGCATGCGGTGCGTCAACGGCAACACCGAGCCGAGATCTACGGTGCGCGCCACCCAAGCGTTGGCGTTCGAAGTGGTCTCGATCACGGACCACGTGGCGCCGTCGTCGTTGGACGCCTCGACGACGAGCACGTCGTCGATCGCGGTGCCGAGGAGGCACGCGAACCAACGGGAATAGCCCAGTTCCACAGTCGTGAAGCCTTGTGTCGAGAAGCGCGCGCTGGTGAGCGTCGTCACGCCGTCGACGTCGTTCACGCCGGAACTCGCTCCCGCGGCGGCGCCCGTGACCCAACAGCGCGTCCCCGCGCCGGGAGTGTTGTCCGAACCGGGCTGCGCAATCGCCGAGCCGCTCGACGTTTGTTGCGGAACTGCCCGCTGAAATGCGTAGTTCGCCGCACCCGTCGCGACCCAACCGAAGTCCGCGATCTCCATGTCGTCCTTCGCCAGCACGCGCGGCGCACCGAGGCGCACGGTCACGACGTCTGCCGTGACGAGTCCGTCGAAACCGATGCCGAGGTCGAGCTGAATCGTGCTTCCGGTGACGGCGTCGTTCGCGAAAGCGATGCGCAGCGGCAACGCGATCGGAGTGCCGAGCGTCATCGGCCCCGTCGGTGTCGCCATGATGGGCAAGATCTTCGAGCCCACGGAAAACGGAGTCGTTCCATTCAAGATGACGGCCGCACTCGTGCTCGACGCGAGGGTGAGCGAACCCGTGCTGGCGAGCACGCCGCCGTTCGCTAGATCGACGACGAGGTCCCAGGTCTCACCGGGCTCTTGATACGCGTCGCCGTCGCCGAGCCCGGGTACTTGTGTCCACGTCGTTCCGCGCTGCTCGGGCCAAGCGCCGGTGAAGCGCACGACGTCGAGGAACGGTTCGCGCACCGATTCGAAGAGCGCCGGGATGCGCGCCGGAATCGGCCAGAAGCCATCGCTCGACGAACCGATCTCCGGGCTGAAGAAGAAGCTACCGAGCGCCCCATAGCCCCAATCGAGGCTGCCGCCGTTCGCGATGTAGAGCAGTTGCCACGGGGTGCCGTACGCGAACCCGTTCTGGCTCGCGACGCGTGCTCCGTACTCTTGGAACTTCAGTTCGTCCTGCGTGACGACCTGCTCGTAGCCCCACGCGTAGAGCCACAAATCGCTGTACGTATGCGCCGAAACGGCCATGCCCGGCGGATGCGCGAGCAGCGCGTCGCGCACGGCGCGCGTCTCGGGCTCCGAGAATCCCGCCGTCCCGTGGTACGTGTCGTCCGAGGGGATCGTCGACGAACCGGGGTGCGACGGGCCCCACTCGAAACCGTAGTTGCGATTCAGGTCGACGCCGAAACTACCGCCGGCGTTCGCGCGCCGATTCTTGCGCCACAGGCCGCCGCCGTTCGGATTCGTCGCACGGTTGTATTCGTATCCGTCGGGGTTCACGCACGGAACGATCACGATTTGGCGCGTCTCGACCATGCGCTTCGCGGTGGGATCGCTCGGATAGCGCGACGCGATCCAATCGATCAAGAGGAGCAGCGACTCACCGCCCATCGGTTCGCGCGCATGGTGCAACGCGTCGAACCACGCGACGGGCTCGCCCGGCTCGTCGACCGTCGGATTGTCGGAGAGACGCACGGCCCAGATCGGCCGGTTCTCGATGCTGGTCCCGATCGAGAACTTCGGCGAGACGATCGTGGGATACGTCGTGCGGAGTCGGTCGAGCTCCGTGCCGATCTCGGCCAGCGTGCGGAAGCCGCCCATCGATCCGGCGCCGACCAAGGAACTCTGCGCCGCCGCGCGCTCGGCGTAGAAGCGCGCGAGATCTCGCTGCACCGTGCGCACGGTGAACCCCGCGCGTCGGAGCACCGCTTGCTCGGCATCGTCCGCATGGACGCGAATCCATCCGTCGTCCGCGCGATCGTGATCGTCGGGATCACGCGCGATCTCGAAGAGCCGCGCGGCGTCCGCGCGCGACGTGACGGCGACCTCGACGAGGTCGATGGGGCGCGCACTTTGGGCCGCTTGAAGAGCGAGGAGAAGAGCCTGGAACATCGACCCAGTCTCGCCGTGCCGACGCACGAGCGGGAGACGTCACCGAGAAATCTAGGGGGCAGGGTCTTCGAGCCCTCGCCACGATCACCGGCGCGCAGACCGTCCCGACCTCGGAGCCCATGAGAAATTCCCGGGCTCTCGCATCGCTGAGCAACGCAACCGGACCGAGAGCACCGACCGCTCGCTTTCTCCCTGCCGCCTCAGCCCGTCGCCGCCGGCGGCGGCAATCCGCGCCGCGCGTGCTCCGCGAGCGCACACTCGGCACGCAGTGCCAAGTCCGTCTGCGAAAAGAGCTCCTGCATCCGATGTGCGGGCAATTGCAGCCGTTGGAGCAGGAGATCGACGAGATGGGTGAGCGGTACGCCCGTGGGGAGGTTGAGGAATTCCTCGCAGCGCGCGAGCAACGCCGTCTGCACGCGCGCGCGCACGCCTGGTTCGTCCGCAGCCGGAACGTCCCATTCCTCGAGCGGCTCGATGCGCACGCGTCGATACAACCGGTCGCTCGGGATCTCCTCGATGCGCACGCGACCGAGGCCGATGAGCCAGATCAGAAAACGACCGTCGGCCAACTCTTCGTGGCGGCCGATTTCCCCGAGGCCCGCGATCGCGTGGATGCGCGGAGGATCGAACGACTCGCCCTCCGCATCCTGGATCGTGCCTATCACGAGTCGGCCGTGACGATCGAGCAGGTCCGAAACCATCTGGCGGTAGCGCGGCTCGAACACGTGCAGCGGCATCACGCAACCCGGGAAGAGGAACACGCCCGGCAGCGGGAAGACGGGCAATTCCGTCGGGCCGTGCCACGGACGTGCCGGCGGTTTGGGGACCTCGACCACGATGCGCGAGATCAGGTCGCCGTCGCGCTCGCCGCGCGGCGTCGTTCCAGGGCGGAGAGGATCGCGCGCAGCGAGCGCAACTCGCCACGACGCCCGTAGAGCTCGGCACTGCGTGCGAGGTTCGCGACCTGACGGCGCAACATGGAACGCGCGTCCGCGTCGCGGAACCAGAACGCTTGGTAACCGTGACCGCGTGACTTCAGTTGGCGTCGCAGGTCGATTTCGCTGCGCGCTTCGCCGCGATGATAGGGATCCACGATCAAGCTGGTCGTGTCACCGTGGAGGCGCAGCAGCACGTGTCCCGGCAGCGGCATGAGCCCTACTCGCAAGCCCGCGCGGAGCGCGACGCAGGCATAAATGGCGCATAAAGTGAGAGGAATGCCGCGGCGATTCTGCAGCACGCGGTCGATCTGCACCCGGTCCGCACGATGGAACTCGTCGGGCGCTCCGCGGAATCCGTGTTCGACGCCGAGGACTTCGACCAGCGCCTTCGCTCGGTGCAGCGGGTCGGTTCGAGACCGCGCCTTCTTGGCCACTTCGCGCGCGAGCTCGTCGAGGATCCGTTGGCTGGGCCGCGGATCGAACGACGGATCCGACAGGCGGCACAGGTGGAAGAGCCCGCGCTCGAGCTCGACCGCCTCGCGCGTCAAGTACCCGACCACACGGCGATGCACGGGAGCGCGGGCGAGATCCGCGAGGAGGGCTCGCGCGCGCACGCGTCCGGCAGCGCTCGCGTTTCGATTCGCGCGGATCAAGGCCGGCCGCGCTGCTCGGCGCGCGTCGCGCAGGCTGGCGGTGACCACGGTTTGGACGGAAGGCGAGTCGTCGTCGAGGAGCTGCGCCAGGCTGTCCAACCGGCGGCGCGCGCTCGCTGTGATCGCGGAGGGCGCGAAGTCCGATTCGACGGACGCATCGGGACGCGATGCGAAGGGGCCGCGCGGCTCCGCCGGCGCGAGCACGCCGTCGGACCCGCTGTCGGGAGCCGGTGACGAAATCGCAGGCTCCGCTCCGGGGAGCGGCGCAGCCGGTTCCTGAGGGACCGAAGACTCGATTTCTTCTCGCCCTCTCGGAGGATCGAATTCCAAGCCGTTCATCGCGGGTTCGTCGGGGGGATCGCGGTTGGTCCGGTTCGACTGGGGTCACCGGCCCGCGCGCGAGGAGGCTGTGCGGGAACGGCACCGAGTGCGCCCCCCAGCACCCTACGCCGAGTTCCCACACGTAGACGCTGCGCAGAAGGATTTCGATCCGGGCTGTTGTCGCTTTCGAGCGTCTTGCCAGCTCGGAAGGTCACTCCTATCCTCGTTCGCCTCGAAAACTCCGTCCACGCCCCTCCGATCGCGAGGGGGTGGCACCGGTCGGTTCCACCGCACCGGCTGCTTCGAGACTTGCAGCATGTCCACCGCCCCGCGAACGAGTCCGCCCACCGGCCTGCGCCGCGTCGTAGTCACGCACGCACTGCGGACGCCGATCGGTCGCTACCTGGGTGCCTTCGCGGACCTCACGGCGGCGGACCTCGGCGCATCCATCGTTCGGGACTTGCTCGCGCAGTCGAAGCTCGACCCGGAGCGCGTGGGCGAACTCATCTTCGGCAACGGCCGTCAAGCCGGCGGCGGTCCGAACGTCGCGCGGCAAGTCGCGGTGCGTGCCGGCATCCCCGACCGCGTGTGCGCGTGGACGATGAACATGGCCTGCGGATCCGGCCTCAAGTCGATCCAGCTCGCGGCGGAGTCGATCCAGCTCGGCCGCAACGACGTCGTCGTCGCGGGCGGCGTCGAGAGCATGAGCGGGCTGCCCTTCTTCCTGCCGAAGATGCGCACCGGTTATCGCCTGGGTCACGCCGACGTCGTCGATGCGATGTACAAGGACGGCTTCCACTGTCCGCTCGCGAACATGCTGATGGGCGAGACGGCCGAGAAGCTGGCGCGTGAGATGGGCATTTCGCGCGCGGAGCAGGACGAGTTCGCGTTGCAGAGCCAGAAGAAGGCCGGCGCGGCGATCGAGTCCCTCCGTTTCGTGCCCGAGATCGCCCCGGTGAAGGTGCCCGGCAAGAAGGGCGAGATCGTCGTCGCCCTCGACGAACACGTCCGTCCCGACACGACGATCGAATCGCTGCGCAAGCTGCCGGGCGTCTTCGCGAAGGAGAACGGAGGCGTCACCCCCGCCGGTACCGTCACGCCGGGCAATGCGTCGGGCATCACGGACGGCGCCGCGGCGGTGCTCGTCATGGCCGAGGACATCGCTCTCGACCTAGGTTATGCGCCGCTCGCTTTTATCGGGCAGTCGACGCAAGCCGGCGTCGACCCGCGCGTCATGGGCATCGGCCCGGTGCCGGCGCTGCAGGCCTTGAAGCAGAAAACCGGCCTTTCTCCGGCCGATTTCGACCTCATCGAGCTCAACGAAGCGTTTGCGGCGCAGGTCCTCGCGTGTCACCGCGAGATCCCGCTGCCGATGGATCGCCTCAACGTGAACGGCGGTTCGATCGCGCTCGGCCACCCGATCGGCGCGACGGGCGCGCGCATCGTGGTCACGCTCCTCCACGAGATGCAGCGGCGCAAAGCGCGTCGCGGTCTCGCCACCCTGTGCATCTCGGGCGGTATGGGCCTCGCGACGGCGTTCCACGCCGAGCCGGTCTGACCGTCCGCATCTCTCCGGCATCCCACTCGAAGGAACTCAGCATGGCGATTCGCAAAGTCGGTGTGATCGGCGCCGGGCTCATGGGCCACGGCATCGCGCAAGTAGCCGCGCAGGGCGGCTGCGAAGTGATCGTGTGCGAGACGCAGCAGGGTTTCCTCGACAAGGGGCTCGAGCGCATCGACAAGTCGCTGGCGAAGCTCGCCGAGAAGGCCAAGGAGAAGGGCCAGACGTTCGACCCGGCCGCCGTGCGCGCGCGAATCCGCGGCACGCTGGCGAAGGCCGATCTCGCCGATTGCGACCTCGTGGTGGAAGCCATCGTCGAGGATCTCGAGGTGAAGAAGGCGCTCTTCGCCGAGCTCGGGAAGATCGTCAAGAAGGACGGCATTTTCGCTTCGAACACGAGCTCGTTCCCGATCAGCGAGATGGCCGCGGTGTCCGGGCGCGCCGATCGTTTCGTCGGCCTGCACTTCTTCAACCCGGTGCAGCTCATGAAGCTCGTCGAGGTCGTCCGCACGGACAAGACGAACGAAGACGTCGTCGCGCAAGCGCGCGCGTTCGGCGAGGCCTGTGGCAAGTCGCCGATCACGTGCAAGGACACGCCCGGCTTCGTCGTGAACCGCCTGCTCGTGCCGTACATGGCCGAAGCGATGAAGCTCGCCGAGCGGGGCGACGCGTCGATCCAGGACATCGACGTGGCGATGAAGCTCGGTTGCGGATACCCGATGGGTCCGTTCGAGTTGACGGATTACGTCGGTCTCGACACGACGCTGTCGATCCTCCAGGGCTGGGTGAAGCGCTACCCGAACGATCCGGCGTTCGGGATCCCGAAGCTTCTCGAAGCGCAGGTCAAGGAAGGCAAACTCGGGCGGAAGTCCGGTCAGGGTTTCTACACATGGCAAGGCGACAAGCGCGTTTGATCCTGGCCCTCGCCTTCTTCGCGCCGCTCGCGGTGGCCGAGGTCAAGGCGAAGGTCGAGGCGCCGACGACCTACGTCGCCGGCTCGGCGATGCCGGTTCGTGTCGAGCTCACCGCCGACGCGCAAGGCGACGCGGTTCCGGCCTGGATGTTCGGTACCGCTGCCTTCTCGGTGGATGGCAAGCCCATCGGCGAGCGCAGCTCCGCGGAGGTCGAGCTCGCGCCGCACCAGAAGGTCACGATCGAGATCGACCTCGCGCCCGCGCTCGAAGGCGTGAAGGGCGTCGAGAAGGGCTTCAAGCTCGCTTACGGCACCGAAAAGGCGGTCGAGATCGTCAGTCGCATGCCGGCGAAGAAGGGCCTCGATTTCCTCGGCCTTCCCGTCGAGGAATTGAAGAACTACCAAGTGCTCCTGCGCACGAACCGCGGGCCGATGATCGTCGAACTCTGGCCCGAGGTCGCGCCGAATCACGTGCGCAATTTCCTCGAGCTCTCCGCCTCGGGCTTCTACGACGGCACGCAATTTCACCGCGTCTCGCCCTCGTTCATGGTCCAAGGTGGTGATCCCAACACGAAGAGCGGGAACCCGGCCACGTGGGGGAGCGCTGATGGTCCGCGCACGTTGAAGCGCGAGTTCAGCGCCAAGTCTCACGCCCGCGGCGTGCTCTCCATGGCGCGTGGTCCCAGCGAGGACTCGGCCTCGAGCCAGTTCTTCATCATCACGGCGCCGTCGCCGTTCCTCGACGGAAAGTACTCGGTCTTCGGCGCGCTCGTCGAAGGCTTCCCCGCGCTGGACCTCATCGCGAACGCGCAAGGTCAAGCGAGCCCGGACGGCACGATCAAGCCGTCGTCACCCCAACGCATCGAAGCCGCCATCGTCCTCGTGAAGGGCGCAAAGTAGGAACGCACATGACGCAAGCAGTCGAAAAGGGCCTCAATTTCATGAAGATGGACGTCAAGGACCTCGCGAACTATCGCGTCGTCCTCCAGACGAACCAGGGCGACATCGAGTGCGAGATGTGGCCGGACGTCGCGCCGAACCACGTGCGCAACTTCCTCGATCTCGCCTACACGGGCTTCTACGACGGGAAGGGTTTCCACCGCGTCATCAAGGGCTTCATGATCCAAGGCGGGTGCCCCAAGGGCACCGGAACGGGCGACGGTCCGCGCCGCTTGAAGGCCGAGTTCAACGCGAAGAAGCACGAGAAGGGCGTCCTCTCGATGGCACGCTCGACGGATCCGGACTCGGCCTCTTGCCAGTTCTTCGTCATGCACGAGCGGTCGCCGCACTTGGACAACCAGTACTCGGCGTTCGGCAAGGCGGTGAGCGGCCTCGACATCGTCGACAAGATCGCGACGACGAAGGTCGCACCGGGCGACAAGCCTGTCACGCCGCAGACGATCACGAAGGCGGTCGTCGTGCGCGCGACGCCGGCATGAGCCTCGTGATGTCTTTCGAGAACCTCCTCGTCGAAGTCGGTGCCGACGGCATCGCCTTCGTGACGGTCAACCGTCCGAAGGCGATGAACGCGCTGAACCACAAGACGCTGAAGGAATTGGCGGCCGCGTTCGATGCGCTCGAAGCCGATGCGTCTGTCCGCGCGCTGGTGATCACGGGTGCAGAGGTCGAGGGCAAACCGCCGGAGAAGCAGGCCTTCGTAGCTGGCGCCGACATCGGTGAGCTCAAGGCCATGGAGACGGCGCTCGACGCCAAACGGCTGGCTTTCTTCGGCCAAACCGTGTTCGAGCGCCTCGAGTGGATGAGCAAACCGTCCGTCGCGATGGTGAACGGCTTCGCGCTGGGCGGCGGCTGCGAGCTCGCGCTCGCGTGCACGCTGCGCACGGCGGCGAAGACAGCGCGCCTCGGCCTGCCCGAAGTTTCGCTCGGCATCATTCCGGGCTACGGCGGCACGCAACGCCTTCTGCGCATCGCCGGTCCCGGGGTGGCGCGCGAATGGGTGCTGACCGGCGACATGTACTCGGCCGACGAGGCCCATCGAGTCGGCATCGTGAACCGCGTCTTCGAGCCCGCCGAGTTGCGCGACGGCACGCTGAGGATGGTCAACACCATCCTGTCGCGCGCCCCGCTCGCCGTTCGTCTCGCGATGGAAACCATCCGCCGCGGACAGAACATGTCGCAACAGGAAGGCGCGCAGATCGAGGTCGACATGTTCGGCCTCGCGTCGACGACGGCGGACATGAAGGAGGGGATGGCGGCCTTCCTCGAGAAGCGGCCGGCCAGATTCACAGGCCGCTGAAAGCGGCCCCACGAGTAACGCGCGCGTCAGCCAGACTCCCTCTCCCCGCAGAGTTCACCCCGCTGAGTTCACGACCGCTCTGGTCCAAGATCACTCCCAGGATTCCACACCCATGACCCATGAAATCGTGATCGTCGGCGGGGCCCGCACCCCGATGGCCGAGTACGTCGGCACGCCCGGCTACGGGAAACTCAAGGATCTCTCCGCGATCCAGCTCGGCGTCCACGCCGCGAAGGCCGCGATCGCGCGATCGAAGGTCTCCGGCGACAGCATCGACCACGTCGTCATGGGCAACGCCCTCCAAACCTCTGTCGACGCGATCTACGGCGCGCGCCATGTCGGTCTCCTCTCCGGAGTTCGCAGCGAATCCGGCGGTCTCACCGTGAATCGCCTGTGCGGCTCCGGCATCCAATCGATCGTCAGCGCCGCGCAGATGATCCGTCTCGCGGAGTGCACCACGGTCCTCGCCGGCGGAATGGAGAGCATGTCCCAAGCTCCGTTCTCCGTGTACGGCACGCGCGCCGGCATCCCGTTCGGCGTGCAGCCCGTCATGCAGGACAGCCTGTTCGCGGCCCTCATGGATCCCGTCGCCGGCCTCTACATGGCGCAGACCGCCGAGAAGGTGGCGAAGCGCCTCGGCATCACGCGCGAGAGCCAAGACGAGTACGCGCTGCGCAGCCACCAGCTCGGAGCCGCGGCCGTGAAAGAAGGCCGTTTCGCGGCCGAAATCGAGCCGGTCACGGTCAAGGGGCGCAAGGGAGACGAACTCGTCGCGACCGACGACCACATCAAGCCCGACACGTCCCTCGAAGCCCTCTCGAAGTTGCGCGCGGCGTTCGGCAAGGAAGGCACCGTCACGGCCGGCAACGCGAGCGGTGTCGTCGACGGCGCGGCAGCGGTCGTCCTGACCACCGACGCACGCGCGAAGGCCGACGGCCTCGACGTGTGGGGCACGATTCGCGGTTGGTCGTACGTCGGCGTCGATCCGACGGAGATGGGCATCGGTCCGGTGCCCGCGATCCGCGCGTGTGTGCAGAAGGCCGGCCTTTCCGTCCAACAGATCGATCGCATCGAGATCAACGAAGCTTTCGCCGGTCAGTACCTCGGCTGCGAGAAGGAGCTCGAGCTCGACCGCGCCAAGGTCAACGTGAACGGCGGCGCGATCGCCCTCGGTCACCCGCTCGGCGCGACGGGCACGCGACTCGTGCTGACGCTCGTGCACGAACTGCGCCGCTCGAAGAAGCGTTACGGCGTCGCGTCGGCCTGCATCGGCGGCGGACAAGGCATCGCGATCCTCGTCGAGAACACGCGCCTCTGAGGCCGGACCCAATTTGAACCCGCTCATTCACGAGAAGCCCGATGGCCGCCGCGTCGTCCGACTGACATCGGGCAAGCGCGTCCTGTTCCTGTTCAAGGATCACGAGCGCACCGCGAAGCAATTGCGTCGCGAAGGCGACGTTCGCATGGCGGACGTCACGCCGGCGGATCTGCTCGACGACGTGAACACCGACGCGATGACGCCCGCTTGGGTGTGCTTCCGTCACCGGCCGGAGGACATCGCACTCGACGCGTATGCTGGTCTCGTTCACAAAAGCGGACCGAAGGACGGACAGCGCGTGTTCCCGACACGTGCGCTGATCGACGGCGGGTTCGAAGTCATCGTGTCGGGTGCGCGCAAAGGCACCGGCAGCTCGCGCGAGACCGCGTCGCAGTGCGAGAAGTGGTCGGGCATCCACCTCGTGATCGCGCACTCGTTCGCGCCCATCCACGAGCGCAACAACATCAACCTCGGCCAGTTGATGGGTACGTACGCGCAGCTGGATCGACTGCAGCGCGGAGAAGAGATCCCGCTCGAGGAATTCACGGGACGCTACGACCCGGTCACACGTGCGATTCTCGAAGCCGGTGGTTTGTTCCCGTTCTCCAGCCTCTACAAGGCCGGGAAAGTCGCGGTTCCGACGCCCTCGACCGCCCCGCGCCCCATGACGATGGGGGAGAAGATCATCGCGAGCCACATGGTCGGGGTCGGTGGCCGAACCGTGCACGTGAAGCCCGGCGATCTGTGCCTCGCGAAGGTGGACGGCGGATACAGCCACGAGTTCACGACGGCGCAGGTCCACTACTTCCTGCAACAGGAGTACGGCGCGAACTACACGCTGCCGAACCCGGCCAAGTTCGCCGTGTTCGAGGACCACCTGCTCTACGCCGACGGCGTCCCGAAAATGGCGCCGTTCGCCCGGCAGATCCAGACGCTGCGCGACCTTCAGAAGGAGTTCCAACGCCACACCGGCGTGCGCGACTATTCGGCGAAGAACGGTATTTCGCCCGGCATTTGCCACCAAGTCGCGCGCGAGCAGTTCGTCGATCCGGGTGACTTCATCCAGGCGACGGACAGCCACACGTGCATGGGCGGTGGCAACAACGCACTGACGTGGGGCGTCGGCGCTACGGAGTACGCGGGACTCGTTCACGCAGGCTTCACGTTCGTGTCCGTCCCCGAGTCGATCCGTTTCGAGTTGCACGGGCGGTTGAAGGACGGCGTCACGGCGAAGGACCTCATCCTGCACGTGCTCGCGACGTTCGCAGTTCGCGAAGAGACGCTCGACCGCGTGATGGAGTTCGGTGGGCCGGGACTCGCGTCGATCTCGATGGACGAGCGCGCGACCCTGTGCAACATGGCCACCGAGTGCAGCGGCAAGTCGGGCATCTGCGAGGCCGACGAGGTCACGCTGGATTGGATCGCTGCGCGACGACCCGGCGTCGATCGCGCCGCGATTCGCGCGCGTTTCGTCGCACCTGACGTGGGTGCTCACTACGACGGCGGCGTGCACCGCATCGACATGGGCACGCTCGAAGCGATGGTCGCCGAACCGGGCGACCCCACCTACGGCAAGAACATCGCTCAACTGGCCGACGTCAAGATCGACATCGCGTACGGCGGCTCGTGCACGGCCGGCAAGGAACACGACCTCGACTTCTACGCGCAAGTGCTCGCGGAAGCCGTCGACGCGGGCCGACGCGTCGCGCCGGGCGTTCGGATGTTCATCCAGTTCGGCAGCGAATCCGTGCGCGATTACGCGCGCGGACGCGGCTACCTGGACGTCTTCGCGAAGGCGGGCGTCACCGTGATCGAACCGGGCTGTGGCGCGTGCATCGGCTGCGGCCCCGGCGTCTCCGACACGAAGGATGAAGTCACGGTCAGCGCGATCAACCGCAATTTCGCGGGACGAAGCGGGCCGGGTCGTCTCTATATCGCGTCACCTCTGACCGTCGCAGCCAGCGCCGTCGAAGGTCGCATCGTGCGCTACGCGCCCGGGATGTTCCGGCGCACCACCGCTACCGCCTCGCCCAGTAGGACATCATGACCGAGTACGACATCGCAGTGATCGCCGGCGACGGCATCGGACCCGAAGTCACGCGCGAAGCGCTGAAGGTCCTCGACGCCGCCGCGTCCATCTGGGGGTTCAAGACGAAGCGTACGGTTTATCCGTTCGGCACCGATCACTGGCTCAAGACGAACGAGATCTTTCCCGAGTCGGCCTTCAGCGAAGTGCGCCAGAAGAACGCGATCTTCCTGGGCGCCATCGGTGACCCGCGCGCGCCCGTTGGACTGATCGAGTACGGCGTCATCGCGAAGATGCGTTTCGAGCTGGATCTGTACGTCAATCTGCGTCCCGTGCAGTGCTACGACGACCGCATGTCGCCGCTCAAGGGCAAGGGCCCGAAGGAGATCGACATGGTCTTCGTACGCGAGAACACCGAGGGCGCCTACACGGGCTCGTTCGGGTACGCCCACAAGGGTCTGCCGATCGAGGTCGCGACGCAGGTGATGGTCTACACGCGCGTCGGCACCGAGCGAGTCATCCGCTACGCCTTCGAGTTGGCGCGCAGTCGCAACAAGAAGAAGAAGGTCACGATGATCGACAAGGCGAACGCGCTGCGGGCCCAGGATCTCTGGACGCGCGTTTTCGCCGAGGTTTCCAAGGAATATCCCGACATCGAGGCCGATCACGCCTACATCGATGCGGCGTGCATGTGGATGATCAAGAACCCCGAGTGGTTCGACGTCGCCGTCACGACGAACCTCTTCGGCGACATCATCACGGACATCGGCGCGATGATCCAAGGCGGCATGGGCATCGCCGCGTCGGGCAACATCCACCCGGGTAAGATCTCGTTGTTCGAGCCGATCCACGGATCCGCTCCGAAGTACGCCAATCAGAACAAGGCCTGTCCGGTCGCGGCGATCCTCGCGGCGGGGATGATGTGCGACTACCTCGGGCAGAAGTCCGCGGCGGCGGAGATCGAGAACTCCGTGATCGAGCTCGTCCGTTCGGGTCGGATCAAGGGCGTCAACACCGGGGACCACCCGACTGATCAAGTCGGTGAGATGGTCGTCTCGGAATTGAAGAAGCGCTCGCTCGCGAAGGTCTGACGACCCCCGGCTCTCGAGGCACGTCCAGCGCCGCAACGGCTCGTCCACGGCCGTTCCGAGCCGTTGATGCCGTCGAAGACGCTCAGGAACTCCACGACGCCGAGCGACAGGACGCTGGCTTGCGCGCAGTGGCCGCGGGTCTCGCGACACTTGCGGGTCTCGCGATCGCGGGTTCCGCTTTCTGGCAGATCGATCTGCGCTAGGCCGCGCCGACTCCCGTGCCCGCGGATCGCATCGAGCTCTCCCCGGGAGAATCGGTCGAGCTACTGTCGGACTTGGAACGCATGCTGCGATCCGCGCCAGGCCCGACGCTCCGGCACGTCTTCGAACCGGATTGCCCGTGCTCGCGGTTCAGCCTCGTGCCCGTGAATTCCTCACGGGCCCTGACAGCGCGTGAGCGTCGGACTAGTTCTTCCGTGCAGCTTCGATCTTCGCGACGAGCGCGGGACCTTCCTTCTCGACCGACTTCTTGCAGCCCTTGCAGCACAGCCGGATGAGCTTCGTGCCGTAGAGCACGTCGACGGCGCCGCCCATGCTGTCGAGCTTCTCGTCGCTGACCACGCACGTGTCGAGCGGATAGGTGGCGACCTGCGCATCGATCCAGGCTTTGTCGACCTTGGCCATCGCGGCGGCGACGTCCTTCTCGTACGCGGGGATGCAGCCCGTGCAGCACAGACGGACGAGCTTCGTCCCGCTCACCACGTCGATCGGTTCACCCTTCGCGCCGAGCTTCTCGCCCGAGATCGGACACGTGGCGAGCGGATACGTCGGCTTCTGCGCGGCGATGACGGCGGCGTCGATCTTCGCGATCCACGCGGCCTTGTCCTTCTCCGCAGTGGCTTTGCAATCCCCAGAACACAAGCGGACGAGACGGCCGTCATAGACGACGTCGATCGCCTTGGCATCGAGCTCGCGACCGCTCGCCACGCACTTCGTGAGGGGATATGAGGGCTTCTGCGTGCGCAGGATCTCCGCGTTCTCGGCGGCGGTTATGGATGCGCCCTTCGGCGCCTCGCTCGGCGTCTCTGGAACCGACATGGCCGAGCCGAACAGGACGACGAGAGCGAGGGCGGATGCGATCAGGGTTTTCATCGAGGATCTCCAGTGGTTGCGCACAGCCTACGCTCCGGAGCCCGGATCGAGAGTCGGCGCGCGGAGCTGGTCCTCAGGAGCAGGCCGTTTCCCGAGTCATGAGCTCGTTGCCCGGGTCCTGCTTGCGGCGGTGGCCCCGGCCCCGGAGGATCCCGCGCCGATGACCGATCCGAAGAAGACGATCGACCGTTATCGCGCCGGACTTCCGTTGCGCATGGTGCGACGCGTCGGCCGACTGGGCCTCGGGATCGGTGCGACGCTGCTGCAATCGATGCAGTGGATAGTCGCGAGTCCGTTCCACCGCGGCCCAGAACGATCCCGAGCGTGGCGCGTGCGTTGTTTGAAGGGTTGGGCGCGATCGCTGTGCCGCATCGGTCACATCGAGATCGAAGTGGTCGGTACGCCACCGAGCGGGCCGTGCGTGCTCGTCACGAACCACATCGGTTACGCGGACATCCTGACGCTCGCCGCCGTGCTGGAAGCTCCGGCCTTCGTCTCGATGCACGAGATCCGAAGTTGGCCGCTCGTCGGATTCATGGCGGCGAAGATGGGGACGATCTTCATCGACCGCACGGACAAGCGCTCGATTCCGGCCGTGAATGCCGCGATCGGAGCTGCACTCGCCGACGCGCGCATCATCGTCCTGTTCGCGGAAGGCTCGAACTCGGACGGCAGCGTCGTGCGTCCGTTCCGACCGCCTCTCTTGGATCCACCGGCTCGACTCGGCGCGCCGTGCGCGTGGGCGACGATTCGGTACGAGGTCGATCCGGGGGACCCGCCGCCGTCGCGTTCCGTGTGTTGGTACGAGGAGCCGATCCAAGTCCAAGCCGCACGTTTCCTAGCGTTGGACCGCATCCGCGCGCGCATCGAGTTCGGCGAGGGTCGGGTGTGCGCCGGCGATCGCAAGGAACTCGCTGCCTTGCTGCATGCACGCGTGCTCGCGCGATTCGTGCCGATGGAATGAGAACAGCGCGTGCCGAGCTCACGCTCGGCGCCGCGCTGTTCCGTTCTGAAGCCGTGAACTACGGCTTCGCGTACGACACGGGTCAACCATAGGCCCGTGACGATTTCGTGGCCACCGCGCGTCCCGCCTTGAGATCGGCGATCGCGGCATCGACGTAGTTGACCGGCTTCGCATCGCCGTCGACCTTGCCGGCCGGCGCGTTGTCGAGGCCGCCGGCGTAAACGAGCACGCCCTTGGCGTCGATCACGAAACAGTGCGGCGTGGTCTTCGCGCCGTAGGCGCGACCCACGGTGCCCGACGGATCCATGAGGATCGGCGACTTCATGCCGTGCTTCTCGACGAAGGCCATGTTCTTGTCGGCCTTCGCTCCTTGGTGCTTCTCGTTCTGCGAGTTCACTGCGAGCCACACGACACCCTCGCTCTTCAGCCGGTTCGGCTGTTCGGCGAGGGGGCCTTCCGCGTACGCATAGACGCAGTAAGGGCACGCGGGGCTGAACCACTCGAGAACGACGGTCTTGCCGCGGTAATCCGACAGTTTGTGAGTCTTGCCGGAAAGGTCCGTCAGTGTGAATTCCGGCGCCGGCTTGCCGATCTCGGCAGCGGTCGTCGCCGTTGTCGAGGCCGGAGCGGATGGCGCCGGCTTCGCGGCTTCCCCGGGCTTCGCCCCTTCAGCCGACTTCGCGGCTTGCGGCTCCGTGCGTTGCGTTGCCGCGGTTTCGCTCGACGCGCTCTTGCAGGCAGCGAGACCGAGCAGCGTCAGAACGGCGGCGAACCGCCACGTCGAAATCTTCATGCGGGAATCTTTCTCTTTCTCTGGGTCATTCACTGTCCCGCCGACGGCGGGACGAACAGGTGATCGATTCGGTAGTTCGTGACACCGGCGTCGGTCGTCACGGTGAGGACGCCGCGGATGCGCGGCTCGTCCTTCGGGTCCTTGCGCTCGAACTCGAAGTTCGCGCGCAACGTCGCGCCGCTCTTCCCGGCATCGGCCGTCCGACCCGCGAGCTTCACCGGTTCGACGTCGAGCGGGAAGTACTCGACCGAGTTCGCGCCCGGCACGACGATCGTCAAGCGCGGTTCCGCCTCGGTGCCGGACCATGTGATGCGCGCCTTCGCGAGCTCGGCCATGGGCTTCGGCAACTGCGCGCGCGCGGCCGCGAACACCTTGTCGTTCACAGTCTTTCCCGCGTCGGCGACGGCGATCTCGACGCTCGCCTTGCCCGATCCGGGCACGCACAAGTCGGTGCAGACGAGCCAACTGCCCTCCACGCCGATCGTGACCTTGGATCCGGGCTTCGCGTCTGCAGGAATCGTCACGTCGGCGAGGAGGATGAGCTCGCGCTCGAAGATGAACGTGGTGATGTCTCCCGGCAGTTCGTGGCGATGCGGCGCGGGGAAGCGGACGTCACCGACCTTCCAGCCTTCCGGCGCTGTGAACTTCGCGCGCGTCGCCAAGCCGGAATCGCCGGGGTTCTCCCAGTACACGTGCCACTTCGGCTCGATCGTGTAGCGCACGGCGAGCGTCAGTGTTCCACCCGGCTCCACGGCTTCGTGATCGGCGAGGAGCGCGACCTGGACGAGCTTGTTCCCATCGGGAAACTCGTCGTCTTCGAAGGGGAGGGCGGGGACTGCGGCGAGAAGGAGAGCGATCAGGGTCATGGCGGTTCCGTTGCAGCGAGTACGACGCCGAATCGTAACCGTGAGCACTCCGTCGTCGTCCCCGGCCGTCGAGTTCGACACGAATCGAACGGATGGGCCGGGGTTCCTCGGAAGAAACCTCCAAGAGACTTCCGTCGGCGGCACTCCCGAAGGATCCTCGGGTCCGGTAGCAACACATGTCCGATCCGCGCATCGAGGAGATCGTCGAAAGGCTCGCGGCACTCGGCGCAGTACGCGCGCGTCCGATGTTCGGCGGGCACGGGCTGTACCTCGCCGGCGTCTTCTTCGGAATCGTGGCCGATGACGAGCTCTACTTCCGGGTCGACGACGCGAGTCGGATGGAATACGTCGAAGCCGGTAGCCGTCCGTTCCAGCCATTCCCGGACAAGGCGTCGATGGGCACGTACTGGCGCGTGCCGGATCGTGTGCAGGCGAGCGATCACGATCTGCGTGCGTGGACGCTGCGCGCACTCGAAGCCTCGCGCACACGCGTCGCCCGCCGCTCGAAGCGCTCACGCTTTGCTTCGAGCGCTGAGCCCGACCCCACGATGTCGATCCTGCGCATGCGGATCCCGAACGTCGGGCCGGCCGCGCGGCGTTGGTTGCGCGAAGTCGGCGTCGCGACCCGCGGAGACCTCGAACGTCTCGGATCCGTCGCGACGTTCCGCGCCGTGCGCGCGAACGGCCGGCGCGCGAGCGTGGACCTGCTGTACGCGCTCGAAGGAGCCTTGCTCGGACTGCGCGGAGACGTGTTGCCCGACGTGGTGAAAGCGAACCTGCGCGAGCGTGCGGACCGCTGAGCCGGTTCGGGCTATCCTCTGCGCCCCGATGTCCGCCCGACGCCGCACCAGCGTGATCCGCGACCCCGTGCACGGGGACGTGCACCTCACCGACGAGGAGATGCGGATCCTCGACACCTTGGAGATGCAGCGGTTGCGCGGTGTGCGCCAACTCGGCACCGCGTACCTCGTGTTCCCCGGCGCGTTGCACACGCGCTTCGATCACTCGATCGGATCGCTGCACACGGCGCGCGGCGTGATCGAGGCCGTGAACCGCAATTTCGAGCTCGATCCGGCCGGCAGCGTCGCGATCGGCGAGGAAGAAGCGCGCGTCATCCGCATCGGAGCACTCGTCCACGACGTGACGCACGTGCCGTTCGGGCACAGCATCGAGGACCAGGACGGGATCTTCGGTCGCCACGACCTGCCGCACCGCTTCCAAGCGATGCTGGGTCCGCGAACCGCGCTCGGCAAAGTGCTGCGCGACCAGGGCGTCGTCGAGGACGTCCTCGGGATCCTCGAAGCCGGCGATCGCACCGCGCAAGTGCCGCCGTATTGGCGACAAATCGTGGGCGGAACGCTGGCGTCGGACATCCTGGACTACTTGGCGCGCGACGCGTACTTCACCGGACTGCGGCTCGCGATCGATCCGCGCGTCACCGGCTATCTCAAGGTCGATCGCGCGACGCAGAACCTCTACGTAGACTTGGCGAAGCACGACTTGCTGCGCGAGGACATCCTCTCGGAAGTCGTGCGCCTCCTCGAAGCGCGCTACCACTTCTCCGAGCGCGTGTACTACCACCACGCGAAGGTCGCCGCGGGTGCTCTCGTGGCGCGCGCGGTCGAGCTCGCTCTCGCCGCCGGCGTCGTGCAGGAATCCGACTTCTACGCCGAGACGGACGCGTCGGTGCTCGACCTGTTGGAGCGCCGCGTCGAGAAGTCGTCGCGAGCGGTGAAGGAGCGCGTGCGGAGCCTCGTGACGCGCTTCCGCGAGCGCCGGTTGCCGAAGCGCGTGTGCGTGTTCCCGCGCTACGAGAACGCCGCGCACCAAGAGAGTTTGGTCGCGCGCTTCTTCGCTCCCGGCGGCGCCAAAGCACGTCAGGACGTCGAAGCCCGCATCGCCGATCTCGCGCGCTTCGCGACCGGCCGCGACGTCGATGTGATCGTGTACTGCCCCGCGCGCGCGATGCAGCTCAAGGAAGCCGGCATGCACGTGCGCTGGCCGGGAGTCGCGGGTGTCGCGCCGTTGTCGCAATTCCAAGCGCGCGTGCCGCGACTCGCCGACCTCGAAGCGAGCTATCGGAACCTGTGGAAGTTCTACGTGTTCGCAGACGCGCCGACGGAAGTACTGCCGAAGGTCGCCGAGATCGCCGCAGCCGAGTTCGCGCCGGCCGTGAACGCTTATCGGCCGAGCGTGCGCTGACGAATCCTTGCCGCTCGCTCCAGCGCGTCCCCACCATCGAGTCCAGCGCCTCGCACAGCTAGACTCCGCCCGCTCTTCCCCCCCCAGTCCGATCGCCACCATGCACGCAGCCCTCCTCACGCTCGCACTCGCTCTGCCCACGTCGTCCTCCCAGGACACGCCCGAGACGCCGCCCGAAATGGCGTCGCCGTTCGACTCGATCCAGTGGGTCGAAGGGCCGGGCGAGGGGATCCTCGGTGACCGCGCCAAGGTCGCCGTGCCCGAAGGCTTCCGATTCACCGGCGCTGACGGGGCCCGCATGCTCCTCGAAGCGATGGAGAACCCGACCAACGGTCGCGAGCTGGGTCTTCTCGCCAACGATTCCGAGGAGGAGGGCCAGAGCTGGTTCGTCGTCTTCGAGTTCGCCGAGTCGGGCTACGTGAAGGACGAGGACCAGGGCGATCTCGACGCGGATGCGCTCCTCGCCTCGATGAAGGAGGGGAACGAGCGCGGCAACGAGCTGCGCAAGTCGCGGGGATGGGAGACGATCGAACTCGTCGGGTGGAAGCGCGAGCCGTTCTACGATCCGCGCACGCAGAACCTGACGTGGGCGACGCACGCGCGCGCGCAGAGCGGAGGCGAGAGCGTCAACTGGTCCGTGCGCGTCCTCGGTCGGCACGGCGTCATGAACGTCGATCTCGTGCTCGCGCCGCAGGCGCTCGACGGTGCGTTGCCCGAGTTCGAGAAAGTCATCGACTCGTTCCAGTACACGGACGGTCAGCGGTACGCGGAGTTCTCGGCGGGCGACAAGGTGGCCGAGTACGGACTCGCGGCGCTCGTCCTCGGCGGCGGCGCAGCCGTCGCGGCGAAGACTGGAATACTCGCTAAATTCTGGAAGTTCATCGTCGTGGGCTTGGTCGCGGTCGGCGCGGCGGGCAAGAAGTTGTGGGGCTTCGTCAGCGGGCGCAGCAGCGAGAAGTCGACCGAAGGCGAGACGAGCTGAACGCTGCGGCATGAGTGCTCTCGGCGAGCTCGTCCTCGTCCTCGCCGGACTCCACGCGGCGCTCGGACTCCACTGGTTCCCGCGGTCGGCGTACGTCTTCCGCGCGTTCGCGGGGCGCAGCCTGCGTTGCATTCCGGCGTCCGCGCCGTGGGGCAGCGACCGCATGGCGTTGCTCTTCGGGCCGCCGCTCTCCGGCACGGGGCGATTCCATCTCGTCGAGCTCTCGCCGGTCGCGATGGGGCGCGAAGTGATCGTCGCGGACGCGGGCTTCGATCCGAATCCGGGTGGACGCACGCCGAAGTCGGGGCGCGTCGCGACGTGGGAAGAAGCCCGCGGCGCGCGAGCCGAGGGACGGCACGTGCGCATCGGGAAGCGCGAGTTCGTCACGACGGGATCGGATGCGCTGGCGCGTCATCTCGCGCGCACGCTCGCGCGACTCGCGCAGCTCGAGCCCGCCGCGCGCGAGCGCGAGGTCGAGCAGTTCGTGCGCGAATCGCTCGACGAAACCCGCGTTCGCGAGCGGTCGCAAGCGTGGGAGCGCGAGGCGCGTCGCGTGCGGTGGCCCGCCCTCTTCACGTTCGTGCTGCTCTTCGTCGCGTTGCCCGCGATCGGGTTCACGATCGGGCTGGGGCTCGGATGGCCGATCCTCGCGCTGGGCCTCGTCGTCGCACAAACGTGGAGCTCGATCGCGTTCTTTCGCGCGCACCGGCGCCTCGATGCCGACGAGCGCGGCGAGCGCGTGATGCGCACGCTCACCGTCGCGCTCTCGCCGATCGAGGCGTTGCGTGCGGCCGAGATCCTCGGGCGCGACCTGCTCGCGAAGTTCCATCCGTTCGCGGCGGGGGCGGTGTTGCTCGACCGGCCGCAGTTCGAACTCTTCGCCGAGCGCATCGTGCGTGACGCGCTGTATCCGATGCCGGCGGATCCGTCCGACGATTCACGCGGCGAGACGGCGCGTGCGTCGTGGCGCGGAGTCGTCGCGCGTGAACTCGAGGGAGCGGCGCGGCGACTTGGACTCGATGCGGAACTGGCGACTCGGTCGCCGGCTCGCGATGCGGACGAGCACACGTACTGTCCGCGCTGCTTGCGCACGTACGTCCTCGAAGTCGGCGGGTGCGCCGAATGCTGGGGCTTGCCGCTCCGGCGTTTCGACGAATCAACCCGCCCGTGACGACCTGAACGGCTCGAAGTCCATGTGACCGCGCGGACTTGGCACGGCGTCGCGGATAAATCGCGAACAACACGCGACCGCAGAGGCTCTCGAGCGGTCTGTCGATCGGACGGCCCGCGTCAGAGAGCTCGGAGCGGCGTGCGGGAACGCCACTCCGGACGTGGGGATCGGCGCGGGTCGTCCGACTCCCCGCCCGCGCTCCATCGCGCGCCCGAGCGCGGGCCGGCATTGCGCGCCCGAGCGCGGGCCGGCATCGCGCGCCCGAGTGCGGCCCGATAACGCGTGATCGCGCGCGGCCCGGCAACGCGTGACCGAGCGCGGCCCGGCAACGCGTGATCGCGCCGCCCAGCGCGACCCCCGCCCAGCGCGACCCCCGCCCAGCGCGATCGCGAACCACAGAGTGGCGCGTCAGAGCGCGCGTCAGGGCGGGACGCCGCTCGCGTTCGCGCGCGGCAGCTCGGCCTCGACCGGCCCGCGAACCGGTCAGCGCGTCCCGCGTCCGCGCGCCGCCGCGGCCCGCGCCTTGGACTTGCTGGAGACCGTCCGCGCCTGCGCGCGCTTCTGCAGGCCGATCCCCGAGCGCATGCCGTTCGGGCTCTTCCGCGTCGAGATGCGCGAAGGGCGCTTCGGCGCGGACGGCTCCGCATCCGACTCCGACTCCGACTCCGGCTCGGCGCTCGGCGCGGGCTTACCCGAGCCCGATTGCGCTGCACGCGTGCCGCTGCCGCGTTCCGAAAACCCCGCGCGCTCGAGGTCGCGGCCGACCGCGCGCGTCACGCTCTCGAGCACCGCGTCGAACGCTCGCCGCGCGTCGCGGCCGCGCGCGCTGACGAGGATCGTCGGACGCGACACGAGGACGACCTTGATGCGGCACTCCGTGTCGATTCCGCCGCGGGGGCCGTTGATGTCCTCGAAGCGTGCAGTCACGCGCTCGATGTGGACCGCGTACTTGCCGATCCGTGCGCCGAGCTTCGCGTGCAGGTAGGCCTCGAGCGGTGCGTGGATCGGCACGCCCTGCGCATGGACGGCGAGCGGCGTCGTGCCGGCGTCCGTGCGACCGCGCCCTTTCCGGGTCGCGCGCGGGGAACCGGACCCGAGGGGTGCCTTGCGGGGGCGGACGATCTTCGACTTCGCTGCCATGTGCGTGCTCCGAGTGTGTGAGAAACGATTGAGTGCCGAGTTCTAGCACGATCGGGCGCTCCGTCCTGTTCCGATCGCGTTGGATCGATCGATCGCGAGGCGAGGCGTGCGAGTGGCCGTCCCACGAGATCGCGCGACCCGGCTCGATCACCGGATGAGCGGATCAGTACGCGTCCTGCGCCTTCAGCGCTTCGAGCCCGCCGCCGCACCCGGTCGGCGCTTCGCGAGGAATCGGCCCAACCGCTCCAACGCAACCTCGATGATCGGCAGCGACGTCGCATACGACAGCCGCACGTGCGCATCGACGCCGAACGCCGAGCCGGGCACGAGCGCGAGCTCGACCTCCTCGAGCAACTCCTCGCAGAACGCACTCGATCCGCGCCCGTCGAGGAACGCCGACACGTCCGGGAACGCGTAGAACGCGCCGCGCGGCATCTCGCACGGCAGTCCGAGCGAGCGCAGTCCCGACACGATCACGTCGCGGCGACGTTGGAACTCGTCGCACATGCGTTGGACTTCCGCGGGCTCGCTCTTCAAGCACGCTTCGAACGCGGCTTGCGACACGGCGTTCGGGCAACCCGTCAATTGGCTGTGCAAGCGTCCGACCGCCGCCGCGATTTCCTTGGGCGCGGCGATGTAGCCGATGCGATAGCCCGTCATCGCGAACGCCTTGCTCGCGCCGTCGACGATCACGGTGCGCGCACGAATCGCCGGGGAAATCGACGCGGGGCTGAAGTTCGGCGCGCCGCCGTACACGAGCCGGCGGTAGATCTCGTCGGTCACGATCCACAGGTCGTGCTTCTCGGCAACGGCCGCGATCGCGCGCACCTCGGCCTCGCTCATCACGTAGCCCGACGGATTGTTGGGCGAGTTGAGCAGGATCCCGCGCGTCCTCGGCGTGATCGCGCGCTCGATCGCGGCCTGATCGGGGCCGAGGTCCTTGCGCGAAGCGACTTCGACCGGCTTCGCGCCAGCGTAGCGCAGGATCTCGACGTAGCTGACCCACGCGGGGAGCAGACAGAGGACCTCGTCGCCCTGCTCCACCAATGCGAGCAGCGCACCGGACAGCGCGTGCTTCGCGCTGTGACAGACCGTGATCTCACCCGGCGTGTACGCGACGCCGCGGGTCGCGCTGACGTGCTCGGCGATCGCCTTGCGCAGCGAGTTCGTGCCCTCGGCCGGCGTGTAACGGACCTTGCCGCTGCGCACGGTCGCGACCGCGGCGTCCTGCGCCGCCATCGGTGTCGCGAAGTCGGGCTCGCCGACGGACATGTTGACCACGTCACGCCCCGCGGCGATCAAGTTCTTGGCCCGGGTGTCGAGCGCGATCGTGGTCGACAGCGCGATGGATCCGACGCGAGCGTTCTGGCGCATCCTGTGATTCTCCGGGGGACCTGCCCCAGTTCAAGGGACGGCGGAAGAACGGCCTGATTCGAACGTCGGAGGACTTGGGCGAGAGGTGGTCCCGATCTCTCGGAAACGGTTTCCAAAGCGACGTTCCTCTCCACAGAGCCTTGGACCGGGCGCGCCGCGCGGCCGTAGGGTATCGGCCTCGAGCGCTTCGGCCGGTTCGACCGGGCGCTGCGATCGAGATCGAAAGCTGCGGCCGCGAGCTGGGTGAACACTCGTTCGAAAGCGCCGGTCCGGCTCGCGATCGCCTCGCCCTTCGTCGCCGTTCGCATCACCGGGCGCTCGCAGCGCCTCGTCCGCCCTCACGCCGCCACCGCTGATGAGCCTGAAGTCCCGCATTCTGCGCTACACCCTGATCGGGCTCGGCGTCTTCCTCTTCGCGGCGTACTTCGCGTTCGCGACGCTGTTCTTCAACCCGCTCGAGGGCGACCTCGACGTGGACGTGGCGGCACTCGCGCCGCGCGACGTCGACTTCTTCGCCGCGCGCGCGAACCTTGACGACGCGATCGCGGACTTCCCGCGGCTCGAGATCCAAGATCGCCTCGATCGGAGCCCGGCTTGGCAAGCCTGGACGTCGAGCGCGGAGTACGCGGACCTCGATCGCGACCTCGGCATCGAGAAGACGCTCGCGTCGTTGCGCGAGGCCACGGCAGAGATCCCGCTCGGCAAGGAACCGCAGGACATCTTCGGCGGTCGCGACATCGCCGTCGCCGGCTACTTCAAGGGGCGCGGACTCGAGAACGCGGATTGGGCCGTCTACGGCCGCGCGAATTGGATGGGCAAGCTCGCAGCCGCGGCGTTGTTCCGTCCGACCTGGTTCGGGCTCGCGGATCGCGGACTGAAGGTCGTGATCGACGAGAAGATCGCCAGCGTCGAGGGCGGCGGGCTGACGCGCAAACTCTTCGTCACGCGCATCCAGGACGTCGTGATCATCGCGACGAAGATCGAGCTCGCGAAAGCGGCGCACGATTTGCGCACGCGCTCGTACACGGATTCCGTCTACCAGAGCGCCGTCTACTTCGATCACGTGCAACGCGCCGAGGGCCGTGCGAACGAGCGCGACGAACTCGAAGTCGTCGTCGACGTGCCGCGGCTCTTGGTGGCACTCGCTTTGCCCGAGCCGTGGCCGGACACACGCTCGCAGGACTTCATGCCTGCTTTCCTCGGTCGTTTGTTCCAAGCCAGCTCGTTGAAGACCGCCGCGGGTGTCGTGCAAGCGGGCGAGGGCGCGTCGATCGATCTCTTCAGCGACTTGAACTCCGAACGCCTCACGACGGAGATGCAGCGCGTTTATCGCGCGCGCGGCTTCTCGCGCGAAGACTTGCTCAACACGGCGGCCGCGATGGCGCCCGCGGATTCGGGCCTCTTCGTCTACGTGCACGCCGGCATCGGCGAACTGCTGAAGCTCGCACGCGAGTCGGCCGAGAAGGCGCTCGTCGCGAACCTCGAGGACACGTTTCGCAACACGGGCAAGTATCCGACGCTCGACGCGCTGATCGCGCACCTCGACGCGTCCTTCAAGGATCGCGCGGCGATCATCGTGCGTCCGAACGACTACCCGGCGGACCCGGATGGTCCGAAGCACGACGGCACGCCCGTGCCCGCATGGGCCGTGATCCTGTGGTCGAAGGACGTCGCGAAGATCGTCGAACTGCGCGACACGATCGGTCAGAAAGGGTCGCTTTTCGGTCTCGAAGGCCGCAAGCCGGGCGAGCCGGGCTATTTCAACAACACGGAGTCGGGCTTCGAGATCCGCGAGTACTGGTCGCGCCTCATTCCCGGCACCGGGATGATCGCGACGTGCAACGCGAACGAGCTCACCATCGTGTCGAACAGCTTCCGCATGCTCGGTCACATCCTGAAGACGAGCGCGCTAGGCGGTGAGCGCTACCCGCGCCTCTCCGAGGAGCCGCAGTTCCAGGCTCTCGTGCGCAGCTCGCTGCCGAACGGGAACGCGTTCTTGTGGGCGAACCCGCGTTCGATCGCGCCGATCTTGCGCGCGACGGCCGAGAGCCGCGCGTCCGGACAGATCGCGATCGACTGGAAGAGCGAACGCGAGCGCCTCGAGACCAAGTTCCTGCGCGAGAAGTTCCCCGGGAAGAAGCGCCCGCTCTCCGCGGAAGACCAGCAAGCGATGGATGCACTGGTCGAGCCCGAATTGACTGCGATCGAGTCGCGGATCGCGCGCGAGCAGGTGCCGGCGCTCGTCCAGCGCGAGGAACGCTGGCTGACCTACGCCGAGCACGTGACGGCGGTTTTGGCGGTCCTGGCGCTCAACCCGAAGAGCGTCGAGATGTCGGTCCGGGTGCTCGCGCCGTTGCCCGAGTGAGTGGGGCGGGGCCGCGTGAGTGGGGCAGGCGCCGCGTGAGTAGGGCGGGCGCCAAGCGAGTGGAGCGGGCGCCAAGCGAGAGAGGCAGGCGCCGAGCGAGAGGGGCGGGGCGCCAAGCGAGAGAGGCAGGCGCCAAGCGAGAGAGGCAGGC
>Ga0163147_10000959_pt1 | contig 44840 bp, 29 predicted proteins | sample OliLakLV19MP6G1_FD_148597 | JGI IMG/M metagenome (GOLD analysis project Ga0163147, IMG submission 148597) | Freshwater microbial mat bacterial communities from Lake Vanda, McMurdo Dry Valleys, Antarctica- Oligotrophic Lake LV.19.MP6.G1 | ecosystem: Environmental > Aquatic > Freshwater > Lake >... | reverse complement strand
GTAACCACCACGGTCACCGCCGCCGCCGCGGAAGCCTCCACGGTCGCCGCCGCCGCCATAACCGCCGCGGTCATTGCCACCACGGTCTCGGTCATTGCTGTCCCGATTGTCATTGTCTCTCCGTTGAAAATTCCCGTATTCCACCTGTCAGAAAGTTTAGTGAAAAAAAATTTGTTAAAAATATTGCCCGCCGTCGCGCTGCGCGCTATGGCGGGTAAACGAGTTAAGCAGCAAAGGTAGATTTTACCCTGAAACAAGTGCATCGTTTTTAAAAAAATTGTCGTAAGGCTTTATCTGGCCTTCTTTTAGGCCTTCAAATACTCATTCGCGCCTTATTACAAGGTAGGTGGAACCTGCCAAAAGGAGAAATGCTTTTGGCGTGGCACTTCTTGTCCCTGCCAATCTGTCAAAATTCCTGCTTTTTCCCCGCATGGAACGAAATGTGCGGGACAGCCCCGAGACGCTAAATCAAAGCGTTATCTTTGCGGTTTACCCGCCATATCGCTTCGCCGCCGCCTGAGGCTAAGGCGAGTAAAAGCGCGAAGGTGGGTTCGCTGCACATTGACCATATTTTCACCCTCCTACGCCGTCGCGCTTTTACTCGCCTTAGCCTCAGGCGGCGGCGAAGCGCTATGGCGGGTAATCATTCACCACATTAACATAGATGTTCGGATTCCTTAAAAAAATACTCGGTACCAAACAAGACCGCGATCTCAAGCAATACCAAGTCATGGTCTTCGAAGTCAACAAATGCTTCGAGGAATATCAGTCCATTTCCAACGATGAACTGCGTTCTAAAACCCTTGAATTCCGCTTGCGGATCAAAGAATATTTGAGCGATATTGATGCTGAAATCACCACTGTCAACCAACAGGCTATTGATGCCGAGGATTTCAACGACAAAGAAAATCTCTTTAAAGAGGTGGACGAACTTCGTAAGACCCGCGACAAGGCACTGGAAGACGTGTTGCTCAGCATTCTCCCCGAGGCCTTTGCTGTGGTGAAAGAAACCAGCCGAAGATTCTCCCACAACGAAATTTTGGAGGTGACTGCTACGGACCATGATCGCGACCTTGCGGCCAAGGCCGGCAAGACCCACGTTACCATCGAAGGGGAAAAGGCGCTTTGGAAAAACCGTTGGACTGCTGCTGGTGGTGATATCCTCTGGAACATGGTGCACTACGATGTGCAGCTCATGGGCGGCATGGTGCTCCATGATGGTAAAATCGCTGAAATGACAACGGGTGAGGGCAAAACCCTCGTCGGCACGCTACCCGCTTACCTCAATGGCGTGGCCGGAGAAGGCGTACACATTGTAACGGTGAACGATTACCTCGCCCGACGCGACTCCGAGTGGGTAGGCCCTATTTATGAATTTCTGCTGCTTAAGGTAGATTGCATTGACAAATACAGGCCACACTCTCAAGAGCGAATTGAAGCTTACAAGGCTGACATCACGTTTGGTACCAACGCCGAATTTGGCTTCGACTACCTGCGCGATAATATGGTGACCAGCACTGACGAACTCGTGCAGCGCAAGCACCACTACGCTATTGTGGACGAGGTTGACTCCGTGTTGATTGACGATGCGCGTACCCCGCTCATCATCTCCGGCCCTGTGACCCGTGGTGCAGAAGACCAGGAGTATGTGGAACTCAACCCAACGGTGAAACGCCTGCTCGACGAACAAAGCAAACTATCGGCTCAGTTTCTTTCTGAAGCCAAAAGACTTATTGCCGAGGGAAATACAAAAGCAGAAGAAGGCGGCGGCGGTCTGGCACTTTTGCGCGCGCACCGTGCATTGCCCAAAGCCAGGCCACTTATTAAATTCCTGAGCGAAGAAGGCATGAAAGTATTGCTCCAGAAATCAGAAAACAACTATTTGCAAGAAAATGCAAAGCGGATGCCGGAGGTGGACCGCGAACTGCTCTTTCATATTGACGAAAAGAACCGGCAGGTCGAACTTGCCGAAAAAGGAGTGGAATATCTCTCGCGTTTCAACAACGAACCAGACTTTTTTATCATGCCCGACATCGCCGTCAGTCTCGTAGAGATTGACCGCGACACCGATTTGACGCACGAGGAAAAAATAGAAGCAAAGGAAAAACTCTCTCAGGATTATGGGATAAAAAGCCGTCGCATCCACGCCATCCAACAACTGCTTAAAGCCTACGCCCTTTTTGAAAAAGACAACGAATACATCGTGCTCGAAGGCGAGGTGAAAATCGTGGACGAACAAACTGGCCGTGTCATGGAAGGCCGCCGCTATTCCGATGGTCTGCACCAGGCCCTCGAAGCCAAGGAAAATGTGAAAGTCGGCGAAATCACTCAAACCTACGCGACCGTCACACTCCAGAACTATTTCCGGATGTACCACAAATTGGCGGGTATGACCGGTACTGCTGAAACAGAGGCCAAAGAACTTTGGGACATCTACAAACTCGACGTGGTGGTGGTGCCTACCAACCGGCCTATCACCCGCAAAGACGAGGAGGATTTGGTGTACAAAACTGCCCGCGAGAAATACAACGCCGTTATTGACGACATCGTGAGTCTCCGCGACGCTGGCCGTCCTTGTCTCGTCGGTACAACCTCGGTGGAAATTTCAGAATTGCTGTCCCGGATGTTGAAAATGCGCGGCATCGAACACAACGTGCTGAACGCCAAGCAACACCAACGTGAAGCCGAAATCATTGCAGAAGCAGGTCTGGCCGGGAAAGTGACCATTGCCACCAATATGGCAGGTCGCGGAACCGACATCAAACTTGGCCCTGGCGTAATAGAAGCAGGTGGCCTCGCCATCATCGGTACGGAGCGGCACGAAAGCCGCCGTGTAGACCGCCAGTTGCGCGGTCGAGCAGGCCGTCAGGGCGACCCAGGTTCTTCGCACTTCTACGTTTCGCTCGAAGACAGCCTTATGCGCCTTTTCCAAAGCGACCGCATCGCCGGGCTGATGGACAAAATGGGGCACAAAGAAGGGGACGTGATCCAGCACTCTATGGTGACCAACTCCATAGAGCGCGCACAGAAAAAAGTGGAAGAGAACAACTTCGGCATTCGTAAGCGTTTGCTTGAATACGACGACGTGATGAATATCCAGCGTGAGGCGATTTACAAAAAACGCCGCAACGCCCTCTTCGGCGACCGCCTTGCCGTAGACATCAACAACGCGTTTACGGCCATTACCTCAGAGTTGGCACAGGTACACCGCGAAGACGGCGATTACGACACGTTCCGGCTCGATTGCATCCGCCTCATTGGCGTTGACCCTGAAATGGATGCGGCTTGGTTCAAATCTGCGCCCGTCGGTACGGTGATCGCCACATTCCAGGACCAGGTATTGGGGCTTTATGAGCATAAATCCAAGCAGGTGGGGGAACGTATTTTACCTGAAATCAAACGCGTATACGCCGAACATGGCCACCGCTACAAACGCATTGTAGTGCCGTTTACCGATGGCACATCGGGCTATAACGTGAGTGCGGACATGGACGATGCCATCAAAACAGAAGGCAAAACGGTGATGCGCGACGTCGAAAAAGTGGCAACGCTCGCCTTGATAGACGACGCCTGGAAAGAACACCTGCGCAACGTGGACGATTTGAAAGAGTCCGTGCAAGGCGCCTCGTTCGAGCAAAAGGATCCATTGGTGATTTACAAAATGGAGGCATACAACCTCTTTGAAGGCTTGATAGGTCATATCAATTCGCAAGTGACTTCGTTCCTGTTGAAAGGCTCGCTCGACTTGCCGACTGAAGAAGATATGCGCCGCGCCCAAGCTGCCCAATCGCAGGCCGAGGCGCAACGCCGTGCCCAAGCCAGTCGCCTTCGAACGAACAACAACCAACAGCAAACAGAAACCCAGAAAGCCGCCCAACGTGCTGCTCAATCAGCAAGTCATAATGGCCCAGTGCAGCGCACACAACCGATCGTTCGCGAAAAAGTGGTGGGCCGCAACGATCTTTGCCCTTGTGGTAGTGGTAAGAAATTCAAACATTGTCATGGTAAATGAAGTGATAAAGTGATGGAAGCAACGATAACAAAGTTCTACACCGCCTTCCAGCAGAAGGACTACGGCACAATGGCTTCGCTGTATCACCCTGAGGCTGCGTTTAAAGATGCTGCTTTTGACTTGAAATCTGGCGAAGAAGCGGGCGCGATGTGGAAGATGTTGGTGACTGCAGGAAAGGACTTGCGTATTGAGTTCCGTGACGTGAAGGCTGATAAGGATGCTGGATCGGCGCATTGGGAAGCCTGGTACACTTTTTCAAAAACTGGTCGGAAAGTGCACAATATCATTGAAGCACAATTTGAATTCAAGGAGGGACTAATTTATCGCCACAACGATCATTTTGATTTTTGGCGCTGGAGCCGCCAATCTTTGGGTTTGATTGGATGGCTTTTGGGCTGGAGCGATTTTTTGAAAAACAAGGTCAGCGCATCGGCCATGAAGGGTTTGAATACGTTCATGAAAAAAACGGAGCACAATTCTTAATGCTTTCATTGGCCACCAATTGCACAAATTATCACGAATTGAATCGGTGTAAATAAGTGCAATTAGTGGCCAAAAACATACTACAAAAACAGGTTTTCACCTAACAACTCAATTTTTAAAACATGAAAAAACTCATTTTTTCGCTTTCGCTCGTATTTATAGCTACGAGCATTTTTTCCCAAAAAGCAGCTCCTACAGCTCCAAGCTTTGAACTAAAAGGTGCTGTGGACAGTCTCAACTACGCTCATGGTTTGGTGGCCGCCGCTGCAGCCAAGCGTATACTTGGCAACGACCTGAACCCAAAACTTTTTCTGGAAGCCCTGAACGCCGGGCTGAAAGGAGAACCAACCAAATTCACTGCTGAGAATGCTCCCAAAATCGAGCAGTCTATTGCTGCAGGTATGTGGAAAGGCAACAACGACAAATTCTTGGAAGAAAACAAAATACGCCCCGGTGTGACAACCACCGCCAGTGGCCTCCAATACGAGGTGATGAAGCGCGGCACCGGTACGGTTTCCCCCTTGGCGACCGACAAAGTAGAAGTACACTACCACGGCACGATGTATACCGGCGAGATATTCGACAGTTCGGTGGATCGCGGCCAAACCGCCAAATTCCCGCTCAACGGAGTGATTCCTGGCTGGACGGAAGGTTTGCAATTCATGAAAGAAGGGGACAAATTCAAATTTTTCATCCCTTATAACCTCGCTTATGGCGAACGCGGTCGCGGCCCGATTATCAAAGGTTACTCTTCCTTGGTTTTTGAAGTGGAGCTGATAAAGGTGAACCCGCAGTAATGACTGTGAGCGGTCAGACGACTTTGAGCCGTCAGACCGCGTGATCCCGTCTGACGACTCAAAGTCGTCTGACGGGTAGACATAAATCAAATCCCCAGCAACTTGAAATTGCTGGGGATTTGTTATTTCTCCTTCAACACCGCCTCCAAATCCACCAACAACTGCTTCCCCTCAGCAGAAAACTTGAGCGACACCTTTTGGCCGTTTCGCTCCTGCATGATAAAAGCAAAATTGTCGGCCAAAACCTCGTCTGGGTGAATGATGTATCCCGTATTGTCTTTGATTTGGCGGAAAAAATCCGTCTGGCCCTGCATGTTGAGCGCACTCCTGTAGCCATCATCTTTTACCAGCACTTTCCACTTACCATCGGCTTGTTTTTCGATTTGGAAAAGGTTGAATTCCAGGTATGCGAAAAAAGTGTTCTGTTCTTCCGTCCAGCCCAGATGATTGGAAAAGATAATCGGCACGGCATGTATTGTAGAACCATCTGCTTGTGCGAGCGTAATTTTTTGGGCAAAATCTACGCCGTCAGGATTATACAATGCCCGTTCAGCGAGGCCGGGCGGTAGGATCAGGTTCTCGTAGCCGAGGCCTTCAAAACCGATGAGCTTGTAAGAGCGGTCGCTTTTGGCGGGGTTGAGCCTCGACCACACATGGAAAAGTTCGTGGTACATCGTGGTTGAGAAGGGGTTGGTTTTGCGTCGCCCCAGTTCGTCGGCAGGGATAATTATGCAGTGCTCACGGGTGTACCAAACTCCTTCGCCGTAGTGTGTTCCTTTGGTTTTGATGAGCAACAGCGTGTCAGGGAAAATATTGGGAGAAACACCATTTACCGTGTTGAACACTTTTTCCATCACGCCTTCCACAAATTTTGATTCATCGTAGGTAAAGCCCTCCACATCTGTTTTCAGAAATTGAAGATAGGCGGACAGAAGTTCCGCACGCTGCTGTCCTTCTACAAGCGGTTTGCGCATTTGAATAGACATCTCCGAGGCGTTCACTTTTTCAAAATAGCCATCGCGCTTGTCAAATGTGATGGCTTTCCCCGCAGCAACGCTGTCAAGCAATAAGCAGATTTTACCGTTGGGGAATCTCAATTCCTTCACGGGGGTCTGCGCGGTGCAATTAATTGCTAGAAGAGAAAAAAGTGCGCAGAATGCGAGAATGATGTGTCTCATGTTTTTGTGTGTTTGAGAAAGAGGGGAAACTGGTTTGATGCGGCAAGGCAGTTTTGTTTCGTCAAAAAACCTATGAGGTTTTTTAAACCCTCATAGGTTTGGATATTGCACATCGCCAAGGTAAGGCACTCCAGGGAAAACCAGTTTGAAAACCGCCCCGCTCTTTGGCGGACTTTCGACTGAAAGGCTGATTTTATGGAGCGTCAGAATGCTTTGAACCAGCGAAAGTCCGACACCCGTTCCTTTCACCCGAAGATGACGGGGGCTGCGGAAAAATGGCTCGAAAATGAGCTGTTGTTCTTCAGGAGGTATGCCAGGACCATTGTCGCAAACTTCTACAATATGGCGGCCATTATCTTGAAAATCCGCCCTAACCTGCACTTGATGGTCGGGGGAATATTTGCAGGCATTGTTCATTAGGTTGAGCATTGCCGTGATGAGCAGCGATTCGTTGGCGCGAATAAAAAGTGCCTGGTCATCGGCGGGCATTTCGCTGAATTCGATGCTGGCCCGGTATTCAGGATGGCGTTTTTGTAGTTGTTGTTTGGCTTGCCAAAGTAGTTCGTCGAGGCGAAGGGAGGTAAAAGGGATTGCACTGGGGTCGTTGTGAATAAGGGCGAGCTGCAGGAGTTCTTCCTCCATTTCGCCAAGTGATTCCACGTCGTCCAGCACGCTTTGCAGGGCCTGACGATAAGCGGCTGGCTCGCGGTCGCGTTGGAGCACCACATCCAGTTGGGCACGAATGGCAGTCAGTGGGTTTCGGAGTTCGTGCGAGACATTGGAAAGGAACATTCGCTGCATCTTGAAAGCTTGTTCCACGCGGTCGAGCAGCCGATTGAAGGTTTCGGCCAATCGGCCAATTTCATCGCGATTTACCCCGGTGGCCACCCTTCTGCTCAGGTCGGCAGGTTGCAGGCTTTCTACCTCCTCGACAATGCGTGATACGGGGGCGAGTGCTTGCCCGGCATAATACCAGCCAGCCAAAGCTACCAAAACAAGTCCCACGAAAAAACTGATTATCAGAATGTTGCTCAATTGAGTCAATTGTGTGGGATCGCAGTACCCCTCTACCACCACCACATAGGAGGTGCCCGAAAGGTTGTTGGCTTTGCGGCCCAAGGCCAGTAGATTGTAGTGTTGAAAATGGCTTTCCCCATTTTGATAAATTTCCTGCAAATCCTTTACAGTCACAGGAGGCGCGTCGGGTCTAAGGGCGAACACACGTTCATAAGCGTTGTTGAAAATGCTGATGTTATCTCTATAGGGCAGGGTATCGTCATCAGGCGCTATCCAGTTGGAGGTCAATGGATTAAGTGTACCCCCGCCGAGCAAGGCCGTTTGAGCAGTCATTTCAGCCTTCGATTCCAATCCTTGGAAAAACAAGTCTTCCGTGTTTTTTTTGAACAAAAAATAGACCGAACACAGCACCCCGGCGAGGATTCCTGCCGCGATGAGTACAAAAAGCAAGGTGAGCCGGGCACGGATTTGCATTTTGGTGGATTGGTGATTGGTGATTGGTGGACTGGTGACTGGTGGACTGGTGATTGGTGGACTGGTGACTGGTGGACTGGTGATTGGTGGATTAACGTGAATTTTGGATAGCCTTCGGTATTGGGGGTTCCATTAAAACCGCGTAGCGGTGGCATTTTGGTAGCCCGCAAGGGCGTTTGGGGAATACGAACCGCGTAGCGGCATTATATCGCCGTAATAATGCCACCGCTACACGGTTCTGAAAAACATTTAACGCTGACGCTACTATAATGTCGCCGCGATGCGGCTTTTTCCGGGGAGTGTTCAAAAATCTGTGTCAACTGCTGGTTACACCCCCTACCCCTAAAGGGCAATGTCGTTGACTTAAGGGTTTGTGTGTATAAAAGGGGCGTAGCCCCGACACCGTTTATAGAACAATATTTTGCGTGTTTTATGGAGGGGCGTAGCCCCGGCACGATTTGTCAGGGGTGCCGCCACTACGTGGCTCGTTCACACACCCGATTTTTCTATAAACGGTGTCGCCACTACGTGGCTAAAACCCTTAAGTCAACGACATTGCCCTTTAGGGGTAGGGGGTGTAACCAGCCAGTTGACACAGATTTTTGAACACTCCCGGCGTTTGGTGGGCCTAGTCACCAATCACCAATCACCAATCCACCAATCCACCAGTCACCAGTCCACCAGTCCACCAATCCACCAATCACCAGTCCACCAATCCACCAGTCACCAATCACCAGTCCACCAATCACCAATCACCAGTCCACCAATCACCAGCCACCAATTAACCAACCACCATATTCGCCACTTCCCGAATGCCTGTGGAAGCGGGTTCTTCGATGACGACAAGATTGGACATGGTACTCAGTTCAAAATTCAATTGAGGGCGCGGATCCACGTAGTAAAATTGAATATTGCGGCGCGCATAGCGCATGAGGCCGGCTGCGGGGTAAACTTGCAACGAAGTTCCAACAATTAGAAAAATATCAGCCTGCTCTGCTATTGCTGCGGCAGGCTCCAACATCGGCACAGCCTCGCCAAACCACACGATATGGGGCCGCAATTGATAGCCACGCTCACACAAATCGCCAAGATTAAGGTCTTTGTCCCAAGGGTACACGAGGTGTTCAAAGCGGTTGGAGCGTACCTGTCGAAGTTGGCCATGAAGATGCAGTACTTGGGTACTTCCTGCCCGCTCGTGCAGGTCATCTACATTTTGGGTTACGATGTGTACATCGAAATCGCGCTCCAAATCTGCCAGTGCACGGTGGCCATCGTTCGGCTCGACAGTAAAGAGTTGGGCGCGGCGTTGGTTGTAAAAATCCAGCACGAGGGCGGGATTGGCAGCCCAGCCTTCAGGAGTGGCCACGTCTTCGATGCGGTGGTTTTCCCAGAGGCCATCGCTGTCTCGGAAAGTTTTGATGCCGCTTTCAGCACTGATGCCTGCTCCTGTAAGGACCACGATTTTTTGCTTCATGGGTCAAAGGTAGGCTGATGTCCTGAAAAGCGGGGAATAGGATGGTAGCCGCGACTTCAGATCGGAGCTTTTTTACCTTCAAATCACCTTCCTCCATTTCAGTATACTCACTACCAAGGCATAGGTTGAAGCACCAGCGAACAAGATAATTTTGGGCCACTTTAAACATTCGAATAGGTTTTTGACGCCAGTGCTTGACTTGCCAAGGGCTATTTGCCAAATGCACCAGTTCTCCGTCATATCAATGAGCAACAGCGGAATCATTGCCCAAGCCAATGCTATACCAAGGTTGTAGAAAAATGAGCCAGCCTTGAGCAAGCCTGCTCCCCATACACAGCACACGGCAAAAAACAGGGAGTAGCTCAGCATAAACAGGTAATCGTATCCAGCCCAAAAACCCAGCGCGCCTCTTTTTTCGAGCGGGGTGAGGAATATCTGTGCATCGTCTCCCATGGAGGCACATTTGATGTAGGCGTACAAGCCTAAAACGATCCAGAAGACAAGTCTTGACCAAAACATGAGCCATTTTGAGGTTTCAACTGTAAGTTGCTGTAAGGGATGCGTTAGCGTCATGGTTGATTGATTTGTTGATGCGCTTATTTGTTAAGGCATTGAAAAAACAAAACCGCTTCTGCCCCATCAAGGGGAGAAGCGGTTTTGGCGTACTATTAAGGAACAGATTTATCGTATCAGCGTCACGTCGCCTTTGAAGAGCTTGGTTTGGCCATCAATAAATTCTACTTCACAATACCAGACATAAACACCGACCTGGCCTTTGTCGCCGCGAACGTTGCCATCCCAAGATTGGAAAGCATCAGGCGTAGCGCCAGGAGTGGGGATATATTCTTTCAGGCTGAACACCTGATCGCCCCAACGGTCAAAAATGTTGAAGTAGTTGACTTTAGCCACATCAATACCCACATGGATACCCACCGAGAAGTTAATGTCGCTGTTGGGGTTGAAGATATTGGGGACAAATACTTGGCCATTTTTCTGTACGATCACCAAAATTTCATCCCGTGCAATACAGCCATTAATATCTGCTACTTCGATGGTATGCCGGTAAGTACCCAATGGCAGGTAAGTGAATGTTTCACACGAACCTATGGAGAGCGAGTCGCATCCGGGTGCGTAGTTCCAATCAATAGAACTTACCCCAACGGTGCTTTGAATTTGCGCACCCACTGTGGCCATTTCACCCAAGTTTACTTCGATGTCCGGGCCAAGTTCCACTGACAACTGACCTGGTTCGCCAATGGTAATGGTGGTGTCCAAACTGCAGCCATTCGCGTCTTCCAGCGAGAGTATATAATCGCCTGCGGTTAGGCCGGTATATTGGTTGTTGGCCGAACCGGTATTGCCACTGAGGAAGAAAATGAACGGTGGGGTTCCGCCCTGTACTCCATTCACCGTTATCGCACCATTCGTATCGCCAAAGCAACGAATGTTGCTTACCGTTACATTAAAACCGGAGGGCACCAACGGATCAATCTCTACCTCTATGGAATCAATGCTTTCGCAACCGTTGAGGTTGTCCAAAATACGCAGGGTATAATATCCGGCCCTGTCAACGGTTGGTTGCAAAGTGTTTGTTCCAGAAACAAAATGGCCTGTATTGGTAGTCCAAAAGTAGGAGAAATTAGGGCCTACAGAACTTCCTGCACCATTGATGGTGACTTCCGTGGTATTACAATCTATTTGTTCCGTTGCTACTGTACTGATAACAGGTTCTTCAAAATCAGCCAATACTTCTGCAAAAAATGGCCGCACACAGCCGTTTGGTGCTGAAATGGTAAAGGTGTAAATGCCGGGTTGGGTCACTGTTACAGCAGGGGTTGTCACAGTACCAATGCCTGGTCCAGTCCAAGTGAAGGTAGATCCAGGAGGCGAAACCACTTCTCCACTAATCGTAGTTGAGCTGTTGTTAAGGCAATTGAGCGCTGAGCCTTCCACATTGCCCTGCGGAACGTCCTGATCTTCAGTCACAATCGTGCTGGTGGTGGTAGTACAGCCGTTTGGCGCCGTCACAGTCACGGCATAAAGCCCAGCCACATCCACTTGTAATGTTTGGTTGAATTTGTTGTTTGGGTTCACATCGGGCCCTTCCCAAAGGAATGTTGAGCCGGGTAACGAACTCGTCACAGTCACCGTCGAAACCTGATCCTGACAAGTTATTATTTCCGAGGAAGCCACTACTGTTGCTGGAAGATTGTCAAGTGTAACATCCACTTGGTCGGAAGCTGAGCAACCCGTCACGGAATTCGTAACGGTAAGGGTGTATGACCCACTTTGCAGTACCGTTGGCATATCCCCATTTTGGTTTCCGGGGTTAATGCCCGGTCCGCCCCACTGGAATTCCAAGGTCCCGTTGGGTGTAGAAGAACCCGTGCCATCCAATACCGCATTCGGATCAGAGCAGGTAATGATCTGATCAGGGCCAGCATTTGCCGTTGGAAGATTTTGGTCTGCATTTACAATCGCAACGTCCGTTTGAGTGCAACCATTAAGGATGTTTGTGATTAACAAGGTGTAAGTACCAGGCTGCAATACGGTGGGATTGGGGGAGCTTTCGTTGGCAGGAGTGATGCCAAGTCCGCTCCACAATATGGTAAAGTTTGCGCCGATACTGGATCCAGCCGAACTGAGTGTGACACCTGTGCCAGCATTTGCGCAGGTAATAGCCAAATCGCTGCCCGCGCTCGAGTTCGGTAACACCACATCCTCGGCCACATTCACAGCGTCAACATTCGTACAACCATTGTTTGCATCTGTGATGGTGAGCACATATACACCTGGCATATTCACGGTAGGTGTAGCGGAGGTTTCATCGCCTGGAGCTATGCCGGGGCCATCCCACAAGAAACTGATATTCGGGCCAGAAGCCGAGAGCGTCGCGTCCAATTGTGCGGTAATGTCCGCACAGGTGAGCGTTTGGTCAGGTCCAGCTGCCGTGAGCGGCGGAGTAATGTTTGCGTCTACAAACACTACATCGGTGGCCGTACAGAAGTTTTGCGTGTTGATTACTGTCACGGTATAGGTGCCTGAAACATCCACTGTTGGGTTTTGCAAACCAACGTTGTTAGAGTTGATGCCAGGGCCTTCCCATACATAAATTATGATTGCGCCCGTACTACTGCCAGAACCGTCGAGGGTTTGTGTTACGTTGGCGCAGGTTATCAACATATCAACGCCTGCCGAAGCAGTTGGGTCTACATTGTCTTGCGTAACGGCTACTTGGTCAGTAGAGGTACAGCCATTGGCAGTGTCTGTCAATAGCAGCACGTATGGACCGGGTTGGTCAATAGGCGGACTTTGATCGTTCTGATTTGAAGCATTGATACCTGGCCCAGTCCAGAGGTAAACAATGGTTGGGCCTACATCGGAAAAACTACCATCCAGTGTGGTACTGGGCGTTTGACAGTTCAAAACCAGGTCTGCGCCAGCATTGGCAGCAGGGATGAGTTTGTTTTCGCTGACCAGTACTGTGTCGAATGTTACGCAGCTGTTTACCATATCCGTGACAGCGAGTATGTAAGTGCCTTGTATGGTAATTGTAGGAGAAACTTGGTTTTGATTACCCGCATTGATGTCTGGCCCAGTCCATAATACTTGGAAATTTGGTCCGGAGCTGGAAGCAGAACCATTCAGGGTTGCAATCGGGTTGGCGCAAGTCAACAAGCCATCAGTACCCGCAAGCGCCGTTGGATAAACGGCATTTGTGTTTACCAAGACATCGTTGGAGGCTGTACAACCATTCACTGTATTGGTCACAACAATGGTGTATGTGCCCGAAATGGAAATGGTAGGCGTTGCCAATGACTGGATTGTGCTGTCAATGCCAGGCCCTGTCCAGAGGTAAGTGAAGTTTGCACCAGCAGAGGAGTTCCCGCCTATGCTGGTTGAAGTTGTCACGCAATCAATCGTTTGGTCGGTGCCAGCATCCGCCGTAGGTACTGCAAGGTCAGCCGTGACGTTTACTTGATCGGTAGCGGTGCAAGTGTTGTCGGTATTTGTCACCGTTAGGGTATAAAGGCCTGGTTCATTGATGATGACAGGGTTGGGCGAATTTTGATTCCCTGCGTTGATGCCGGGGCCTGCCCACAACAGCGTGAAATCAGTGCCCAAACTACTCGACGAAGCATCAAGTGTGTCAATTGCTCCATTGAAACAATTCAAGATCAAAGGATTGCCAGCATCTGCATTAGGCTGAATGGTGTCAATCAGGATCACAACCACATCGGTATTCACACAACTGTTGTTGGTGTTTGTCACTGTCAAATTGTACGTTCCAGGCACTGTCAAGCCTGTCGGGCTTTGTGCCGTTGCATTGCCTCCTGAAATACCCGGGCCAGTCCATGCGTACACGATGCCTGCACCAGAAGAAGACCCGGTGCCGTTAAAATCAACGGTGGTCACCGAGCAGTTTAGCACTTGGTCCGGACCACCTGCTGCGGTTGGCACGTTTGCATCCTGCGTCACAATGACTTGGTCGGTAGCGGTACACCCGTTCGCAGGGTTGGTTACCAATAAAATATAAGTATCAGGTTGGGTAACAGTCGGATTGGGTAAGGTATCGTTGTCCGAGCCAATTCCCAGACCCGTCCAGAGGTAGGTCACTGTAATAGGAACGCCGCTGCCGTTAAGTGTCACTCCATTGGTGGTAGTACAGGAAAGCTGCTCGTCTGCGCCTGCGTTGGCAGTCGGGAGGCTTGTATTGATGTTTACTACCACCGAGTCAGTATCAGTACAACCATTGGTAATATTCGTGATGAGCAAAGTGTAATCACCCTGCTGATTCACCGTAGGGTTGTACTGGTTAGAGTTGCCTGCATTGATGCCCGGGCCGCTCCATGTAGCGGTAAAATTCGGGCCAGCACTTGATCCACTCCCGATAAGCGTAACGCTTGGCTGTGCACATGTGATGGTCGAATCCGTACCTGCACTCGCCGTTGGCACCGCTTGGTTGGCCGCGACTTGCACGGTGTCTTTTCTCGAACATCCGTTTTGAGTGTTTAAAACCGTGAGGATATATGTGCCTGCTTCATTGACGCTGGGCTGTGCAATTCCAGACGTAAATCCGTTTGGCCCAGTCCAGGAGAAGCTTATAGGTTGGCCACCACCATTTCCTGCTCCCAATAAGGTTGTGTTGGGTGCAGTACAGGTGAGGGTTTGGTTCGGGCCAGCAGTAGCTGTGGGGAGCGTATTGTTCAGGTCCACCACTGCCGTAGTGGTATTGGTACAGCCATTTACGGTGTTCGTGACCGTCACAGAATAAGTACCGGCTTGATTTACATTGGGGTTCTCCAGTGTTTGGTTGCCCGCGTTGATGCCGGGCCCAATCCAGAACCAGGTAGCGGTTGGCACGTTCGTGCTGCCATCAATGGTAACACTGGTTTGGGCGCAGGTAATGGTATCGCCAACTGCATTGGCTGCAGGCGGCGTGATATCTCCTAACACTGTTACAGTGGCAGTAGAGGTACAGCCGTTGGTCGGATTCCTTACGGTGACCACATATACGCCAGGTTCAGTTACAGTAGGGTTTTGTTGAAGTTGGTTGCCAGGGTTGATGCCTGGTCCAGCCCACGAATAGGTAACACCATTTGTCGGGGAAGTACTCATAAGCATTGTTTGTTGTGACAAACAATTGATGTTTCCGCCTGTTGCAGACGCGCCTGGTGGTATCGTGTTGCCCGTTACCACTACTGTCGCAGTATCTCGACACTGTATTCCACCTGCCTGCGACGTCACGATCAGGTGGTAAGTACCCGTGAGGGTCGCATTATAAGTTGCATTACCTCCAAGGAAACCCCAGTTGGCGTTTGTCCATTGGTAGGTTGCCAATCCAAGTGGTGTGGAGCCTGTGCTTGTCAGCAACACACCCGAACTATTGCAGTCAATGGGATTTGCTGGAGGTGGGATTACAGCGACTGGGTTGAGCACTACCAAAGTAAATGTGACAGCACTATCGCAACCTTGGAAAGAATCAAATATAATCGTGTACGTGCCTGGGTCGCAAAACTCATCGCCTCCGACCACAAAACATTCTCCGGCACAGGTGTACCTTGTTCCTAATGGGGTGGGGGCTATTTGCTTGATGGTTATCGTCTGTCTTACCAGGCTGTCGCAGCCCAGGTAAGACTCGTAGGGCGAAGAAGTAAGTGTGAAGGTGCCAGGCAGATCCAAAAACGGAAACGGCTCTTCATCCCAAATGAAGGGCACATCTTCGAAACAAACGATCAAAGGATCTTTGATGGTAGGGGGAATAGGCTGGTTCGTCACAGGCAAACAATTGGTTGCCGAAGGAGGATTGCAAGCATTGTCGGCCTGTACACAAACGTTGCCACCTTGGGAGCCGAAAGTGATGGTTACGGTGGTTCCTTCTGGTGCGTCTGTATTCAGTGTAGCGCCAAAGCCGTTGATTTGTGAGCCTGCGGGGGCGGTCCACAGATAACTGCCTGCTCCAAACACATCATCAATGTTATACACCACTACAGCGCCCGGGCACACCATCGTGGGGCCTTGAGGCTGGAGTGCATTGTCTGGTGGCGGAGGCGTGATAGAGCCGTCCGTGATGTCAATTTCAAAATTGCATACATCTCCGCTCCAGCCATCTAGCATATAAAAATAAGTTTCACCAATAGTAAACCCATCATACGTCAACACCAAAGGAGTGTTGCCGCCTCCGTTCTGGCCCGGATCGCAGACAATGGCGTCGTCATCAGAACAATCATCCCAAAAAGCGGCTTGCAAGCCGTTGCCATCTTGGCAGTTGCTTGGGATAAGGGTAATGGTAATAGAAGTAGAGCCTGCTGTAAAGCCAAACCATTGATCATTGTGGAGCGCAATTTGCCCACAAACAGTATTGCCTCCAGAGGGTGTACCGTTGTTGATACCCATAAAGCCGTCAAAATCGCAATAAACACAGGAAGCCGGGCAGCTTTCTGCGCCTGGCGGAGGAGGGCTAGGGCACGGCTGATTGACTTGAGCAATTGTTTGGCCCCATGCAAGGGCAAAAAAAGCCAAAAGAAGGAGTATCTTTTTATTCATGAAATATCCGTATTAGAACGTTAAAAAGAAAGCAACACAACGAAAGTAAGATACAGTATTCGCCCAAATCGCTTCCCCGAACAGGGAAAAAATTGGATAAAGCACCGACTTTCAAAAAAAACAACCTGAGTAAACTCTTTTTGAAGTGGTGAAGGTAAACAGACTTTTGAAAACCCGCTTCAGGGCTGAACCATAATTCGATCTCCACTTTTGCAGGCATTTTGTGTCAGCCTCGCGTTAATACTGTTCTGTATCGTTCGGAAAATCGAGACCTTTCACATCTGAAATGTAGCGCTTCGTGGCATCACCAACTGCCTCAAAAAGTTCGAGATAGCGCCGCAAAAAGCGCGGCTTGAAGTCCTTTGTTATGCCCAGCATATCCTGTGTCACCAACACCTGGCCATCACAGTGCCTGCCCGCTCCGATGCCAATGGTCGGTATTTCTATACTTTCTGAAACTTCTTTGGCCAATTGAGCCGGAATCTTTTCGAGCACCAGGGAAAAGCAGCCCAGTTGGTCCAAGAGTTTGGCATCGTCGCGGAGTTTTTGCGCCTCGACTTCTTCCTTGGCCCGCACGGTGTAGGTGCCAAACTTGTAAATACTTTGCGGTGTCAGCCCCAGGTGCCCCATGATAGGAATGCCCGCCCTTAGGATACGACGGATGCTTTCTTCCACTTCCTCGCCACCCTCAAGTTTCACTGCGTGTGCACCGGATTCCTTCATGATGCGAATAGCACTTGACAGAGCGATTTCGGAGTTCGACTGGTAACTTCCGAATGGCAGATCCACTACCACCATGGCACGGTTAACAGCCCGCACCACTGATTGGGCGTGGTAGATCATTTGGTCGAGCGTGATCGGAAGCGTTGTCTCGTGGCCCGCCATCACATTGGATGCCGAGTCGCCCACAAGCAAAATATCAATGCCCGCCTCGTCGAGAATGCGGGCCGTCGAATAATCGTAGGCTGTGAGCATGGCGATTTTTTCGCCACGGTTTTTCATTGCTTGTATGCTGTGTGTGGTCACGCGTTTGAGTTCGCCAGTTGCAGTTGACATATGTGAGAGACGTGAGCGGTGTGAGAGACGTGAGCGTAGTAAAGCCCTCCTTCGCCCGAAAGGGCTTCGGCGGGTAAACGGGTAAAGGTAGTGCTGAAAATAAAAAAGCCACGCCTCTTTCGGCGTGGCTGGTAATACAACAAATTATAATCCCATGAACATTTCGAGTGAAAGGGTTTCTTGAGGGACGGTATGTCTTGCAGGAATAGCGGTTTGGAAACGGTTGGAAGTGGTTTTTGTTGCGACCGAGCTGGGCGAAGGGGCAGTATTCAGGTTTAGCAAGTCCTCCCACAATTGGAAGGACTTGCTCTCTCACCTGAATTTGTATAATCCCATGAACATATCTCTTGGCGGCAATACTTTTATTGCCACCGTTCACTAGTACAAAAGTGGCACAATGGCCCACCATTTGGCAATTACATTTTTAAATCATTGTGAAAAAATATTTCCATCAACAAACAACTCTTTCCAATTTAGTATTGACTTCTGTTTCACAAAATCAATCAATCAGTGTGCATTTTTGAAAAAAATATAACATTGCACAACATTAGAACCTTCATTATTGTGAAAAATAAACCCAAAATAATCTTGATTTTTGCTTAAAAATAGCCGCACTGTTGACACTAAACCATCCAATTGAGCAAAAAAAAGCGCGCCGGGCTGACAAACGGCAGCCCGGCGCGAAGGATAGGAAGGGAATAAAAGGGGTACGGTAATTTATTTTACAAAACCGAGCGTGTCTGCAATGGAACTCAGGTTCATGGAGTCTACCGTAACGCCATCAATGCGAATGTTTTCAGCGATCGTGCGGTTCTTGGCAGTGAAAATGCCAAATCCCTCCGAAATATTGGTGTAGTTTGGAAAGGTTTCTGCTCCAGTTAGGCCAGAATTGGCGCTGGCTGTTTCTAAATATTCTTTGATTTCCTTGCCGCCGCCATCAATGATAATATCGCAGGTTCCAAATTCGCGGTACCGGTTCGGAGCAGGGCGCTGGAGATGTTTGGCCAAAAATTGGTAGAAACTGTTGCCCGTTGTAAAAGAAGAAACGTCGTATAGCCCTGGAGTAATTGGGGTTTCGCCCCGTTCGAGATTTTTTGCCGCTTCCCAGACAAACTCCTGTGTGCCGACAAGTGTGCCGTCCAGTTTTCTTTCATTGATTCTCACACGAAATGTGAGGTTAAAATAGTACCCATTGACATCCGTGCGCCATTTTACCAAGGTAGATACTTGCCCAGCGAAAGCAATTTTTGGTACAGGGTCTGACAGGATCGGTCTGATCACAACAAAGTCTTTTGGCAGCGTAGTCTCTGCCGTAATAGCTGGTCTGCCGTCGTTGCGTCTGATTTCAAGTCGGTATGTCTTGCCAGGCTCTAGTGAGAATCCGCCCGTAGGGATTGCTTTGTAAAGCCAGTTGGGTTGTCCGGCAAAAACACCCGGGTCGCGGGGATAGCCTTCCAATGCGCCGTTCACCCGTTGGAGTTGGAGGGAGAGCTGGTCGTTAGTACGAACCAACCATACGGTGATGGAATTTTCAGGATAGTAGAGCGAATCTGCTATTTGGGCAATTACCAGGGCACTAATTTCGGGATCAAGGAATGCCTTTTCGACACGGATGTAGTGTGCCGAGTCTTGCGGAGAAAGGATGCCATATACTATTGGGATTTCTTTCCAAGGGGCAGTCACCTCAAAATCATTGGAGCAAGCCGAAAGAAAAAGCCCAAAGGGCAACAAAAGGTTTATCCACCGTAGTTTTTTTCCGAGCCGTTGATTTAGTGTAGGCTGAAACGAAGGAGGGAGCAGTTTTTTCATGTATACTTAGACGTTGGGCTGTTAGACGTTGGACTGTAGGATATTGGACATTGGATATTGGACCAACATGGTTCCCAAGTCCAGTATCTAATAGTCCAGCGTTTTTTAAGAAGGGCAAAGATACGTGCTTGGCGGATAGGACAGTCAAAAAGACTTGTCATTGGGCGACGATTTCAAGATTTCAAAACCAAGGTCTCGAAAGGACGTAAATCCACCCGTATGCCGTTGGGCAGTGATAGGTTTTTTGCTGATTTTGTTAAATTGCAATACGCCGACCAAAAAGTGTTTTTCTGCTCAAAATCAACCTCCCAAACCTCCTTTTCTAATTCAAACACCCTGATTATCTGACTGCCGCGCAACGACAGTGCCTCGTCGAGTTCGGCTTTTTGCTCCTCGGAATATTCACCCACATCATCGGAAGTAAAGAGCAGGTTTCCAAGCAAAGCATTGATGGTCAATAGTGTTTGCTGCTGATCTGGATTGAGTTTTTGATGCCCGTTTCGAAGAATAAATACGTCTGGATCGTTTTGAAAGGCACGTCCGTTGAGTTGCCAGCGCCCCAAAGTGCTGTGCAGAGATGCTAGCGTGTCTACCCGTTCTCTAAAATGCAAAAACGAAAGCAAGGGATTTCGCCAAGCTAGATGCACATCTCCTCCTATGCGACAATAATCCGCCAGCCAGAAGCAGGAGCCAAGCGGCACACCGCAGGCAAGGATGCGCCGCGAGCCAACAAGATGACGGATGAATTCCATGGCTTCCCACATCACGCCGCCGCGTGTTTTGCCAGGCGGAGGCGAGAGCGCAACAGCGAACAGAAAGTCGAGTTTTAGCAATTCAAAGCCCCACTTTTCGAGGGCGGCATGGAATACGCCACTGAGGTATTCGCGCACTCCATCGTGGTAAAAATCGAGTGCGTAGTACCAACCCTCCCATAAGGGATTCCATCCGACTTTAATTGGGCGGCCTTTGGGGTCTTTCAACAACCAATCGGGGTGACGGCGCACAAGTTCGGATTTGGCGGAGGCCACAAACGGTGCGAGCCAGAGGCCAGGCAACAAGCCTTTTTCTTTGATTTTCAAAGCAATATGCTGCATTCCGTTTGGGAAAGCAGGTTTTATGCTTAGCCAATCGCCCACAGCAGTTTGCCAACCGTCGTCTATTTGGAAGTATGGTAGCATGGACTTTAGTCCGTCGGGACCAGGGGCGTTTACACCCCTTAAATGATTGTCCCGAGGCGTAAACGCCTCCCCTCCCGACGGACTAAAGTCCATGCCACCGGAAAACGACTCCAAATTCTTCATCAATACCTCCTCTGAAATATTCGTAAAATGCTTGTACCAACTCGTCCAGCCAATAGCAGGCGGAGCAGTAGGCAGCGGCACGTCACAGGCTTTAAAATAGGCGTCAAAAAGGGCTTGTTCATCGCCTTCGCCCACCCAAAAATCGAGTGCGGGAAAAGAGTGGCGCAGTGCAAGACCATCCATGTCTTTGCGAACTGTGAGTATGCTCTTGCGATGATCGTACAAGAAAAGTGTAAAGCCAGTACGCTCGCTGAGCGAACCGCAAAGTAGCACGGAACTCCGTTCCGGGTCAATCCCCGGTACGGAGTTCCGGGCTACATACGTGTACGTCCAGGAATGCAGAAAACCCTTCCCACGAGGAATGCCTTTAATGTGCTCGTCCCCATACAAACCCATATATCGTCGTGCTATACTACGCAAACGAGGAATGCCATCGGTGACTTTCAGGAGCCGGCTTTCGCTCCAGGATTGGTAGCCGTTGGCAAAAAACTGAGCATCGGGCGGAAGTGGCAGGTCGAATTGGATTTCAAGCCGTTGAACGGTTACATCTTGCTTAGGATGGAGGAAAACAGAATAGCGCGTGCCCTTCTCGCCCGCTTCGACGCTTAGTTGGAAATCGGCGTATATTTCTTCAAACGTGTTGGCGCGATTCGGTAGCAACGGGTGGGCTTTTTCATTGACGGTTAGTATGGCTTGTATAAATCGCATGGGCTTTCTGATTTGACCCACAAATGTATGTCGTACCTGTGGCAAGCACTCTCTACTTTTGCCCAACCAATTTTTAATGCCATGCGCCAACTTACCTTTTTGGTTTTTCCATTTATCTTGCACACCGCCATCCAAGCCCAGGTGTTCATGCGTCCGTTTGAGAATGCGGCGGCGATGGGTATGGGCGGGGCCACCATTGCCGTCCCCAGCCTTTCGGCTGGACTTGCCAACGAAGCCCAACTTGGCTTGGGCGAGCGGCTCGGCTTTTGGGCAGGGTCTGCCTTGCCCTATGGTACGACGGGCTGGCGCACAGGCAATTTCCAGGCAGTAGCAGGCATAGGAAAATATAGCGGCGTTGGGCTGGGAATCGAGCATTCGGCGGTAGATATTTATGCAGAGCACCGGTTCCGACTGGCCTACGGTCGGCGTTTGACGGAAGCTTTTTATGTAGGTGGCTCAGCAGATGTGTTGCGGGCTTCGGCACAGGAATATGGGTCTGCCACGATGGCGACTTTCGGCTTGAGTATGCTCGCCCGGGTTTTGCCGGACGTTTGGGTTGGCGCAAAAATCCAAAACCCTTTCCAGCAAAAAATCGGCGAGGACCTTGTGCCCGCCTTATTGCGCATTGGGGCATCCTGGAAGCCTTCCGAGTTACTCTTGATGAACTTTGAGACCGAAAAAGACCTCGAACGCAGGGCCATGGTAAAAGCCGGGCTTGAATATCGACCCACTTCAGTGCTGGTAATCAGGGCAGGGATGCGAAGCAATAATTTGATGCGCATTGGCTTTGGTGCTGGACTTCGTTTGAAAAACAACCTTTCTATTGACCTCGCCTCTGAATGGCATCCGACCCTTGGCCTCACACCTTCTGCGATGATCTCTTGGCGAAAGGGTAGTGGCAGGAAGCAGTAGCAATTGGCAGTAGCAGTTTGCTGTGGCGGACCCGCCAAGTGAAAACCCATTAATAGTTCATACATTATAGTTCATACATCAAAATGTCCTTTTCAACTACGCCCATTCCAGACCTGATTGTTTTTGAGCCAGCGGTTTTCCGTGACGATCGGGGCTATTTTTTTGAAAGTTACAACCAGAAAGTTTGGGCGGAAGCAGGTGTTCACGCGGCATTTGTGCAAGACAATCAAGCCCGTTCCACCCGCGGAGTACTCCGTGGATTACATTATCAAGCAGGAGAAATGGCGCAAGCCAAACTCGTGCGCGTCACGGAAGGCGAGGTGCTGGATGTGGCTGTGGATTTAAGGGAAAATTCTCCTGCATTCGGCCAATGGTATAGCATCCGGCTGAGCGCAGAAAACAAACGCCAACTTTTCGTGCCACGCGGTTTTGCCCACGGCTATCTTGTGTTGAGTGACACGGCAGAATTCGCCTACAAATGCGACAATTTTTACTCCAAAGCACATGAGGGCGGCATCCGTTTTGACGATCCTGTGCTTGGGATTGACTGGGCGTTTGACTTGGGGCAGGTGTTGGTTTCGGAGAAGGATTTGGCGTTGCCGGGGTTTTTAGGAAGGAAATGCTAGAAGATAACAGGCATCATTGGCAGCCGATGCCGCCGCATATTGTCTTTACCCAAAGCTCGACTTCGGGCCTGGCGAACGTTGACACTTTTTTATTTGCCTCACAGATAGGCCATGGAATACTGCGTACCTCCTTGCTCGACACGGGTTGGACCCTAATGAACCTTGGCCTTGACAACAAATCCGTTCAGGACCTTATCGCAGTAGGTACCACATTATACGCCGCTACTTTTGGCGGCGGGGTGTTTGTCTCTACAAATCTGGGCAATTCCTGGAACGTTCTATACGACAACGCGGGCATGGACGACCACAAAGCGTTTTCGTTGGCAGCCAATTCCACCACTTTGTTCGCCGGAACGTTCGGCACCAATTCCATTCCTGATACGGGAGTAGCCTATCGCACCGCCTTTGGCGGGATGGAATGGACCCGCATCAACCAAGGGTTTATCCGCAACGGCGTACACTTGGAACAAGTTTTCTCGATGGCCGCCGTGGATACGCTCGTGTTTGCCGGCACCGACGATGTGGGGCTGTTGCGAAGCACCGACAATGGCGACCAATGGGTACCGGTCGGTGGGTTTTGGGGCGATATCTACGCTATCAAAATAGCAGGTCCAACGGTTTACTACGCGACAGCTTTTAGTGGCGTCTATCGCTCCTTGGATGTCGGTCAAACCTGGTCGGCCAACAACACCGGATTTGCCTTGGGAAACATGACCCTGCCTTCAATAGTCAAAGATTTTCTGGTGGCCGGCCAGACCATTTATGCCGCCAGCGACATCGGGGTGTTCAAACAGAGCAGTCCGGGTTTGATTACCGGGAACCAAACACCCGGTGATACTCCTGCCCAAGCCTCATTGAGCGTTTCCCCAAATCCGGTTTCTTCAGGTACTACCCTTGAATGTTATATCCCCGGCGACGGTTTTACCTCCTTACGTTTGTTTGACGCTTATGGAAAAGAGGTCGAGAGGCTGCTTCACGGGGAGTTGCTTGCTGGTGTGCACGCTGTTGATTTTGATGGAACAGGTTTAATGGATGGCTGCTATTTCGCTGTGTTGGAAACGGGTGGGAAGGTTGTTTGTAGGCAGTTTTTAGTCGTTAGATAGCTGCATGTAAAAATGCCGTTGAAAGGGTATCCTCTCAACGGCTAAATGACACTAAAGTGTGTTTTAATTAAAAGCTATAACCTGCTGACAATCCAAAGCCCGTATTCTTGTAAGCAGAATCATTCTCTGGTACATTCTCAATCTCGGGATTGATATTAATCAAACCCAACTGGGTGTTCAATTGAAAAAGCAGTCCATTGGCAAACTGATAGCCTACAAAAAGGTTGGCGCCCGCATCAAATGGCCTTAAATAAAAGTCTTGCGCAGCCTCCGGAATGGTGACCTTGTTATCGAATTTTACGTCCTGTGTATCGCTTGTGTTGCCTCCCTCATATTTAATCTTGCCACTTACACCGTATGCGACATACGGGCCGACGCCCAGCAGTAAGTGGCCATTGCCAAGCATGGGTTTGTAAAGGAAATTCAGGGGGAGTTCGAGGTAATAAATATTTAGATTGCTGGTAAATGTCTGTTCCAAAATAATGGTTTCACTTTTAGCACCTTTTGTAGTGAAAAGCAAGCCAGGCTGAAAGTAGAATTCTGGAGCAATTGGAATATCGGCTTGAACACCTACATGAAAGCGGGTAACCAGGTCGTTTTTCAATTTATCACCTGAAGCATCTTTCCCATTGATATTCTGGAAGTTAACTCCGGCTCGTATGCCGAACGAAGTGTGTTGAGGTTCTAAATCATCCTGGGCGTTTGCAATCCCTGTAAACAGAAGTGCTGCCCCGAAGATCAGGCAAAGCTTATTTAAAGATTGGGTCGTCATGTTTGTTGTTGTTATGTGTTGAAAGATATTGAAGAGTTTCCGCCCTTACATGGCGTGTTGGAGTTTGAGCATGCCATAATTTACATGCCGCTCTCTTTCTTGGCCTCGGCCTGCATTTTTTCATTGGCGGAGATCAAAAACTCTACGCGACGATTCTGAGATTGCCCGTCCGAAGTACTATTATCATATTTTGCAATTTCCTCCCCAAAGCCACGCTTCGTAAGTCGCCCGGAACGGATACCGTGGCTCGTTAGATAATCCGCGACGGCGTTTGAGCGACGTTTGGACAACTTCTTGTTGTAATTTTCTGTGCCTTGGCTGTCTGTGTGGCCCTGAATCTCGATGTCCGTATCAGGATATTCATTCAACACCGTCACCAGATCATTTAAACCGCTTTTTGATTCAGCTGTCAGGTCAGAGCGGTCAAAGCCGAATAAAATTTTGTTGTTAAATTCAACCACGATTCCCTCTCCTACCCGTTCTACTTTTACCCCCTTCACCGTAGATTTTATTTTCTGAGCCTGCTTGTCCATTTTGTTGCCAATAATTGCACCCGCGCCACCTCCAACGGCAGCACCGATAATCGCGCCCAGGGCTGTGTTGCCCGATGCTCGGCCTATTACAGCACCCGCACCTGCTCCGGCGGCTGTGCCGATTACGGCCCCTTTTTGAGTTTTGTTCCAAGACTTGCATCCTACAAGCAGCAAGCTGCCCAGCATGCAGTAGGTCAATAATTTTTTTACTGTATTCATGGTGTTCGTTTATTGATTGAAATAAATGTTGTGATAGCGATGGCATACCATCTGCATTGACAGGCGTACGCTTTTCTTCAGCAAAAGGCTTGGAGAAAAGAGTTCCGCGAATCAGGAACATTGCAAAAGTCGGGGTATGGCGAGGCGGGGCTGTTACACAATTGTGTAAATAATTTACACAATACACGCTTTATCAATTGTGCGTTTTCGGTGACAAGCGCACAATTGGTATTTTACTTCTTGCGAAAAGTCAGAATGACACGCAACACTCTTTCAATGGGCTGGCTACACAAGAAGTGGGGCGGCAGCGGCTCACTTTCGGCAAAAGACCGAACCAAGCACTGAACACCCGCCACTTTGAACGGGTGGAGGGACTGATGCTCGTTTGAAGGCCTCCTAACACGACCCTTTTCATTGAGCATTTGCGGGCAAAAGACAAAACGCAATCCACGCTTTTCAATCTTGCCTCCACCGAGTTCCGCTATGTCTCAGCAGTTACAGTCTATGAGCTGTTTTAGGGAGCAAATGATGCTTCAAAGGCCGCTTCAATAGACTATGAACTTCAAAACTTGCTCGTTCTCCCACTTACTGTTGAGACAGCAAAAAAAGCAGGCGAAATTTTCCGCAAGCTCCGCAGTCGCGGCTTGATGATTGAGGTGACTGACATTCTAATCGCCGCTACCGCTATCACGAACAATCTTCCTGTCAAGACCCTGAATATTCGCCACTTCGAGCGAGTTGAGGGACTGATGCTCGTTTGAAATTTTCCTCACACCACCCTCGGTGACAACAACTTATACAACACCGGCGTAACAATCCTCGACAACAGCGTACTTGAAATCAAGCCCCCGATCAGCACATAAGCCAGCGGTGAGTACAAGGGGTTTTCCTCCACCGCAATGGGTGTCAGACCACCAATTGCCGTGAGTGACGTGAGCAAAATCGGCACAAAACGAATCTCGCCCGCTTCCTGAATCGCTTCGTCCAGCGCACGGCCTTCTGCGCGGAGTTGGTTCGTGAAATCCACCAGCAAGATGGAGTTTTTGACTTCAATGCCCATCAGCGCAATCAAGCCCACCACGACGGTGAACGAAAACGGATAGCCCGTAGCAAGCAAGATAAGGATGGCCCCAATAATTCCGAGCGGAATTACCGACAGCACGATAATGGTGCTTTTGAAAGTTTTAAACTCCAATATCAGCACTGCCAAAAGGCCAAAAATGGTCAGCAAGATGATGGGGCCAAGGCCGCTAAACGAGCGTTCCGCGCTTTCCACTTCGCCCGCCATTCGGTACGAATAACCTTCGGGCATTTTCATTTCGGCCATTTTTTTGCCCAAATCACGGTTGAGTTCTGCAGCCAGGAAACCGCTTTTTACAAAGGCTGTCACTCCAGTAAACCGCTCCTTGTTGTAGTGCTGAATGTAGTTCGGCGAGGGCTTGAACACCACTTCGGCCACTTGGCTGAGCGGAATGGCCGTGCCGGGTATGTTGTTGATGTACAGGTTTTGAAGTGCGTCGAGCGTAGTGTTTGCTCCGCTTTTGGGCACGGTCACCGTGAGGTTGTAATCTTCGCCGTCCGCCTCAGCAGTAAATGCTCCAAGGTTAAGCCCTGCGATGGCAAGACGTACCATTCGGTCAATTTCTGCCACGGGAATACCCATCGTAGCGGCCTTGTCTTTGTTGATCTTTATCTGCAAATCGGTCTTGACCGTGGCGATGGGGTTGTCTATGTAAATGGTGCCTTCCGTTTCGGCGAGCAGGTTTTCTACACGAAGGGCGATGCCCCGAAGCGTGTCGAGATTTTCTCCAAAAGTATGAATTGCAATGGGGGCTTCAATGGGCGGACCTTGTTCAAAGTCCTTTACATTGATGACTGCTCCCGGCACGTTTTTGAATTTTTCCCGCAATTCATCTATCAGCGCAATCTTGACGGGAGGGGGCGTTTTCTCTTGCAATTGCACAAAAATTTGTCCATAGTCAAAGGCTTCAACTTCCCGGATGACATTGTAGTAAATACGTGGATTGCCCCGACCTACGTTGGTGGCATACCAGGTAATCCGGGCTTTTCCCTCCTTGTATTTTGAAACAGGTTCCAACGAATCTGGCAACAAATGCTGCGCGCGAAACTCCGGTGCGACATATTCATTCAGCACAGAATCAACCATTTGTGTAATACGATTGGTCTGTTCAAGATTCGTGCCGGCAGCCGCTTCTATGTCAATATAGAACATGGGCCGCTCACTCGCAGGAAATACGGCAAAGCCTGCTTTGCCCGCCAAACCCAACACCCCAAAAAAAATGACGGCGGCAACGAGCATAGTGGTTTTAGGCCAATCGAGTGCCTTGTGAAGCAGTCGGGCATAGGTGCCGGAGATGAGCCATTTCAGTCCGCGCAGGAATATGTTTCCGCGAGGGTCATGGTGTTCGGAGAGCACTCGACTACTCAAAAAGGGTACGATGGTGAGCGACACAAACAAGGAGGCCAGCACACACAGCACAACGGCCAAGGGCAAAGAACGGATGAAATCGCCCGAGGCTTCGGGCAGGAATACCAGCGGCAAAAACGCCAACACGAGTGTAGCCGTACAGCCCAGTACAGCGAGGCCGATCTGCTTGGTGGCAAGTATAGCCGCGTCTCTTCGGGAATGGCCTTCACGCAGCCATCGTTCAATGTTTTCGACCACCACAATAGAGTCGTCCACAAGAATCCCAAGCGCGATAATGAGGCCGACAATGCTGAGCTGGTTCAATGAATAACCCAACTGGTCGAGCGCAAAAAGTCCAATAGCAATGCTTAGTGGAATGGAGACCATGACCACAAGCGCGGCGCGCCAACCCAAAGGCAGGAGTGTGAGCAGAACGAGTAAAATCGCGATGCCGAAATCTTTGGCAAATCGCGTAAGTCGTTTGCTAACAGAATCATTTTGGTCAAAAACCTTTGTGTAATCCATGCTTTTGGGCAAATCGACACGCCATGCGGCTACTTTGGAGTTCACGGATTTGCCTACCTCAAATATATTCTGCTCGTCCTTCATGCGGGCCGTCACCCATACGCAGCGTGTTCCGTTCACACGGGCAAGATGGCGGTTTTCCTCGTATGCCCAGTCCACCTTGGCGAGATCACGGAGGTAGAGTACACGGCCATTTTGGCCATTGATCAACGTATTCCGCACCTCTTCGATACTTTGATAATCGCCGCTGGTCTCGACGTTGAAAGTGCGGTCCCCGACACTGACCGAGCCACCGGGGATACTGATATTTTCGCTTTGCAAGGCGCCCAATACCCGACTCGCCGGCACGTTTTCGGCGGCCATTTTCGGCAAATTGAGGGCAATCCGTACTTCCCGTTTCGGGAAACCCCAGGTGTCGGCAGCTTTGATTCCAGGGATCTTTTCGAGTGCTTCTTCCAGCCGTTCTGCTTCACGACGCAAATCAGCCCAGGAGGCGTTTTCCGACACAATGGCGCCTTGCAAAATGGATACATCCGAGGATGAAAATTTCTGGATCTGAAGGCGGTAAATGTCTTGTGGCAATTCTGCGCGGGCGGCATTTACTTCTCGCACCACTTCCTCGTATTTCTTGTCGGCGTCTTCGCCGTGTTTGAATTCCATGGTCAACACAGAGATGCCGTTGAACGACAGCGAGCGCATCCGGTCAATATTTTCCAGTGCGCTGAGCCGGGATTCGAGTTTGTCGGTGATTTTGTCCTCGATTTCCGCAGGCCCCGCGCCAGGGTACACGACCACGATGTTATACCCCGGCGGTGCAAATTTGGGGTCTTCGGCACGCGGCATATTGAACATAGAACCCAGCCCCAAGGCCATTACAAAGCAAAAGACAATGAAAGTGAACTGGGGGTTATTGACGGAGAATTCGGCGATTTTCATTTCAAAGGATGAATGATAGATAGTGAGCAGTTGAATTGACAATCAGTTTTTTGTAGTTTTGTCCCCTTAAAGCCAAGAAAGTTGGCCCTGCCCAATAGGATTACACGCTTCCCTAAGTTTGCAATGTTGAATTTGGATATTTAAAACCTTACGAACCAATACTGGCCAATTTTGACGATATTGAGCGACATTTTGTGTTTAATCCACGAAGAAAACTTCTTTATCAATCGTTCCTTAATTGTTTGGAAGACTTGCGCTTGAGTGAAATTCGAGCATCTCGCATTTGGATCAATGGAAGTTTCACCACTTTGACCAAATATCCCAAAGACATTGACCTTACATCCTTTGTGCCTTTTGATGGTTACAACAAAACCAAATCTGAACAGAGGAGTTTGAGGAAGAAGTATATCCCTGCACTCGATTTGTTTTTTGAACCTGAATACCCAAAAGATCATCAGTTCCATTCGAAAACTTTGGATGATGAAACTTACTGCTTGAATCTCTTTTGCTTCGATCGCAAAGGCTTTGACAAAGGGCTTATTGAATTAACTTTTTAAAAATGAGCACTTTAGAAAATCCGAAATCTGAAATCGTTCGTTTGTACGACTTGATTGATCAGACCAATCGAGCAATAGAGCGCCATAAATCTTATCCAAAGCATGAACAAGATGATTTGGCAATAGAACAATTTCAAGACCTCAAAAACCGCTTTACAAAAGAACTCTTCCATCTTCTGATGGGCCTGAAACTGGACTTCCAATTAGCGGCAGCTTGATTGCTGGCACTGCCCACCCGCTCACATCTTCCTCACCTTCTTCTTCTCGCTCAAATACGGCGCACCGCTCGTCACTACTTCCGTCACACCTTCAAGCCCCGACGCAATCACAGCCTGTGCCCCTTCCATAAATGCCACCCGAACGGGCATTTTTTTCACGCTCAGCCCATCCGCCTGCAAGGCAAAAACAAAGGCCAACTGGCCATCGCCTTCCACAATGGCTTCTACAGGGATTACCACATAAGGTCTTGATTGCGAAGGTGTAATGTCCACTTGGGCAAACAAACCTGGTGCGAAGCGCTTGCCCTGCGGCTGGATGCGAATTTCCACAGGATAAAGCCCACTGGCGGGATCGGCAGCAGGGGCTAAATCGCTCACTTTCCCCTTGAACATGGTGCCTTCATAAGCATCCATTGTGACTTGAGAAGCCATGCCGAGGTTTAGCCGCGCCCAATCGCGGTCGCTAACGTTGATCTTTACCACCCAATCGTTCGCACCCGTCTCGAACAGTACAAATGCAGGTAATCCGGGCCCGGTAATTTCGCCTTCGTTCACGAGTTTCTTGATGATTTTGCCACCCCGCGTGGCGCGTATTTCAGCGTATTGCTGGTTGAAGCTGGCTATGCGGGCGGTCTCCCTGGCTACGTCGCGACCAGTGGTGGCATTTTGAAGGAGTTCAAGCGTGGCACTGCTGTCGCGGTAGAGACCTTCCACACGTCCCAAATCGCGTTCGGACTTTATCAATCCTTGCTGTGCCTGGTTTACCTGTGCGTCTATCTCAGTCTTGTCCAACACGGCAAGTAATTGACCAGGACGGACCACATCACCCTCGTCCACATAAATTTTGCGGATGATGCCCCCGATTTTGAAGGACAATCGCTGTTCCGCCGAAGAGGTCAGTATACCGCTGGCGTGAATAGGCAATGCCACCGTTTTATGCTGCACCAGTGCAGTTCGGACCGGGATGGATTCGTCAGCCCCCACTGCCCCTCCAGTTGGGGCGGGCGCGTTGCTTGTCTTTGCGCCACAGCCTCCAAGCAGCGCAAACAGACCGACGAGTGCGGCGGTGGAGATGATCAGGGGAATAGCGATGGTTTTAAACGCTGTTTTTTTCATGTTGAAAGCGATTTTGTAGCCCGGAACTCCGTTCCGGGCTTTTACATCCCGGAACGGAGTTCCGGGGTACTTAACACCAAATTATGGTGATGCTGCACATGGTAAATTGTAAAGTATAGCATTTCCCGCAGGGTCAATTTTCCCAAAAGCGGGTGCGGCAGTATGCGCGTATCCAATTGATTTTCAGGAGTTTTTTCTACTTTCCTTTTCAAATCTGAAACCAAACGATCTAATTTTCTCAACAACTTTTCTCGCTTGCCCCATTCGGCCATCGGTGGGATGAACGGACCGCTGGCGCGACCACCTGCTGCCAATTTTGTCTTATATTTTTCTACCAAACCCTCATAAGAACGCGAAGGTCGGTTGGCTTTTCCGAACAGCAACCGAAGCACAAAGCCGGGCAAGCCAAAGGCCATATTAACAGGCCCCAGGCTCCGACAAATATGGTCGAGTTGTTGCCCTGCACTCCATTTCCCGATAGGGGCGGAGCGGTATTCGGTTTCGCTAAACGAACCTATGAGGTGTCGAAATTCGGCGTGGTGGATGTCGAGTTGTTCGAGGATTGTTTGCTTGTTCATATAGGTAGACCGGAACTCCGTTCCGGTGGTTTGTTTATCAATGCGCCGGAACTCCGTTCGGGTGGTTTACTTATCAGTGCGATCCGGAACAGCGTTCCGGGTTACAGTCCTGCCGCCTTCCGCAGTCCCGCTTCCTTTACCAGCACCTCCGACCAGGCCAACAACTGCTGCAACTTAGCCGTGGTCACCCGGTTTTGAGCGTCGAGAAATTCGAGGAGCAGCACCTGGTTTGCCCGGTATTTGTTGTTCACAATGCGAAAGGTTTCTTCTGCGGCGCGGAGGCCAATTTGAGCAGTACGAAAAGAATTTTGGGCGGCTTCTAACGCATTCCAGGCGGAGCTGACTTGCAGCGCGACAAGTTGTTGCACTTGCTCCGTCTGGTTGCGCAGGGCCTGGGCTTGAATCCGCGCCTCCTCCGTTTTACTCTTGCGGACACCGCCATCGAAAAGATCGTATGTCAGCCCCACTTGCGCCAGCGCGAAGGCTTGCTCCTTGCTGAATGTGTAGCCAAAACCCTGAAAACCAAACGACGCTCCAAGGTAAAAATCGGGGAGTTTCGAGTTGGCAGCGTTGCGGCGAACGTCCGTTTCGGCGGCTTGCTGCCCGGCTTGAAGCGCGGCAAATTCAGGGCGATTTTCGAGGCTTTGTTGAACCAGTTGTTCGGCTTCATAGGCCGACACGCTGGAGTGCAACAAGGCTGTATCGGCTATAACTTCGCTTTGCAAATCCTTGTTGATCAAATAGTTGAGATATGCCCGAGCAGTATTTTGTTGGCTTTTGAATTTAAATATTTCGTTGTCGGCCTTGCTCAATTCATAATCCGCCGTAGCTACCACGTCGCGAGTAGCCACGTTGTTTTTGACGAGGCTTTCGTTGAAACGACGGAGTTCTGTCAATACAGTTTTGGCGTTGAGCCATATTTTTTCAGCTTCCAAAACACGCAGATAGCTCAGGTAGGCTTCGGTGATTTGGTAGCGGAGTTCGTGCTCGGCAGTGGCTTTTTCTGCTGACTTGCTTTGCAGCAAATGCGCCTGAATCTGCCGGTTGTATTTCAAGTCGGAATTGAAAATTGGGTAGGCAACGCTGAGTTTCGTTTCATGAAAATTATGGGGCAGGAATTGCACAGCCTGGTTCTCCAACTGAAGCGGCGATTTGGCGCTCGGGTCCATGGTCTGTAACTGATAGAGACCATCGTACACCGGGTTGAGCAAATCGCCGATGGGAAAGTCAATTTTCCGCCCACCCACCGCTACAGTGTAGTTGGCGTCGAAGGCTAGTTTTGGTTTGCCCAATCCCTTCGATTGGCGCACTGCCTCCTGCTGTTTGGCAATGCCAAAGTTTTGTTGTTTTATCCCTAGGTTGGCGGTTAGACCCTCCTGGATATAGCCTTCGAGCACGGCGGATTGCCCCCAATTGTGTGTAGGTGAGAGAAGTGAGAGGGTGAGAAGCCCGCCTACGCCAAGGCTTTGGCGGGTAAATAAGAAGGCGAGGAATTTGTTCATATCTTAAAGGTTGAAGGGTACATTTTCCAAAAACGGGCTTTACTTTCTGAACAACGTTTATTGATAGTGCAAAAAAATGCAGCTTTCGAGGGCTGCCAAAGCGAAAAGTGGTGGACGGTCGAAATCATATTGACTTGATCCTCAAACGTCGCGAATATTTCGATGCCGGTGTAAAATCTTACTGGCTCGTTTTTCCCGACCCCAAATCTGTGTATGTTTATTCCAACCCCGACGAATTTGAGGTCTTTTCCTACCGTGAAGTGCTCAAAGACCCTGTGTTGGGTATAGAATTGCCGCTTGCCGCCATTTTCAAATAGCGACCTGGCCTCCCAACTCAGGCTATAGCGACTCCGCCATTTTCACAATCATAGCAAACGATTTCCTGGCCAACTCCCCGCGCTCCTCTGGAGGGTACATTCGCATCCGTTCGCGGACGAAGAGCGATACCAGCCCGTGCGCATGACACCAAAGCGTATAAGCGATGGTGGCAGCATCCGTGCTTTTAAAATAACGCCCATCCACACAAGCCTGCACAGTTTCCACAAAGAACGCATGTGTGGCCATACCGAGCGACCAACACTCCTGATTTTCAATATGTTCCATCGGAGCGCGGGTCAAGAACAGCAGGTCATACCAATCGGGGTGCTTTAGGCCGAAATCCACGTACAACCTGCCGAATTCAACGAGCCGCTTCCATGGGTCCTCGATGCTGGCCGCTGGCAAGAGGTGGTCGCGCTTCGCCGCCGCCGCTTCGTATTGAAGCGCGAAGAAAATCTCGTTTTTGTCCTTGTAATACAGGTAAATGGTAGCCGGACTGTATTCGATGCGCTCGGCGATGCTGCGAATGTTGAGGCCGTCGTAGCCGTTTTCCTTGAAAATATCGTGCGCGGCACTCAAGATGAGTGAGCGCATTTCTGCCTTTTCCCGTTCTTTTCTGGTTGCGATGCTCATGTGTTTTTTACTAAACGGTGCAAAGTTACTGAACACTGTTTAGTAAAAACAAATTATCTTTCTCACTACCCTTAGCGCGTACTATCCTATTTTCACGCCACAATCCAGTGCACATGAAATCGCTCCTCGCCTGCGTCCTGCTCTTCGCCGCCTGCACCCCTGACCCACGCTTGAAACCGGGCAAGGAGGAAAAACCTGATATTCCCACCACCACTAAGTTTGAGCTCCTGCCTCCAGCGCGCAGCGGCATTGATTTTATCCCTTCTGTGCAAGAAGAATTCCGCTATAATTTCATTGCCGACCCCTACATCTACAACGGCGGCGGTGTGGCGGTCATTGACGTGAACAACGACGGACTACAAGACCTTTTTTTCACTGCCCGCCTGCAAGGTTGCCGATTGTATTTGAACAAGGGGGGATTGAAATTTGAAGACATTTCTGAAAAGTCCGGCGTTTCAAAATTCAGCGGACTCAAAACGGGCGTGACCGTAGTGGACATCAATGCCGATGGTTGGCAGGATTTGTATGTGTGCCGCACCTGGCTTTCGCCCTTGCCAGATCGGCGTAATTTGTTGTTTGTCAACACTCCCTCCCCCGATGGGGAGGGCTGGGGCGGGGTCTTTTCAGAACAGGCTGGGGCATTCGGCCTCGACGATATTTCCGCTTCGCAGCATGCCAACTTCTTTGATTACGACCTGGACGGCGACCTCGATTGTTATGTTTTGAACCATCCCGTGGATTTCAAAAACATGAACAACCTCGACTATACGGCAGGCCCTGCGCGAAGTCAAGCACCTAAGGATGCGTTTGAATCTGATAGGCTTTTGAAAAATGAAGGGCCAGTTTCCCTCCTTAAGGGGCGAGGAAAGGGCGGTTTTGTTGATGTAACAGAAAAAGCCGGAATCAGGAACCGCGCATTTGGTCTATCTACCATCGCCGCTGATTTCAACGACGATGGTCTGCCCGACCTTTTTGTGGGCAACGACTTTGTGATGCCTGATTTCCTTTACATCAATGACGGGAAAGGCGCCTTCTCCGATCAGGCAGATACCTACTTCCGGCATACCTCCAACCACACGATGGGCGCAGATTTTGCTGACCTCAACCGCGACGGTTTAGCCGACCTTGTGGCCCTCGATATGCTCGCCGCCGAAGGGCCGCGCCGCCAACGACTCATGTCCACCATGACCCTCGAACGCGACCGTCAAATGCAGCAACGAGGCTATGGTCGGCAAGCGATGCGCAATGTGCTGCAAATCGCTGACGGGAAAGATGGCTTTTCCGAGATCGGAAATCTGGCTGGAATGGCGGCTACGGACTGGAGCTGGGCGCCCCTGATGGCTGATTTTGACAACGATGGCTGGCGCGATCTTTTCATCACGAGCGGCGTAAAACGCGACCTCAACGACCTTGATTTTTTCCTCTACACCGCTGACAGCATCAACCGTACGGGTGGAATCAGCAAGGGACGTTTTCCCAATTTTGAAGACTATGTTGGCCTGATGCCTTCCGTGCCCTCGCACAACTATCTTTTTCAAAACATGGGTGCGAGCCAAGATGTGGCACAGATTCAAGCTGTGCCGCATCTTACCGACGTTTCTGAATCCTGCGGTCTTGGAAAGCCTGGATTTTCCAATGGTGCAGCATACGCAGACCTCGACAACGACGGCGATTTGGATTTGATTACCAACAACCTGGAAAGTCCGCCAAGCATCTTCGAGAACAAAGCCACTGGTTTCAATCAGCACCATTGGCTGCAAATCAAGTGCAAAGGCTCGACCCAAAATCCTTTCGGCATAGGCGCAAAAGTGCGGGTTTGGGCAGGGGGCAAAATGGTTTTCTCGCAGGAAATGACCAATGTGCGCGGGTTCTATTCGAGCGTGGAAGCGATTTTTCAAATTGGCCTGGGGGAGGTGAAAGCAGTTGATAAAATTGAGCTGGATTGGCTGGAGAAGCGTTTCCAAATACTAACCAATGTACCTGCCGACCAGCGCATTGTGATAAAAATCGAGGATGCAAAGCCGGGGCATTGTCCGCGCAAACCTCATGCCTCCAACCTGTTATTTGAAGAAATTACCAGCACTTGTGGTTTAGATTTTAACCATCAGGAAAACCTTTTCGAGGATTTTGACCGCGAAAAACTTTTGCCTTACCGACTTAGCCGTACAGGCCCGCGTATTTCCACGGGCGATCTGAACGGTGATGGGGCAGAGGATGTTTTTATAGGCGGCGCGGCTGGACAGACCGGGGCTGTTTTTTTGCAAAACATGGGTGGTATGGCCTTTAGGCCGTCGGGAAACGCGCCGTTTACGGCGCAGCATAGATCAAGTAGAGGGGTAAACGCCTCAAATCCCGACGACCTAAAGGCCGTGCTACCGATGCCACACTTCGAGCGATCCCCCCAACCTGCGCTTGAATCTGACAAAGATTGCGAAGACACGGCCAGCGCATTTTTCGACGCTGACGGTGATGGCGATTTGGATTTGTACGTCGTGAGCGGAAGCAATGAGCAACCCGCCAATTCGCCGCACTATCAAGATCGGCTGTACATGAACGACGGAAATGGCAACTTTGTCCGTGCCGCCCAAGCCTTGCCAACAGAAACACAATCAGGCAGTTGTGTGGCAGTTTTCGACTTTGATGGAGACGGTCGGAAAGATTTATTTGTGGGTGGAAGATCGGTGCCGGGTCGTTTTCCTGAAGCGGCCGAGAGCATGGTTTTGAAAAACGAAGGGGGCGTTTTTCAAAACGTGACCGCATCTGTCGCACCAGCGTTTCAAAAAATTGGAATGGTGACGGACATCCAATTCGGTGATTTGGACGGCGATGGCAAGCCTGAAATGGTGGTAGCCGGTGATTGGATGGCCTTGGAGGCTTTCAAGGTAGAAAGTAAGGCGGTCACTTTAAGTCACCACCTGACCAATTCCTTCGGCTGGTGGAGGTGCCTGACTATCAATGATTTGGATGGTGATGGCGACTTGGACATCGTTGCAGGAAATTGGGGGCTGAATTCTCGGTATCATGCTTCGGAGGCTGCCCCCTTGCGTTTGTTCGCCCATGATTTTGACCAGAACGGAAGCCTCGACCCCTTCATTTGCACGCCATGGGAGGGCGCATATTACCCTGTGGCACAACGCGACCTTTTGGCTTCGCAAATCCCTTCTGTAAAAAAGAAATTTCCCCGACATACGTCCTATTCCAAAGCGACAGCCTCTGAGATTTTTTCAGCAAAAGAACTCCTTGGAGGCATTTGTTTGGAAACAAAAACCTTGGAAACTCGATGGTTTGAAAACGTTTCTTCCCCTTCAAAAGGCGGGGATATAAGATTCATCGCCCACAAATTACCCCTCGAAGCGCAACTCGCCCCCGTGAGCCGCATCCTCGCAGCCGACTTTACAGGCGATGGTAAAACGGACTTGCTGCTGGTGGGGAATGATTACGGTGCCGACGCAGAAACCTACCGTCAGGATGCTTCCAATGGCTGCTTGTTGAAAGGGGATGGAAAAGGCGGATTCAGCATTGTGCCCAATAAAGAAACCGGATTTTGGGCCTCGGAAGCGGCTCGGGATATGTCGCTTATACGACTCAAGTCTGGTAAAAATGTACTGGTTTTAAGCAATAACAATAGCCAAATCAGGGCTTTTTGGGCTATATCGTGGCAATGAGATTTCAAATCTGCTTTGAAATAGCATATCTTGGCACAGATTTCAACCGTAAAAAAAATCTTGTGGAATTTTGACAATTAGCCAAATCTAATCTTTTAAGTTTGCCTTTATTCTTTTTTTAATCCCCCCTGTCCTCCGGTCCTGCTTCATTTCTTTAAGACAACGCTATGAACGGTTCCCCGACCCGACAACAAAACCGAATATTTCCCCTCCTGCTGTGGCTGCTGTCGCTGTTGCCTTCTCTTGCGTTTGCACAAATAGAGACAGTGGTGACCCCTGAGTTTTCGTACGCGCTCGTTACGCCCAAATTGCTTCGGGACTCTGCACATGTTTATACTTTCGACAGTGTACGGAGTGATGCAATTGCCGCCCAATTCGTTCAAGCCCAAAGCCCGTATCTCACATTTGGTGCGGATGCCAGTACTTGGTGGCTTCATTTCACGGTAAAAAATGAGCTGCCCAACCACAAGACGGTGATACTCTGGCTCAACCGCAAAAATTTTGATGCTTTCTCGCTCATACAACAGAAGCCCGATGGCACGTTCCAAACTTATGGCGACGTTGGTGCGGCCTTCTACGACGATTCTCGATTTGCGCTTTCCAACGGCTATTACATTGCCGTTTTGATGCAGCAGGGAGAAAACAAGTTTTGGGCAAAGGCCTCCAACGAGGTAGGCTCCATGTACCTGGGCCTTAGCCTGCACTCCCCCGATCATTTTGCTTTGAAGAGTCGTCAGAATGTATTGCTTTTCGGCCTGTTTTTGGGTACGATGCTGGTCTCGATCTTGTTCGCGTTCCAGCTCTATCTTATGTACCGCGACCCGATGTACCTTTTCTATTTGGCGTATGTGGCCGTGGTACTGTTGCGCGAGGCATACAACCACTCTGCTGTCATCAATTTATTCCCGGTGATGCAGCGCCATGGTATTTCCTTCTTGATGGTGGCTACTTACGGGCTTTTTTACCGCTATTTTATTCGATTATGGGAGTTGGACAAATGGCTTGACCGGGTGACAAAATGGTATTTGGGCGCGATGTTCGTCCTTACGGGCGTGTTTGGCATATTGGTCAAATATGAACATGGCCCCCTGATGCAGGTAATTTTTACAGCGGCCATGTTATCTATCTTGGTCATCACCATCATTTCGGTGGTGGTGATTATCCGAAATTTCCGAACCAGTATTAGAGCGCGGATCGTAGTGTTTGCTTTTTTGCCGCTTGCGCTTGCCTTCATTCTCAATCTGTTGCGCAACATCAACGTTATCCCCAATTATCCTTTTATTCAGTATGCCGTAATGTGGGGATTTATTTTGGAGGCAGGGATTTTTGCCATTGCGTTCATCCGTTGGCATGGGTTCGTGGAAAGCGACCGAAATGTTTTGCAGCTCAAACTCTCGGTCGAGCAACAAGAAAAACTCTTGGCGATACAGGCTGCGGAACAGAAAGTTAAAGACCGAATTGCGCGCGATCTGCACGACGATATCGCTGCTTCCATGTCGGGCATCCGCATCCTGAGCAAGGTGGCACACCAGCAATTTGCCGACAAAGTGCCAGACGCTGCACCCCTGCTCGAACAGATCAGCAAGAGTGCCCAAAGTACCCTCGAAAGCATCAGTGACCTCATTTGGGCAGTCAAGCCACACCCGGACTATTTGAATGATATAGCAGACCGCATGCGCGAGTACGCGCAAAAATTTCTGGACGCAAAGGATATTGACTATCAACTAAATATCCCAAGAAACCTCCCGGTAATGGAGCTCGACATCGAGGCTCGGCGCAACACTTTCCTTATTTTCAAGGAGGCCATCAACAACGCCATGAAGCACAGCGAATGCACCCGGATGGACATTAGTCTCTTGGCCGATGCTGAAAAGATGACGCTTTTGATATCCGACAACGGCATTGGTTTTGATCTCCAGGAAAAAGGAAGCACAGGGGTGGGGCTAAGCAGCATGAATAAACGCGCCCAGGAGATTGGTGGCGAACTAAAGATCACTTCCGAGCCAGAAAAGGGTACCAAGGTGTCGTTTGTGCTGCCAGGGGAGGGTAAATAAATGTGGCTGTGGCAAAAGGTATTTTGCAGTTTTTTTCATGAAATAATATTTTGCGTTTCTGGCAATTGAATCCTATAAGGTTTTAAAAACCTTATAGGATTTTGTGAAAACAAAAATAAAATTCCGCGATAGATTTTAAATCTGAATTTTTTAGACAACCACATTTTTAAGCAGGCGTGTCGTCCTTCTTTTCCTCGCTGCCTGAAACGTAATCCTTTGCTTTTTGCCAAAAATCCTTTCCTTCTTCAGCCAAGTCGCTGGCTCCTTCCTGCACGTCGCCTACGATTTCTTTGGCTTTGTCGCTGAGGTAACCCAGTGCGCCACCTTCATGTGCAGCTACTCTTTCTTTGGCTGCTTTAGCTTCTGCGAGTTTTTCAGCGGCTCCAGCTTTTGCTTCGGCGGCCATCGCTTCGGCTTTTTCGCTGAGTTCGTTGAATTTTTCGGTGGCTGCAACTTTTAGTTCGCCCAATTTTTCGGCGGCCACTGCTGCTGCTTGCTCGGCAGCAATTGCAGCACTGTCAAGTGTTTCCTTTGCGGTATCGGATGCTTTTTTCCAAAAATCTTCCATGGTATGGTGTGGTGAAAGGGTGATATTGAGATATTAGGGTATTGTTCTTACATTATTCAGCGGACACGAAGTTAGAAGATTTCAGATCAAATGGCTATGACCTACGTCATGAAGTCCAATGTTCTTAGTCCACACCCTGTTCAGGCTTTTTCTTCCCAAACTTGCGCCAAATGCACAATTGTCTCCGCCGCTTTTTCCATGTCTTGCACCGAAACCCATTCTTGTTTGGAGTGGAAAGCATGCTCCCCAGCAAAGAGATTGGGGCAGGGCAGACCCATGAACGAGAGCCGCGAACCATCCGTGCCTCCGCGAATGCTGCTTTGGATCGGATTGGGGAAACCTGCACGCTTGAGGGCCTCCAAAGCATTTGCCACCACTTGCGGATAGCGGCGCAACACCTTGCCCATGTTCCGGTACTGTTCACTTATTTTGACCTCAGCGCGGCTGTTGGGAAATGATTTTATCACCCCGTCAACGATACGCTGCAAGGTTTTCCCGTGGCGTTTCAGACCTGCCTCGGTAAAATCGCGAAGGATGAGTTTGATGGTTGCTTTTTCAATATTTCCGTCAAAATGAACCGGGTGTATGAAGCCTTGCATGCCTTCGGTATGCTCCGGGCTAAGTTTGTCGGGGAATTTTGCCACGATGCGGGCGGCGATTTTCAGGGCATTTTCCATTTTTCCCTTGGCAAAGCCGGGGTGCGCTGAAATGCCATGAATTGTAACCACTGCCCCATCCGCGCTAAAGGTTTCATTTTCGATGCTTCCTGCGGTTTCGCCATCAATGGTATAACCGAATTTCGCACCGAGTTTTTTCATGTCCACTTTGTCTACGCCGCGCCCGATTTCTTCGTCGGGGGTGAAAAGGATTCGGATTTTGCCGTGTTTCAATTGCTTGTTGTTCAACAAGATGTGTGCGGCGCTCATAATAGCAGCCAGGCCCGCTTTGTTGTCAGCACCCAGCAAAGTGGTGCCGCTGGCCGTAATGATGTCGTAGCCCATTTGATGTTTCAAATCGGGGTGTTCGTTCATGCGGATCACCACCGATTTATCGTCGGGAAGCACCAAATCCTGGCCTTTGTAATTGGTGTGGACGATGGGCTTCACGTCTTCCCCAGAGCAGTCTGGCGAGGTGTCCATGTGCGAGCAAAAGCAGATGACGGGCACCTTTTTGTCGGTATTGGCCGGTATGGTGGCATAGACGTAGCCGTACTCGTCAAGATGGGCATCGCTCAGGCCCATTGCCTGAAGTTCTTTCACGAGCACTTGGCCCAGGTTTTTTTGTTTTTCAGTGCTGGGCTGGCTGGGACTGTCAGGGTTGCTTTGGGTGTCAATAGTGACGTAATGGAGGAAACGTTCTTTTGCGGTATGCTTCATTTATTGAGCGAATGAGCGAATGAGTGAGTGAATGAGTGAGTGAATGAGTGAGTGAGTGAGTGAATGAGTGAGTGAGTGAGAAGACTCGAGATTGTATTATGAATTGCTTCGAGCTTTTGAGCAAATTTTTAAGACCTCGAGTCCTTCGTTTTGTAAATATTTCAACTGAGGGCTTTTGTCGATGTTGAGGTCTTCTATCATTTCAAGCCAAAACAAGCTCTCATCAGCTTCTTCAACTACAATGCTCATCTTGGCATGAAACTCGGCTTGTGAACGAGCCCGACATGCAGCCCTATAGTTAGCTGCCACCGAAGTCACGGCCTTAGTTAATTGATAATCAAGCACTCGCATTGCTTTGTGAGGCGCAAGTCCAGATAAAAAAATGATAACATCTACCGCCAATTTTTTGGTGCGCTGCCTCATTTTTTCGTTGAACTCTTCTTTCGTCATAATGTAAGGTGTTTGTATTTGCTCTGTTCGTAGCACTCACTCACTCACTCACTCACTCACCCACTCACTCACCCACTCACTCACTCACTCACTCACTCACTCACTCACTCACCCACTCACTCACTCACTCACTCACTCACTCACTCACTCACTCACTCACTCACTCACTCACTCACTCACTCACTCACTCACTCACTCACTCAGTTCCCCACCGCCGAATTGTTCGAGTCTCCCACTTTGATGCCTTTAAAATCAGCACCCATGTAATTGGCCTGTAGGTTGTTGACAGAGATATTGTCGGGTGGAAGACCGCCCTGAAAAGGGTTGGCTGGGTTGTTAAAAATGGTGTAAGCCGGGAGGAAACGCCAGGAAGTACTGCCTGGAAAAGCGGGGTTGATTCCAAGGATGACCTTGCGGGTTTCCACTATATCAATGACGCTGATGGAGTTGCTCTGGTTGACATCGGCAGCCACAATTTTCCAAGGGGAGTCAAGCGGCTCAATGGAGAGTATGTGTTTGGAAATCAACACCAAATCGTAAGTGGTCACCCCATTCAGGTCGTTCAAGTCGTGCGTTGGTTTAATGCTGTAAGTCCCGCCAGCAGGGATATTGACAAATTGAAAATTTCCCAACGAATCGGTATATACCGACCCCGAAGTACCTCCGCCAATGTCCACCTTTATACCTTCAATGGGCGCATCCCAATGGGTTTTTATATTACCGCTGATGGAATAGCCTTGCACCGCTGGGCGGGCATAACCATTCACTGTGACGACCCCCGTATTGGTGGGGTCGAGCCATTCTTTGAGCCGGGTTTCAGGGGTGGTGCCTTGATTCCAAGAAATGTTGAATCTGCCAAAATAGACCCCGGTTACATCACATTCATTGTTCATAGCTGTGCTGCCGCCATGCAGTTGGCCTACGATCCGTTTGTTTGCATTCAAAAGCGGGCTGCCGGATGAGCCTGGCTGGAATACTCCGATATCCGTGACGCTTTTCCAATGGGAATTGGCAGGGCTGGAGCCGAATGGAGCAGGCCAGTTTAGCACGCCTGGGTGAATAATAGAGGCCTGCTGATCAATGGATATTTTTTTGATGTCGCCCCAGGGGTGATGAATATAGGCCGAGTTTGGTGGCACTTCCGTTGTGTTGCCCTCGCGGTCCCAGCCATTGAAGTACACCTCATAATTGAGCGGAATCGGGTTGGTTTTCAATAACATAAAATCCGTTTCTGCCCGATAAGAAACGCGCTCGCATCCTAAGACAGAACGCGGCACTGGCTCTATGGCGGGGTTTGAACAATTGGCTGATTCATAGTCAAAGTCAAATCGCCAAAGACCAAAATCAGGGTTGTTGCCAATGATTTGGCAGTGGTGAGCCGTTAGAAAATACGGCTCGAAGGTGTTAGCGGTATTGGCAATAAGCGTACCGCTACACCAACCCTGGCCGTTTGAGAACACCATCAGGATGCGTGCAACCCCTTTTTTCTCCACCTGCCAATTGGCACCCTCGGGGCAATTGATGTTTACGTTGCAGGGCAATGATTCGCCAAAATCCTCCGCACCGTTCAAAGCATTCTTGTCGTAGGATACGTCTATGCGCTTCGTGCCGATTTTGCTTTGTCCTTGTACGGCAGCAGGTTCGAAAAGTTCCAAATACACTGTTTCGCCTTTCAGCACGCCGATCAAAAATTTACCGGTAGGCAAACAACTCTGCTTGGTATATGCTCCCAACACTTGCCCATTGGCTCCGTATGCGTAAAACTTTGCTCCGAGAGGCAGGTTGAATGTTTCAAAAATCAATGTCAGCCCCAGTGCAGCTGGCGAACGCAGGGCGCATAGCCACACGCGGTCGCTATTCGGCAGGATGTGCCAGCTGCCTGCATTTTCCAGGGAAATATCTGTAGAAATAGGCGCAGCAAAGCGGTTTTGGCCGGGAGTATGGCTGTCCTCTGACAGCGCAGCTTCGATATCGAGTGCGGGCAGCGCGAGCAGCGCGGGCATTTTCCCTTCTAGAAAAGATTGGTATTCAGGCTGTAAGCTGGGTGGAAGTCCGCCTTCGCTGATTTGGGAATGGGCGGTAAAAGCCCAAAAAAGGGTCAGAATTGTAAGTCGGTTTTGCATGAGCAACGGGATGATTTGTTGTGAAAACAATGTCAGAGGAACGGTGCCAAAAGTAAGAGTAGGGCGAAATATATTTAACCTTTCAGCAAAAAGAAAAACTAACGCCCGTATGCTGTACCCCATGTTAAAATTGTTTCACACAACGCCGCAACGCCGCAACGCTTATTTCACGCAACGCCGCAACGCTTATTTCACACAACGCCGCAACGCTTATTTCACACAACGCCGCAACGCTTATTTCACACAACGCCGCAACACTTATTTCACACAAC
>Ga0163147_10000956_pt1 | contig 44936 bp, 37 predicted proteins | sample OliLakLV19MP6G1_FD_148597 | JGI IMG/M metagenome (GOLD analysis project Ga0163147, IMG submission 148597) | Freshwater microbial mat bacterial communities from Lake Vanda, McMurdo Dry Valleys, Antarctica- Oligotrophic Lake LV.19.MP6.G1 | ecosystem: Environmental > Aquatic > Freshwater > Lake >... | reverse complement strand
GAATTTCGCCTCCGCAAAGTGCAATAATTAAACTTGCGGCAGTTTGTAATGCAGTTAAAGTAATTTCAACATCAGTACCTTTTGTGAAGCGCGCAGAAGCATCTGTTTTTAATCCATGCAGCGATTCAGTTCTTCTAATATAGGAAGGATTAAAACAAGCGCTTTCAATAAAAATATTTTTTGTTTGGGATGTTATTCCTGAGTGTAATCCACCATATACACCCGCAATACACATAGGTGCTTCGGCATTACAAATCATTAAATCGCCGGCGAATAATTTTCTTGTTTTTTCATCCAGCGTAATAAATTCTGAATTTTCGGGAAGTGTTTTTATAATTATTGTATTGCCCGTTATTTTATCTGCATCAAAAGCATGCAGAGGTTGACCGAAGGTATGCAAAATATAATTTGTAATATCTACAGCATTATTAATTGGTCGCATGCCAATTGCTTTTAATTTATTTTGCAACCAAGCCGGCGATTCTTTTATGCTGATATTATTAATCAATACACCTGAATATCTAAAACAGGCTGCTTCATTTTCGAGTTGAATTGTAATTGCATTTTCTTGAGCTGATGTGTGTGGTATTTGATTTGATTTTGCAGGGTCTATAATTTCGGGATTTTCAATTGCTCTCGAAATAAGTGCAGCTCTCAATTCTCTCGCAGTCCCTAAATGCGAATTTGCATCTGCGTGGTTTGCCGTTAATCCGATTTCAATAACCTGATCTGTATAAATATTAAATAGCGATTTAATGGGCGTTCCTACAACACTGTTTTCAGGTAAAATAAATAAGCCATTATGTCCTTCACCTAATCCAATTTCATCTTCTGCACATAACATGCCGTTGCTTTCAACACCTCGAATTTTTGCCGTTTTAATTTTAAAAGCATCCCCTTTCACAGGATAAATGGTTGTGCCAACTTGAGCCACAATTACTTTCTGACCTACAGCAACATTTGGTGCGCCACAAACAATTTGCAATAGTGCTTCAGCCCCAATATTTACAGTAGTAATTTTTAACTTATCGGCATCCGAATGCTGTTCGCACGTAATTACTTCACCAACAACCAAACCTTCCAATCCGCCTTTAACGCTTTCAAAAAGTGATATATCTTCAACTTCCAGTCCAATATCGGTAAGCAATTCCGCAGCTTTTTCTACCCCAATTTGCACAGGCAATATCTCTTGTAACCAATTCCAGGATATTTTCATGGGGTAAAGATAAATAAGAATTATGGATGGGAGAGCAGGTCTTACAATATATTCCAACAGGAATTTTGTTAGATAAATCAATTGCTGTAACACCAAAAATATGGTATTACAACGCAATAAATGAAACGGCTACAAATTTTATTACAGGGAAATCTATTTATAAATCCATGCGTTTTGGTTCTTAATTTCTATTTATCATACAAAATTGCAAATTTGTTTTATTGAATTAAATAAATAAATTTATTTCCTCCAAAATTTGTTTATTCCCAATAATTTTAATATATCTTTACTAAGCAAATTACAAAACATGAAAAACAGAACTCATGGTTATTTACCATTAATTTTCTGCTTAATCAGCTTTTTCATTTCCTCCTGCAACAAAGAAAGCGGGCCAACAACTGTTAATGGCACCGTAAGAGATGTCACTACCAATAGCGGTGTTGCGGATGCAGAAGTTGGTTTATTTGAAACTGATGGTGAAAGTGCCTTTGGTTTGGGTGGTGTGCTAATGGAAGAAAAATACAGCGATGCTTCCGGAGATTTTGCCTTTAATTTTACCGCCCGTCAAGGTTACCAATATTATGTGCAAGCTATAAAAGATCAATATTGGAATAACCAGACAGATAATATCACTTTTGTGGATAATACAGGCGGTAAAACGGATGTTACTGTTTTTTTACAACCGGAGGGATGGTTAGAATTGCATATTAAAAATGAGCCTCCTATGTCTTCATTCGATGTATTAACAATGGGAGTGATTCTAAATGGTGATTATCCAAATCTTTATGGTGCAGATGTTGATACTATTATTTGCTGTTTCTTAGTAATGGGTAATACTGATAATCGGATTGTTTGGTTTGTTGATGAAGGATATGGAGACACATCGTACTTTGAATATGTCTATTGCAATCCGTTTGATACAACCTATTACGAAATACTATATTAAATCCATTCTTATGAAAACACGTAATTTTTTAATGAATTTAATTCTGATTGGGATTAATTATACATCTTTTGGATAAATAATTGAGTTAGTAAATTTGCGCAAATTTAACTTTATAAGGGTATGAAATATTTTAAAAAACATCATCTATTCCTTTTTTGGTTTTCTTATGCCTGCATTTTTATTTCTATTTCATGTAATAAAGATAAAAATATATTTAGCGGAGTTTCGGGAACTGTATTAGACAAAACCACAAATGCACCGGTTGCCGCAGCAGAAGTAGCCCTCTTTGAAAAGGATGCAGAAATTTTTGGCGGGTTGGGTGGTGTTATGATTGAAAGTAAGTTTGCTGATGCAAACGGCTCCTTTCATTTTGACTTTACTGAGCGCAACGGGTATAATTACTATGTGCAAGCTATAAAAACGCAATACTGGAACGATCAGAGCAGCAATATTACATTTGTGCATTATGGAGAGGAGGATGTAATTGTGTATTTGCAACCTGAGGGAAGTCTTGAAATACACTTTGAAAATATTATTCCTTCATTGCCCTCTGATATTTTTGGGATAAATGGTTATATAACGGATATATTGTATGGAGAATCAGTAGATACTACCATAATTTATATAGTTTATGGAAACGTGTGGAATGAATTGCATTGGGCGGTTGGCGATGATCCTACTCAAAGTGATACCGTTTATTGCCCTGCATTCGATACAACATATCACGAAATATTATACTAACCATTAAAAATTTTATGCTGTGAAAACACCAAGTTGCTGCCGTTCAAAAAAGGTAGTTACAATTTTATTTCCCAATAATTTCAGATATCTTTATAGTTAGTAGTTTTGAACAAATTTAACTTTACAAAGGGTATGAAATACTTTAAAAAACATCATCTATTTCTTTTTTGGTTTCCTTATGCCTGCATTTTTATTTCTATTTCATGTAATAAAGATAAAAATATATTTAGCGGAGTTTCGGGAACTGTATTAGACAAAACTACAAATACACCGGTTGCCGAAGCAGAAGTAGCCCTCTTTGAAAAGGATGCAGAAATTTTTGGTGGTTTAGGCGGCGTTATGCTTGAAAGTAAGTTTGCTGATGCAAACGGCTCCTTCCATTTTGACTTTACTGAACGCAACGGGTATAACTACTATGTGCAGGCGATAAAATCTCAATATTGGAACGATCAGAGCAGCAATATTACATTTGTGCATTATGGAGAGGAGGATGTAATTGTGTATTTGCAGCCGGAGGGTTATTTGAAAATTTATATCAACAACGTTAATATTTATGAACCTTCCGATCATATTTCGGTAAATGGAACTATTGAGAGTGGATTTTATGGAAATGAAGTTGATACAAGTGTAATTATTTTGACATTAGGGAGTCTAACTCATCAATTGTCATGGTTCATTTATCATGATGGTTCAATTGAGAATGATGTAGATTATATTTATACACCGGCGTTTGACACAACTTATTATTCAATATTATATTAATTAGCAATCAAATCTGTTCTTATGAAAACACAAATCATTTTATTATCTGCGCTTGCATTCTTAGTAACTTCTGCCAGTTTTTCTCAAATCATTCCGGACACATTGTTTAACCTGCTCTAAACAAATGACCTAAGTACTTGCATCCTTTATGACAAATGCATAAAACTCGGCGGTGCTGAAACAATAGGTACAGAATACGCCATCTAAATCGTCGAATATGTGATTTTTATTTGTTGCCATTTTGTGATTTAATGTAACGAGGCATATATCTACTAATTCAAAACTATATTAATTAAAATTGGGTTTTTACAATACATTATTCATCCCAAATCTTGTTTTTATGGATAATTTTATTTATGTTTATTTAATATTCCATGTAAAATGAAAAGGTTACCCCTTCTTTACCTCTTTTTTCTTCTGCTTTCCTGTAATAAGGAAACTATACTCGAACAAGGAACAGTGCGCGGCACAGTTAGAGATAAAACAACAAATGAGTGTATTTCAGGTGCTACAGTTTATTTGCTGAGTCACATACCAACAGGTGGCTTCGGAGGCGGCGGAGGTTCAACTCAGATAAATTTTACGACTTCAAATACAGACGGAAGTTTTTCCTTTCAATTGGATTATGATAGCGAACTGGCTTATACCTGTGCTGCCACGCATGACTTATATTTTGATTATGGGGATGAATTTCCAGTGCCGGAGGAGATTAAGGTGGGTGAAAATGTGGAAGTAAATCTTCAGCCGAAAGCATGGTTAAGGGTACACTGTGTTAATTCAGAGCCATTTAATGATTCAGATTATTTTAATGTCAGTTGGAACTCAGAAGGTCCATTTTATGGAAGCACAATAGATACAACTCTTCTTTCAATTATTGAAGGAAATATTAACATCCATATTACTTGGTATGTAACTAAGAATTCATTTGCAAATTCATATACTCAGGAAATTTATTGCCCAGCATTCGACACAACTTATTATGAAATTTTTTACTAATCCTTAATTGGTAAATATCTAAAACCATGAATAAACTCACACTTTACTTTTATTTAATATTTCTAACTTTAGGAACTAATGATATTTTGGCCCAAAACTCAACATTTAGATCAAGGGTAGATTCGGTTTTTGACCAGTTAAATCAGACCTACATTCCATCAGGAATACTATTGGACAGAACAATTCAATTATATGATATGATATAGAAAGATATTCAGAGGTAAATGACAGTATTACAGACTATAATCTGTGGAAGCAAATGTATGGCTCGGCACATTATAGTTCATTTAACAGAAATCTTTTTATCAGCAATGATAGTATTCAAAGAATTCTTAATGTAAACAGAGAAGCAGAAGTAATTCCTGTTTTTATTTTGAATATCTCGTAATCTTCACCAATAACAATTCAAATAATATTAAAATACAAAAAAGAATTTTACAATAAATTGTAATTATAAATCACCATTATATTTTCTCAAAATAAGGTATCTCATCATGAGAAATAATTCCCTTTTGATTCCAATAAGCGAGAGTAACAATATGTCCGTTTGCTGTTTTAAGTAGGCGGCCGAAGATGGCATTTGTTGCATTAGCACAAATTAATTAATAGATATATAAAAATCAATTAACCTATTGATTTAATTGTGCTTATTCTGAATTGCAAACAATTGAAAATTACATGTTATTGGATTGAAACATTTGAGTTTATTAGGTACAATAATTTGTTACTATTTCAATTGCTTATTCGGTGATTAAATGTTACGTTGGTTACAAATATAAAAAAAATAGTGTAAATTCTAATTATTTGGGTAAATTTGAATATAAATTCAAGTTGATGAAAGAATTATCCGTTTATTTTATTATTCTATTATTTATCAGCTCCTGCAGACCTGATTTACAATCTTCCGATCTTCAAAAAGGCATTGTAAACGGTATTGTGCTTGACAAAACAACGAACACAGGCATACCGAATGCAATTGTTTATCTATTAGGCAATGAGGGCGGTGGCACTTGGGGTGGAGGCGGAACGGCTTCTTTTGAAATTGACCAAACTGTTTCTGATGCTAACGGAAATTTTACCTTCCAGTTTGATTATGATGATAGTTATGGGTATTACTGCTCTGCAGTTGCCGAGCAATACTTTAATTATTATGAAGAGGTGCCAGTGGATAATAATGCGATAGACATCAATAATGTAGGATTATTGTTGAATCCGATCGGGTATTTGAGCATACATATAATAAATGATACTCCTTATGATGAAAATGATGAAATTACATTATCCTTTACCTATAATGGAAGTTATCCTGAATTTGCTGGCGTAGATGTTGATACTATTTTATGCTGCTTTCAAACATTGGGAAATGAGAATAACAGAATAGTTTGGTACGTTGAAAAAAATGGAATTGATACGTCATTTTATGAATATGTAAATACACAATCTTTTGACACTACATATTTTGAAATTTTATATTAACTATTAACTATTAACTAACAATAAAACCCACGCCATGCAAACATACAAACTTTTATTAATTGTTCTTTTATGCAACTTATATTCTCGTATTTATTCTCAAAATAATAGCATTGATATCCGCATAAAAATAGATTCCGCCTTTATGGAGCTTGATTTGCAATATATTCCGACAGGTATTTTAGATAAATCAATTGCTGTAACACCAAAAATAAGGTATTATAAACCAATAAATGATACAATTACAAATTTTATCACCTGGAAATCTATTTATAAATCCATGCGTTTTGGTTCTTTTAATACAGCCGGTTTTATTTCTGATGATAGTGTTAAATCTTTATTAGTGCACAATAGGGCACAGGATGTAATACCGGTTTTTATATTAAATTTCGACTATAATCAGTTTAAATATTATGCAGTGGATAGTAATTTAATTTCTACGAACAATAATCAATTTTTTGATGTAACCGAGCGTGAGGAATCACCTTATTTGGAAAAAACGATATTTAATGCTTCGGCAGCATTTGGTTTAAGTTATAGTAGCAATGCAAAATTTGTTTTTAACGAGGAGTATTATTTTACAAATAATGCAATTGAAATTGATTCTATAAAATGTGATTTTGCTGACGGGATTGGATTTCGTAAGGTAAACTGGGGAGACACAATAATCATAAATTACTCTAACCTTGACACAAATACTATCACCCTTAAAATGTATGCAGGCCTAAAATTATTTGAATCAACTTTTGAATTTAAAATGGCTGATATTTGCCCCGATCCGGAAGAATATCCGAATGATATAATTGCTGATATTACCGCCACCATTCCTTATCCCGATGATGAAACGGAAACTGAGGCTTATGGTATAGCAAAATATACCTTAACTTATGGAAATTCTGGTGGAATGAAACATACGGAGATAAAAAAACCGCTCATTTTTCTACCCGAACTTGATCCCGGGTATGCAAACTATATAACAAATACAGACGATTGTAAATATGGCATGAATGGTTGGATTGATATCGCCTATGAACAAATATTTGACCTTGAAAGAGGCTTTGCGTACCCTTGGACTCCTGAATTTGATTTCGCACTTGATTTTTTTCAAAGTTTATGGGATGCCGGGTATGATGTTATATACTTTGATTACAAAAGTGGTGATGATTATATGCAACGCAATGCTTTTGCATTAGTGGAATTGCTAACCTGGGTTAATGCCAATAAATCCTCAGATGCAGAAGAAACAGTTATTATAGGTGCAAGTATGGGAGGTCAAATTGCGCGATATGCATTAACCTACATGGAAAGCAATAATATTTTACATTGCACAAGATTGTTTATTCCGTTTGACTCTGGAGCAAAAGGATCTAATTTGCCATTGGGCTTGCAACATTTCGGCTTATTTGCCTATAACGCAACTGCAGAAGATTCGCCGGAATATGATAATTTGCAATTTCAATTTCAGGCTCTATTAAGGCCTGCTTCTGAGCAGTTATTAGTACCACATATTCAAGGAACTGAACCTGATAAATCGCACATAGAAAGAACAAATTTTTATACCGAATTATTCAGTTTAGATGCCGACGGTTATCCAAATAATTTGCGAAAAGTAGCAGTTGCAAATGGTAATAAAACCGGTACATCACAGGACGGCATAGAGCCGGGTGATATTTTAGTAGATTTATACCAACAAATTGCTGGTGTAACGGTTGATGCACCTTTCATAGGTACCTTCACAGCTTACCTTGGTGAAGTTAATGCAACTGCATGGTTTCTGCCTGGTGATTAATATCCCGGAGGTACAAGGTTTTTTCATGGTGAAATTGATTTCTTAGGCATTAAGATAACAAATTATTCTTTACAGGTGGTTGAAGGGTTTCCGCTTAGAGATACAGCACCCGGTAGCAGAAGAACGCGTTTACAACAACAAATAACAATAGAACCGGAATTTGTTTTATATCCGCCTCTACCAGATTTGGAATTGACTGTAAATGACTTTTTTGGATTTAATTCAACAATTAGTACTTTGGATATAAATACAACTGATTTGAATTATGATGTGGAATTAAATATTGAACCTGATGAAATCGATGCAAATTACCCTTTTGAAGCATATTACGCGCCACAAACAAATAACGAGAACCATGTTCAATTTACTGCAGCAGCAGATGGTGATGACGGAAACACTGCATGGATGCTTGACCAAATTCTCAAAGGAGAAAATGATTTAATCAGCCTTCCGGTAACGATAGATGCATCCTTAGAAACAAATTACAACTTCGGCAATAGCTTTAAAAAGAAGTTGTACTCTGTGACCATAGCAGAGGATGGTATTTTACAAATCAATGGAAATTATATCACAGGATATGGAAACGAAGCTTACGATATAACACCGGATGCTGGTTCCACATTTACAGTTTACACAAACGATTGCGGTGCGATAATTAATATAAATGATAACGGCACTCTCGAACTAGGCGACGACAACACCCCAACCAACAACAAAGGAAATTTAGAACTACTAAGCGGCAGCCAGTTAAACGTAAACGACGGCGGCACATTAAAACTGAATAAATACAGTAAACTCTATATTAAAGACGGCGCTATTCTCGAAATAAATGAAGGCAGTATTGTTACCGTTGAAGATTATGCGGAAATTATTGTAGCCGAAGGCGGTAAATTAATATTAAATGCAGAAACATTAAACCTGTTGGCAAATAATTCGAAATTAGATATTCAGGGTGGCGGTATTGTGGAAACAGATGCAGGCATTGATTTTACATTTACGGGTAACGGATTTGTAAGTTATAACGACGGAGGAATTTTTGATCTTGGCGCAGGCAGTAAATTTCGTTTGGAGGGCAGCGGAATAACTGATCATATTTTATCCCTCAACGCAGGTGCAGATTTGTTAATTGAAGATAACGATGTGGAATTAAGCAACGGAAAAATTTATTATTACAGCACATCTTCCTTCACTACTGTTGCCAATACCACAACTGCCGACCATATCGATTTTAACGATATCAGCGGTTATGCAAATCATGGTCTTAAATGTTCAGAAACCATTTTAGTTGATCTCGACTATTGTTTATTTAACGGATTTAATACAGGCTTATTACTGAACGATATTGTAGTTACCGATATTACGTGCCCGGCAGAAGTTACGATTGATCATTGCGACTTTTTAGACCAACGCGGCACTTCCATTGATGCATATACAGTATCAAAAATAAACGGTTATGTAAATACAATTACAGCAAAAAATTCAAGCATTGACTATGGTATTTATGCAATAGATGTTGTTGATTTTAAATGGCGGGGTTGTACGGTAAAAAATTATACAAACGGCACGGGCATATTTTTGGAAGATGTTAAAAAGTTTACCATGATGTCGGGTACAGTAAAAAGTAATAGCAAAGGAATTGAAGCATACCACACTAATATTTATTTACAAAATAAAGCTGTAGTGCAACAAAATGTTTACGGTATTTATATGGATGGCGCAAATTATGGCGTTGCAAATGCTGCAGAACTCTGTTTTCTGGTTGTTGGTGATCAGGGTTGCGGATGGATAGTAAATAATACCACAGCCGGCGTTAAAGCTTGGGATATATTTCCGGATATTGATGCCTATGAACACCGCAATCTTACCGAAGAGGATGACCTTTTATCCAACAGATTTGACGGCAATGGTATTGCATTTAATATTTGTGTGGATGATAATAATACGGCAATTGATGAAGATATTGAAATTGCATTTGAAGATGGCGTACTTGCAAAAGGCAATTATTGGAAATCAACCGGCGATCCAACAGAAGGAACGGATTACGAAATAAATTACAAAGGGGGCAGTGGTCATAATTGTGATGTTGCTATATCGGTGGATGCTACTTTATCGCTCACTACACAACCGAGTGGTTGCAATTGCACACTGCCTTTCCCTTGCGAAATTGAAGCAGATGATCCGGAAAATATTGAAGCCACAATAGCCGCAACTTCCTGCGATGAAACCATTCCGATAACGGTAAACTCACAAACGCAGATTATGATTGGCGAGCAATTCCGTCAGGCTTATTTATTATTTGCAGCCGGAGATTATAACTATGCATATCAAAAATTTAATTACTTAAAAAATCAGGTAGAATATAATTATCCTAATGGAATAGAGGGAGCTGCCTGTCGCCGTATTTATTTTTCGTCACTGTATCTTAAAGAATTATGTGCGGTTGTTGCTGAAGCGTATTGTCTATATCCATTTTGGATAGAAGCGCGAGAAGAATATATTAAAAATGCAAGCTTCTTTATTTATCCAAATCCTGCAAATACCACAATCACATTTAGCTCTTCATCCGGCGATGTTGCAAATTATCAAATTAGAACCCTTTCGGGAGAATTAATGCGCACAGGAACATTAGATGGAAGCACCACAATAAATATAGAAACATTTGCTAAAAGCATTTATCTTGTAATATTCACCGATGAAAAATCTAACATCATCGAAACACAAAAAATAATTTTACAGTAAATCGTAATAAAATATCAACTTGCAGTATTCTCAAAATAAGGTATTTCATCATGAGAAATTGTTTCCTTTTGATTCCAATAAGCGAGTGTAACAATATGTCCGTTTGCTGTTTTAAGTAGGCGGCCGAAGATGGCATTTGTTGCATTAAATGTTACGTCGGTAACGCCAACAGTAAACGTTTCTTCTGGGGGAGGAGGTGCAATTTCTCCTTCAGCAACAGGCGTAGTCTTGGCAGGTGGAGAGGGCACAACCACCACTGTAAACAAATTTAACTCCAGCAAAGATTTTAAAAATGCAACGCGTTGAGGTGTTACCTGTGTTTCTACAATGGCGCATTTAATGCCATCTAAATCGTCGAAAGTATGATTCTTATTAATTGCCATTATTAAACCTGAATTAAACTATAAATATATTCATAACATCCACCCGATAAACCCGTAACTAAAATACCGGCAATACAAATAATAAATGCAAATTTTGGTTGTAATCCCGCGTCTACTTTTTCAATTGGATTTGCATTTTCATCCATAAACATTGCTTTAACAATGCGCAAATAATAATACAACGAAATTATCATGTTTAACGATGCAATTATTATCAGTATCGTATTCCCTTGACCGGCACCTGCCATTAATAAAAAGAATTTACCAAAAAAGCCGGCAGTTGGAGGTATGCCTGCAAGCGAAAATAAAGAGAGGGTTAATATCCAAGCCAACATTGGATTTGTTTTATAAAATCCTTTGTAGTCTTCCAGATTTTCTTTTCCTGTTGCAGCGCTCACTAAAGCCACTACACCAAAGGCTCCGAGGTTAGAAAATAAATAAACGAGCACAAAATATATTGCAGAGGCAGTTCCTTCTGCTGAATTTCCCGATATGCCAATCAAAATAAATCCAACCTGCGCAATGGAAGAAAATGCAAGAAATCGTTTTAGATTTTGTTGTCTTAACGCAAATAAATTTCCGATCAGCATTGTTGCCACACTTATCAAAAACAATAAATTATACCAGGTGGTAAAGATGTTTTGAAATGCAGTATATAATACCGAAACAAAAACAAATATGATGGCTCCTTTAGATATCACACTCAGATAAGAGGTAACAGGAACAGGCGCTCCTTCATATACATCTGCTGTCCACAAGTGAAAAGGAACTGCGGAGATCTTAAATGCAAATCCTGCAAACAACAAAATGAACGCGTATATCAATAAAGGCTCTGCATGCATGGCTATGGATATCTCCTCAAAATTTAGGGTTCCCAATGCTCCATACAAAAGAGAAATTCCAAACAACAACATGCCTGAAGAAAATGCCGAAGAAATAATATATTTCAACGCAGCTTCCCCCGATTTTCTTTTTTCGAGATCAAAATTTACCAATGCTGCCAGCGGAATGGTGGATAATTCTAATCCCAAATAGAACATAAAAATATTCTGGGACGATATCATAAAAAACATACCCATTAACGACGACAATAAAATAATATAAAACTCCGGAGCATGTTTATGATTCAACAACCAATTATATGCTTGCAGAGAAATTACTAATGCGCCCAGATTAAGAATATTTTTTTCCAACACAATTAATCCTGTTGTGCGAAACATATCAGCAAAAAGTTCTCCCGATACATTCCCAAAAAATCCAACAATAAAATTGATCAGCAACAAACTATTGGCAACCTGAAGCACGGTTTTATTATTCAATTTATTCTTCCATATTTTCAGGAACAATAAAATGAATATGATGATGACCAGCATCAACTCAAATTTCATATAGGTAAAAAATGCTTCGGACATGGTGTTGTTTTTGTTCCACTTTAGACTTTATCTTCGGAGGATATTTTTATTTCTTTTGTTACTTTTTCTATCGTGAATCGTGAACCATGAACCGTGAGGCCGTAATGCTGATTTCTCCTGAACAGCAATTACTTTCTCAAATCATTTTTTTTGATCCCAAGGGATCAAAAACTGCCCACTACCTACTCCCCACCACCCACTCTCAACATTATAGCCTCCGTGCCACTTCCAATTAAATCGGTTAACAGGAACGGTGCTATACCTATTAAAACGATTCCTGCAATTAGTACTACTGACGCCAACCGTTCATTCCAGGTGGCGTCTTTTATCAGTGTGTATTCATTATTTGTTATGGGTCCCATGATGGCAGAACCCGTTGCTCTTAAAATATATACAGCAGTTACCACAATACTTGCACAAGCTAAAATAGTTGCAATGCGATAAAGTGCTTCCGGATTTTGCCATCCACCCATAAATACCGTCATTTCAGAAACAAATCCGCTGAAACCGGGAAGACCTAAGGAACATAAACCCGCAATTACAAATACGGTGGAAATAAATGGCATTACTTTTAATAATCCGCCTAACTGCGCAACCATTCTTGTATGCGTTCTGGAATATAACATTCCGATAGCGGCGAAGAAAAGTGCTGTCATTAATCCGTGCGAAACCATTTGCATTACTGCTCCGTTTATTGCAGTTTGATTTAACAAACCAATTCCCAACAATACAAATCCGCAATGTGAAACCGAAGAATATGCGTTGATATATTTGAGATCGGTTTGCATTAAAGTTGCAAATGCTCCGTAAATAATTGCGATGGTAGCTAATATTATAATGATGGGTTGATATTCGTGAGCTGCTTCGGGCATTAAATACATGGCAACACGTAAACATCCGTATCCACCCAATTTCATCGAAATACCCGCAAGAAACATAGATGCTGCTGTTGGTGCCGAAGAGTGCCCATCCGGAACCCAGGTATGAAAAGGAAATATTGCAGTGAATACGCCAAAGCCGACAAATAACAAAGGAAAAAATATACGTTGCGCTTCAATCGGAATAAAATTCTGTGAAACAGATACCAGATCAAAACTATTTCCGCCATAAAAATATACACCTAAAATTCCGACTAATACCAAAGCACTTCCACCCATCAGCATTAATGCGAGTTTCATGGCGGAGTATTCTTTTTTACCGCTTCCCCAAATACCGATCAATAAATATTTTGGAATTACTGCAAGTTCTAAAAAGAAAAATAAAGTAAACAGGTCTAAGGAAATAAAAAATCCATAAGCACCTAGGCCTAAAAAGGTGAGGAGCAGAAAAAATTCCTTCGACATTCTCGATTCATTCCAGGATACCAAAACGCCTGCTAAAACAACCGAGGCAGTTAATAGTATCATGGCAATAGAAATTCCATCCACCCCAATATGGTAATTAATATTTAATGAAGGATACCAGGCAAATCGCTGTTCAAATAAAAAGGGACTTGTATCTCCTGCAGCTCTCACAGTACAATATATATATAATAAAAATCCCCCCAAAACCAATTGCAGTGCAGCTCCCAGAAAAGCTACCATACGGATCTGTTTCAGATCTTTACTGAACATAATGCACAGCGCTGTTATAAAAGGTAATATGATCAGTACATTTAAATTCATAGCTAATTTACCTTTAGGGTAATTCGTTTTATTTTAAACAATAAATAAAAAATAGCGTCAAAACCAATACTCCTCCAAAAAAATACATGGCATAACCTTGCACTTTCCCGGATTGTAATCCCTTTATTGTTGATGAAATTTTTGTTGTTGTATTTCCTGTTAAATTAATGAACCCATCTACAATATTTCTATCGAACCATGCCGCGGGCCGACCAATTAAATTAAAAATAATTTTTTTTGTAATGAAAATATATACTTCATCAATATAAAATTTCTGATAAGCTGCTTTATAAAATCCACCTGCTGCTGCGGCAATTTTGGTGGGCTTGTCAGATTGCTTCTGATAAAAATTGTAGGCAATAGAAATTCCCAATAATCCGATCAGAACCGGAGCTATCGAAAATACAATATCAAAATGACTGTGTAATACAGTTTTGTCGGATGAAACAAAATTTCCGAATGGGATAAATCCTGTTGCGATGCTGAGTGTAGCTAATATAATTAATGGAAGTTTCATGGAAAATGTTCCTTCGCTGTGATGTTCTCCGTGCAAATGTGCTTTCTTGTTCCAAAAAATAGAAAAATATAAACGGAACATATAAAATGCAGTAAGTCCCGAGGTTAATAATGCAACATAAAAAATTCCCGGATGCGATTCGTAGGCTGCATGTAATATCATTTCCTTACTAAAAAATCCTGCAAAAGGAGGAACGCCTGCAATTGCGAGGCATCCAATGAGAAAAGTAATATTGGTGATAGGCATATATTTTCTCAAGCCTCCCATATCCTGCATATTATTACTGTGCACCATGTGAATTACCGCACCTGCTCCAAGAAATAATAATGATTTAAAAAATGCATGGGTAAATAAATGGAACATACTTGCGGTATATCCGGCACCATGTTCGCCAAAACTGCTTACTCCTAAAGCAAACATCATATATCCAATTTGCGACATGGTGGAATATGCCAGCACGCGTTTAATATCATTTTGTGTGCATGCAATTACAGCAGCAAACAGCGCGGAAAAAATGCCTACATAAGCAACAATTTCCAACGCACCGGAATCGGTAATTGCAAAAACAGGAAATAATCTGGCAACTAAAAATACGCCTGCAACCACCATGGTAGCAGCATGTATCAGTGCAGAAACAGGTGTGGGACCTTCCATTGCATCGGGCAGCCAAATATGCAAAGGGAACATGGCAGATTTTCCTGCACCACCAATAAATATTAAAGTGAGAGCCCATGTTACGACAGAAATTCCCAAAAATGATGCTCCAAAATGTGTTGCAAATTCTGATGATGTTAGGGTATTTATCAGCGTATTAAAATCGAATGAATTTCCGGTGAATCCCAATATTAAAATTCCGATCAGGAAAAAAAGATCTGCGAATCGTGTAACAATAAATGCTTTTTTGCCGGCGGCAACGGCAGATGGTTTGTCGTAATAATACCCGATCAATAAATAAGAGGATACCCCTACCAATTCCCAGAACATATATATCTGAAACAGATTGGAAGATATTACCAGGCCAAGCATGGAGAAAGTAAATAATTGCAGATAGGAATAATAGGTTGCAAATCTTTCTTCTCCTTTCATGTATCCGAGGCTATAAATATGCACCATTAGCGAAACAAAGGTTACTACAACGAGCATCATTACAGAAATTGGATCCAATAGTATTCCCATATCAATGGATAGGGTATCGGTAAATTGCAGCCAGGTATATTTAAATGGTTCTATTACTGGATAAACTCCATCTACCATGCCATTAACAATAAAATATTGATAAGCAGCCACAAGTGATAAAATTGCAGAAACACCCAATAAAAGAGTTCCTAAAATTCCGGATACCTTATTAAAATACCTTCTCCCGAATAACCCAAGCAATAAAAATCCTGCAAGCGGTAAAAGCGGAATTAAGGCGATATAATTATAGTTACTCATTTTTTCTTTTCAAAAAATTAATATTTCATATCCTGCGAATCTTCCACATCAATAGATTTGTGATCCCGGTAAATATGAATAATTATTGCAATAGCAACAGCAGCTTCTGCAGCGGCAATGGCAATAATAAATATGGTAAAAAATACTCCTGTAAGTTCTTCCGGGTATAAATATTTATTGAATGCAACAAAATTGATGTTCACACTATTTAATATCAACTCAATAGCCATTAACATGGTAATCATATTGCGGCGTGTAAACAAACCGTACATCCCTATAAAAAATAAAGAGGTGCTGAGAAACAGAATATGTGTAAGTGTTACTTCCATTATACTTCTTCCGGTTTTGATTTTAGTGCAATGGTGATACTGCCTACCATTGCTGCCAATAATAATATACTGATCACTTCAAAAGGCAATGCATATCCTTTTTCCGTATAATCCATCATTTTAGTTCCGATATTATTTGGTGATGCATCTAAAGCCATTGTTGAAATTTCAGGGAATGCATATTGATCGATCAATAATGTTGTCAAAACAATTCCGCAAATAGAGGCCAGTGTAGAAAAAATAAGTCTGGTATTCGTCGCTTTAGGCATTTCAACTCCCGCTTCCTGGGTTAAAAAGATAGAAAATATAATGAGCACTACTATACCTCCAACATAAACAATGATCTGCACAGCAGCAACAAATTCCACATGCATCCAAAAATATAATCCGGCCACGCCCATCAGTGAAAACAATAAAAATACAGCAGCCCTGAATATTTTAGTGGTAGTCATTGCCAATATTCCGGTTCCAAGTATAAATCCGGCGAGAAGATAAAATATGATGTCGTAGGCGGTCAAGGTTAGTATGTAGTATTTAGTATTTAGTAATTAGATTGGTTTTCGTTTGGATTGGAAATTTTTGATGTGGTTGATAATTTATTGTTCCATTGATAATTTTCGTGCGTGAATCGGGAGTAAGTTCCTGCAAGGATTAAATCTTTTATCTCCTACCAAGAATTTTCAAATTAGTGAAATGAATTTGCTCTAACTCAGATTAAACTCATTTCTCATTTCTCATTTCTCATTCAAGTTGCGATAAATTTCCTCCCATACAGGATCAAACTCACCACTCACCCCTCACCACTCACCACTCACCACTCATCATCTCACTCCACCCCCTCCCGAATTTTGCTTTCCGGCTTATTCAAAACCTTAGTAAGCAGGCTCCTGTCATACACGCTGTGTTCGAAAGTCTGTGCCATTTTAATTGCATCGGTTGGACAAGCCACAATGCATAAATTACACATGGTACATAATTCGAGGTGATACACAAATTTATCTATTGCTTTTTTCTTTTTTCCTTCCGGGGTGATGTCGAATTTGGTGACAATTTTAATGGTTGCGTTGGGACAAGCTATTTCGCATGCAGTACAACCGGTGCATGCATGTTCATTATTTTCGTCGTGCAACATTACCACTTCTCCTCTGAACCTTTCTGCCAAAACAGGTAATTCCTCTGGATATTGTTGGGTAATAATTTCTTTGTGATGCGTAAAATAATATCCCGTCCTGCGCATACCCGTAAGCAGCGATTTAACACCTCCGTAAACTTCTTTTATATATTTTACTATAAACATCCTATATTCTCAATTAACAAATTGACAATTAACAAATTAATAAATGCTCAAAAATACCATCCCTGAATTGCAATAAATGTTGCAAGCAATAAATTAAACATACTGATCGGCAACAAATACTTCCATTCCAGATTTAACAACTGATCGATGCGCAAACGCGGGAATGTCCAGCGAAACCACATGATCACAAATATCAGAAAAAATGTTTTTCCGATAAACCACAACGAAGATGGTATATAATCCATGATGCGATTAAATCCTTCCCAATTTCCGATATGCAATGGCATCCATCCTCCCAAAAATAATGTAGCGCCTAAGGCACATACAATAAATATATTTACATATTCCGCCAAAAAAAATAAGGCGAATTTCATTCCTGAATATTCGGTGTGAAAACCTGCTGTTAATTCTGATTCGGCTTCTGCAAGATCGAAAGGTGCGCGATTTGTTTCTGCAGTTACTGCAATAATAAAAATAACAAAAGCAATTAATACAGGAATATGTCCTTTAAATATCCACCATCCATCTGCCTGCGATTCTACAATTTTAGAAATGGAAAGATCGCCGGTAAAAACGATTACGGTGAGAATTGCAAGTCCCGCACTTAATTCATAACTCACAATTTGTGCACCACTGCGCATGGCACCCATTAAAGAATATTTATTATTACTTGCCCATCCCGCCATTAAAATTCCTATAACACCAATGGAAGAAACAGCAGTGATATACAACACTCCGATATTAATATCCCAGATCTGAAAATTCTTTGCAAATCCAAGCGGTGCAAGTGCAAGCATGGCTGCAATCATTACCACAAAAGGTGCGAGATTAAATAAAAATTTATCAGAACCCGCAGGAGTTAATCCTTCTTTAACTAATAGTTTTAAAGTGTCGGCAACGGTTTGAAACATTCCTTTTGGTCCCACACGGTTTGGTCCTAAACGCACTTGCATGTAAGCAGAAACTTTTCGTTCCATCATAATTAAAACCAATCCCAAAACAGCAAAGAGTCCGATACATAATGTTCCCACAACCACAAATTCGATAGTAAGCGCAAGCCATAAAGGACAAGTTGCAAGTAACCAGCTATCAAAACTATTTGCGATATATTCGAAGGAGATCATAAATGGTTTAAAGAGAAATCGTATTTTTTATTTGTGTGATATTTAATTATTTATTTATCTGTCAATATCCGGAATTACGAGGTCCAAAGTGCCCATAATTGCCACCATATCTCCTAACTTTTGTCCGCGTGTCATGTGATCAAGCGCACTCAAATTGGAAAATCCTGGTGAACGGAATTTAATTCTGTATGGTGTCATTCCTCCTTCACTTACAATATATACTCCGAAATCGCCACGTGCTGTTTCTACTCTGGTATAAAATTCACCTTTTGGCAACTTTAAAACAGCTTTTGTTTTTGCCTGAAAATCGCCTTCCGGAATATTATCAATTAATTGTTCGATTATGGAAATGGATTGATAAATTTCTTTCATGCGCACTAAATATCTTGCATAACAATCACCACCTGTTTCAATTGCTTCTTCAAAATTTAAAGTATTGTAAACATCGTAAGGATATAATTTCCGGATATCGCAATTTACTCCGCTTGCTCTTGCAGTTGGACCGGAACAACCGTAAGAAATTGCATCTTCCTTTGAAATATAACCTACATTTTTCATGCGGTTTTGGAAAATGATATTTCCGGTTACCATTTCATCGTATTCCGGTAATTTGGTTTTAAAAAATGCAATAAATTCTTTTACCTTTCTCTGAAAATCAGGATGAATTTCTGCCATTACACCACCGGGAACTATATAATTCATGGTTAATCGCGCCCCGCAGGTATCTTCCATTATATCCGTTATCAATTCTCTTTCACGAAAGGCATGAAAAAAAGGTGTAATTGCCCCAACATCCATCGCCAATGCGCCCCACCACAATTGATGTGATGCAAGCCTTGTGAGTTCATCCATCAAAACACGAATTACCTGTGCTCTTTGGGGAACTTCAATTTGTAAACCCTTTTCCACACACAAAGCGCAACCGTGATTATTAATATGGGAGGATAAATAATCCATACGGCTTGTTACATAAATAAACTGCCGATAATTTAAACTCTCACACATTTTTTCGATAGAGCGATGAATATAACCGAGATGTGGTTCTATTTTTTTAATAGTTTCTCCATTCATCGTAATTACAAGATGCAACACACCATGCGTACTGGGATGCTGAGGACCAATATTGATCACCAGATCGCCTTCTTGTGTGCTTATTAATTCTTGTAACATTAGGGCATTTACAATTTGGTAATTTTCAATTTTTTAATTGTTTTATCTCGCGACTATTTTCAAATCTCATTTGGTGAATGGTGAATGGTGAGTTTGCTCAAACGTCAATCTAAACTCATTCCTCACAACTTTATCATATTCACTTCATCCTCAAAATCTTTTCTCAACGGCCATCCCTCAAAATCATCCGTTAAAAGTAATCTTCTTAAATCGGGATGATTTATAAATCTAACGCCGAATAATTCATATACTTCTCTTTCCAATAATTCTGCAGTGCGCCAAATGTCGCATACAGTTTCTATTTCCGGATTTTCTCTTTCTAATTTTGATTTTATTACAACAATGTGTCTGTGTTTTGTTGATTCCAGATGATACACCATGGTTAAATGTGTTTTCCAATCCACACAAGTTAAACAAAACATATAATCAAATGAAAGGCTATTATCATTAAAAATTACCTGAGCAAAATCTTTAAATTCGGAAGCCTCTATAAATAAATTGAGCATTTCTCCGCTTTCTTCATAAGTAATGGAAGGAGCAATTTCACTAATTTTTATTTTTAATTCTTCGATATTCATTTTTGATGGAGTTTATTTACGTCCACATTATCCGAATATTTTTCAATAAACATTTTTTCTCTTTTTCCACCTGCCTGAATTTTATGTTGCAGACTTATCAGTGCATGTAAAAGTGCTTCCGGTCTTGGGGGGCATCCTGCAACATACACATCAACCGGAATAACATGGTCGGCGCCCTTAACTACACTATAGGTGTTATAAAAAAATGGTCCTCCGCTGGTTGCGCAGGCTCCCATAGCTATAACATACTTAGGATCAGGCATTTGATCGTATAATCTTTTGAGAACAGGTGCCATTTTGTTCACTATGGTCCCGGCAATAATGATCACATCTGCCTGACGTGGTGTAGCTCGTGCAACTTCAAATCCAAAGCGGCTCCAGTCGTATTTTGCACTGGCGGTGCTCATCATTTCAATAGCGCAGCAACTTGTGCCGAAAACCAATGGCCACAAGGAGTTTGAGCGAGCCCAGTTGATCACATCATCCAGTTTGGTCACCAAAAAACCACCCGAAGCAGTAGGGTGCACATTACCCGGAAAGGGCTCCTGCTTGATATCTGGGTTGTTTACATCCATTTCAGGGCTCCTTTTTTATGCGCGTAAAGAAATCCGATAAATAAAATAAACAGAAAAATGATGGCTTCAATAAAGGCAAACATGCCCAGTTTTTGCACCGTCACGGCCCAGGGATATAAAAAAATGAGTTCTACTTCGAAAATGAGAAAAATGAGGGCAAAAAGGTAGTATCCGACATTGAATTGCACCCAACTTTGCCCTATGGTAGGCACTCCGCACTCATAAGGTTCACCCTTTACGGTGTTTTTGGAAGCCTTTAAAACCAGTTTGGATACCAGAATTCCCGCTGCCGAAAAAGCAACTGCTGCCATAATTAAAACAATCAATGAAGCCGGACCCATAATCGCGGCTAAAATAGGGGTTCGCACTGTAGTAAACAAATGTATTTATCACCGAAGTGGCAAATCTGAATCCGCATAGTCGCTGACGGGTTTGATTGCCCCGCATGAGTCTGCACTGAAAATAAATAATGACCATTAAAATTTAATATTTACGTGGGGCTTCGGCGGAATTAATGTTGAATTTCAACAATTACACCGACAATATGCTTGTAATTTCCAATCTGAATTAAATAATTTCCTTTGGGTAAATTGTGTACATAAGCAGCGGTGGTGTTATAATCTATTTGTTGCATGTGCACCTGTATTTTATTGCCAAGCATGTCTATAAATTGAATGAATTCCAACTGTGTGGCAGAAGATGTGTTGATATACAACATATCGGATGCGGGGTTTGGTGCGATTAATACATCAATTTTTGTGAGTGTTTGTATACTATTAGATATATCAACATCCTTGCAAATAGTATTACCGCCAATTCCGTTGTATGCAGTTAAACACACATTAAATACACCTTTAAATGGAAATGTATGTGTTGGATTTTGTAATCCGGAAATGGTGCCATCACCAAATTCCCATAACCAGTCAGTTGGGCTATTTATTGACTGATCGAAAAAGTACCATGTATTTGTAAATGCAAAATCATAAATAAATTCGGCAATTGGTGCCGGTTCTGCTGAGGCAATATTGATATAGGAACAATGAGTATCACCACCACCCGGGCCTGATGCTGTTAAACAAACATTATAAGTACCATTCGAAGTATACGTGTGCGTAGGATTTTGTTCAAGGCTTATTTCACCATCGTCGAAGTCCCAAAACCAGGTTGTGGGGCTATTTGTACTTAAGTCTGTGAATACCGCTGTCGGATCACCGGCTGTATTGAAATTAGCAATAGTGGCCGCATAACCTGAAATATTTAGGTTTTGGCAAGTTGTATTACTACCTGCCACATTTCCCACAGTTAAACAAACGCTATATATGCCGTTTGTAAGGAATGTATGAGTTGGATTTTGATCGGCAGAGAAAGTGCCATCTCCAAAATCCCAATTCCATGTATCCGGTGATTGTGTAGATAGATCAGTAAAGTTGACAGTTGGGTCACCTACTTGAGTATAAATAGCGAAAGGTAATAGGGAATTTACAATTACAGTTTTACAAATAATATCAGTTCCAACTGGATTTGACGCAGTAAGGCAAACGTTGTACTCTCCATTTTCAGTGTAGGTATGGCTTGGATTGGGAAGTGTTGAGGTTAAACCATCGCCAAAACTCCAATTCCATGAAGTTATGCCACCTAAGCTCAAATCGGTAAAATTAACCACCGGGTCACCTGTAAAGGAATAATCTGCCAGTGGTTCATTTACTGCAAGAATCATTTGACAATTTGTTGAATAACCATAAACATTAGTAGCAGTAAGACATGCGTTATATACACCAAGCGCATAAGTGTGGGTTACATCTGTAGCATTTGATACCGCGCCATCATCAAATGTCCACGAGTAGGTTTCCGCATCAACAGAAGTGTTTGTAAAAACAGCTTCAAAAGCACCAACAATGTCATTTAATTCCAGATCGTAGGAAGCTACCGGAATATAAGGGTCAAACCTATCACTTGTGAGTGCGGCGTACATGATATCATTTATATGTATTCCATCCGCAGGGGAATCAGTAACTGATCCCGGTTCATTATCGCGTTGCCATATCATATGAACTTTTCCATCAAATGTTTGATCAGCTAATGATGGGAATACATTTTCATATCCCAAATGTGCAGAATAGGTAAGGTTAACCGGAGATGACCATGAATATCCAAAATCACTTGTATAAATTCCAAAAATATCATGTCTTGATTGTGCGCCGAGTACTGCAGGATCGCCCATCGGATCGGTGTATTCTACAGGCATAACAAACGCCACATAGATGCGACCTGTGCCGACATCATAACCTGCTGAAGGCATAGAAGCGAACCCCTCAGCGCCATAAGCAGAATAATCAACACCAATACCTTTAAAAGGATCATTAAGACCATCCGCATTATTCCAGTCTACATTTATTTCTATTTCTTGTAATCCCGGAAGGCCTACTTTCCAAAACATAAGTTTACTGGTAGTAGGAATATAATCCCATCCGGCAATCCCGGGATCGTCATCATAAATTTGAATGGCACTGGAAAAAAAGTAAGCCTGACCGTCATACGCAAGCAGCATATCATGCGCTCCATCGGTGGTTGTAATTGTATCTGCAATGCCATCTCCATTTATGTCAGTACTTTGACCTAACCCGCCGGTATAATTATCAATTGGAAAATCATTAATAATTAATTCAGACCATGCACCTGCTTCGCCACTTGCATAAGAATAAATTAATTTCAAATCTGTATTTGAAGCGCCGTATATTATATATACATCACTTCCATAAACACCAATTTTATAATATTCACCAAGAATGGTACTAATGCCATCCGCAGTTGTAAGAAAGGGAATTTCATAAGCAAGAACATCCCAGTTCTCACCTCCATCAAGAGATCTGGAGAATTGCAAGGCAGGAATAGCACCGGGACCAACATTAATTACATAAATATCATTTGTGCCGGCAGGGCAATATGACATTGGTGAGGTTCCATTTATGTCGTTAGAGCCGCTTGTTTGTGACCAATCGGTAGCGCCAACATCTGAATTTTTATACACCTTTAATTTAACACCATCTGATGAGATTAAAACTTCATGATCTTCAACAAGTAAGAACTCTCCTGATATCGATTTAACGCCTTCCACCCGGGTTGTGGGAATTGCTTCCCAAGCTGTACCATCATAATGGTTGTAAAATGTTCCGCGGTCGGTAAATGACGTGGCAAGTGAGGTGGAACCTGTCCAAACTGCGCTGATAGTGCTGTCCGGCGTATTGATTAAACGATGTTTTGCTCCCGCCGTAGTTTGATTGTCGTATGTTGTAGTACCGATTACAATTCCCTGAGCATTAATATTAGAATCAATGATAATAGTTATTAAAATGATAGCAATAAGAAACTTACTGAACATGTTGGTGTATTTTGAGTTCAAGTATATCAGCATTTGAGTTAATATTTTCTTATAAAACAAATTGTTAAGGTTTTGTTCTTATTCTGTTTATTTTAAGATAATATTGCACGCAGATTTATTACAGTTTTCAATTATAGGTGACAAAACATATTTGATGATTTGCCAATTCCATATTCTTAGAGTCCCTCGCAACTTTGATTATTTTTATTTGTTTGAATAGACTATAGGGATGGATTGGCAAACCTGAGTCTACACTGAAAATAAATGAGGATCATTAAATTTAATATTTACATTGGATTCCGGCGGAATTGGATAAAATGAAAAAACCGGCCGAAGCCGGTTTTTAAAAATCACATTTATCAGTAAATTACTGACTTATTATTCTTTAACCAATTTTGTTGCACTTATTCCATTTTCGGAAGTAATGGTAAGGGTATAAATTCCCGATGCAAGTTCTGCGATGTTGATGTTAAGCATTTCACCAAAGCTGCTGTTTACAGACAATTGTTTTATTACTTTACCATTTAAATCGGCAATTTGAATTGTTCCATTAAATGCAGAAGGAACAGATACGTTTACATTGTTATTTGCAGGATTTGGGTAGATATTACTTGCAATTGTATTTTCAATACCTTCACGCATAACATAAACCGGGAACGCACCTGTTGTGCCATCAGCCAATGTATAATATAAACCGAAAGGAAGGCTGCCTTCAGGATTTAATTCAGGCGATAAAAATCCGCTTGCAAATACAACAGCACTTTGTCCGGCAACAGCTGCTAAGGAAGCTTCGTAAGAAGCAACTACAGTTTCAGGTGCATCACCTAAAGCAACATCTAAAATGTAAGTAGTATTTGCCGGTACGATTTGATATGCTGATACGGCACCATAACTTACATTATCTAATAATGTGGCTACATCGCGGGCAATAATATCAACTGTTGGTGCATCAGTGCAACCATGCACACCAAAAAATTCTAAACCATTTCCTCTGTCTGAAACAAATTCAACATTTTCCTTAACTAATAAGCCGAAAGCAATAGAAGCGCCATCTGGATTAGGGTTAAATAAATCAGGATTTAAAACACCCGTTGCCATTGCAACATAACCGTAACCTGCTTTAAAGGTTGCAGATATTGTAGCAATTGCATCATCAACCGATTCACTTGTAGGAGGGGCAACTGCAATACTTACCGGCACATTTCCCGGCACATCAATATATGGTGTTGCTGTGCGGAACTCAAAATTGTCGATTGCTAAAGCACCATCAACATAAATATCTACAACTGCAGCAGCAGGATCCGCAGCATTGTGAATTACCTGTAATTTAGCGGTAGAAATAAATGGTAATTGTTGAACAGTTCCGTCAGGTAATGCATAAAATAATTTAAATGCTTTACCACCGGGATTAGTTGCAACATCAAAAAAACCACTTGCAAAAATTACTGCAGATCCACCGGCTGCACCATCTAAAAATGCACGTGCACTCGCAACTATTAATGAAGGTAAGTCGCCAGGTGTTACATCAATATAATATTTGGCAGCAGGTACACTTACATAATCTGTAAATGCAGTATAGGAAGCATTGTCAACTACAGTTGCAACGTCGCGTGCAATCGCATCTACTGTTGGCGCATCGGTTGCTCCATGGAAAAATACAAAATCAATATTGTTTGGATCTAATGCAGATTCGCGCATTTCGTTGCGCACAAATAAATTAAATGCAGTGCTTACACCATCAGGGTTTACGGCAAATGCACCGGGGTCCAATACTCCGTTGGCAACAATTACATACTTATCGCCTTCCGTTAATGTGTATGTAAAGTTTGCAATTGCATCATCAACAGTAACACTGGTTGAAGGGGCTATACTAATGGTAATAGGTGTGCCTGCAGGCGCATCAATATAAGGTGATGCAGTGCGGAATTTAAAATCATTTAATAACAATCCACCGTCGAGATACACATCAACAAATTTAGCAGCAGGGTCTGCCGAATTGTGAATTACCTGCACTCGAGCAGTTTGCGAAAAGCCAAGCAGCGTCATAATTGCAAAGCTTGATGTAAGAAGTAATTTTTTCATAATTTTTTTTGTTTAGTTTGAAAATATTGCAGTTATAACTAAACCGCTTTCTGATTGTTCAAAAAATTAAATAAAAATATTTTTGCCATTTCATGAACAATTTCTGAACAGCTTTATATACAAGTGATGCAGCCTAAAACAGCTTAAATTGTCAAATTAAATTTTAACATTAATTATGATATACCGTTTGTAAATTCCGAATCTACATAGTCCTTCAAGAGTATAATATTTTATTTGTGTTAGTAGGCCATGTGAGGGCACTGTCCACCGGAGTCTGCGCTGAAGATAAATGATGATGAATAAATTTAATATTACCGTGGGCCTTCGGCGGAATTGATTGACATTTATCACCCACCTAACTGACCCTCCTCATTCGCAATCCGTTGATTTATCTGGAAGTTTACTTCGAAACACAGGCATTAATATAATCGAATTCAAAACTCCTTCATCATGGCAGAATTAATTGATAAACCGCTGGACATACTTTCACCAAAAGAGGAAAAAGATACTGTGATTCGCGATATCATGGATGGCAACGAAGCTGCTGCTACCATTGCTTATAAAACAAATGAAATTTGTGCAATTTATCCTATAACTCCTTCCTCTGCAATGGGTGAATGGGCGGATGAGTGGTCGTCGAAAAACAAAATAAACATTTTCGGACAAGTACCGAAAATTATTGAAATGCAAAGCGAAGCAGGTGCTGCAGGAACAATACACGGTGCATTAACAGGTGGGGCACTTGCTACTACTTTTACCTGCTCGCAAGGATTATTATTAATGATACCGAATATGTATAAAATTGCAGGGGAACTTACACCAACAGTTTTTCATATTGCGGCAAGGGCTCTGGCAACACATGCACTTTCTATTTTTGGTGATCACAGTGATGTGATGGCTTGCAGGTCTACAGGTTTTTCGATGTTGTTTGGATGTAATGCACAAGAAGCAATGGATTTGGCATTAATTGCGCAGGCTTCTACTTTAAGATCAAGAGTGCCATTTTTAAATATTTTCGATGGGTTCAGAACTTCCCACGAATTAAGTGAAGTGGAAATAATTCCCGACTCCACAATTAAAGTTATGATAAATGTGGAGGATGTACTGGCACATCGCCGCCGTTCTTTAAATCCGGCAAATCCTTTTATTAAAGGAACTGCACAAAATCCGGATGTGTTTTTTCAAAGTCGCGAAGCAGGAAATAATTATTATTTACAAGTTCCCGGTATCGTTAAACAAACAATGGAAAAGTTTGCCGAATTAACTGGAAGAAAATATAATTTATATGAATATTATGGTGTTTCAGATGCCGAAAACATTATTGTAATAATGGGTTCCGGAGCAGGTGCTGTGCAGGAATTGGTGGAATATGAAAATAAAAAAGGTGAAAAAACGGGTGTTGTGATTGTGCGACTATACAGACCATTTTTTGTGAAAGATTTTATCGGTGTTTTGCCAAAAACAGTTAAACGTATAGCAGTTTTAGACAGATGTAAAGACCCGGGTGCGATAGGTGAACCTCTTTATATGGATGTAATAAGTGCTTTGCATGAAGAGTTTACCGGAACAATGCCGTTTGTAATTGGAGGTCGTTACGGATTGGCATCCAAAGAATTTAATGCCGGAATGGTAAAAGCAATTTTTGCCGAATTAAAAAAATCGGATCCATTAAAACATTTTACCATAGGTATTGAAGATGATGTTACGCATTTAAGTCTTGATTACGAAAAAGAATTTTCACTGGAACACCAATATTATTTCCGCGGTTTATTTTTTGGATTGGGTGCGGATGGTACTGTGAGTGCAAATAAAAATTCAATTAAGATCATTGGCGATATCACAGGAGATTATGTGCAGGGATATTTTGTGTATGATTCAAAAAAATCAGGTTCATTAACCGTTTCGCATTTAAGGGCAGGAAAAAATCCTATAAGATCGGCTTACTTAATTAATTCAGCCAATTTTATTGCATGCCATCATTTTAATTATTTGAAAAAATATGATGTGCTGAAAGATGCAGAAAAAGGTGCAATATTTTTATTGAATGCACCTTATTCCAAAGAGGAAGTTTGGTTTAAACTGCCGGAAAAAATTCAGGAAGAGATCATACTTAAAAAATTAAAATTTTATGTTATCAATGCAACTGCTGTAGCAAAGGAAACCGGTATGGGAAGCAGAATCAATACCATTTTACAGACTTGTTTTTTTGCGATCAGCAATGTTATTCCAAAAGAAACCGCAATTGGTAAGATCAAGGATGCCATATTGGAAAGTTATTTTAAGAAAGGAGAAGCAGTTGTAAATAAAAATTATGAAGCAGTTGATAAAACACTCGAGAATCTGTTTGAAATTAATTACGGTGATCTTCAAACAGGCCATTTAAAATTAGATGCACCAGTTCCTGATAACAGCAGCGAATTTGTAAAAAATGTTTTGGCAAGAATTATTTCAGGAGAAGGTGATCAATTACCTGTAAGTGCATTTCCCGTGGATGGAGTATATCCTTCGGGCACTACACAATATGAAAAAAGAAATATTGCAGAAAATATTCCGGTATGGGACGAACAACTCTGTTCTCAATGTGGAAAATGTTTTCTTATTTGTCCGCATGCTGCTATAAGATGTAAAGTATATGAAAAAGATGCGTTGGAAAATGCTCCAACAACATTTAAATCACATGATCCTATTGGAAAAGAATTCTTTAAAGAACACGAAGCGTATACCCTACAGGTAAGTGTGGAAGATTGCACCGGATGTAATTTATGTGTGGAATATTGTCCTGTGGAAAGCAGAACAGAGCCGGGGCATAAAGCAATTAATATGGTGGATAAAATGAACCTTGTTGAAAGTGAAAGATTAAACTGGGATTATTTTCTTACGCTGCCGGATATTGATCGCGAAAGAGTAAATAAAAATACCGTGAAAGGTACACAACTTTTGCAACCATTATTTGAATTCTCAGGTGCTTGCGCCGGCTGCGGTGAAACTCCATATTTAAAATTGCTTACTCAATTATTTGGCGATAGAATGATAGTTGCAAATGCAACGGGATGTTCTTCTATTTTCGGAGGCAATTTACCTACCACACCTTGGTCGTTTAATAAGGCCGGAGAGGGACCAGCCTGGGCAAATTCACTTTTTGAGGACAATGCAGAATTTGGATTGGGAATTAAACTCGCAACCGATAAAAAAATGGAAATCGCGCATGACCTCTTATTGGAAATGAAAGAGGAAGTTGGAGAGGAACTTGTAAATGCAATAATCGGAACGCATGCAAGTGGCGAAGCAGATATTAAAAAACAAAAATTGCAGATCAGTGAATTGAGAAAAAGATTGCGTTCCAGTAAATCGCCTCAAGCCAATACTTTAATGCAACTCGCCGATTTTCTCGCGGAAAAATCTGTTTGGATAATTGGCGGAGATGGTTGGGCATATGATATCGGATTTAGTGGCTTGGACCATGTTTTATCAACCGGTGAAAATGTAAATATTTTTGTTTTAGATACGGAAGTATATTCCAACACCGGCGGGCAAAAATCAAAATCAACTCCGTTAGGGGCAAGTGCAAAATTTTCTATCAACGGTAAACGAACCGGAAAAAAAGATCTCGCATTGCAGGCAATTGCACATGGTAAAGCATACGTTGCACAAATTGCAATGGGTGCAAATGACGTGCATACTGTAAAAACAATTCAGGAAGCCGAAGCATTTCCGGGACCATCATTAATTATTGCATACAGTCATTGTATAGCACATGGTTACGACATGTGTCATGGAAACGATCAACAAAAAAATGCTGTGAATGCAGGTTATTGGCCTTTGTTCAGATACAATCCACTAAAGGAAAAGGGAAATCGTTTTACATTGGATTCCAAAGAACCTACAATTCCATTAAGTGAATTCATGTATCACGAAAACCGTTTTGATATAATCAGAACCAAAGATCCTGAATTGGCTGAATTGTTCTTGCATGAAGCGGAAGCAGGAATAAAAGACCGTTTAGAAAGATTAAATATTCTGAAAGCATTGTGATCATTTTCCGGTATGTAAATAAGTTTTGATTTTTATAATGTAAAAAGGGTAAATTTCGTTAAACAGTGAACCACCTGCTTCTATGAGATCTAAACTATTTTTTTTGATATTAAATTCCTTTATTTTTTGTTCCTGCAAACAAACTGCAGAAGAGGAAGCATTTAAAAATGCTTTGGAAAAATCAAATGAATTTATCATGGCACATAACGATCGGATTGCTCAAACAGCCTGGAAATTAGCAGAAGGAGACCCTAGGCAGACTACACAGGATTGTTTGGGGAAAATCAAACTTATTGTAACGGAAACAGCGTCTTTTATTAACCATGTACAAAGTGATTCTTTTCAGGTAACAATGAATTTGGCAAATATATTTAAAAAAGATTTGATAAAAAGAATAATCGAACCACGATTACAGGATGATTACTATTATAAATATACAAATAAAAAAACGGAAGTAAAAAAATATGCGGAAATTGTGATCATAAACGATATTCTATTGCTTGTTAATGACTTGCTTTCCTATCAGTCGGTTCAAAACAGATGGTCAGATATTAAAATTGATATTCCTCAGACAATATTTAAAATCGATTCGAACACCTATTTTGCTTTGATTGCTTTTGACCAGAGCTTAAAATCTGAATTAAAGGTGGAATTAAATTACATTCAACACGGAAATGCTTCGCTCTCGCCTTCGAGTTATTTATTTCATTATAAATCAGGTTTTTTCGGCGTGGCGCTAAATCTTGAAAGTTTAGAAAGTGGTAAGTTCGGAATTTATCAAATTAATTATACCGTAAAACTCAATAATGTAAATAAACGGAACGATTATGAATTTACTACATCAAATTATTTTAACATTATACAATAGATTAGGCTCAACACCATCCAAATCTCCACAGCATTAGGAGTCAATTTCTTTAATTATTCTTAACATGAATATCATATACATTTAAAATTGGCAACCTCTTTTAGCCAATTTATAACCAATGTTAACAGACTGTCAAACTTATAACAATTTATCATAAACTAAATCTAAACTTAACATTAGGTTAACGTAAAAGCCAAATGGCAAATTTACCTTTGCTTCGCTAAACTAAATTTTATGTTAACTAAACACATTGTTATTTTTGCCGTTGTTGTAATGTGCAGCATCGCTGCCTATTCTCAAATTGACAGCACCTTCAAACCAACTATTAAAGTAAAAGCACTTGTGCATTCCAGATTTGAAGCATCATTAACAGATAGTATTGAGGTGTTGAATAGATACAATGCGGTAGCTGTTGGGGCTAATTTTCGGGTTAGGCGAGCGGAGTTAAGAACGGACATTAAACTTACCGAAAGATTTGCCGGTGTAGTAAGAATACAATTGCCAGAATTGGAAGGCAGTAATATAGGTCGTACTATAGAGTTAGCATATATGGAATATAATTGGAATAATGCACTCAACGTCAGGGCAGGTCAATTTAAAATGCCTTTTGAGCTTGACGAGTTAACAAGCCACGAAGATCTGCGTATGATAGACAGAGGAACTACCAGAGATATTTTTGTATTAAACAATTTGGCTTCATACCAACCGGGTGTTATGGTGTTTGGAACATTTATGAAAGAAAAGTCACCATTAAATTATTACCTAGCAGTAGCCAATGGAAGTAACAGGAGTGTTATTTTAGATGATAATACTCAAAAAAATGTTGTCCTTCGGTTAGAGTATTCTTTAATAAAAGGTTTGAGAATTGGTGCTAATGTTCAAAATATATCCACTCAAAACCAAAATGCAAATGCATATGGTGCGGATGTAAGTTTCCAAAAAAACTTAACACCTAAAACAAAATTAATATTAGAAGGAGAGTATATTCAAGGAATAAATACTACATCATTTACAAAAGCAATTGTGGATGATACAACAGCAACAGAATTCTTAATTAATGATTATGTTCTTGACGGTTATTTTGCACAGGCACTACTAAAATTTAATATTAACAAACCTTGGTGCAAAATATTTGAGGTTGGTGGTAAATTTGAGAATACTGATCCAAATACGCTAATTGAATCAAACGATTATTCAACAATAACAGGTAATATTGGATTTACATTTTTGTCTGAAAACATGGCAAGGTTGCAATTGAATCTCATTCACACTAATTGGGAAACAGCCGTTTCCCCTGGAGGTATTGACCAAAGTAATATATTTGTTGTGCAATTTCAACTTAAAATATAATTTAGTAGGAAGCAATTTTTAGATTATTAGGAATACTAAATTTTTTATAAACCAATTCAACTAAACTTATTTAAATTGGACCTATGTCAATTATAAATCTAATAAATAAACGAATCGGACCATTGTTTATCTTTTTTATTTTCCATTGAAATAGTTACCTCCCAAACAAATATTAAAATGCCAGATTATAATTTTTCAAATGGTATTGGAATTGTAACACCAGACAGTTCATTTTCTTTAAATTTTAGATTTAGAATGCAAGCAGTTCGAAAGGTCTGTGAAGTATGAGAGCCCTTATTGACATTGTCCATTAGTTCCGATACTTCTTCCTCTGTTAGTTTAATTGTATATCGTATCATTTGTAATAGTTTTATCAAAGGTACAAATATATTTTAATTAAAAGTCATATTATATTTAACTTAACACTAGTTTTATTTTCGTGAAATTCAATTTTGACGCCTACCAATCATGTTATTAAATCAATTGCATCATTAATTTTATGCCCACCTTCTATAAGTTTCACATGCATTGAATGTTTATTTAATTATTATTGGCCTTGTCCCAATGAATAGGCTGCCTTGCCATCAAATTCATAAAGGTTTTCAGTTTTAATGGTATCAATGTTTGCTGTCAATGCACTTTGCAAAAGATCAATGATGTTTTCCTTATGCATTTCTGACCCTTCGATTGGTTTGAATCGGCACCTCCAATGGTCGGTACAAAAAGTTTCCTTAAAACCATCGGGCCATACCTTTATACCTCTGTTTGATATCATTGTAAGTATAATTCCATTGCGTTCAATTTTTTTTATTTTTTCAGCTAGTTCATTTGGATTGGCTCCTCCCCAATGAACAAATACATCAATACCTACTAGTTGTTTTTTGGCTGCTGATTTGCGTTTGTATTTAGGAAGATTTAAAGCAATATTGTTAGCATAGGAGACTTGATTTAAAATAGAAGGTTTATTACCAAGATTTGCGATTACTGCCTTTGCAAATTCTTTTGTGCCTAATTTTTGTTTGCTTATTCCCTCTTTATAAATATCATAAGTATGCGTGCCGTCCTCAATGGTTTTCAACCATGCATTTTGTACTTTTTCGGCCACTTCCGTTTGCCCTATATGATTCAACATCATGATTGCTCCTTGCAATAAACCCGAAGGGTTAGCTACATTTTGTCCTGCTCTCCGAGGGGCCGAACCATGAATTGCTTCAAACATGGCACACTCTTCACCAATATTTGCCGACCCGGCTAATCCTACCGAACCAGTAATTTGTGCGGCTATATCTGACAATATATCGCCATATAAATTAGGCATCACAATTACATCAAATGCTTCAGGTGTGTCAGCCATTTTAGCTGCGCCAATATCAATTATCCAATGTTCGTTTTCTATCCCAGGATATTCCTTCGCAATTTCATCAAACACTTGATGAAACAACCCATCTGTTTGCTTCATAATGTTATCTTTTGTAAAACAGGTTACTTTTTTTCTGTTTTGTTGCTTCGCGTATTCAAATGCATAACGTACAATTTTTTCGCAACCTGGGCGGCTTATTAATTTCAGGCATTGCACTACTTCATCGGTTTGCTGATGTTCTATACCTGCATATAAGTCCTCTTCATTTTCTCTCACAATAACTATATCCATTATTGGGTGCTTTGTGCTTACAAATGGATGCAAGCTCATGCAAGGTCGAACATTGGAATACAATCCGAGAAATTTGCGCGTTGTAACATTTAAACTTTTATATCCTCCACCTTGCGGAGTTGTAATCGGCGCTTTTAAAAATATTTTATTTTTTCTGATAGTTTCCCAGGACTCAGAGGCAATGCCTGATGTGTTTCCGGCTAAATACACCTTTTCTCCCACTTCAATTTCTTCTATTTCAATTTTTGCCCCTGCAGCTAAAATTATTGCTAATGTGGCGTCCATAATTTCAGGACCAATGCCATCACCTTTTGCTACCGTTATTTTTTTCATTTTCTGTTTGTTTAATTTTAACAGTGTAAAATTGTGGATTACTGATTATATATTTTCATTTATCTTCGTAATGTAATTCATAACCTTATTTTATGACCTATACTTTAAATCAACTTTAGGTATTTTTTAAAGTTGCCCAAATCCAAAGTGTAACGAAAGCTTTGGAAGAGCTGCAATTAAATCAGCCTGTGGTCTCAATATAACAAAAAATTTCTAAAGTCAATTTTAAATTCCATTGCCTGGAGTTGTTTGAAGAATTTTTTTACCCCCTCCCGATTTTGGCAAAAAAATCGCTACAACAGCAGAAAAATTAGTCAATTAAGTGTATGCTATCAATTACAAAACATTATCATGCAAAGATCAATTGATTGGAAGATCAAAAATTTCGGTAGTTTTAATTGCGAAAAATGATTATATTTAAACTAAAATGTGTTCACAATAGTAATCAAATGCAGAAAATAAAAATGTGTTGATTTGAAAAACTATTAATCCAATAGTTAAAACAAATCAACACAAATCAATATTACAAATTACTAATAAAAAATATATTAATACAGCCTATTTTATTATACAACTATGATAATTAACAACTATATTTTATAAAAATGTTACTTTACCGGTGGTGAGATCATAATACGCTCCAACGATTTTAACGCTGTTTGCTTTAACTAAATCATTCACTACCGGACTAAATTTTAAAATATCACTAATTGTTTGTTTAACATTTTGCTTTGCTGTAGCATCCATCATAGCATCCATGTTGCTCTTATCACCTACAATGGCAGGTTTTATTTGATCTACCAATTGTGTAAGGTTGCCCAATTCTGCATTGTCAATTGCGCCTTTCACTGCACCACACTTATTATGTCCCATTACAATAATAAGCTTAGTTCCTACTGCTTTTGTTGCAAACTCCATGCTACCTAATATATTTGGATCTTCTATATTACCAGCAACTCTTGCTACAAAGATATTTCCGATACCCTGGTCAAAAATTACTTCCGGCGGAATACGAGAATCTAAACACGAAAGAATTAGTGTGTGTGGTTGCTGACCATTTTTAGTCTGCTCAATCTGATTTGAGTAGTCTATATTAATGGACTTATTATCCAAAAACCTTTGATTACCTGCCTTCATTTCTGCTAATGCCTCATCAGGCGTAGAAATTGTTTTAGCTGTATTATTAATGGAGGCTTCAGTGGCAGTAACATTCTTTGTTTGGTTGCAGGAACTTGTTACCAATAATGCTGCAATTGCTAAAATTGAGAGGTTTAAGTTTTTCATTTTTTTTATTTATATTATTAATAATTAATTTTTAACGAACTTATTTTTTATTAGTTTATCCTTACTGTAAGGTTTTATATTGGTAAATTGTGTTGATTCATAACTTGCTCCAGTTATTCGCTTTCCACACTGTACTTTAAATGAAATATTGAGTGAGCATAACCCTTAGCCGTTAAAACACTGGTGCATTTTGTATGATCTAACCAAAATTCTGCTTTTAAATCTATTTGTTGTAAACCGCTTGAGAAGTTGCAATTCTGGTAGTTGTGCCCATCCCTCCAACTCCAATTATTGTTATAATTTCCACCTCCTAATCCTTTAAAACCCTTTGTTACAAATGCTGACTTGGCCAGTAAAGGGCCAGTTTGAGGCAAGGGTAATAGAAAAAATAATATTCTAATATTGATATTCATTTGATACTATACAAAGGATTATAAGCCTCTTTCGGAACAAAGATACTAATACTTTCACAATTAATAGCAATACTATTATAAAAGAGTGTTAAAGTATTTTAAATTATATGATTACTATAATTTCTACATTTTAGTTACCTTTGAAGAAGTAAAGATTCAAATGGAGTTCAAAATATCGTTCCACGTAAATGAGTCAGTTTATCTGCGCAATCCAGAAAGCAGCGAATTGGGGAAAAATATAGTAAAAAAAAGCATTGACCTAATCTACAACTTGGGTTTTGAGTCTTTTACTTTTAAAAAATTAGCATTTGAAGTGGGGACAACTGAAGCATCAATTTACAGGTATTTTGAGAATAAACATCGCTTATTACTATACATTATAAGTTGGTATTGGTTTTACATGGATTTTCTAATTGATTTCCAATTGCAAAATATTACAGATAATAAGCAAAAAATTAAGACCATTTTAAAAATTCTCACCATCGAATTGCCTGAAAGCAGTGGTAATTTGGATTATAATAAAAGAATGCTGACTCAAATCGTAATTTCAGAAAGCAGCAAAGTTTATTTGATAAAAGAAGTGAAAGAAATAAATCAAAATAAGGTATTTAAGCCCTATAAAGATTTATGTGCAAAAATTGCAAGTGTATTAACAAATTATAATAATAACTATGCATTTTCTAAATCATTGAGCAGCACGATAATAGAAACTTCTCATTTTCAACAATATTTTAGTCAACACTTACCACGACTTACGGATGTGACTCTTGAAAATAATAAAAACTTTACTTATCAGTTTTTAGATGATTTAGTTTTTAAGATTTTGGATTAATTGTCGCGCAGTTATTGTTGCCGTGGGCTTGCACAAAACTTGTTAAGTAACCTGTCTGTTGAAGCGAATGCACTGCAAGGTGCCGTTCTTAAAAACCAATTTTATTTATATGTTTTATCAATTCTCATCAAACTTGTATACAGATTAAAATGTAACAACTCCGGAAAACCTATAGATTAAACTATTATTATCGCCATTTTCTAAATATGTTACGTCAGATTGTATCTTTAAACTATGTTTATTAAAGTAATGTGAAAATCCGATTACATATTCTTTTTGTGCATTCATAATGGAAGCTACTTTCGTATCGGGGTTAATTTGAGCGTACCTAATTGCAACTTCGTTCGTTTTAGATACAAAATAGCCAGACTGAATCATAAAAGAATTTCCTGCGATAACATAATTACTCTGCGTTGAATCTATGTTGTTGGTAATTATAGCTTTGTCGGAATTTCTATTGTAGAATTCTGATACAAGCGAAAAGCCTTTGTATTTAAAAAGTAAATCACCTCCGTAATATTTAATATTAGCTGTTTCTGCATTGAATAAAAAATCTCCTAATTGCCCCATTGTTCTTGTTGCATCATCATTAAAACTATATACACACGCAATAGAAAGTTTTGGTTTGTTTTCTCTTTCAATGTCAGCTTCAACGTAGTCTCCGAATTTTGAAAACTCTCCTAATGGCAAAAATTCCAATCGGGCAGCGTAACTAAGTTTGCCGTTTTTAGCAGATACAATTCTGCCTTCGCCACTTGATATTGCGAGTGTAGATTTTAAAACTGTTTTATTGATTCTGAAATTGTTATACAACCATATACCTTTATCTCTATCTAATGTAAAATTATTGTTTGAAATAGAACGTTCCACCAATTGAAGATTAGCAGAAGAAACTTGTCTTTGTCGATTCCCGGGAAGTTTAGTCTGTCCAAAACCAACACGAAGCCATTTATTAGGTTTGTAAAAAAGCATCGCATCTCTCAATACCAAATTATTCTGCGCCGTACTATTGCCTGAATTAATGTCACCATGTGCAAAACCCAACTGAATTCGATACGTAAATTGGGGATTAAATGCAGTACCTTGAAAATTTAAACGGCACCTTCGAAGCAAAAAGTCGGCACCTGTGGCTTCGTTTGTAATATCTCTTCTAGCTTCAAAAAGACTTTGAATTCTTCCACTTATTGCCATAGTAAACAAAGAATCGGCAGATGTAAATTGAACTCCTTTTCCAAAATCCATTTTAATAGAAGCATCTTCAACTTGTGCTAAACAATTGTAGCTTATTGCTAGAATACAAATAATAATTGTGGATCTTTTCATTTTTTCTATTTTTGTTACCATTGTAAATATAAATTATTGTTAGATTTCTATTGTTTTGTAGATCTGAATATTCCGGCCCCAACTGTACCACCATTCCGGTTTCAACTATAGATCCTAACTAACGTTTTTTATTGGTGTTTAAAATCAAATAATTACAAATCCAATATCCTCATTCGTGAGTTCAAATATAGTATTTTATTTATTCTGCTTACTAATTTGATCTATTCTTTTTGTTCTAAAACAGTATAACTACGGCCTGTGAAAAAGCACAATCGTTAGTAACTATTCAAAATTAGTAATAAAACTAAAAAAACAATACTCCCTTTTGAAAAAATTATAGTGATACAAATAAAAATGCGTGTATTTTCCATTTAAAACACAACGGCAAAAGACGAACTATGATAGGATATTGAGGCATTTCCCTCTTAGAAAACAGAGCGTATGATAATTATCCTTCCTTTTGAAGCGAAAGGGTCACCAAGTCTAATTTTGCAAAAAAAACAGCCCACCTTAAAATTAAATTAAATTAGATCGTTGAAAACGAAAACAAGCAAGATATTGACCCGGTGATAGTAAAACAGTAATTAAGCCATTAAAAAAACAAGTATTATCCACTCCATTAATGATTCTTGTAAACGATGATAAAAGCAATCAAACCCCATTCATAAACAATTTATTTAAATTTGGTTTAAACTCGAATCTCCTGAAAGTGCAGATGTGTTTAATACTTAAATGTTTATAGCAGTTATTATTGTTCTGATTCATTTGTCATATCAAAATTTAAATTTGCGTTTATAATAACACCCTTATTATTTTGAAATACATTTTGTCCATTTATTTGCCTAACGTGTTGAACTATCTGTTTAAGATAGCCGCCTTCAATTCTAATATTTTTATTAAAATGATTGCCCAACAAAATGCCTGTCCGATTTTGGCCAAAGACATTAGCATTTACATTTTTCCAAATCCAATAAATACCGCCTCTTACATTGCACTATAAGGCGTGTTCTCTTTCATTTCTTCACCTTTTAATGATATTTGTAATCTAACCATATATCTCATTCGTTTTAGTAACGGAAATTCGTCCTCTGCTATTTCGTTGGCCGAACTATACCGACCTGCGAAACGCTGTTCTAACATAAATCTGTGTGAAAAATCTATAAGGCCTTCTTTATGTGAAAGTTGCACCATTTCAAAAATACGATGTTCCGTAAAATTTGTACCTAAACTATTCTAAGGGATTTCTTCATATGGATAGGTTTCAATCCAAGCATAACCTGTACTAAATAACACTCGTGGGTTTAAGCTTTAATTTGCATCTACTCTTAATAGGTTTTGCTTCCAGCTGGTAATGTAATCGTTACTTCGCCATTGGTATTCGGAGTGAATTCCTACTTAATCAGAGACCTTAAAAGTTCCAAAATAATTGTACCCACCAATACTATTGCTCGCAGTTAGTCAGTTATTCTGTACATTTAAGTTATTAAATATACAGGAAATAAGGAAGACAAAATATTTACTATATAATTTTTTTCATATCAATAAAGAGAGTGATTTATAATTTTGATTTTCAACCTTTTTTTAATTAATTATTAGGGTTAAATGGTAGTGCTGACTTGTGAACAATAATGCGTAGTTTGCCGTCTTTACCTTTTTTGAAAACCCAAGTTTTATCTACCATCACTTCTTTTCCATCTTTGGCAGTTACCCACACATTACCCATTGTTATTGCAATGGAACCATAAATTTGTATGCCCTCATTCCCATTACCTGCATTGTCGTATCTTGCTTTTACCCAAGGTGTTAATGCAAAACCTTTATCGTTTGGATAATCAGGGTCGCCGCCTATAAAGTAGGCTAATGCTCCCTTTTTATCATTTCTAAATGTCTGGTCACCATATGCTAATGTAGGTTTAAAAAATACTTTTCCATTGTCGTAATTATATGCTTCTGAAAGTACTTGTTCGGCAAAAGTTTTGTAATCTCCTCCATCTTCTTTCAGTTTTCCAATTTTAACCAAAGCATCGCACCATGCCTGCTGTGCAGCGGTCACTTCATCGTAAGTAATAACGTCTTGTGCTCCTTCTTCAACATAGACTAAACCTAGGTCGTCGATTGTCTTTTGCACTTTTTCGTTGGTTTGTGTAACCACTTTTTGTGCTTCTTCTTTGGCTTTTTCTGTAACTTGGTTACAAGATGTAGCAAATAGACATACAGCGAGTGTTGCTAATACTAGATTTTTCTTGTTCATTTTTAATGACGTTTAAATTTGGCCTACTTTGTAAAACGGTGTTCGGCTTGTCCGAAAGTATAAACATGTAAACAATTATGATTTCATTTTGTTCAACAGGGGGTGATGTTTTCACCAAAGTCAGAGTTAGATAAGAACACCTCCATTGCAAACTTGCACTAAAACTTCCAAATAGACATAAAAAACACTACTGCCTTTCGAAAAAAAGCAACATGGATTTTATAACACCTCATAAGCGGACCAGATAATTTTTTTGGATTTGGGGATACCAAAAAATCTTTTAAATCAAGACTAAACTCGACTCTGCTAAAGTCGGAACTTTCTTTATTATTAGCTTTTTAAATTTTAATGGCCTTACTTTATCATGCGAATTAATTATGCAAAATTGACCGGTATATTTTGTAAATGCTAAAAATTATCATACCAATCAAAATACTTGGTAATTATATTAGACTTGTCTAAATGCAAATAATCAACATATGCTTTGGCGATGTCACTTAATACTTTCCCTTTTGGCCATATTAAGCTCCAATTACTTTTAATGGGTAACCCTTTTAACGGTATAATATGTAGCTCATTGTTTAATATTTCGTTTTTAATTCCAATTAAAGGCATTATCGAATACCCTAAACCTGCTAATACAGCTTGTTTAGTTGCTTCATTCGACATTAATGTCATTTTCTTATCAATTTTCAATTTTTTAGTTTCAATAAAATGTTCCATCAATTGCCGAGTGCCCGAACCCTTTTCACGAAAAATTAGCGCATTTTCTTTTAATATCGATTCTAATGTTTCATTACCCATTTGTTTTTTCTTTTTGCGCCCAATTAAAAATAGCCTATTAGGCATCAAATCAATTTTTTCGAAACTATCACTGCTCGGTTGAACAGAAACAAGTGAAAAGTCAGCTTCATTTTTACTTAGGCTGTCTAGAACCTTTTTTTTATTTGTAACGTCAATAAAAAGTTCTGTCTTCGGGTGCAGTTTAATGAAATCGGTCAAAAAATAGGGCATAATATATTTACCGGTTGAAACAACGGAAAATTTTAAGACGCCTTTTATTTGACCTTTATATTTAAATACTTTTGCCTGCAATCTTTCTACCTCATTAAGTATATGCTCAGCCGAATGGGCAACTTCATAGCCAAATTCAGTAATATAAATTCTGCGATTAATTATTTCAAAAAGTGGTATGTCAAATTGTAATTGGAAATTTTTCAATTGAATGGAAGCAGCCGGTTGCGACAAGTATAACTCTTCCGAAGCTTTTGTTACGCTCTTTAATTGAACGATTTTAAGAAAAATTTCAAGCTGACGTATCGTATAGTTCATAAGATTAATTTATGATTATTATTGTAAAGATATATAAACTATTATGAACTGTTCAACGTATTTTTGCCCTTGTATTAAAATAAATCAATAAAAAAATGAAAAAAAAACTATTAAATTACTCAATTGCCTTCACTGCAATTCTTTTCAGTGCTTGCTCCTCGAAAACTGCAGGTGATGCAACTACGATTCCTGTTGCCGCTGAGGAACAATCTGCAAAGCTTGTTTCAAGTGTAATGAGCGCTGAATCTCAATCTAGCCTTACTCCCGATCAAGTGATTGCTGAATTCAAACAAGGAAATATGCGCTTTCAGGAAGGCAAGCTAACAGCGAGAGATTTTCCGGCCCAAGTGCATAATACGGCCGCAGGGCAATTCCCTAAGGCGGTAGTGCTTAGCTGCCTAGATAGCCGTGTGCCTATAGAAACTGTATTAGACCAAGGTGTTGGAGATATTTTTGTTGGACGGGTTGCCGGCAATTTTGTAAATGTAGATCTGCTTGGAAGTATGGAATTTGCCTGTAAAGTTGCAGGTGCCAAACTTGTGATGGTAGTTGGTCATGAAAGCTGCGGCGCAGTAAAAGGTGCAATTGATGATGTAAAGCTTGGTAATATAACACCTATGCTTGCAAATATTAAACCGGCAGTTGAATTAAGTAAGGACTTTAACGGAGAAAAGACTTCTAAAAACGCTGATTTTGTAAAGAACGTAACCGAACATAACGTTGAGTTTGCAATTAAAGAAATTAGAGAGCAAAGCCCTATTCTTAAAGAAATGGAAGCAAAAGGGGAAATTAAAATTATAGGTGCCTATTATACCCTAGCTACCGGAGCGCTCACGTTTATGGAATAATTAGAATTTGATTTTTATAGGTTTTAGTTAACATCAGACTATCTTGACGAAGGGTAGTCTGATGATTTTATATCCTTTTTGTTAATTAAGTAAAAACATCTTGCAAACATGAATAAAATTAAAGCGATATTATTAATATGCTGTATATCACTATCAAGGTTAACATTTGGCCAAGATTCTGAATTTGGCAATTGGTTTATTTACTTTGGAAATCAAAAGTTTAATAGTAAATTTAACTGGCATAATGAAGCTCAGTATCGCAATTACAATTTTGCCGGCGATTTGCAACAATTGTTATTAAGAACAGGTATTGGTTACAATTTAACTGAAAATAATAATAATGTGCTACTAGGTTATGCTTTCATTAATTCTCAAAAGTATTTACCAAATTCAGAAGAAAAAATTGGTTCAAACGAACACCGGTTATATCAGCAATTTATAACCCGTCAAAACTTTGGTCGTGTATACTTACAACATCGCTATAGAGTCGAAGAAAGATTTTTAACCGAAGATTTTCAAATGAGATTCAGATATTTCTTATCTATGAATCTCCCCTTAAATAATAAAGAAATGGTTAACAACACAGTATACCTTTCAGTTTATAACGAAGTATTTGTAAATGCACAAGATCAATATTTCGATAGAAATAGATTGTATGGCGGACTTGGGTATGTTATTAATAAAAATTTTCGGTTTGAAACCGGGTTTATGCAACAAAAATTACAGGAAACTCAACGAGGACAATTTCAAGTCATCTTTTTTAATAATTTACCATTTAAGCAAGATTAATAAATTGTAGCTTAATTATTTAACGGTAAATGGCAAATTTTTGAATTTTGTCATATTTGGATAGGTGTCGTTTACTACCTCTTTAATCAATAATTTTCAGCTCCGCTGCCTGCAAAACCTCCTTATTCTCCGCCTCAAAATTATGCACAAAAACCACAGCACTCATATTATCTGCATTCCAATTTTCAGGTAAGGTATAAGAATATTTAAAAATATATCCTCTTCCCGCAACATTTTCCTCCGGTAAATTATCTCCTGCATAATAGGAGAGCATTTTTCTTAAAACATGATTATGTTCATAATCAGCAACCTCTCCCGCATCCGTTATTTGCGCGGCAATAATTCCGCTTTCCAGCAACGATACACTTAAATGATTTTTCAGAGTTACATCAACAGTATAATCAATAGCGATGGTAAGTGTTAATTCTCTGGTAATATCGTCATATACTTTTGTAACAACAATATTACAAGAAGGAACTTCGCTTAATCTGTCGTTGGTATAACTCACGATATTTCCGGGAGGTTCTGCAAGATATCCGTCAGTACTAAAATCAACTCTATCTATAAAACTGGCAGGATGACCGGCAACAGGGCCTAAATAATCATCATCTAAAGCTTCTGCTTCATCAGTTAGAAAATTCTGATCAAGATATAATGGATCTCCAAAATAATTATATTCTGCAATAGCAACAACCTGTGTTGGATTTGCTGCAATTGCTAATGCTATTGCGTCATGTGCATCAGGACAATTTACACAGGCAGCTCCGGTAAAATCTTCAATTAAAACTACTTTATCATCCGGTGATTGCGCCGTGCCTAAATAAGTTTCATAATCTGTTTCTGAAAGATTAATTGCCGGTCCTACTTCTTTACAGGAATACATTTGAAGCACTATAAGGAAACTGAATAAAAATAAATATTTTGTTCCGGGTATAAAATTATTTTTCATATTCTTTCTTTTAAAATTCAATTAAAATGTTGTTACCAATCCCGCTTTTAAACCGCTGAAAGCAGGTTCATATCG
>Ga0163147_10000950_pt1 | contig 45164 bp, 24 predicted proteins | sample OliLakLV19MP6G1_FD_148597 | JGI IMG/M metagenome (GOLD analysis project Ga0163147, IMG submission 148597) | Freshwater microbial mat bacterial communities from Lake Vanda, McMurdo Dry Valleys, Antarctica- Oligotrophic Lake LV.19.MP6.G1 | ecosystem: Environmental > Aquatic > Freshwater > Lake >... | reverse complement strand
GGCGTGACGCTGGGGGAACAGTGGATGGGATGAATCTGTATGCGTTTTGTGGGGGGAATCCGGCGACGGGGGTGGATGTGGATGGGCGGGTTGGGGACAAAGCCTCGGGTGTAATCACAAAGAAATATGATCTAAAAGGCATGATAGGCACTACAGAGTTTGGTATCAACGACTTCTTAAAAAATTTGTCGGTCCATCAAAGTGGCATCATTTCATTTGGCGTCCAAAAAGTGATGGACTTAAAAATTCAGCGACATAAATTCAAAAAACCTATCAAGCGATTGAAAAAGAAGATCCATGTTGAGGGTAATGTATTATTTAGAGCCTTAAAAGATTCCATCAATTCCGACAACACCGAGTATTTTTCTTCAAAAGCAAGCAGCCAAAAGCCTGTAGAGGGAATTGTAAAGAGAACTCCTCCCGGACAAGTTATGGCCAAGCATTTTAGTTCTCAAATGACTGAATTTGAATATAATAGATATGGCGCTACAACATCTTCATTGAGCGCGAAACTATACGCAATTGAGCATGATCCGGAATTAGCCGATCAGAAAAATGAACGAGATGCGGAATGGAGCAAGCTTGGGATGGACGATCCGCTAAACCATACTTCCAGTAATCTTAAGAAATATCAAGAAGCTGTAAAAATAATAAGTGTAGGCAAAGATAAACAGCGAGAATGGCTCCACATTCAGGCGGTCGAGCATGGGCACGATTCGGCACCTGACAACCTTGTTTGTGGTGTTTATGGTGCCAATCGCACAATGGCAGCTTTTGAGGATATGACGCGTGAACTCGTGAATACGTATGCCGGTACCACAAAGAAGATATATCCTAAAGTTACAAGCACCAACCTTCCTGGAACCCTCATTTCACAAAATATTAGGTACAAAATTTCTCTCAGAGATGAATGGTATGGCACCACAGTCCAGAAGAAAGTCGCTGATGTGGATATCGCTGCCCATCAAGATAAATTCCCTACTGATTCAGAGTGGCGAAAATCAATGACAAACCACCTGAGAACCTTTTTCCAGTTTCCAACAACTTAATTGAGTTAGCTATGCCTATCCAACAACTCTATCAATTACGCGCACAAAACCCGGCCACTAACCTAGGCACCTTACCGCTGCACGACGCAGCAGCCATGCAACAACTCAACTGGAACGGCCTCGACCCGGCTGCGGTTTTGCCGCTGCTCTTAGCTTATCAGCGTTTATGGCGGCTTTGCCCTGATGAGGAGGTGGTCGCGTTGTTGTTGGACAAGGGCATGACCAGTGCGCACCAGATTGCAAGCATGAGCCTCGGCCAGTTCCGAATGCGGGTAGGCACCGCCCTGCGCCAGTTAAAAAGACCGCCGCAACTTACTGCCGACCTACACAGCGCCGCGGCCCAAACGGTCGCAGCCGTATCCCAATACGCCGTCCACGCCATCCCATCGGCTTATCTTTCAGCAGCCCGATTCGACACCCGAACGTCTGGCCTGCCTGACTTCCACGGCGATGATCCTGCTTACCGCAAACTCTTCGACCCCATCACCGCGGGCCCTTGCAACAACTGCGAGAGCATCTTTAGTCCGGCAGCTTATTTTGTGGATTTGATGCAGCTCATTGACGAGTACATTACCCATGCAAGCAGCAATTCCATCCCGACGGCCTTACAACTCCAGCACCGCAGGCCGGATCTCTGGAACTTGCTGTTGAACTGCAAAAACACCGTCAAGGAGTATGCCTATCTGGAGTTGGCCAACGAAATCATGGCTTCCACGTTGCAGCCCTTCCTCAATGGGGTAAACCCCTGGCTCTATGCTGCGGAAAACTTTTTCCCTTTTCAATTGCCCTATAATAAGCCGCTGGAAGAGATCCGCGCTTATCTGGAGCATTTTGGATTGAGCCTGCAGCACGTATATGCTGCGCTGGATCGCCCGAAGGCCGACGTAGCGAGGGAACAATTGAACATGTTGCCGGAGCTTTACACGCTGCTAAAAGGTGGTACGCTTAGCAATTTGGAGACTGCTTATGGTGTGGATAATCTAAGTGACCTGAACGACCTGTCCGCGTTCCTGCAACAAACAGGATTGTCGCGTTCAGAACTAAAAACGCTTTTGTACCAGGGGATGGACCATCCTACGAAGGCAGTTTATTTCAGGAATGGCAATAACCCCGCAAATTGCGGCAACACCATCAGCCAGCTTCCCCTTACGGCTCTAACCATTGAATGTTGGGTGAAACTGGGTACGACATCAATGGCTTGTACCTTGTTCGGAAACGGCCCAACGAGCACGGCAACTGGTTTTAGCCTGACCTTTACGAATTCCAAACTTTATTTTAATTTATCTGATGGCACCCAAGTGCCCAATTTCGCTATTGATTTCACCAGCATGGAATGGATCCATATCGCTGCTGTTTGGGATGGCAGCACCGGACAAATGCCCCTTTATATCAATGGTCAGCTAATTTATACCTGGACCTCCGAAATACACAGTATCCCGGGTACGCAAACAAGCTTGCACATTGGCAACCAGCCAAGTGGAGGCAGTAATTATGAAGGAGGTATGGCTCAGTTGCGCACCTGGTCAGTTGCCCGGAGCCAGGCCGATATTCAGCGCACCATGAATCTGGAGTTGCGCAGCATGGCAGATGGGTTAATGTCAAACTGGCCAATGAATGAGGGCGTGGGATTACGCATCAACGACTATGGTCCTTACAAAAGCCCTGGCGTCATGAGTGGCACAGCTACGAACAGCAACTGGGTCGCAGGACCTCTGCTGTCCTTAAGGGACAATGCCCAAATTCCGGCCATTCTTTCACAATATTACCTCAATGCCAGCCTGAACAATGCTTATATCGCCGTCGAAAATGCGGCATCTGGAAGCAGCATCCAAGTTTTAAATGGCAGTACGTACGCTTCAATGCCCAACGCCGCATGGTCAGCTCTAAACGCCGTGATCCGCCTGGCTAAACACCTCAACTGGTCTTATCCGGACACCGACTGGGCACTCAAAACGACAGGAGCCTTGCAACCTGGCCATTGGACGGACGCCGAAATGGAAGCCCTCAGCGGCATCTTTCAACTAAACCAAAAGCTCGGCCAGCCGGTGGATGCCCTCACGGGGCTTTGGCACGACCTCAAGACTTACGGAAAGGGCAGCGGCCAATCTGTAACTTCTTTCTGGGATCAGACCTTCAACAATCCAACGGCCTTTTACAATCCTGAAAACTTAGCACATCCATCGCCGTACCGACCCCAATATGCCAATAACCCCTATTTTACAGACCCCGTCCTTTTTCTCGACACAAACGCCACTGATGCTGCCGACTCCCAGTTAAGGCTGGCATTGTCACAAAGCCTCAGCATTACGGAACCGGATCTGACGGCTATTTTGGACTATGTGCAGGTCAATAGCGCCGCGCTGCTTAGTGCCGGACTGTTGGAATCTGTTGCCCCCCCCGCAGGTATCACGCTCACGCCGACTACGATCGGCCTGAGTGTTAAAAACATGACCCTGCTGTATCGTTTAGCCCAATTGCCGCAATGGTTGGGGCTTCCAATTGGCCAATTTCTGGAACTGTTGCCCCTGATGGGCATGACCGGTTTTGGTACAGTAGGTGAGGTTCTCCAACTTGAGGCTGAAATAGCCTGGCTAAAAAAACGCCAATTGAGTGTCCCCGCTTATGCCTGGCTGATGGGGAAACCCCTGCCCCAGGCAAATGTAAGCCTGACCACACAACAAAAAGAGGCATTAGAAAAAAGTCTGTTAAGCGGAAGTCAGGCGGTCATGCTCTTGCCCCGGGTGCTGGAAAATGATGCCGTAACAAAAATTGACGCGCTGGAAATTTATGCCTGCCTGATCGCCGGCAATGTGATCAACGACCGGGGCCTCGTGCTGTCTCAACGCAAACTTGACGCCACTACCATCACAAGTGCTTTGGCCAAATCGCCAGCCTTACGGCAAAAATACCGCTTGATGGATCCTGAACAGCGGGTACTAACCTTTAGCTCGTCGAGTTCCGATGATAATCAGATCACTTTACCTTTCGACCTCGCCGCAGACCCCAATGTAGCCCGTGAGAATTCCTTTACCATAGCTTTCTGGATGTACTGCACCGTCTGGCCCGGTGGCGGGGTATGGGCAGGCTTGTTTAGCTCTCCTACCGATACCGATCCTGCAACAGGTGAGGCAGGTAATGGGTATAAAGCCCCCCAATTTACACTTCCGGGAGATTATGAGGGCAACTACCAGGTTGCTTACGCGGACCAAAACCACCGCTGGCAAGCCTACGATCCTCAATTGGCCGCCTACATCCCGGCCAATGCCTGGACCCACGCAGCCTGGGTTAACAACAATGGCTTGTGGACAGTCTATATCAACGGGGATCCCTTAGGCGGTGATTTTCCGAGCAACCAAACCGGCATTTATCAAAACGCTACCGGCATCTCGTACATTGGCGGCAACTACAATGGGCATATTGCAGATATGAACCTTTGGTCTAAGCCTTTGACACAAAAAGACTTACAAAACCTGATGTTTGGCCAACCTGATCCCGATGCAGATGGATTAATCGGCTTCTGGCCCATGAATGAAGGCACGGGCAATGTTGTAACAGACCATAGTACTTATCAACGCAATGGTACATCCGTCAGCAGCTTGTGGGATAGGATTCCTTTAGATACCACCTCGACGCCTGCGGTAGTACAGTCTGTCCTGGATCAGGTAATGCTTGCAAAAGAACGACAAGCCGAGTTGGCTCTTCAAAAATTAGCAGCAACCCTGCGCGTAAGTGTTGCAAACATGCGCGGCATTCACGCCTTGAGCGCTGCCAGCCAACGCAGCAACCTGATCATTGGGCAAGCCAATGCCTGGGTACTAATACCTTTTATTCCCGACCTCGCTCCCACTCAGTTTACCGTATCCGCCTGGGTAAACATCCAAAACAGCACAGGGCAATGGCAGGGCGTATTGGTGAGCCGTGACGACCAAACGGGTGCCTCTACTCCCAAAGCTTACGGGTTTGCTTTTGTACTCAATGAAGCAGGTAAATTGTTGTTGCAAATCGCAGCTGGCGATGCCTATTTACAGCTTGTAGCTGTCAACGCCCTGCCTTTTGGGACATGGCAAAATATTGCAGCTACCTTTGACGGCAGCACCGCCAACATTTATGTCAACGGCGTCAATGCAGGCAGTCACGCCGTAACGGGTTATGCGCCCGTCGCAGATATGGCAACCATTATTGGTGCGATTTACGTCAACCAGGCAACTTATGCCCTGAATGGTGCCCTTGCCGATGTGCGTTATTTCAATACCGCTTTGTCTGCTACCGCCTTAGCCGCCAACATGGAGCTTGTAGCGCCGAAAGAAGACAGCCTGAAAGCGTGGTGGCCTTTAAGTGCCGGCTCGGGTAACACCACCTACGACTGGTCAGGCAATGGCTACCACGGAAATTTAGAGGCCGGTGCTGGTGCTTCCGCTATTTGGCAAAACCTCCACCTCAACGCGTTGCTACAAGCCGACGAAGAGGGCAAAGCAGACTTAGATGCCCTGATGCAGGGTTTGATGCTCAACACTGTGCTGGCTCGAAAATTTGCTTTAGACGTTGCAGATATGCTGGCCGTGCTGCGTATGCCGGATGCCTTCGGTCTATCAGGGTCTATTGTTCGTGGCTATACTTACACAGCCGAAGTGCTGCATAGTCTGGGCTACCTACAAGCGCTCAAGGCGTCGAAGCCCGCAGCCAAAGACCAATGGTTGCTGGTCGTGGCGACAGCGGCCAATGGAGATAGCACGGCTGCATTAAGTATTTTGGCGCAGCTCACCGGCTGGTCAACGGAACAAATTCAGCTCGTACTAAGCGGAGTGCCCGCTACCAGTCTCACTACCCTTTGGGGATTACAATTATTGGTAACCTTATTAAATATGGCCTCCAAACTGGGGGTACAACCGAGTTTCCTGCTAAGTTTGGGTCAAATCAGCCACCTGACAGCTTCCGGTAGTACGACTGTAAACGACGCATCCCAAAGCAATTGGTCCATCTACAACGGCCTCTCCGCCTCCTTGTCAGATGCCCTTCAGGCGCAATATTCCAAAGATCAACTGCAAGCTGCCCTTGCGAAAGTTCAAGGCCCGCTTTGGGAAAAAGAACGCGACATCCTGGCGGCGCTGCTGATCCATTTCCTCAAAGGAGTTGTAAATGATGTGAACAGCCTGCAAGACCTCTACGAATACCTGCTCGTAGATGTAAAAATGGCGAGCAATGTGCAGATTAGCCGCATTGAACAGGCATTAGACGGCTTGCAACTGTACGTCAACCGCTGCATCAATGGCCTTGAAACCAATGCGACTTCCTACATCCCCAAAGCCTGGTGGGCCTGGATGGGCAGCTACCGGGAATGGCAGGCCAACCGCGAGATTTATCTTTATCCCGAAAATTATGCCGATCCCAGCTTGCGCAAAGCACAAACGCCGTTGTTCCGGAGTTTTGTAAATGCGCTTAACCAAGGACAGTTGACGGAGGCGAATATTGAAAAGGCGCTGGGGCAGTATGTTGAAGGCATGAGTGATATTGCCAACCTGGTCGTGGTTGACAGCTATGCGCGCAAATTGAAGGATGATGCGACTGGAAAAGTCGCTACGGAATTGTACACCTTAGGGCGCAGTCGGCAGGATCCGCCGACGTTTTACTTGCGCAAAGGATACCTTGCGTCAGATGCCCCTACAGCCTGGACTTCCTGGGAACAACTGGGATTCTCAATTGGCGCAGATACGGCTACTTGTATCTATGCCTTTAACCGGCTTTACGTCTTTTGGGTGCAACAAGCAACCAAGAGTGCCACCGATAATACCAGCAACGGCGAAAAGGTCAGCATCATTGAAGCCACCATCTATTTTACCTTTCAAAAATTAGATGGCTCATGGATACAACCTCAAACGCTGGGGCAAACACTGCCCATTTGTGTTTCCGAGTACGCTTCCATTGTACTTCCGGATACTACTACGGTAAAAATTGCAGGTTGGGACTTGGAAAATGCTTATTGGACAGAACCCGCCTGGAAAAAAGTGAGTTTGACCTCTTTGCCCGCAAGCGCCACAGAAGAGGCTAAAATTTTAGTGCGATACGGCGATTTGATTAGAAGTTCTGACGTTGCGCTTACAGGAACTTCCTCCACAGTTGCCAGCACAGATCGCGTGATCTGGGAAAAAATGCTCACGCACGCCAATGCCCACGCTGCTAAAATTGGCAATGGCAAAGCCACTACCCTATTCCCTGCACAAGTACTAACGGCTTCTGGCAATAGCTGGAAGGTGGATTTTGATGCCAATCCTGATGACAGTGCCAATCTTGACGGGTTTATTACCATTGATACTTACTCGTCAAAAAGCACATTGGTGCTTGGCGGCAATTCCGTTTTGGCACCAACAGGCATCAAGCATCCTTTGGCCAGGTTATGGGACGTTGAGACGGCATTTTACAAAATGGATACTTTAACCACCGATTTTGTTATTGCGGATTATTTTGGAAAATTCGACGCCACCGTTCGTGACGGAGGACAAGGTAAAGTTGCCTTGACATCGGCTACAGATTGGAATAACCAAACCCGAAACGTAATCAATTTTCCAGGCGCAGGCTCGTGTTCGGCAGCAATTGCCAATTACCAAGACCTTCAATTCAAAGACGCAGTAAGCGTAGCTGCATGGGTACAAGTGCGTATGGACTACAGTGCTAAATATAATGCAGGGGGAGAACATCCCCAAGATCAGGTTATTTTTGGCAATTCCAATTCTAGTCTGACCGATGGCATCACCTTCTTGCTCAATCAAGGTTCCGAAAATGGCTCTTGGGTGATCAAGGCCATCCTACAAGACATCTTGATATCCTTTACATTCGCCGGGGATAATGCGATTTCCCTGAACCAATGGTATCATGTTGCCTTTACCTGGGATAAGTCCACCGGGAAGGTGATCTTTTATCGCAATGGTATCGCCATCAATACAACTACCAGCCACACATCACAGCCCAGCTATTCTACGACACAGGTTTCGATTGGAGAAAACTACGGATGGCAAGGCTATTTTGGCGGGTACATTTCCGATCTTTTGGTCACCGGAGCAGCACTTACACCACCGGAAATTTATGCACTTTATGAAGCCAAAAACTTCCAAATTTTGCTGAATCAAGTTGCAGCTTTAACCGCAAGCGTTACAACCGTAAATAATCGTACCGGCTTGTTTTTTGCGGACACGGGAAAGGAAGTATTCTTATGCATTCCCGATAATGAAACGGGCTTTAAGTTTGTCGAAGACAGCCTTGTAATGACCGCATCCGAGCAGAAAATTTCTCTTTCTTTTGCCTCGACAATGATCCCCACGACAGTTCCAAAATATCAATTTCATCGCTTCAATACCCAATCTTGTGCTGCATTTTGGGAACAACTCGCAGAAAATGGTGCAGCCGGATTGCTCCAATTAAAAACACAATACTCAAGCGAGGCTTCGTTCCAAAATTATAACCCCAATGCGGATGCCGTCATCCCTCCGGCAACAGACCTTCTCGACTTCAACGGCCCTATGCGGGAATACCTCTGGGAACTATTCTTCCATATCCCGCTCTATGTAGGCAACCTCCTTCAAACCCAGCAGCAATTCAGCGCTGCCCGCAAGTGGTATGAATATGTATTCAACCCTGCGGGATGGCAACAAAAAGGGCTTAAAGCCTACTGGCCACTTGACGGAAATCTTCGGGCGGTGGTTGGAACACCTGCTCTTTTTGGTTCGGATGCCGACGGATGGACCACCCAGACTTTTGTGGACGGAAACAATAGGACGGTACTTGATATCAGTAAAAATTATTTAAACCTGGATCCCAGCCTGGTACCACAGGGCGATACGGTGAGCATCGCTTTTTGGCTCTACGGAAATTTCCCGGCTTCAAATTCCCAGCTTTCTTTTTCATTGCTTTCAGCCCCGAAGGGTGCCATGCCGGTTCCAAATACAGACTCCAGATTGATAGACATTTTCCTGCTGTACACGACTAACACCGCTGACAGCGCCCCGCCGACGTCTTGCTATTGGGAAGCAGGAAACGATGGCGTTAACAATGAAAATGGACCCGCCTGTGACTCTGTCAGCCAAAGTGACAACATCAATGATTACAACGGTGCATGGAATCTGTTTGTATTTACTAAAAATGCGGCAAACGGCTCACTTATCGCCTACAAAAACGGAGCGCTATGGTTTAAAGGTCCGGACATGAACAGAGGGATTGATTTTCCTGCGATCCAATTTACGATAGGGAAACCATCAGGCAGCGCGCAGGTTTACAATGCGCTGCTCACCGAATTAAGCATCTGGTCTATTGAGCTTAATGCCAATCAGGTAGCCAATCTTTATGAGAACAAAACGGCCATTGCTTTGGCCAGTCCCAATTGGAATTTCCGCCCATTTTTGGAAACAGCGCCGGCTACTTTGGCGCAAACCCTGACGCAGGCATCCGCCCAATTGGCAGTATACCACTACGATCCTTTCGACCCCGATGCGTTGGCGGCCATTCGCTGGGGTGCCTGGGAGAAAAATGTCTTCATGGCCTACATCCGTAACCTCATCGGCTGGGGCGATCAGCTTTTTACGGGCGACACCTGGGAACAGGTAAGCGAAGCGACCATGCTCTATGTCGTTGCGGACAGCTTGCTGGGAGTGCCTCCAAAACCTTCCGGCCAATTAGACCTGCGCCCGGAGGCAACTTATGGCATGATGGCAGCTCAATACAGCGAAGGCGATATCCCGGAATTCCTCATTGATATGGAGACCCGGGTCGCGGCAGGAACTGCGCTTCCCGGCGGAGGCACCCTGCCCACCGGCGTGACCAGCATCCTCAACGGTTACTTCTGTATTCCGGAAAACACCCAGCTCACGCAGCTTTGGGGGCTTGTTGCCAACCGGTTGTACAAAATCCGGCATGGGCTGAATTTGCAGGGGCAACCCACACAACCGGCGCTTTTCGGCCCTCCGCTCAATCCGGCTACTTTAGCAGACGGTGGTGCTTATGGGGCATCGGGGCCAGGAGCAACCGGGGCGGTTGCCGTTCCTTATTATCGCTTTGAGCAAACCCTCCAGCTTGCCAAGAATTTTGCAGCACAGGTCGTGAGTTTCGGTAATGAATTGCTGGGGGCATTAGAAAAACAGGACGGAGAGACCCTCTCGCAGTTGCGCCAAACCCAGGAAAGCGCCATCCTCAACATGACCCTCCTGGCTAAAGCGGATATGGTCAACCAATTGCTCAGTTCCCAACAAGGGCTTCAATATACTTTGCAAAGTGCTCAAACGGAATTAGAAACCATCTCTGCATGGGCCGAGCAGGTACTGCTCCCTCAGGAAAGCAGGTCATTAGAATTGAGCATTAACGCCTTTGACCTCAATATTGGCGTGGCCGCAATCAAAGCAAGTTCTTCGCTGGCTTACCTCATTCCAGACATCTTTGGCTTAGCAGACGGGGGTATGGATTTTGGCGATAGTGTAAAAGCAATAGCCGAAGCCATGAGCGTTACCGCGCAGTTGCTCAACGAAGGTGCCGGGCTGAACAAAGAAGTCGCCGGCTACATTCGACGCGAGCAGGAATGGGGATTGCGCATCCAAACCATCAACGACAGCATCGGGCAAATTAATGCCCAGCTTACTGCTAACCAGTATGCCATTTCCGCTGCACAACAAGATTACAGCATTACACAAACACAGTACCAGCAAAGTCAGGATGTACTGAATTTCCTTCAAACGAAATTCACCAACGAAGATCTATACGTCTGGATGGCCGGGCAACTCAGCACGTTGTATTACCAGGCTTACCAAATGGCACTGGAATTGGCACAACAGACTCAGACTTGCTTCCAATATGAGTTAAGTTCTTCAGATGCTTTCCTTACCGGAAATCCCTGGAACGATCAATACAAGGGCTTGCTGGCCGGTGATGCGCTGGCATTGAGCCTGTCGCAAATGGAAAAGGCTTATCACGACAACAACAGCCGCTATCAGGAAATTCACAAAACCTTCTCTTTGATGCAAAAAAATCCACAGGCTCTGCTCAACTTGAAGAAGAATGGCTCCTGCAAGTTCAGCTTTACTGAATTGGATTTCGACCTTGACTTTCCCGGACATTACAACCGCAAAATCGCCAGCATTACGGTCACGATTCCTGCTGTCGTGGGGCCGTATCAAAATCTGAATGCTACCCTGATTCAAACGAGCAACCAGGTACTGGTACGTCCTGATATCAACGGGGTGAAATACCTCTTGGGCTTGGGAGGAATGCCTACCAACGGGGCAATTCGCGCCAATTGGAGCGCCGACCAGCAGATCAGCATTTCGACAGGTGTAAACGATGCAGGTCTTTTCCAGTTGAATTTCAACGACCCGCAATACCTGCCTTTTGAGGGTACAGGTGCCATTTCTAATTGGGAACTGATCATGCCTAAGGCGGCAAATGCATTTGATTTTGAGGCCATTACAGATGTAATCATTCAGATTGCCTATACCGCGTCGCCGGGTGGACAAACTTTTGCCAAACAGGTGACCAATCTGGGACCACTCAAAGATTACCAGGGCAGCCTGTACCTGAGTTTGCGCCAGCAATATTCGAGCGCCTGGTACGCTTTCCTGAGTACTTATTCCCTCAATCTCAAACTATCCCGGGGGCAGTTCCCGGTCAATTTAGCGACCGATTCTCTAAATCTGGGAAAAAATGGCAATGCCTATCTGGCGCTTGTCATGGCACAATCGGAAGATTATAGCGATCTGCCCACAATGACATTGAACGGATCAGACTGGGATCCAGGCACCGGTGCGGCTGCCATTGGTGAAATGGATGAGTTTCAATCCGGGAATGAACTAAACTGGCAGGTGGCGCTCAGTTTTACCGCAGGGGGCAGTAGTTTATTAGCGGGTGATCGCATTGATCCCAAAGCTTTGTTGGACATCATCCTGATTGTTCCTTTTAGCGGAGAATTGGATTGGGGGATTTAGAGGCAGGCGCTTAGGGGAGGGCAAGAGATTGAATCCATCGAAAGCCCTCCCCTATGCTGCTTATCAAATCGCCAGCTACTAATGCTTCTTCACTTTGGTTTTTTGCCGCCAGATCTCCTGAAATGCCATGCAAAAAAACACCCAGAATTGCTGTTTCCAGGGGCGCATAGCCTTGAGCCAGCAAGCCTGTCAGGATCCCCGTCAGCACATCACCACTCCCGCCGGTCGCCATGCCGGGATTGCCGGTGCTGTTGAAATAGCACCCCCCCTCAGGTGTGGCGATGCAGGAATGGGCACCTTTCAGCAGGATATAAACGTTTAATTCCTGCGCTTTCCGGCGTTGCAGGGCATTCCGCTCGAAATCGTTTTCTGATTTTCCGAACAGGCGCTCGAACTCTTTTGGGTGGGGCGTCAGGATGCTGTTTTGCGGAATATTGGCGTACCATTCCGGGTTTTCAGAAAGCAGGTTCAAAGCATCTGCATCCAGCACCATTGGTTTGTCCGAAGCTTCCAACAATTGCAGCAGCGCCGTCGCGGTTTCGCCTTGCTGATCGAGTCCGCAGCCCACCCCAATAGCCTGGTAAGATGCCAGCGACTCCGGCGGTTTGGAAAAAAAATACTGATTCCAATCCGGGCTGACCATTGCTTCCGGAACAGTAGCCTGCAATACTTCGTACGCACAACGCGGCACGTGTACCGTGAGCAATCCAACCCCGCTGCGCAGGCAAGCCCGGGCGGAGAGGATGGCGGCTCCGGCTTTGCCAAAACTGCCGGCAATCAGGAGCGCATGGCCGTAAGTACCTTTGTGGTCGTATTTTTTTCGCTTGCGGATAAAACTGCGGATCAATTTCAGGTTGATAAAATGGTTGGAAGCAGCTAAATTTTCTCTAAAACCGGGGTCAAGCCCAATGGGTTGCACCGCCCACTCCCCCACCCGTTCGGCGTTCTCAGGAAAAAGAAAAGCCAGCTTGGGTGTTTCAAAACTCAGGGTGTGGTGTGCGTGGATGCTGGTACCCGCTGTATGCCGGGCGGCAAACAAGCCCGAAGGAATGTCAACGGAAACGAGGGTTTTGGCATTGGCATTCAGATGCAGGATCAGCCGTTCAAAATCGCCATCCGGGGCGCGATTCAGGCCGGAGCCGAACAAGGCGTCTATGACTATGGCATTTGGGGGGATTGCTGGCAATGGATCGCGGCTTTGCAATTCAATAACCTGCAACTCTTGTAGCCGTGGCAATCGCTCCAAATTGGCGCGAAAATCTGCCGAAGTATTTCCGTCTGTGTAGCACAAGTAAACCGTCACCGGAAAAAACCGCCCGTATAGCATCCGGGCTACGGCCAATCCGTCGCCACCATTGTTGCCCGGGCCGCAAAAAATGTAAACAGGGGGATCTATATCTGGAAAATGAATCTGAAACCAGTCGGAAAAAGCAAGGGCAGCGCGTTCCATCAGGTCAATGGAAGCGATGGGTTCGTGGGCGACGGTGTAGGCGTCCCAGTCGCGGGTTTGTTGAGAGTTGGGTATTATCATAATAAACAAAGATACGTCCATCAACTGTCAAAATCCAGTATTCCTTTTTCAAGCTTTATTTCTCTATTTTTGCCATTCTTTTTTTTGGAAATGAAATTTTTACCACATAGTTCACAATAGTTTTTTCACATAGGGCACACAAGGCTTACAGTAAACTCAAAAGGGCGTGGTGACTATGTGGTCTATGTGAAAACACCTATGTGCCTTATGTGGTAAAAAATAAAAAACCATCACATGACCTCCCAACACATTCACCTGATTTCCAACACCCTGAATCTAAAAACCAAAGGCATTGAAAACACGATGGCCTTGTTTCAGGATGGCGCCACCATTCCGTTCATTGCACGCTATCGAAAAGAAGCAACGGGTTCTTTAGATGAAGTGGAAATCGCGGCCATTCACCGGGAAATGAAAAAGTTGGAGGAGCTGGAAAAGCGCCGCGAAACTGTGTTGAAGTCCATTGAAGAACAAGGAAAAATGACGGATGACCTGCGCCGTCGCATCGAAAGCACTTACGACCCCGTTGAGTTGGAAGATATTTACCTGCCCTACAAACCCAAGCGCAAAACCAAAGCCAGTATGGCCCGGGAAAAAGGGTTGGAACCGCTGGCGCAGGTCATTTTTGCGCAACAGCGCAACGACGTGGAAATTTTGGCGAAAGCCTACCTCAATGAACAGGTTGGCACGGTTGATGAAGCCTTGCAAGGGGCTCGCGACATCATGGCCGAGTGGGTCAACGAAGACGAAAAAAGCCGGACTCGAATCCGCTATGCGTTTGAAAAAGATGCGGTTGTGCGGTCTAAAGTCGCAAGGGGTAAGGAAGAAGAAGCTGCCAAATACCGCGATTATTTCGATTTTGAAGAAGTCTTGAAAAAATGTCCTTCTCACCGCTTATTAGCCATCCGGCGGGGCGAAGAAGAAGGTTTTTTGCGCGTGGTGATCACGCCGGCTGACGAAGAAGCGGCCATTGGACGGCTCGAACAATTGCACCTAAAAAATAATGGTCGCGCGGCTTCTGAAGTCAAAACGGCTCTTCGCGACAGCTACGAACGCCTGCTGGCACCTTCGATTGAAACGGAATTTCGCCATAAATCGAAAGAAAATGCAGACAAGGAGGCCATCCAGGTGTTTGCTCAAAACCTTCGGCAATTGTTGCTCGCGCCGCCACTTGGAGAGCGCCGGGTGATGGGCATTGACCCCGGATTCCGAACGGGCTGCAAAGTGGTTTGTCTGGACGCTTCCGGCAATTTCCTGCACAATTCCACAATTTATCCGCACCCGCCGCAATCGGACGCCGCAACTGCCATCAAAAACCTACAACACTTAGCCGATCGTTTTCAGATTGAAGCCATTGCAGTAGGGAACGGCACCGCAGGACGCGAAACCCTGTCGCTTTGCCAGAGCATTGGCTTTAGCTTTCCGGTTGAGGTGTTCATGGTGAACGAAGCGGGTGCTTCCATCTATTCGGCTTCGGACGTTGCACGGGAGGAGTTTCCTGACCAGGACCTCACCGTTCGGGGTGCCATCTCCATCGGAAGGCGCCTGTCGGATCCTTTGGCGGAATTGGTCAAAATTGATCCAAAATCAATTGGAGTTGGCCAATACCAGCACGATGTGAACCAGCCTATGCTAAAAGAAATGCTCGATCAGGTGGTGGAAAGCTGCGTGAATGCAGTGGGAATTAATTTGAATACCGCCAGCAAGCACTTGCTCACCTATGTTTCCGGGCTGGGGCCTTCACTGGCCCAAAACATCGTACAATTCCGAAAAGAAAACGGAGCTTTCACTTCACGGCAGGAATTGAAAAAAGTGTCGCGGCTTGGCGACAAAGCATTCGAGCAGTGCGCCGGATTTTTGCGCATCCGTGAAGCCAAAAACCCATTGGACAATACAGCCGTTCACCCTGAAAGTTACGCCATCGTAGCACAAATGGCCAAAGACCTCAAGTGTTCGGTGGCAGACCTCATCCGCGATGCGGAGCTGCGCCAGCAAATTGACCTGCCCCGCTATGTTTCCGCAACGGTCGGCTTGCCTACGCTCAATGATATTTTACGTGAAATGGAAAAACCGGGCCTCGATCCACGTGGCGAAGCCCGGTCTTTCTCCTTTGCCGAAAATGTAAAAACCATCGAAGACCTCTACGTCGGCATGGTCGTCCCCGGTATTGTTACAAATGTTACCAAATTTGGCGCTTTTGTGGACATCGGCGTCAAAGAAACCGGCTTAGTACATGTTTCTCAAATGGCCAATCGCTTCATCAAAGACCCTGCGGAAGTGGTCGCGCTTCAGCAGGAAGTCACGGTGAAGGTCATGGAAATTGACGTCCCGAGAAAACGCATTGCTTTGTCTATGAAGGATTTGATCGGACTCTAAACACAGATACTATTTAGTGTCTGTCCATTTAGTCGGTGTCTGTCCTTTAGAGTTCGAGAGCAAGGCATGTGAAGGCCCAAAAGTGGGAGTTTACTCGCGTAAATGACCAATTTTTGGCCTTCGCATAACGCAGCTATCTGACTCTAAACACAGATACTATTTAGTGTCTGTCCATTTAGTCGGTGTCTGTTCTTTAGAGTTCGAGAGCAAGGCATGTGAAGGCTCAAAAGTGGGAGTTTACTCGCGTAAATGACCAATTTTGAGCCTTCGCATAACGCAGCTATCGGACTCTAAAGACAGATACTATTTCGATGCATCCACGTCTTTCAGGAACTGGATCACACCGTCCATAAACACCTCCTGGTCGTCCCACATAGCTAAGTGGCTGCCGTTCGGGCAATAGAGATAGCGGCCTTTTGGTGCCATTTTACTCATTTCCTCCATTTCGGCGGGGTTCATCGTGTCGTATTTGGCTCCAACCATGAGGGCAGGTACTTTGATGCTTTTGATGTCGTTCCAACGGTCCCAATGCAACAGGCGCCCTCCAACTTTAAATTCGCTGGGGCCTTGCATCATCACATATACCTCCTGGTTCACGTGTTTAAAACTGCGGTTTACCGCCTCCGGCCATTCCGGCAGACGGCAGATATGCTTATTGTAATACTCTTTCACAACAAGGTCTGTGTAGACCGGATTGAAATAGTCGCCCGCCGCTTCAAATTTCGACAGCGAATCAATCAAGGAGGGCCGCATCTGGCTGCGCAGCAACTTATTGTATGCTGCATATTTCGGAATGCTGGCGGTCATATTTGCCACAACCAAGCCTTTCAGGTTTTCCTGATACTTCAGCGCGTACTCCATCGCCAGAATACCGCCCCAGGAATTGCCGAGAATATAAAAATTATCCTTATTCAACCCCAGGGCTTTACGCACCTGCTCCACTTCTTCCACAAACCGCGCAGTTGTCCACAAACTACTGTCTTTAGGCTGGTCAGAATAGTAGGATCCCAACTGGTCGTATTCGTAAAATTCGATGCCGGCCTGCGGGAAAAAGCTTTCAAAGCACTCCATGTATTCGTGTGTCATAGCCGGGCCGCCGTGTAGCAAAAGTACTTTGATGGGCGCGTTGCCAAACCGTTTGGTCCAAACCTTGTATTTTCCGTCAATCGTGACCATTTGAACGCCTGCCGACTGGAAATTGCCAGGCGTTTTGAAGTTGAGGTAAGAGCAGGCATCGCTCACGGTGTTCTCTACCGGCTGCTTTTGTTCTGCGCAGGCTGTCAGTGCCAGACAGATCGAAATGAAAAAGAAGTATCTCATCATGATAAAATTAATTATTTAACCCTATGAACGACACGAGTCACCCCAAAAAAAATTGAGGTGACTCGTGGCAAAAATAAAAGCAAATTCAAAAAAAATTATCCCTATCCCTCATCCCAGTTGATTTCGCTGGAACGGCGGGACACCTGCGTGTAGATACTTCCAAGGTCGCGCAAGTCAACATAAGTGCTATTCAACCGGTTAGTCCGGCGCAGGTCAATCCAACGATGGCCGCCTTCTGCCCAAAGCGAATAGCGGCGCTGAAAGAGGATTTCATCAATCAGCGCATCCTCCGTCTGAGCCCCGCCATAGTTGGCTAAGCCCCAGGTATTGCGTACGACATTGATGGCCTCCACCGCATCGGTAGGCTGGCCGCTGCGCGCTTTTGCTTCCGCATAAATAAGGATCAGCTCTTCATTGCGAATAAACGGCACAGGGTCGGTATTGGTCGCCCATCGGTTATCCTGATATTCTCCAACCAAGAGGTTTCCGGCAGCGTCTTTCAACGCATTGTTTGTCACAGGATTAGCCACACGTCTTGCAAACTTGTTCGCTACACGGGCATCACCGGGTAGTGCATCTTCAATCAGCGCCGGGTGGGCAATCAAAATCGTTGACGTTGGACGGTCAAACGGATAATAAAGCGGGTTGTTGAGGTCGGGCGCTTCGCCATAAACGTGTGCCGGGCCTACGTTCATTTTATCGGAAGTTGCAGCGTCTACGTCCAAATCCATGAAAGAAACAGCCAATGCATCCAGAGCACCCTGGTTGTTACCTGCATACAGGGCGACACGGGCAGCAATGGCACGATTGACTTTTTTCATCCCATCGGGCGTGTCAAACCCGCCAAATCCTTCCGTCAATACAAAAGAAAAGCTGCTTCCTGCATCGTTCAGGTCTTTCAGACCATCCGCGAGGATGTCGGAAATAGCGGCCAAAGATTCTGCATAACCGAGTCTTGGCCCCGGGTTCAGGGGATCTGATACCTCGATGCGAATGCCATTCTGATACTGCTGCATCAATGGCCAAAGCAACTGAAATCCTTTTATAGTTTTTGCAAATCCTTTATAACCAGCCCTTTCAGCTGTGCTGAGCGCCGTGCTGTTGTCGGCGGACTGAATTAGGACATTCGCCTGTTTCACAGCGATGTAAGGCGTGACATACGTACCGCCGGAAGTAAAGAAGTCTGTATACGTTTCCGTGCGGCCAATGCCCAGCCAATCCGGGATAAATCGCGGGTCAGAAGCAAAATATGGCCATACTTCGCGGCCGAAAGCGCCGAACATTTGTACCGCATTGGCCAAATAATCGCGGTTGCGCCCTTCTAAGCCATACACCAGCGTTTGCAATTCCGCCTTGGAGGCGTCGTTGAGTACGCTGCCTAAGGAAGGGTTGTTCGGGTCAACGATTTCCTCCACTTCACACGCTGTGACCGAGGCTAAGGTTGCCACCAACAAGATGAAGTACCATTTATTGATCATCCGATTCATAATCGTTTCTTGTTTTAATTAAAAATCAAGTTTGAGATGGAAGAAAAGTCTGCGGGAACTTGGATACGGCGTTACGTCAATATTACCGGTCACCGCCTGCGTACCAAAGTTCGAGGCTTCCGGGTCGTAACCTAAGTATTTAGTCCACAACAGGATGTTATTGGCAGAAACGCCAATTTTAGCCCGATTGATGAAATTGCCAATGCCTTTCGGAAAGGTATAAAACAAGCCTACTTCACGCAGTTTCAGGTAATCAGCCGGCTGAACGTAAACGCCGGTATTGCCGTCAACAGCCCAGGCCAGCAAGCGGTCCAGACCATTCGGGGTGCCGTCTGCATCGTCGTCGCCATTCCAGTTGTTCGTAGTTCCGCCGTCATCCCACAACAGCGCGGAAAGGTTGATCGCACTGCCGCCGTTCTGGTAGTGCAGCAGGAAGGTAAAGTCCAGGTTCTTCATGATCGTCAACTGATTGAAGAACGACATCTGAAACTTAGGCTGGCGGTCTCCATATACCGTACGGCCGGTTGTTCCCGGGCTTTCAGCAATGGTCGGGTTGCCAATAATAGTGGTTGGAGAGAAGCCTTCGGAAACCAGATAGGTGCCCAGCGAAGGTCCAAAGCCGCCCGTTGTAAAGCGCGGAATGTCCAAACGCGTAATCACAGATTCGTTATTCCACCACATAATGCGCGAAAACCAGTTGAGGTTGGTGGTGCGCACCGGGTTCAACGCTAATGCCAGTTCGATCCCTTTGTTTTCAAGGTCGGCAGCGTTGGTTGCGATGGCTAAAATCCCTGTAGATTCTGCCGGTTGCAGGTCGAGGATCAGGTTGTTTACATTTTTGATATAGTAGGTTGCTTCCAAAGAAATACGGCCGTTGAACAACCCGGCATCGAGGCCAAACTCCAATTCAGAAGCTGTTTCCGGAACCAAATTGGGGTCAACGCCGCGGGTACCGACCTGGCCGCCCAATTGGCCGCCAATCAACTGCGAAGTAAGGGATTCAAACGTATTGCCAAACAAGGGCAATCCACCCGTTTCGCCGTAAGCAGCCCTTAGCTTAAATTGGTTGATTAAATTGCCGCTCCAAAAATCGAAATTGTGAAGGTTAGCGGCAAGTGACGCTTTAGGGAAAGCGTAGTATTTGTCCTGTTGTACGTTCAAGGTTGATTTATCGAAACGAACCCCTGCCGAAACGATGATCTTGTCTTGCCAGTTCAAATCTTGCTGGGCAACGATACCGACATCAGTAACATCCTGGTTTTGTTGCTGTTGGATGGATTGTACTTTGGCCCACTGCAAGTTCCGCTGGCCACCTGCCAGTCCGCGGCCACGAGTCAGTAAAAATTCTGCTTCCTGATCCAGACGTACCCAACCTACGTTGGTGTTGGAGTTGATAGAACCTAAGTTGGCATTCAATTGCAGGAAAGCCTGAATGTTCGTATTCAGGTTATCCTGGCGCCCCCACATCACATCGCCCGGGTTGGCATCTGCACGCTGGTGCTGCAGAACCTCCGGGAAATAGACCAATGAGTTGCCGCTCAGGTAATCCGCACCGCCATTTAATTTAAATTTAAGATAGGAATTGGCCGTACTAAAAAGATCCACCTCAACCGAAGCTGCTGTAATAAAGCGGTCAACCACTTGATTGTTGATGCCCAAGTCGCGTACAGCAACCGGGTTGTCGTTGAAATATGGGTTGTCCGGATAATTCCCGTTTGCGTCGGGCAACAGGTCAGCATAAGAGGGGGTGTAGGCGATTGAATAACCGATAGACCCGCCGGTGTTGTTTTGGTTACCCGTAAATCCGCGGTCGTTGTCCGTTCTGTAATAACTGTTGTTAAAAGAAATTTTGATCCGTTCGCCTATCCTGTGGTCAATGTTGGCACGGAGGGAATAGCGATCGAAGCCGGTGTTTTTAATGATTCCTTCTTCCGTTTGGAGACCGCCAGACACATAGAACTGCGTTTTTTCTGTCCCCCCGCTGATGCTAAGTTGGGTGTTGGAAAGCAAGGCATCTTCGCCGTAAAAAAATTCTTCCCAATCGGTTACTCTTCCGCCCGTGCTGTTGAAAGCAGCCAATTCAGCTTGCCCTCTGGCACCGGTGCCGAAAAATGTCGTAATCTTATCGGCGTCCCAGGCATCAAATTCCTGAAAATTTTGTCCCTGAGCAACGCCTACGTCCTGGCTCAGGCTGACGCGGGTTTTACCGGAAGCACCCTTTTTAGTAGTGATGAGGATAACCCCGGCGTTGGCGCGAGTACCGTAAATAGCGGCAGCCGACGGGCCTTTCAACACTTCCACTTTTTCAATATCGTCCGGGTTGAGGTCGGCAATGCGATTGGCTGCGTCATCCTGGGTAGCAACGCTGGCACCGCCGGAGGCACCGCTGATCTGTGTGCGGCCATTCCGGATAACGGAGTTGTCCACATACACCCCATCCACAATATACAAAGGTTGGGAAGAGCCGGCGCCAAGTGTTGAAACGCCGCGCATTTGTACGTTGTTACCGCCGCCGGGAGCGCCGCTGTTTGCAGAAATGTTTACGCCCGGAATTTTTCCAAATAAAGCGTTGTCAACTGTTTGCGGGGAGGTGTTGCCCACCAATTCATCGCCGGTGATGGACGTCACTGCGTTGCCGGAATTGGCGCGTTTTACCCCCGAACCTAAGCCAGTAACGATCACTTCTTCCAAACGGGCAATGTCGTCCTCCAATGTTGCTTGTACTGAATTCGAACTTACGCTGATCGGCATTTCTGCCGTTTTGTATCCCGTGTAAGAAATAACCAAAACGCCGGAAGACCCCGGTACATTTAGTTCAAACAGACCATCAAGGTCTGTTACCGTACCGATGGCGGTACCTTTGACGATAATCGAAGCGCCAATAAGTGCTTCACCATTGTCGTCCTTGACTGTTCCTGTCGCCTTAAACTGAGCCATTGCTGTTGCAGATAACAGCAGGCAAAAAGCCAGCAGGGCGCCGGCCTTTGTGAGGAGTTGCTTCATACTAGTGATATTTTAGTGAATAGATGTGTTCTCCTACTTTAATTTCAATGGCTTATTTGGGCATTTTATTTATTTGCATAACGATCGTATTCAAATTATGCGGCCTGAAAAATAAAATTTTTGTGAAACATATTGCAACAATATCGGTTATAGATTTTAGTTTCAGAAAATAAAATTTTTAATCCGTTGTTAATGAAAGGGATAAAAGACAGGAAAAATAACCGGAATCAAACCTGCCGGATCCACTCTATTTTGGCACAGTGCGCTGTTTTTGATTGAATCCTGAAGCGTTCGTCGGTGCGCAGGCCGGCTACCCAGCAAATGCGGCCATCAGCCGTTTCCAGCAACCAAACCGTGGATTTTTCAAAGCGGGATAGTTTCAGGTTGCTGAACAAATCCTGAATTTTCTGCTGCTTTCCCTGCATACCCAAAGGCTGGAAGGTATCCCCAGGTTGCCAGTGGCGCAACCGGAGCGGGTAATCTGTGGGTGCCAGGTTTAAATAAGCGATGTTATTGTTCTTCCCAAACACATCGGGGGGCAAACCTGTTTTGAATTCAAATCTGCCACCGGGAAGGATGACTTCGGGTGTGCCAGGAGCAATATGAAGCATGGTTTCGGACTCAGGATCCGGCAGGAAATCCAGCAGCAAGATGCCCCGATTCAACAACAGCCGGTGAGCGGGCCCACACAACATTGCCCCCGTGCGCGCGGTGCTGTGAAGGAGGCGCGCTAAGGAAGCTGCGTGAAATCCATAAGGCTTAAGCCATTCATAAAGCAAGGTTGGGGCAGCTTTTTCCTGACGCAGGCGTTCGAGGTTGATCCGAAGCCTGCCCTCGGAATCCGTCTCTGTCAAGTCTTTTTTCAACTGGGCAACAGCCCAATCCATCAGGTATTCTGCCTCCTTCAGGCGCCGGATGTTGCTGGCAGCTGTTTCCCGAAAGGCAGGATTGATGGCTTCCAGGGCGGGAATCACATGTTGGCGGATGTAGTTGCGGGCGTATTTGTCTTCCTTGTTGGATTGATCTTCCCGGGAAGCAATAGCTCCGGCTTCTGCATAATGGATGATGGCTTCTTTATGCGCAAACAACATGGGCCGGATGATCTTGCCCTGACGAACTGGAATGCCGTGCAAGCCATGCAGGCCGCAACCTTTTGCAAAATTATACAGGAGGGTTTCTATCGAATCGTCAAGGTGGTGGGCAGTAGCAATGGCGTCGTAGTTGCCGGTAATTCGCTGTTGTTCAAGCCATTCGTAGCGGAGTTGCCGAGCCGCCATTTGAATGGAAATGCCTCCTTTGGATGCCGTACGGGTGGTTTCAAAATGGGTCAGATGAAACGGTGCCTCCAGCTCCCCGGCAAGTTTTTCCACCAAAGTGGCGTCTGCTTCAGAAGCCGCGCCACGGAGCTGAAAATTGCAATGGGCAATACCCATAGCTACGCCGGATTCCCAGAACAGGTTAGCCATCACAACGGAATCTACCCCACCACTTACCGCCAGCAGGATGCGGTCTTTTTTCTGGAAAAGACCATTTTCCCGTACGAATTTTTGAAAATCCTGGAGCATGGGTTGTGTTAAGAGGCAAAGAGCAAGGGGCAAGAGGCAAAACGGGCAAATTGGCAAGAAGCAAGTTGGCAAATAATTCCTTTCAACCAGCTTGCTTCTTGCCAATTTGCCTTTTGCAAATTGCCCGTTTTTCAAACCTTCACTACTTCATCAGTTCCCGCTAAGGATGACGATCAGCGTGTAAATCATTCCCGGAATGAACAACAAAAGCGTCAGCAAAAGCGAAATCCAGAATCGGGTAGTTGCAGCGCCTTCGTAGAGATACATAGCCAAAGGCGGCAACAGGATTGCCAGGATGACAAGCAACACGAGGTTATCGCTTGCACCTTGCGCTTTTCCGTTTTTTATGGCGTTCCGGATTTGCTCCTTCACGGCTTTGCGCATTTCGCGCTTTTCTTTGCGGGTCAGCTCTTTTTCAGCAGGCGGCGCAACGTTGACCCCGGTTTCAACAGGCGCTGCATTGCGGTAAGGCGCCACTGCAAAAGCAGACTGAGCGAGCAACAATACGATGCCGCTCAACAAAAAGAGTCTAAAAGGCTTCATAGGAAAGTATTTAGGTGAAATGAAAGTCGAAAATAGGAAATTGAATCCGTAATCTCCCCATTTTTTATTGCCACTAAGAAAAAAATTTTCCTGCGCGGGTGTGGCATTTTGCGAATTTTCCTTTCCCTACTTCCCTTTCTCAAACTTCGTAAGTTCCATTTTGCTGTCCAAAGCCCCTTTTTTGTCGTAGGATTCCTGGCGGATCATCCCTACGCCGTCTGCATACCAGACTGCGGTTTCTATCGCTTTGGTTCCCAACATTTTGGTCTCCGAAATATAGGTCATTTTGATGCAATCAAAGCTGCCAGCTGTTGTTTGGAGGGTTTCTTTAGCCACAACTTTACGATCGCGGATGGTCAAATTCATCGTAATCAGGGCAACACCCCCTGTGCCTGCCTTGATTTGAGCGGTGGCGTCCGGCAGCGTCTGGCCGGGCGTCAGGTTGGAGGGCAATTGCAGGTCGTCGCCGGTCACACTCACTTCTAAGGTTGCAAAAGCACTCGCCCCCTGCGGACCAAGCATTGAAGTCATGTCCATGATCAATGTGTTGTCTTTGCAACGCATCCTGAATTGCCCTTCAATGGGAGTCTTCCCTTTTTTGTCGGTTGTTTTTGTTTCGATCAGCGCTTCCAAAACGCCGTCGGTTGTATTTTCCACTTTGATGATCTTGTGCGCGGATAAGAGCTGGATCTCTCCTTTCTTGTCGTACGTGGTATACTCCATCGCAACACCGTTGTCGAAAGCAAAATAGCCTTGACATTTGTTTTGCGCTGTCAGGAAGGTGGAAAAACTGATTGCAAGCAGTAACGCCGGAAAAGATTTCATAAGGATGAAAGTTAATGATTGATTTGATGAATAACGCAACAAAGACAAAATAGCGTGTGTTAGACTTAATTTAGTGTCAAACATAACATACCTGACGGTTGTTTTGTAAAAGCAAAAGCACACAGGTGACCAACATCATGGAAGTAAAAATTGCTAAACCGTTCTATTTCAAACAATTTACTGTTCAGCAGGATCGCTGTGCCATGAAAATCGGCACGGACGGCGTCTTATTGGGCGCCTGGGCAGAAGTTAGCGGCGCGCAGCAGGTATTGGACATCGGTGCCGGTAGCGGGGTCATCGCACTGATGCTGGCGCAACGCACAGAAACAGCACAGATACATGCGGTGGAAGTAGATGCAGAAGCTTATGGTCAGGCCTGTGAAAATGTCGAAGCGACACCTTGGGCTGATCGGGTACACGTTTTTCATGCGCCTATCCAGGATTTTACACAAACGTCGGGCGACCAATACGACCTCATTGTGAGCAATCCCCCGTTTTTTTCCGGCGGCACTTTTTCGGCCAGCCAGGATCGAAACAGCGTTCGGCATACCATCAAATTGCCACATGGCGATTTATTGCAGGCCGTGCGTAAACTCCTGAGCGCAGCAGGCAGCTTTTGTGTCGTGCTGCCGCTTATTGAAGGACTCCGTTTTGCAGAATTGGCTCAGGATTACCACCTTTTTTGTACGAAAATGACAGAGGTGCGCCCGAAAACGGACAAACCGGTAGAACGCCTGCTGATGCAGTTTCAAGCCAATCCACGCCCGTTGCTCAAAGACAGCTTGGTTGTTCAGCACGAGGAGCGCAACGACTGGACGGAGGAATACATAAAACTCACGGGGGAGTTTTATTTGAAAATGTGAGCGCAAGTTCTGGTTCAGGTAGCTCCTTGATTTGGTGTATTTAATGTTAAATTATCCCGACCTACCTTGCTTTTTTAGCCCAAAAGACTATACTTGCAAAATTAATACCATTACTACCCACGATTCAGCCTGATTTGACTACCCTTCGGCTGTGTCACCTAATTAATTGTTTTAGCGTAAGACAACAAGTGTCCGGGCATTAGCCCGGGCGGCTCCCTAAGTCTATTATCCAACTTTTAATAAATAGTCAAAGATGAAATCTATGTACCCAATCCACCGCTCGCGCCAGGCTCTGCCTGGTGTGTACTATTTTCCGGGCTTCGCCCGGCCGTTCTCTGCCTTGCGCTCCTGCTTTCCACCTGCTTTAACGCCATGAGCAAACCCGCAACCTACTACCTCACTAAATGGTACGCCAGCGACGACCTGTCCGGCAGCGAACCGGAACAGGTCGCCACCGTAGCCGATGGCAGCGGCAACCTCTACGTGGCTGGCGTGACACTCAATGCTTATGAAAAGTACGACCTGCATTTGGCCAAATACGACGACGACGGTGACCTGCTCTAGTCCGAAACCTTCAACCTGACCGATACCACCGCCAATGTAATCGTCGGGCAAATGATCTTAGACAATGCCGGCAATCCAATCATGGCCGGTTCGGTGTACAATGGCCCAACCAACCGCTACGACGCCCTCACCCCCAAATTCAACAGCAGCGGCGTTTACCAGTGGCACAAACTGTACAACGGCAGCGGCAGCCACGACGATGGCGGCTACGACCTGTATTGCGACAGCGGCAATAATATCTACATTGCCGAGGCACAACCGACAATACAGACCTCATGGACTTTTTAGTCCTTGCCTACGAAAGCGACGGCGACCTGCTCTGGAGCCAAACCATTGACGGCTACGGCTATTTTGATGCAGCCGGCCATATCTATCGGCGTTCTTCCACCTTATTTGCTGTGGATGGCGTGGTGCAGCAAGACCTGAATACCTGGAAATTGGGACAGCAACATATCACCATCAGTAACGGCGCACTATCGGGGAGTCTGACAACTGCCGGCAGCGTTGACCTCGATGAAATTCGGGATATTGTCAACGACTCGGATAACAACATTTATGTGACGGGGTATGTGGACAATGGCGCTACCAAGCGCGATATGGTCACCGTGAAGCTCAACGAAGATTTTAGCCTCGCGTGGAGCCGTACCTACAACGGAACCTCTAACCTCGACGACGAACCGCATGCCCTGATGGTGGACGAAGCCACCGGCAACGTCTATGTAGCCGGATTTACCACTAAAACGGGCGAAGGCAAAAACATTGCCGTCCTCAAATACAATTCCTCTGGCACGCTGCAATGGGGCAACAGCCGCAACGGGCAGGTGGATGTGGACGACGAAGCTTTTGACATAGCCATTGACACCTCCGGCCAAATCATTTTGGGCGGGTACCTGACAGAAGAAGGCAACAAAGATTATTTTGTAGAAATCCTGAACAGCTCAGGTGCCTCGCAGTGGATTGAGCGCTTCAACGGCGTACACAACCTCGACGACCGGGGCAAAAAACTCGTGGTGGAAACCTCGGGCCGCATCAGCCTGACGGGCAAAACCGCGACCTCGGATGGCGATACCTACACCACCGTGCGCTACACGCCCAAAAGCATTTTGATCCCACCGGATGAGGAAGAAGCCTCCAGCGCACTGTATTTCACCGAAAACCGGGGGCAGTTGTTGGATACGGAAGGGGATGCGGTGCCGGAGATTAAGTTTTATGGGGATCGGCAACTCCCATTACATTTTTTCCGGGATGACCGCTTAATTTTGACGCCGATGCTTTTGCATGTGGATACGACCGTCAATGATATAGTAGATCGGGTGGATGTATTTTTCAACAAAGCCAAAAACGATGCCCGAATTTATGCCTTGGAAAAGCGGGAAGACCAGCACAATTACTACCTCGCACATATCCCTGAAGGTCGTGAACGCGTACCCTTGTTCAATCGCCTGATCCATACGGATGCATTTGATGGCATTGACATTCAATATTACAGCAAGTCTTCTAATGTCGTCAACTTAACGACGTGAACGACCCTGCAAGGGTCAAATGTGAATAGCCCCCGATGCAACCGGGGGGAAAAGTGGAAGTGAGGAGGAGAACCAACCCCGAATGGGGTTGAATGTAGAAAATGGGGTGTGGCCGATTAACATTCAACCTCTTTCGGGGTTGGGCGTTACCTTTCGTTCATCCCAGCCCCCCGATTGCATCGGGGGCTATTCACCTTCAACCACTTCGTGGTTATTATCCGCTAAGTTGACGACATTAGACTTAAAGTCAAGCCCTCACTTATCAGCCGGGGTTTGGCACGCGAGTCCATTCCCACCAAAACGAAACCGGGAAATATCGCTGCGATATTTCCCGGTTGGTGAAAACGATCATTTTGAACTTTCGATCATTTCCATTGCAAGGTCGAGGATGGTGGTGTCTTCCAAGTTCACAATTCCACCGTTAGGCCCCGGTTGAATATGCATATCGGCGACATCCCCGTTGGTAAAATTCTTGGCGCCAAAGTAGTTGCGAACCGTTTGTTCGTCAACATTCAATTGCTCGGCAATCCGGCTGACGCTGCCGGTTGGCAACTTGTGTTTGATGTCGCGCAATTCATCGAACGTGATATTCATACTGGTATGTTTTGTTAATGAATGTAAGTCGGGGATTAAGTTAACCTAAGTTTTACAAATAGTAAAATAATTGAGCAAAAAAAAATACGCCCTGAACTCTTGAGAAAAAATTCAGGGCGTAAATCGTTGTTTTTCAAGGAATATCAAAATCTCGCCGTAATCCCAAAAAGTGCGTTCAATCCGAACGTCGGATAGCGCTGCCAGCGTTGGCGGCGGTTGTTGGCAAGGTTATAGATGTTGACGAAAGCGCCGATGTTTTTGGTAAAGAAATAATCGGCACCCACACTGACGTCGAACAACGCGTTCAGGTTGTCTGCTTCGTTGTTGCTATTCAGGTAAGGCACTCCGTTTTCCAGAAAAAATTCACCCCGTACGGTCAGTTTGTCTCCCAGCGTGGTGTACTTGGCACCAACATTCACTGTCAACGCCGGCAAATGCCAGGCTTTTTCTTCATTTTTAGGCGAAAATACATGCTGAGCCACCGTTCCGGTGATTTCAAACCCTTTAAACAGGGGTGCGTTCAACGACGCTTTAAGGGTAAAAATGTCTACGGTGTCGTAAAGCACATCGAAACGGGCAATCGAGTCGGTTTGGCTATTAAGTAGGAAAAGCGCCAAGTCGTCCGCTTGTTTATACCCTACCTGCGCGTTATAATCTATCCCGGAAATATTGCCTTTGACCCCGCCGTAATAATGAATGTAGCGCGTGTTCTGGATATTGACCCGGGAAGAAACAAAAGGATTGTATTCGCTCAGCGTCCGGAAATCATTTTTTTGCAAACTGCCTTCTGCGCCGATGAATGCACCAACCACGCCTTCGATGATGTTGGCGCTGACTTCCACATCGGGGAAGAAAAAAAACTTATCGTTGCTGGTCGCAACGTTTACCCCGATTTTAGCCCGGAAGCGGTCGCTATGGAACGTGAAGTTAGGCTGAAAGAAAAAGTTATTCAGCGATTGTTTCGCCGTGTCGCGGTAGGAAGTCAGGTCGGTTTTTATCCCGATGCGCAGCGGGTGTTTTTCATTAAACCACTTGGTGGCGTTTAAATCCAGCTCAAATCCGGTTTCCCGGGCCGCATAGTTATCGGTGAGGTTGTACAACTTGAACCCCGCGTGGTAATTCAGGTCTCCCTGTGTTCTTACCCCGTTAAAAATACTCAGCCCGGCATCAAAGGTCGAGAACTGTTGCCTGACTTCATCCGGTTCGAAGTTGAAATCAGTGCCCGTTTCTTCGTTCAGGTCGTTATAGCCATAATAATAAACCGAGTTGCGCGAATACCCGAGGTTTGCGCCGACCGCAAAACCCTGGTCGAAGTAATAGGCCCCGTTGATGCCGAAGTTATTGTCGCTGAAGCGCTGGTTTTCTGTCTTTTTGGTGTTGTTTGCCGAATGGTGCAACAGGTTCAGGCCAAAATCGAGGTTCTTTTGTGCGATGTTGTATGAACCTTCACCATAAAAAGAGCTTGGAAATCCGGCACCCAGCCGCGCGTAGCCGTTGTATCCTTTCTCTACTGCTTCGGTGCGCATGCCCAGCGGACGGATTTTGGGCGGCAGGTACTCAACCGCCAAATTTTTGGGGATCACATCGTATTTCTGCCGACGGGTCGCGGTATCCAATTGCGGCAAGCTCGGCTTCAACCCGATTTTTTCAGTTTCCAGCAAACGCGCCTCAAAGTTTTTCACTACATCCACCTGCCCCGAAGGCAAATCCTTTTGGGCTTGCAGCAGCCCGGAAGCAGTTGCAATCATTGCGAACAACAGCGCTATTCTTATCTTGGTCATGTTCTTGATTCGTTTTGATGATGTTAATTCCAAAATTACTGGCGAGCGATTGCCTTGCATTTTGCCCCTCGCCCCCCCGCAGTGCAGGACAGGCTTTGCCCCTCTTAATTCCCCCGGTCTAAATCCAGGATATTGGAGTCCGTTTCCCGGTTCAGGCGGCTTGACTGGTTCAATTGCTGGTTGATTTTGGCCAATTTAGCCTTTGCAATGTTCACCAGTTCGGGATCTTCGTCGTAGTTTTCCAACAGGGCTTCCAAAGCTGCGCGGGCGTTGTACAAATCTCCTTTGTCTGCAAAAATATCCGAAAGCAAAATAACGCTTTTGGCTACCCAGTAAGGATAAGCCGAACTTTCCTTGTTGGCGTTGATGCACAACTCCTGCGACTTAGCCAGATCCCGTTTGAGGTAGTAAATATTGGCAATCAGGTAGCGCGCCTCAGCGGTTTGTTCGTTATCGCTCAGGCGTACGACCTCATTGAGTGCCGAAAGGGCGTTGTCGTAATCGCGCTGATCGAAAGAAATTTTCCCGATGTAAAAATTAGACGTCGCTTTGTGTGCAGCTGTCGCACTCGCATTATTGGCGACTTTCCGGGACAAACTCAGCACGGCCTGGGTGTTCCCGATCCGGTATGCGCTGCGCATGGCACCCAATTGCGCTTCGAACCGCATGGTTTCGCTGGTGGCAGAGGATTCCATTTTCGAGTATAAGTCGAAAGCCTTATTGAAGTTCTGTTCGTAGTTGTAGGCAATGATCGCTGCTTTTTCCAATGCTTTTACATAGTTCGCGCTGGTTCCGCGGCCAATCACGTATTCGTAGTCTTTCAGCGCTTCAGAGTAACGTTTCAAAGCGGCATAAGACTCACCCCGGTGGTAATAGGCCATCAGCACGGAGCGCCCGTTCGGGTATTTGCGGATATAATCGGAATAGGCCTCGACGGCCCGACTGTAATTGGCGTTTTCGTATTGGGATTCCGCTGCTTTAAAGTTGATCGAGTCTTTGGAAGCGCTGTCCACTTTGTAACCAGGCACCGTTTCAAGGAAAGCGAAATATTCATCCGTTTTGCCGAGATCCCTGACGTAAATTTCTTCCAAAGCAGCGAGTGCAAGACTTGCTTCGCCGGGTGCCGGGTTGTAGGAAAACACCTGCTTGTAATAATTGATGGCCGCTTCCGGGCTACCCTGGTTATAGCTCACCAGACCCAATTGCAGCAGAGCCTGCACGATCAGGTCTGATTTGTTTTTATAATCGGAGACCAACTTCCGCAGCGGCACGATGGCTTTGCTCAACTGGCCCATTTCCTGATATGTGACGCCCAACTGCAACAAAGCATCGTCGGCATATTCCGAATCCGGAAATTCATTCGGGATGCGTTCCAGTGCCAGAATTTTATCGGTCATACGTCCTCTAAGCCCCTCGATAATCGCTTTCTGATAAATAGCGTAAACATAACCGGTGTAGCGGGAATCAATGGCTTCATCGTAATAATTGACCGCTTCGTTGTACTGATTGCGTTTGAAATGGCAGTCGCCTGCGCGCATGGTGGCGTCGCCGAGCACCTTGTTTTTCACGTCAATGCTGTTGATGAAGTTCTTATTCCGTTTGATTCCCGTGGTCGCTTCGCGGAAAAAACCGAGTGCAGCCGTGAAATTATTTTGCTTCAGGTAGTTGTAGCCCTGCACGTAGTTCGCGGTGAACAACGAAGACTCGTCCGGCAGGTTGCTCAGCGTTTTTGCAAGGGTCAGAAATTGATCCATCAGCCTGGTACTCTGTGGGTATTGCTCCTGTTGGTGGGCAATATCGGCCTGCCAATAAATAGTCAGGGCTTTCGTGCGGGGATCTACCGGATTTTTCATTGCCTTGTCAAAGTGGATCTTGGCTTCCGGAATGTTGTTTTCTCCCAGCAATTGTAACCCGCGGAAGTAGGCTACTTTCTGGTAGCTTTCTTTCAACTGTGGCGTACGGTTGGCCTCCGGCATTTTTTCAATGACTTCCATCGCTTGTTTATAATCGCGGTAGCTGAGGAAAATATCCCCCATGAGCCCCTGCGATTCGTTGTAGTATTTGGAAGTCGGTTTAAAGCTTTGCAGCGCGGTGATGGCTTCGCGCGGGTCTTTTAGTTCGTAGCTTAATTTGGCGTAGTTAAACAAGGCGTCTTCCGACAATTGCGGGTCGTAAGCCATGCGCTTGGCGTTGCCAAAGGCCGTGCGGGCATTTGATTTCTGGTTCAGCTTCAGGTAGCAATCGCCAAGGTAGTACATCGCCATTTGCCCCAGCTTGGAGTCGAGGCCAGTCAACTCCTTAAAGCTCTGTACGGCTTTCTGATAATTGTTGGTTTTGTATTGCGTAAAGCCCAACTGATAGAACTCTTCCGGGCGCAGTTTGCCGGTGTTCGCGGCGTAGTATTCTAAGTGTTCCAGCGCCTCCGGGTAATTGCCTTTTTCAAAATGAGCCTGTCCCAGCAATTGCCGCAATTCCTTGTAGTTCTGCACTCCGCGTTCGTTCACTTTGGCTTCGGCGTAATTGATGAGTTCGTCGTATTGCCGTTCGGCGAAGTAAATCTGTGCGATGTAGTAAGGGATTTGCGCCTTGTACTTGTTTTTTTTCTCTACAATCCGGAACTGCTTGATGGCCTCGCTGTAGTTGCCTTCAAAAAACTGGCACATACCGAGGTAGTAGTTGGCGGGTTCGTAATATTCCCCTTCGATCGAGGCAATTTCTTTGAAACTCGTCTTTGCTTGTGCAAAGCGCTTTTGTACAAAATGAGCATAGCCGGTTTTGAATTTTACTTCCGTGCGCTGCTCCTTAGTCATACCGGAAGACGGCGCTTTTGCGTAATATTCGATGGCTTTGTCGTACTGGTCGGTGTTGTAATAGTAATTCGCAACCTCGACCAATGCTTCGTTGGAAATGGGGTCAGGCGAATGGGTTCGGATAAAGTCGAGGATGAGTTTTTCCCCGTCTTTCGCATTGAGTTGCACTGCGCATTTGGCGCGGTAGAATTCTGCTTTTGTGCGCAGCAATTCTGCCTGCGGTTCATTTACTGGCCGGAGTAGTTCAATCGTTTTTTTAAATTCCTGCTGGGCTTTAGCGAAAAGCGACTGGTCCAGAAAAGTGGCGCCGCGTTTGTAAGCTTCGTTGGCTTCTGTAAAAACTGTTGTTTGCTGGCCGTACAGGGAGATCGTAAGGAAAGCTGCCGGCAACAACATGGCAAGTCGTCGAGTCATAGACATGGTTGTAATGTTTTCTTCATTCAATGCAAAGGTACAAACTCCGCAGGCTTTATACCAATGCCACAAATATGGAAACGCATAATTTCGCAAACATGCACAAAACTTGGCTGTGCGAAGTATAATTGTGCTCCTTCAATGAAATTACAAAAAAATTAACGAATGCTGAAGCGATATAAGTACCTTTACATCCCGTAATGATACGAAGGCGACGGAAGTATTTCAGTTACTGGCTACAAGCTGGCATCCGCCTGCCGATGTTTTAAGTCAACATCACATACACACTATGACAAAGTACGTATTTGTTACGGGGGGCGTTACTTCTTCGCTGGGTAAAGGCATCATTTCCGCTTCATTGGCAAAATTGCTTCAATCAAGAGGATTCTCCGTCACCATCCAAAAGTTTGATCCTTACATCAACGTTGATCCGGGCACACTCAATCCTTATGAGCACGGGGAATGCTACGTGACCGACGACGGTGCCGAAACCGACCTCGACCTCGGCTACTACGAGCGATTCCTTAACCGGCCAACCTCTCAGGCGAATAACGTCACCACAGGCCGGATTTATCAAACCGTCATCGAAAAAGAACGCGCCGGCGACTACCTCGGAAAAACCGTACAGGTGATTCCGCACATTACCGACGAGATCAAACGCCGCGCTAAACTGCTGAGCAGCCAGGGGCGCTACGATATTGTGATTACAGAATTGGGCGGTACGGTCGGCGATATTGAATCGCTCCCTTACTTAGAAGCGCTGCGCCAGTTGCGCTGGGAACTTGGCCGCGACAACTGCATCGTGATTCACCTGACGCTGATCCCTTACCTGAATGCTGCGAAAGAGCTGAAAACCAAGCCCACGCAACACTCGGTTAAAGAATTGCAGAAAACAGGTATCCAGCCGGACATCTTAGTTTGCCGCACGGAGCACCACCTGAATAATGATATCCGCCGAAAATTAGCGCTGTTTTGCAATGTGGAAATTGGCTCGGTCATCGAAGCCATTGACGCAGAAAGTATTTACGACGTGCCGATGCTGATGTTGAAAGAACATTTAGACACCACCGTCATCACCAAACTGCGGTTGCCAGACAAGCAGGAACCCAACCTGCGCGCCTGGAAAACCTTCCTTACCAAACTGAAGTCTCCAACGCAGGAAGTCAAAATTGGCTTAGTTGGCAAATACAATGAGCTTCAGGACGCTTACAAGTCCATTTACGAATCCTTCGTCCACGCTGGTGCCATGAACGAATGCCGCGTAAAAGTAGAAGCTATTCACTCTGAAAAACTTGACGTTGACGAGGCCTCCATAGTGCGCCAATTAGAGGGGCTCGACGGTATTCTCGTCGCTCCGGGGTTTGGCGAGCGCGGAATTGCCGGAAAAATCAAGGCCATCCGGTATGCACGGGAAAACAACATTCCCTTTTTTGGAATATGCCTGGGTATGCAATGCGCCGTTGTTGAGTTTTCGCGCAACGTGCTGGGTATCGCCGATGCCACTTCCACGGAAATTGATCCGAAGGCCACTCAACCAGTCATTGACCTGATGCCCGAACAAAAGGCCATTACGGCCAAAGGCGGCACCATGCGTCTTGGCGCCTACGACTGCGAGCTGCGCCGCAAATCCAAAGCACACAACATATACGGACAACTGAAGATCAGCGAACGCCACCGGCACCGCTATGAGTTCAATAACGCTTATCGCGAACAAATTGAAAAAGCCGGCCTTATCCCCAGCGGCATCAACCCGGCATCGGATCTGGTCGAAGTGGTGGAGTTAAAAGACCATCCCTGGTTTATTGGGGTTCAATTCCACCCGGAATTAAAAAGTACGGTAGAAAACCCGCATCCGCTTTTTGTCTCTTTCATCAAAGCAGCCAAAGAATTCAAGTTCAAAAAAACGGAAGCACTACACGCTGTTGGTGTGGAGTGATGCAGCATATTACAAGCAACGGATACTTTTTTATGAAATACAGACGCCTGGCTGCTTTGCCATGCTCCTGCAAAGTGCTTTGATTTTTTCGGCGAGGGCAATTATGAAACCCTGCGTTTTGAACGCGCTAAGCGGCGTCTGACAAAAAACGTAAAAAGAAGCTAACAATTTGTATAGCCCGTCGAATATGGAATTTATTTCAAAAACAAGCTGTGTTTTTATTACATTTGCCACTGTTATTGAAAAACGTTGACACGCCTGAACATGATAAAAAAACACCTGCCTTTATTGACCGGGATGTTATTTGCATTCCTTTTTTCCGCCTGTGAAAAAGAGCCGGCACCCACTCAAACGGAAGACAGTCGTTATGACCACTTGCTGATGGGTAACCCAAGTGACGCTCAACCTGAAGAAGCCGAAGAAGAAAATTACCTCATTGAATTGCCGCAATACGTACTGTCCTACAGTCGCTCCAAAGGCACACCCAACTGGGTCAGTTGGTACCTGAACGAACAATGGGTAGGTGAAGCGCCGCGCCAGGATGATTTCCGCGCTTATGAAAATCTGCCCGATGGCTGGTACCCGGTTGATTATTACGATTACAATTTCAGCCTCACCGGTTTTAACCGCGGACACAATTGCCCTTCTGCCGACCGGACGGTGACGCAATCTGATAATTCCGCAACTTTTTATATGATCAACATGATCCCGCAAGCGCCGGAACACAACAGTGGGTTATGGGCAGATATGGAGTCATATTCCCGCGAATTAGCCTACCGGGGCAACGAAGTGTACACCATCATGGGCGTTGCCGGCAAAGGCGGTACTGGCGACAATGGATACCGGGAAAAAATTGCAGGGGGCAGGGTCACCGTGCCTCGCTATATTTGGAAAGTACTGGTTGTGATTCCGGAAGGCGTAGGCGATGTAGAACGCGTGGATGAAGAAACCCGTATCATTGCTGTCTGGACGGAAAATAAAAACAGCGCCAACTCGAGGCCCTGGCAGGATTACCGGGTCTCCATTGACGACATCGAAGCAGAAACCGGCTTCGATTTATTGTCGGCGCTACCGGAAGCGATACAGGAAGTCGTTGAAGCAAAAGTTGATAACGTTCGAATTAATTAGTGTCTGTCTTTAGAGTCCGATAACTGCGTTGTATTTTGACCCAAAACTGGTCATTTACGCGAGTAAACTCCCATTTTTAGGGCAAAACACGCCTTGTTCTCGAACTCTAAAGAACAAACACGGGACTAAATAGACAGACACTAATTAGTGCTTTAGAGTCCGATAGAAAAGGCAAAATTATGCTTAGTAATAAAGAAATCGCAAAAGCTTTTCAATTGCTCGGCAACATTATGGAGTTGCACGGGGAAAATCCCTTTAAAATTCGCTCTTACCAAAATGCTTATATCTCGCTGCGCAAAACGGAGCGTCCGCTCTCGGAAATAAGCGATGCAGAAATTGCAGCGATCAAAGGTGTAGGCGATAATATTGCTGCCAAAATCAGAGAATTGCTAAATACCGGACTGATGGCGGCATTGGAAAAATACAAGGCCACTACACCCGAAGGCGTTCAGGACATGCTGACCATCAAAGGCTTTGGGCCAAAAAAAGTGTTGGCAGTATGGAAAGAATTGGGTGTGGAAACAGCCGGCGAATTGTTATATGCGGTAAACGAAAACCGATTGGTTGAACTGAAAGGATTTGGCCCTAAATCGCAGGAAGAATTAAAAAAACTATTGGAGTACTTCCTGCGATCAAAGGATAAATTCCACTATGGCAGCTTGTACCCGACCGCCAGGAAATTATTGCAACAATTGTCCGCACAATTTCCGGACGCCAAAGTCAGCCTCTGCGGCCCGATGCGGCGCTGCGAAGACATCGTGGAGCGCATAGAAATCCTGTTGGGCTGGAACGGCGAAAAAGAAGCGCTGCTCCAATTGCCGTTTCTACAGGAAACAGCTTCTCAGGAGTACGGCATCAGCGGAAAAACAGTAGAAGAAGAATTGCCGGTTTCTGTTTTTCACTGCCCGGCTTCGGCATTCGGATCCAAATTGTTCCGCTACACTGGCAGCACCGAATTTTTGGAAGCTTTTGTCGCCCGGTTTCCGGGGTTGGATTTTAAAGACCTGCCGGAAGAACGCCTTGTTTTTGAAAAAGCCGGAATTGGGTTCATCGAACCGGAATTGCGCAGCGAAGCCTGGTCGTTAAGTATCTCCAAACAGCCGAAACTCATAGAAGCCTCCGATATCCAAGGCGTCATCCATACCCACACCACTTACAGCGACGGGCAGCATACCCTCCGCGAAATGGCGCTGCATGCCAAAGCGCTGGGTTACGGCTACATCGGGATTACAGATCACTCCAAAGCGGCTTTTTATGCCAACGGCCTTCAACCGGAACGCGTTTTGCAGCAAATGGCTGAAATTGATCACCTAAATTTAGAACTAGCCCCTTTCCGCATTTTTAAAGGCATCGAAAGCGACATCCTGAGCGATGGTTCTTTGGATTACGAGGAAGGTGTGTTGAAGCAATTCGACTTCATTATTGCATCTGTGCATTCCAATCTGCGCATGGACGAAGAAAAAGCGACCCGCCGTTTGTTAGCCGCCATTGAAAACCCCTATACAACGATCCTGGGCCACCCTACTGGCAGGCTCCTGCTTTCTCGTCCGGGTTATCCGATTGATCATAAAAAAGTAATTGACGCCTGCGCGGCTAACCGGGTGGCCATCGAAATCAATGCAAGCCCCTACCGGCTCGATCTCGACTGGCGCTGGATTCCTTACGCGCTGGAAAAAGGCGTCCTGCTCAGCATCAATCCCGATGCGCACAGCAAAGAAGGAATGGGCGATATCCTCTATGGCGTTTATGCTGCACGAAAAGGCGGATTAATTGCCGAATGCTGTCTAAACACACGCGATGCTGCTGGTTTTCAAGAATTAACAGCTCGTTAACAATCATTGAATGCCCATTAACAGGGCATTCTTAGCCTTCTCAATATCTTTGCACGGTCAGCGGTGTAAAATTATGAACAAAATCAATTAATTTTGCGCCGCTTTTCGGCAACTAATTTTTTGTAACTTAAAAATGACTTCTGATATGTTGAGGACTTTCAAAACGACAATCATGGCTGTAGCGGTGCTGGTTGCACTGTCAAGCTGCCAAAACTCCAGCAGCGACGTTCGTGATGCTGCCCGCCAGAACATCGAAAATACAGGTGTTCAACCGGCTAACCCGAATGCTGCTGGTGATCCTAATGCACAAACACCGGATCCTGCTGCAGTTCCGGTACCAAGTGGCCCAACCACGACCATGGAATTCGCAGAAACTACGTTCGATTTCGGTACGGTTCAGGATGGTGAAAAAGTTTCCCATACCTACAAATTCAAAAATACCGGCTCCGAGCCGCTGGTGTTTGCGGACGCGAAAGGCAGCTGTGGTTGCACCGTTCCGAAGTGGCCGCGCGAGCCGATTGCTCCGGGTGCCAGCAGCCATGTTACGGTAGAATTTGATTCTAAAGGCAAAGGAGGCAAACGCAACCAGAAAGTGACGATCACGGCAAACACCAACCCGCCGCAGAGCTTCCTCTATCTGACGGGCGAAGTAGCTGGCGGTGCTGCACCGACGACATCACCGGAGATTAAAGTGAATCAATAATTTTCCCGAAGGCAGAGGTAACACCTTCTAAAAAAGGTATCACCTCTTTCTTCTCTCCAACTTTCTTTAGTAAAGAGGTAACACCTTCTAAAAAAGGTGTCACCTCTTTCTTCTCTCCAACTTTCTTTAGTAAAGAGGTAACACCTTCTAAAAAAGGTGTCACCTCTTTCTTCTCTCCAACTTTCTTTAGTAAAGAGGTAACACCTTCTAAAAAAGGTGTCACCTAATAAAAAAGCCCCCCGGAATTGACTTCGAGGGGCTTTTTTGTTTTAAAGGGTTTGCCTGTTTTGAGGCAGCCCCTTTCATGCACTGGTTGTGTTACCCTTTGAAATAAGAATCCGGATTCGTTCCTCCGCCACTTATGACTTCGAGGCGGCGCTTGAACTCATTCGACTTTTCCAGATCGTCGCGGCGGGCGAAGATTTCCTTCAGGGCCGTGAGCGTGCTGATGTCGTTTGGATTCAAAGCTTCGCAACGCTGGAAGTAAGGCAATGCCAGATCGAACTGAGCAGTGATTTCTTTCTTCTTTTCGTTGTACTTTTTCAGCCCGTCTTTCGTGTAGTCGTCGGCTAATTTATTCAACTCCAGCGTCATAGCAGCTGCCTTATTGTAATAAAGGGCACCGAGGCTGTAGATGGCGTCGAAATATTTAGGGTCTTTCTGCAGCGACTGCTCATAATAATGCTTAGCACTATTGAAGTATTCATCTTTAAGTCCATTACAACCTCCTGAACAGCATTCTCTTGCCACATAAATTTTGCGACCGTTGGTGTTGACATAGTAACACCCTCCTTGAGGTCCTTCCTGGAATTTCCTGTCTGAGGTGGCTGAAAGATTCTTTTTACCTTCCTCTTGATAAAGGTTGTCGAAAACGTTACCCAAAGTAGTGTAAAGCGAGATGTTATCAGGTTCTTTTTCAATCGCCTCCTGGAGTTCGCCGATCAGCTCATCCAACTTGCCCAATTTCAGGAAGTGATTGATTTCCGCAAACAAGAGGGAGATGTCGTCTCCGTATTTTTTACGGCCTTCTTCCAAGAATTTGTAAGCGGCTGCAACTGCGGCTTCGTCTTTTACATCGGCAGGCATTTTCATTTTGTACATCGCTTCGTAGATGGCCGCTTTATCATAGCCCAGGCTGTACAGCTTTTCAAAACACGTGCCTGCTTCTGCCGTTTTATTCGCATTCAAAGCGGCAAGGCCCGTGATGTAAAGCTGGTCGTTGTAAGCCTCCGGCGTATCCAACGAACTTTTCTGGTCGTTGGCTTTCAGCGTTTCATGGGTCTCAATCAATGCATTGAAATGGTCGAAAGCAGCGCCAAAGGCCTTGTCTTCATAAGCATAAATGCCCAGGTTGTAGAGGTTCGGTTGCGCAGTCATCAAACCTTTCATGACGTCTTTTTTCTCGTAGCTTTTCTGGGCAAGGGTCAATGCTTTTTGAAAAGCCATCGCTGCCTGTAGTGCGGGATTTTCAACTTTCGGCAAATCATTCACGTTACCCAATCCCACTTGTTTGACCGTGACGATTTGCGAAGCAATCTCGTTGTAAATTTCACCTTTTTTGATCCAGGTTTCCGCCAGCGTATTGGTCATCTCTGAGCCAGTTGCCACCTCAATGGCATCTACAGCCTCTTTGAGTTTGGCCTTGTTGTTGGATGGATCCAAATAGTAGGTTGAAAGCGCTCTTCCGGCATTTTTAAGTTCCTTTTTAGGATCTTGTGCCTGGGCTGTCCCTGCAAAGAGCACCATAACTGTTAAACCAAAAAACAGTCTTTTCATGATGTGAAGACGTTTGTGTTAAATAAAATTTCGCAAATGAGACGAGGATACCCCTTCCGGGTCATCCATTTTTTTGTTAAAATATTCATATTTCAAGGTTAAAGTAGAAAGGTTAAAGGTTAAAGTAGCGAGACCGTATCAATATTGAATACGTACCTTACTTTATCCTTTCCACTTTATCCTTTAACCTTGATCATAACTTCCAATTTTCAAATCCTCAAATTACTCCGTGCCTTCCACTTCCGTCTCTTCAATCCCATTCCCGTTCTCTTCATCCTCCGTATGCGGCACAACGGCTACATCTGCAATTGAATCGTCGTCGTCCAAACGAATGACGCGCACCCCCTGCGTAGCCCTTCCAAGCACGGGAATATCGCTCACCGGCATTCGGATGATGATTCCGGATCGGTTCGTAATCATCAGATCTTCTTCGTCCTTCACCGCTTTAATAGCCATAACAGCCCCGGTTCTTTCAGTGACGTTCATATTTCTAACGCCTTTTCCGCCACGATTTGTCAGTCGGTAGTCGTCAAAATCTGAACGCTTGCCATTTCCTTTTTCTGAAACGACCAAAATGGTTGCACTTTTGTCGTTCGGATCAAGGCAAACCATGCCGACAACTTCGTCGCGCCCGCTGTTTTCCAGCGTCACACCCCGAACCCCGGCAGCAGAGCGCCCCATAGAACGCACTTTGGTTTCATTGAAACGAATGGCGTTTCCGCTTTTCGTAGCAATGAAAATTTCGCTGTCGCCTGTTGTTAACTTGGCTTCCAGCAACTGGTCGCCTTCGTTGATCAGGATGGCGTTGATACCGCCAGCGCGTGGCCGGGAATAGGCCGCCACCGGCGTTTTCTTGATCACGCCTTTACGGGTACAGAAAAGGATGAAATGGTTGTCCACAAATTCGCGGTCAGTCAGGTCTTTAATGATGATGTAAGCCTTGACCTTATCGTCTTTGGGGATGGACAGAATGTTTTGGATGACCCTGCCACTGGAGGTTTTATTGGCTTCCGGCACTTCATAAGCGCGCAACCAGTAGCACCTGCCCTGCTCCGTAAAGAACAGGAGGTAGTTGTGGTTGGTGGCAATAAACATGTGCTCTACAAAATCTTCATTCCTGGTTTTTGCGCCCATAGAGCCGCGTCCGCCACGCCCTTGTGTACGGTATTCGATGACCGGGGTTCGTTTGATATAGCCCAGGTGGGAAATCGTAATCACCACCTCCTCGTTTTCGATGAGGTCTTCAATGCTGATTTCACCGTCTTCGTAGTTGATCTGCGTTCGACGGTCGTCCCCGTATTTTTCGCGGATTTCGGTCAACTCCTGCTTGATGATGCCGCGTTGGATCTCTTCACTGGCCAAAATCTCTTTGTACTCTTCAATTCTGCGGCAAACCTCGTCATATTCCTGCTGGATCCCGTCGCGTTCGAGGCCGGTCAGTTTCTGCAGGCGCATTTCTAAGATGGCCTTGGCTTGTGCGTCGGAAAGCACATTGCCCTCGATCAGTTCGTATTCTTCCGATTTGGCTTCTTCAATGAGTTGTCCAAATTTCGACCAGAATGCCTCTTTGTCCTCAATGAATCCGCCCTGCATCAGCCCCTCTTTCGCTTCTTCAGCTGTTTTTGAAGCGCGAATGAGCGTAATGACCTTATCTATGTAGTCCAAAGCGATCAGCAAGCCCACCAGGATGTGCGCGCGTGCAATGGCCTTTTTTAAATCAAATTGAGTGCGCCGAACAATGACTTCAATGCGAAATTTGATAAACTCGCGGATGAAATCTTTGAGGTTGAGGGTCACCGGACGACCATTGACCAAGGCAATGTTGTTGACGCCGTAAGAACTTTGCAAAGGCGTATATTTGTAAAACTGGCTCAAAATCACGCTCGCAAGGCCGTCGCGCTTGATTTCTACCACCACCCGAACGCCTTCGCGCGACGATTCGTCCCGGATATCGTGGACACCTTCGATCTTTTTGTCATTGACCAATTCGGCCATTTTTGCTACCAGCATGGCCTTATTGACCTGGTAGGGGATTTCCGTGATGATGATGACCTCCCGACCGCTGTAATCGTTCTGGATTTCGGCTTTACCCCTTACGACTACGCGTCCTCTGCCAGTCTCAAAACCCTCTTTGACTCCGCTGTAGCCATAAATAATCCCCCCCGTAGGAAAATCGGGGGCTTTGATGAACTGCATCAATTCCTCGATCGTAATGTCGGGATTGTCCACCGTGGCCACAATGCCGTCCACTACTTCCCGGAGGTTGTGCGGCAGGATATTGGTCGCCATCCCCACTGCGATACCGGAAGCGCCATTGACCAATAAGTTGGGCAGTTTCGCCGGCAATACCGTTGGCTCTTCCAGCGAATCGTCGAAGTTGGGCGCAAAATCCACCGTATCCTTATTGATATCGGCGAGCATTTCGTCACTGATGCGGGCCAGGCGTGCTTCAGTGTAACGCATGGCCGCCGGGCTGTCTCCATCCATTGAGCCAAAGTTACCCTGACCATCCACCAAAGGATAGCGCAAGGACCAGTCCTGAGCCATCCGCACCATGGTATCATAAACAGAGGAGTCTCCGTGCGGGTGGTACTTACCCAACACTTCCCCGACAATACGAGCCGATTTTTTGTGAGACTTGCTGGGGCTGAGTCCTAATTCGGACATCCCGTACAATACCCGCCGGTGAACAGGCTTTAGCCCGTCTCTGACATCTGGCAATGCTCTGGCTACGATAACCGACATTGAATAGTCAATGTAGGCCGACTTCATCTGATCCTCTATATTGACAGAAATAATCCTTTGATTGGAAGACATTGAGTATTATTTGCTTATTTAGTCAAAACAATTGATGCAATACTGCATTTGATTAAGGAATGCAAAGGTAGAAAAAAGGGTGGAATTTTTGCGATACCTCCCTCGTCAAAACTACTATCTTTGCGCGCCGCTCCTATAATCAGCAAACACGTCCCGTTCATGGCAAAAGAAACCGTCAAACCTTACGACGCCGATAGCAGTAAAAAGAGTCAGGTGTCGAGTATGTTCAATAAGATTGCGCCCTACTATGACTTCCTCAACCGCTTCCTTTCCTTAGGCATTGATACCATTTGGCGCAAAAAAGCAATCGCTCAGCTCCGGGATAATCCGCCCAATACCGTACTCGATGTGGCGACCGGCACAGCAGATGTAGCGCTTGCCCTGGCGAAAACTTTTCGCCCCCAACGCATTGTGGGATTGGATATTTCAGCGCAAATGCTGAAAATTGGCCGCACCAAAGTACACAAACAACAATTGGACGAGGTAATCGAACTGATCGAAGGAGATTCCGAAAATTTGCCTTTTGCAGACAATACGTTCGACGCCATTACCGTTGCTTTTGGAGTCAGAAACTTTGAAAACTTGGAAAAAGGATTGTCGGAAATGCAGCGGGTTTTGAAAAGTGGCGGTAAGCTGGTGGTGCTGGAGTTCTCCAGGCCGCGGATCTTCCCTTTCAAGCAGTTGTTCCAGTTCTATTTTAAAAACATTCTTCCCGTCATCGGCAGAATTACATCCAAAGATCCAAGGGCTTACAGCTATCTTTACGAATCGGTTCAGGCGTTTCCTGAGGGCAAAGAATTTCTGGATATTTTATCAAAAACAGGGTATCACGCCCATCGTTGCATCCCTTTAACATTCGGAATATGTTCCATTTACGTGGCAAAAAAATAATGTTCGCGCTGCTCCCGGCGCTTTTTGTCGTTTCCTTCGCACAGGCACAGCGCTACAGCGGCGGCAACTACAATTTTTATAACTTTGAAAAAAAGGCCTACTACTTCGGCATCACGTTGGGTAGGAATACCTCTTCTTTCAAGCCATTTCGCTCCAAAGAGTTTTTGCTAAACGATACGATCATCGGCATCGAAAGCATCAGCGGCCCCGGGTTCAACCTCGGTATTGTGACCAACCTGAAGATTGGGGACTATTTCGATTTCCGCTTCACCCCCACCCTGTCTTTTGCCGAGCGCAATATTCGCTACAACAAAGACAGCCGGTTTTCCAATTTCAGCCAGCGAAGCATCGAGCAGGTACTGGTAGAAATGCCGTTCCAATTCCGTTATAAATCAGCACCCTACCGCGATTTTCGCCTTTTCGTCACCGCCGGAATCAAATATTCCTTCGATGTAGCGAGCGATTCTCGTACCCGTCAGGCTGGAAATATCGTCAAAATTGCGCCCAACGACTTTGCCGTGGAATACGGTGCCGGCATCCAGTTTTTCTTCCCTTATTTTATCTTTTCACCGGAGTTTAAAATGTCGAACGGCATTGGCAACATCCTTATTTACAACGACAACATCGAGGAATCAACGGTATTGGATAAGATTTTGTCCAGAACTTTTACGATTTCTCTGCACTTTGAAGGGTGATTACTTCGTGTCTGTCTTTATAGTCCGATAACTGCGTTATGTTTAGCCCCAAAATCGGTCATTTACGCGAGTAAACTCCCGTTTTTGGGGCTAAACATGCCTTGTTCTCGAACTCTAAAGAGCAGACACCCGACTAAATGAGTCCGATAACTGCGTTGTATTTTGCCCCAAAACTGGTCATTT